>MKWU01006432.1_pt1 | contig 11949 bp, 10 predicted proteins | sample 809101 | NCBI WGS metagenome assembly MKWU01 (sample SAMN05860141, study PRJNA318959) | sponge metagenome | host: Aplysina aerophoba | place: Slovenia: Piran, Adriatic Sea, Gulf of Piran | collected 2013-05-07
TCTCCTCGGGCGGGTTGAGCCACAACATCCGCGACATCAAGGAGTACGTCATCTTCGACGTGCTCACGGGCCGGCTCGGGCCGGTGCCGGTGCAGTTCTTCTGGGCCATCGCGCTGGCGGTGCTGATGTGGTTCGTGCTGAACCGGCACCGCTTCGGCGAGCACCTGCTCTTCATCGGCGACAATGCGAACGTGGCCCGCGTGGTGGGCGTCAAGGTCGACTGGGAAAAGATCAAGCTGTTCACGCTGATGGGCGTGCTCGGCGCCTTGTCCGGCGTCATGCTGACGCTCGAGAACAAGAACTTCTTCACCACCCAGGGCACCGGCTTCCTGCTGGTCGCGCTCGCCGCCGTCTTTATCGGCGGGACCTCGATCAGCGGCGGCAAGGGCAGCATCGTCGGAACGGTCTTCGGCTCGTTCATCGTCGGCACGGTCGAGGCCGGAGTCGTCGGCAGCGGCATCAGCGGCTTCTGGACACGCCTCGTCGTCGGGCTCGTGTTCATCGCGGCCGTCACCTTCCACCTGAGCGTGGAGAAGCCGAAAGGACTGGCCGGCATCAGACGGATCGCCGGAATGGGCGGCCCGGGGCCCGAGGAGGGCTCCGACCGGCCGCGAAGGACGAGGCCGCCCTGAGCGGCCTCAAGGGCGCGCTGCGCCAGTACCACCCCGCGCCAATGCACTCGAACGCTCAGGCGCGGTAGGATCGTTCACCTTGAAACCAGGGAGATGACTATGATCGGAACACGCAAGTATCTCAGTGCCGTTGCCGTCGCAGCGGGCTTGGTAATCGCGGCGGGTGCGGCGGCCCCGAGCCAGGCCCAATCCATCGGCGAAGGCCTGGTGATGTATTTCCAGATGGGCGGCAATCCCGGCGGCGGCGCCACGCTGGCGCGGACCAACGGCGCCCGCGCCGCAGCGGAAGCCTTCGGCGTCGACCTGCGCGAGCAATATTCCGCCTGGCAGCCCGACAAGATGATCGACCAGTTCAAGGAAGCCATGGCCGGCAATCCGGACTGCATCGAGATCATGGGGCACCCCGGCAACGATGCCTTCTGGGATCTCGCCGCCGAGGCCCGCGAGCGCGGCATCGTGCTGACCAGCGGCAACTCCCAGCTCAGCGATCTCTTCAACGAGTACCGCCAGTCCGGGTTCGGCTTCGTCGGCATGGACAACTACCGCTCCGGCAGGCTTGTCGCCGGCGCGACGATCAAGAACGCCGGCCTCAAGGAAGGCGACCGCGTCATGGTCTACGGCCTGCTCTCGCAGGACGAGCGCGGCAAGCTCGAGCGGGGCGCGCTCGACGTCTACGAAGAAAACAACATGACCATCGACTACATCGAGATCAGCCCCGAGGTGAACGCCGACCCGTCGCTCGCCGTGCCGATCCTCGTCGCCTATATCGAGCGCACCCCCGACGTGAAGTCGATCATCACCTCGCACGGCACTGTGACCGGATTCCTGGGCAAGGCGATGCAGGAAGCCGGCAAGGAGCCCGGCGAGATCTTCGGTGCGGGTTACGACATCGTGCCCGCCGCCGTCGAAGCGGTTCAGGAGGGCTACGTCCACGTGCTCTTCGACCAGAACCTCTTCCTGCAGGGCTTCCTGCCGGTGGTTCAGTGCGTGCTGTCCTCGACCTACGCCATTCCGGGCCTGGACGTCGATACCGGGATCGGCCTGGTGACGCCCGACAACATCGAACAGCTCATTCCGGAAATCGAAGCGGGCATCCGCTGAGCAGAGCTGTAACAGAAGTATGAGTTGATCGCAGGAGCGTGTCCGGCAGCGCCGGGCACGCTCCTGCACCTCCTTCCACCCCGCACCGGGGCCAGCCCGCCTTTCTCACTGAGCAGCCGACGTAGAGTCGCTGCCCACGTCGATCATTGGCCGGGAATTTGGAGTGGCCCCTGGGGTTTGGAGACCACTCCACCGCAACGGTCGACCGGCAGGTTGTCCTGCCCATCCTTCGGCACGATTGCGCCGGGACCAGCGAAGCCGGAGAATCCGGCCCGTTGATGCCACGTGGAACGAGGCGGACGACACGACCCTAGGGAGCTACCTGCATGAAGACACTTGATCGAAAGCTCGACGCGATCCTGCGGGGAGACGGCGCGAGGACCGACTTCATTATCGCGGACGCCAAGGACGCCGACATGGGTGGCGGGCGGCTCGCCCCCGGTCCGGAACGCGGCGCGGATGGACGGCCGCTCGACGCGGTCCGGCCGCTCGCCGGGTACCTCGACGAAATCCGGATGATCACCCGTCAGGGAATCGTCGACGTGATGCTCGCCTCGTCTTCGACTCTCGAGCGGCTCGGGAGGGGAGTTTTCGAGAGCACGCAGGTCACCCCCGCCATTCGCGCCAACGACACGACGGACATCTGGGGAATACGGGGAGGCGGCTACCCGTCCGAGCCGTCGCGGCCCTTCCGCACCGCTTCGCTCTCCCGGGCGCGCGATCTGGGGTGCGACCTCTGTCTCTACTCGATCACCTTCAATAACTGCATCGAGGATGATCTGCGTAGTCTCGAGGCGTTCGCGGACTTCCGCGAGGACGCGGAGCGGAGCGGCATGCGCTACTTCCTGGAGGTGTTCAACCCCAACGTCGACGCAGGCCTCGCCTCGCTCGAGGAGACCGGTGCCTACGTAGGCGACTGCATCATCCGCTGCCTCGCGGGGCTGACGCGAGCGGAGCGGCCCTGCTTCCTCAAGATCGCCTACAACGGCCCGCGCGCAATGACCGAGCTCTGCTCGTACGATCCCGAGCTAGTCGTGGGGATCCTCGGCGGGGCGGCGGGGACCAACCGCGACACCTTCCAGCTCCTTAGCGACGCCCAGCGGGACGGCGCCCGGGTGGCTCTCTTCGGTCGCAAGATCAAGCTGGCGGAATCTCCCCTCGAGATGGTCCGCCACATGCGACGGGTAGTCGATGGAGAGCTCACGCCGGAAGAGGCCGTCCAAGAGTATCACGCCGCGATCCGGGCGGACGGCCTGGTGCCGGCCCGCTCCCTCGACGAGGACCTCCAGATCACCGAGCCGGCCCTCCTGCCCGCGCCTTGACGAGATTGAGGGCACGGCGACACGCCAATAGCAGGTGGGCGCCGCCTCCCCTCTCCACCGTCACCACGCGTGCTCCGTTCCGCATCAACGCGCCTGTTCCAGACCCCGGACCGACCGGGTTCGGTTTGGCATGCGCTCCAGCGCCTTGGCGAACTGCGCCGCCGCTTCGTCCGTGCGGCCCCGCGCCAGCAGGAACTCGCCGTACATCTCGTAGGCGGGCTTCATCGGAAACGGCGGGCCCATGGGAGCGCTCAGATTTCCTTCGAGAACCGTCGCCTCCACGAGCAATGCCTCGGCCGCGGCATCGTCGCCCCGGGCCAGCGCTATCGCCGCTTCGAGCTCCTTCTCGTCGACCGCGGCGATGCTCGCCCGCCAGGCGGCGCGATAGGCGGTCGATTCATCCCCCAGCCAGCGCCGGCGCGCATCCCGAATGTTGGCCAACGCCGCTTCCGCCGCATCCATATTGCCCGTGTACGCGCCGCTCAGACCGGCAGCCAATTGAAGCGCCGAGTTATCCCGATCGGCATCGGTGAGAGCGCCACGGTCGAACGCGGACCAGCGTTCCGTCTCCAGCGTGTGCCGCGCGAGTATCGCCATCATGCCGTAGCGCACCCGCGCGGTCGGGAACGTCTCCAGCGTCCGCATCGCCTCGTCGAGCACCCGTTGCGCCCGCTCCTCTTCGCCGAGCTGGAGCAGGCCGTAGTGCAACCACTGCAGCGTATGGGCATCCTCCCGGCCGCGCGCGAGGCCCTTGCGCTCGATATGATGGAGCGCGGCTCTGTAGGCGACGTCGTTGGACGCCACCACCTCGTCCCACATCCCGAGCTGGACGAAGATGTGCGACGGCATGTGCAGGGCATGCGGCGCCGCGGGCGCGATCCCCGCGTACGCCCTCGCGGCGGGCAGCGCCAGGATCGCGTGCTCGGGGTCGTCGAACGCGTGGATGATGTAGTGCGCGGCGCCCGGATGGTCGGGGCTGCGCGCGAACACCTGCATCGCAATGGCGCCGGCGCGCGCCTGCTGGCCGAACCCCTTGTCGCCGTGCCGCACGGTGCCGAGCAGGGAGAGCGCGTAGAGCGTCGCCATCTCGTCGTCTTCCGGATGCGCCTCGTAGAGACGCCGCATGGCCTCCGAATAGGCGAAGTCCCTGGAGAGCTTGTCTCCCGAGCCAAAGAGGACGTCCGCAGCCTCCATGAAGCTTCTCTCGCGTCCCGGAGGCAGTCTCGCCGCGCGGGCCTCAGGCGTCGGCGCATAGCGGGCCAGCGCCGCAAGCGCCGCCTCGCGATCCTGCGCGGCCCAGAGGGGAAAGTTGTAGCTCAGCGCCTCGCCCCAGTAGGCGAGGGCGAAGTCCGGGTCGATGGCCTGCGCTTGGCGAAACGCCTCGCCGGCAGTGGCGAACTCGAAGCTGTGCAGTGCCTTCATGCCGGTGAGGAACGCCGGTTGAGCCTCGGCCGCGCCGGAGTTCGCGAACTCGACGCTGCCGAGGCCCGACGAGCTGTTGCCGGCGGCATCCCCGGCAGCGGCGGCTGGACCCGCCAGGCTCAACGCGGACCCAACGCAAACGACACACAGGAAAGACCGTACGCACCGCAGATATTCAGCCATCATGGTTTGCCTCCTCTGTTCCCTATCGCCGAGTTGCGCGCTGAGCCCCAGTCCTTCGAGGTCATGCGGCAAGCCGTCACCGCTATGGTCCGGGGACCGGAGTCTCCGATCAATCGATAAGCGGTTTCAATGCGGTAAAGTATTGTGAAGAGATATGTCTTGGGACGGTGCGGCCAAGTTGCGGAGGGCCTTGTGCCGTCCCGCACCCTTGACGAGGACCTCCGGATCACTGAGCCGGCCCTCCTACCTGGGGCTTGGGCGACATGAGACGACCGGAGGCAGGGCGGAGGCACGACAGATGCCAGAGCGAAGAAGCGGCGTACTGACCTTCGGGTCGTTCATCACCGACCACAACCTCGCCATCGAGTCCTATCCGCCCGAGGATCGGACGACCTTCATCTCAAGCCGCCATCTCGCGGCCGGCGGGCCGGGCTACAACATCGCGGCCAACCTGCGCCGGCTCGATCCGGACATGCGGGTCGAGTGCCACGGCCTCGTCGGCGACGACGAGAACGGCAAGGTGGTCCTCGATGCGCTCGCCCGACATGGCATCTCGGCGGACGGGATGACCCTCACCCGCGAGGCGCCGCAGGTCTACGTCGAGGTCCTGGCGTCGCAGGCGACCGGGCGTCGGACCTTCTTCTTCTTCCGCGGGACCGCCGACCTGCTGGACGAGAGCCACGCCGATCCTGGTGCGTCGCGGGCCCGAATCTTCCACGTGGGCGCCCCCGGGCTTCACCCTCGCCTGGACCGGCCACATCCGGAGGGCGGCAACGGCTGGACGCGGGTCCTTGAGCGCGCCCGCGAGCTCGGCTTCCGCACGAACATGGAGATGGCGAGCCTGGAGGGCGATCTCCTGCGCCCCATCGTGCGGCCCTGCCTTCCCCTGCTCGACAGCATCGTGATCAACGACCTCGAGGGCGAGGCGGTGACGGAGATCGAGATCCGTCCCGAGGGAGTCCTCGACTGGGCGGCGGCGGGGCGGGCGTGCCGGCGGCTCCGCGAGATGGGGGTCCGGCAGGTGGCAGCCATCCACTTTCCCGAAGGCGGGGTCGCGGTCGATGCGGAGGGCGCCCTGCACGCGCAGGCTGCCGTACGCTGGCCCGATTCGCGCATCGTGAGCGCGGTCGGAGCGGGGGACGCCTTCGCGGCCGGGCTCGTCTACGGCCTGCACGAAGGGTGGCCGGTACCGCGCGGCCTTGAGCTCGCGGTCTCCGTGGCGGCGGTGTGCCTGGAAAGCCTCGACACCAACGAAACCATCGGCTCCTGGCGGGAGTGCGAGGCGGAGACCGCCCCCTACGGCTACCGCAACGGCCCTCCCTGAACGCCCCCGCCGGCGGGCGCCAGATCCGACCCGCCGCGCTTCAGGCCGGTCGTTTCCGCCCATGTCCCGTGAGTCCTGATCGCCCCTAACCGAGCAACTGCAACGCCTCCTGAGCAACGGGGCTCGGCGCCGCCCCGGACGCTGTGAAGTATGCCATCGAGGCGGCGAGAATTCGGTCCCGCCACGGGGTGGGCGCCATTTTCCTGTAGTTCTCCAGGGCAGCCTCCGTGAACTTGAAGTCGTGCGACCGCCGGCCGTTGCGCGCCAGATGCCGGCGTGCACTGGCGACGAACGCGCCCGCAGAGCCGCCGTGTTGCAGGTAGTGCAATGCCTTGCGCGCGCCGGCGGTGCGATCGTGCGGCAGTTCGGAGAACGCCTCGCGCAAAGCATCCGCGCCGGGACCAGAGGGCGCCAGAGGTTCCAGCTCGTCGATGCGCAGACCGGGTTGCGCGTGGCGCACGCGCCGGTGGAAGGCGGGCATGAAAGCCGCTGACTGCAACAGGGCAAGAAGCTGCGTGTCTTCGGCTTGCGCGTGCCGGAACACGTAGTGAAACGCGTTGGCGGATGTCTGAGCGTGTACCGGGACCACCGTCGGCCGTCTTAGCACCAGCTCCGCGGCGGTGGCGAAGAGAGCCTCCCAAATCGAGTCGGTGGACACACCAAGTTTCAGCAGGTCGATCACCGCCCGGCCCGCGTCGAGCTCCGAGACCTCGCGCAGCGTGCGGACCAGCTCATCCCGTGCGGCGTCTTCCCGACGGCCCTGTTTCCAGGTCTTCGGGATCTCTCCAAGCATCGCCTGGAACTCCCGCCAGGTTCGATCGGAATGCAGGTCGCTGGTAGCGGGATTGGGGCCGCTGCCGTGATTCTGGAGCGCCGCGGCCAGTGAGCGAAGCACGGGAGGCGCGTATTCGGGCCCGACGATCGGCAGGAGGCGGTGCACGTTCTGCACTGCGATGGCCTTGTGACCGATCGCACGAAGATCCCGGATGCCGTATCTGAAGAGGGGCTCGGCGAGCTGCTCCGGCGCAGCCAGCCGCGCAAAATCGAGGACAGCAGGATCGACGGCCTCGAGATCCCAGCGATCCAATGCATCGATCAGGCGCTCTTGCGCCGCCTCCACCGTCCCTGCCACGGGGCCCGGCCGCGGACCCATCGTCCAGCCGCTCTGGCGACGCTCCGCTTCCTGGGCACGCTTGAAATAGTCGAGCGCCCAGAATACCGGCAGCCAGCGCTCCTTGTCCGGCAGGTTGAGCGCCGTCAGGTGGACGGATTGCAACGCAAGCACCGTGTGGTACTTGAAGCCGACGTGGGGGAAAGGCTGGACGCGGCGTGACGTCGCGACGGCCAGAGCGGCGAGCGTCCTGCGGTGATCGAGACCATCCCTGATCAGGCCCGCAAGCTCGGCGGCGACGCGTTCGCGGGGCGTTTCTTCCATGAGCCGATGCAAGGCACCGACCTCGGGAAGCGTCCGCGCCAGCCCCAGCTTGCCACTCAAGCTCAGCGCGGTTGCGCTACCGGTAGCGCATAGAAAGGTTCGGCGATTCACGATGCTCACTATACCGCCCGTTTGCGGGCCAGCGCATGATCTTCGCCGCAACAAGCAAGTGTGGTTATCGGCACAAGGCGTTGCCGGTTTTCCTTGCGAATTCGTGACGCGGTTCCTTTTGCGTCAGCGTTTCCAGAAAGGCGACGAGATCGGCCTGTTCGCGCGGGCTCAGGTCCAGGCGGCGCAGGATCCGTTCACCTCCGGCGTGCAGCCGTTCCTCGTCAAGCGTCGAATAGTGGTGGGCGACGTCGGCGAGCGTCGCGAGGCTGCCGGCATGCATGTAGGGCGCGGTGAGCGCCACGTTGCGCAGGCCCGGCACCCGGAACTCGCCGAAGTTGCTTTGGCGCAGGTCGACATAGCGGGTCTTGGCGGCGGTGGAGCGCCCTGCATCGTCGTTGAAGCGGCCCAGCAGGGTGTACGGGCTCTGCCGCAACTTGCGGATACCGTCATACCGGCCGGGATCGACCCGGCCGGGCTCGACGAAATGGGGCACGCCGGCATCGGCGAACTCGCCGTTGGTAAAGGCCGGGCCGAAATGGCAGAAGGCGCAGTTGCCCCGGCCGATGAACAGGCGCAGACCGCGCGCGGCAGCGGCGGGATAGCGGGCCCGGACGGCCGCATCGTTGCGCGTGAGCGCGTCCCGAAACTCATCGAAGGGCGTGCGGCCGGTGACTTGCGTTTCCAGGAACGCTGCCAGTGCCTTGCCGAGATCGACGAATATCCGTGCGTCGTCCGCGCCGGGCGCTTCGCCGAAAGCGCGCCGGTAGCCGCAGGAAAGCTGCCGGTCGGAGCGGATCAGCCGCGCCGCGCCACCGGGGCCGATACCCATTTCGCGCCGGTCGAGTAGGGGCCGCAGGTTCTGCGCCCACAGCGAGTCCTGCGCGCCGTCCCAGCCGAACCAGCGATTGAAGCGCAGGTTGAAGAGGCTGGGCGCGTTGCGGTCGACGGTCCGGTGCCCGCGGCTACGCGGCAGGCCATCGGTCCAGGCCCTGTCCGGCGGATGGCAGGTCGCGCAGGAGACCGTGCCGGAGGACGACAGGCGCGGATCGAAGAACAGCACCCGGCCGAAGGCGATGGCGGCCGCTTCGCCGGAAACCCGGTTGCTCGGATCGGGCTGCGAGGCCGGCGGCCACGGCCCGTGGCGCAGAATCCGGCGTTCTTCCTCGGCGGTGAAGTCGAGCGCCGGCGCCGGCGAGTCGATGCCGGAAAGTAGAAAGACTACAATCGAAAGTCCCGCCAGCCAGGCGGCCAGCCGGGAGGCGAAGGACACGACGAAACGCCGGGTCATCACTCCAGCATCATTTCGGCGGTCAGCTTCTCGCGGCCGGCCGCGCCGCGGACATCGAGGATCAGCTGCCAGCGCCCCGGCATGTGGAACAGCAGGCCTTCGGCCCTTCCGGACAAGCCCTTCAGGGTCACGGCGGGCCGGTAGTTCATGCCGTGCCGGTGGTCCGGCATCCAGCCGCGCACCCCGACCCGGCCGACCGGCGGCCCGCACAGATGGAAACCGATGGAAAAATGCGCGCCGACCGGGATGGGGGCAGGTTCAGTGCGCCACCATGCCGTCCATAGCTCGCCGGCGACGCTCGCGCCGCCGGTCCAGCCCTGCGGACGGTCGCAGGCCGCCGCCTGACCGGCCGCGAGGACGAACACAAGCGCGGCCGCCAGCGCCAGTCCGCCGAGGCGCCACCGGGCCATCGCGCGCTAGCGCAGTTGCGCCAGGTGCGGCCGAATCATCGCCTCGCCGTTGCGCCAGGCGATCTTTTCGGCCAGGTCGCGCGGCAGGTCGATGAGCCACTCCCGGGTCCACTCGGCATGCTCGACGACATAGTGCCAGCGCTCCGGCGTGAAGGTGTCGGTACCGACCATGACGCGGTCCGGGAAGGCGGCGAACAGGTCGCGCCAGTCGTCGTCGACCCGGCCGTCACGGGCGTGTCCGCTGCGGAAGGCCAGGTCGGTCCACAGGTTCGCGTGCTTTCCGAGCATCGGGCCGACGACATCCGGACCGACGAAGCCGGCATGGGCCCACAGCACCCGCGCTTCCGGCCATTGGGCGAAGATCTCGTCGACCGCCCCGGCGTCCGAATGGGCGTGCAGGAGAAGATTGTGTTGCCGCGCCAGCTCGATCATACGCCGCGGCACGGCCTTGTCGGTTTGCGCGGCGAAGAGGTGGAATTCGCCGACCGCGACCCACTTGAAGCGCTGCAGACGGTCCTCGAGGAAGTCGATCACCGACGGATCGTCGACCCAGCTGCTGATTTCGCCGCGCCGGCGGTAGGGGCGGAGGCTCGGCAGGACAAGGTCAGGCGCTGCGGCGTAGAGCGCGCGGGTGCCGGCGTCGCCCGAGCTCGACACCAGCGCCCGCTTCAGCCCCGCGTTCTCCAGAATGGCAACGGCTTCGCCGGCGGAAAACCGCTCGGCCGCATCGTGGCTGAAATGGACATGGGCGTCGAAGATCGGCATCGGCGCGCTGGCGGCGCGGGCCGCCGAGGGCAGCAGCGCCGCTGCGGCCGCGGTTGCGAGAAAGCGACGGCGCGAAATTATGGCAGGGCTCCTTCCTGCTGGCACCTTGGAATTCTGTCACTCCCGGCGGCTGCAAGGCAAGCCCGCAGACCTCTTTCCCGATCGTTTCCTTCAGAACGATCCTTCTTTGCGCGGTCCTTTCGATGGGTCCAGTGCAGGCTGGTCGCTATCGACACAGGAGTTGTTCAAGTTTGTGCCGCCTCGCCGGCACGCATCTCGCGGTACCTTTGCGGCGGCGCCCCGAACTCCTTCTTGAACCAGCGCGAGAAGTGACTGCTGTCGGCGAAGCCGCACTCGAATGCAATCTCCGCGACGCTTCTCGACGTATTCAACAGCCGCCAACGCGCGTGCTGGAGTCTCATGCCGCGCCAGAGCGCCAGGGGCGGCTTCTTGGTGTGGCGCTTGAAGGCGCGCTCCAGTTGGAGAACGGTGGAGCCCAATTCGTTCGCCAAGTCCTCGATCCGCATCGGCGTTCCGAGGTTGTGACGCATGAGTCGAACCGCCCGTTCGACTCGCCAGTCGCCGCACTCCTCGAAATCGCGGTAGGGCAGCCTTGCCATCTGTCGGGCGTTTCTGACTTCGTCGACGACGAGGGCGGTCAGGCCCTTCATTCCCCGTGCCTTGCCGCAATGGCCGCACAGGATGTCGACCGCCAGATCGATCGCCGCGGTGCCGCCGAGGCAGGTGGTGAAGGGGCCGTCGGTGACGTAAATCTCATTGTCCACCGGAATTGAATCCGGATAGCGGTCGATAAACTCCTTCCTGCGATGGGCATGAACCGCACAGCGCCTGCCCTTCATGAGGCCGGCCCTGGCCAGGATAAAGCTTCCCGTGCACAGACTGAGGACCGGCCGTCCGGCATCTGCGGCCGTGCGAATGAATTCCAGGGTTCCGGGAAGGAGCCTTTCCAGGGAAGGGATGAGGCCGCCGACGACAACCAGATAGTCGTAGCGTTCCGCATCCTCCAATGGTCCCCAGGGCACGATCTCCAGGCCGCAACTGGAGCGAATCGGCTCATCGGTCGCCGAAAGACAGGCCCATCGGCAATAGATCTGCCGGCTCCGATCCGCCTCGTCGGCTGAGAGCCGCAGGGCGTCGATGAAGCCAGCGAGGGGAAGCAGCGTAAAGTCCGGTGACAACAGAAAGGCGACGGACAGGTCAGGCTCGCCCCGGCCTGCATCGGCGCCGGATTCTCCCCATCTGTAGCCCCGTCCCGACATCGTCGTCACGCGCGTTTCAATTCGGGAATCAATAACTCCGCCCCACGCATGTGCATGAGGAACGTTTGGCAAGGATACCGGCATGCCAGTCTTGCCGCACCAGGATCGTCATACATTGCGCACACGCTCTGTGGGCGTCGCAGCACATGAAGAAGAGAGAATGGATTACGCAACCCAGAACGCCTTTTCGAGATCGTCGAACTCCGACGGCGGCCCCTCGAACTTGTTGCGCCCGAGCTCCAGGACATAGACGAAATCCGCGATTCGCAAGGCCTGTCGAATCTCCTGGTCCACGAGGAGAATGGTCAGGCCCTCCCGGTCTCGCAGATCGATAAGCGATGGAGTGGACGCCCCTCCCGACGGCATCGCGATGTGCCATGTTGGCAGTGGTGTTAAGGCCAAGAGAGGAAAGGGGCGTCCATGGAACAGGTTAGCATGATCGGGATCGATCTGGCGAAGAACAGCTTTCAGCTGCACGGCGCGCGGGCGGATGGATCGGTCGCGTTCCGCAAGAAGCTGAGCCGCGGGAAAGTACTGGAATTTCTGGCATCGCAGCCGGGCTGCGCGGTGGCGATGGAGGCCTGCGCCGGCGCTCATTACTGGGGCCGGGAGATCGGCGATCTGGGTCACTCGGTGAGACTGATCCCGCCGCAGTATGTCAAGCCTTACGTCAAGC
>MKWU01006433.1_pt1 | contig 11947 bp, 11 predicted proteins | sample 809101 | NCBI WGS metagenome assembly MKWU01 (sample SAMN05860141, study PRJNA318959) | sponge metagenome | host: Aplysina aerophoba | place: Slovenia: Piran, Adriatic Sea, Gulf of Piran | collected 2013-05-07
CACACACACAGACACACACAAACAAGATGCACAAGAACAGTGCTGACAAAACCTAGCACAAGGCACTACAATAGAACAGCAGTCACAGTCCCACTACAACAGCAAGGACTGAGGTCACATGACTGTCACATGACATGTGCACTCACTGTGTCCACTGGGACCCAGTACCCCACCAGACTGTGCAGGTGTGCTGGGAGTCCCTCCCTGGGAAGGGGTCAGGTTGCCACTCCCTGCAACAATGAAGTACAGACGTCAAGGGGTACAAGTAGCGGTGTACAGTGGACCTGTCTATGTAGAGTGGCTTCTAAGACAGCCACCTCTCTAATCTGGCCAGCCTCCTGGCCCCCAATGTACAGTACTAACGAAGCCTTAACCACTGCAGTCTACCTCCAATGCACCGCCTCTCTGTAAAGGCTCACTACAACTGGCCCACACCACAAGTGGCTGCCCTAGGACAGGCTTCACTATGAGGCACACTGTGTTGTGCTGCTGTCATCCTCACGCCTTGGTGTTGTGGTGTTCCACAACCACCTGCCTGTCTGTAATACTCCACTGTAGTTGACTCCTATCCCAGCATGTAAGTATACTAATAAGGGCTTGCTAGGATCAGCATATGTACGGGGGAGGGGGGCAGTCAGGTGACTTGAGGTGGCTACGACCGTCCCAGTACTTTAATGCCCTCAGCGATTAGATCGGACGGTCTAGCTATAGCCAGACTAGCGAACCCTGTGCAATGTATACACCTTTGTCCTGCATGTACATATAAACAGATGTATATATATACCACACAGCATGTGTGGTGTTTTGGTGTGCATTGCCTATGCCAGCCAGACTGGACTGCACTGCTGACAACAATGTACAGCTATTTAGATGCATGACTAATGGCTATTTATATAAAGTAAAAGTTGTACACTGCCTAAAGTAAGTTGTGCGCAATAATATTATAGCTATAATAAATATTGACTAACAATTGCAATTGTACTATTTTATAATACCAAAATTCTTCTTATGCAAATTGTGACACAAATTCGGTGCTAAGTAACTATACTACAATAGTCCTTGCATTAACAGTCGATTTTATATAAAATCAGTGTTGTATAATGGTGACTACTGATGCAAATAATTATTACACGGTATAGTTCTTGTACAAATGTCTCTGCTGTGTATCCAGTGTACATATACAATTTATGTACTTTACAACATGACACATAATGCTTATATATCACTTGCTACACATCAAAAGCTACTCCAAGGACAAACAGCTATACACAATGCAAGATATTCTACATACAGTCAACATGCAATAGCTACATTATTATACACCCATGTACAGAGTCATAAAACAAAGTGCTTAACGAACCAGCTATCTATTGTGCATGTCTGCCTCAAGTCACTGCCCAGATAATTGCAGTCCATGTTGTTTTGCCAAATGCTCTGCCAGGAGCCCTTTACCCGTGTGCTTCACTGCCTGCACCAATGTCTGCCATGTACGTGGGAGGTCGCCAGTCCCATTCTCATGGCCAAGCCACTTGTCTAGTAGTCGTAAGATACAGGTATCCACATCTGAATTATCCTTGCTAATTCCATCTATGACAGAAGACTTCACATACAGAAATGTTCCGAACAACCTCCACTGGGCATCTAACTGATGATCTAGGGCTATGAGCACCTCTGAAACAATAGCAAGAAAAGTACAGAATTAATACACACATTACACAGATGCTGCAGAGACCATATAGTATAATTCTGCAATAAGCAGAGGCAAATGTGGGCTGGCTATGGAAGACTGCCAGCTTTGCCCTATAATGTTGGTCATTATTGCATATTATACTGTTTATTTGCAATTGCTCACATACAAAAGACCTAGAATTGTCACAATCACCTTACAGACTATGGCATAAACATATTGTGTGGATAAAGAATAAAGACAAGGCATGCATAAGGAATGGTGTGAGTATGATGCACTGACTACCTGCAGTATGGGATATCTCTGCCTGGGGAGAGCTGAGGGGTTCAACAACAGCGGGAGCTATTGAAGCTGGGAAAGAGAGCACCAAGGGCAAAAACAGCGGAAGTGCAGCATACATACATGAAGTACACTGCTAAACAGACATACACTGATGTGCTCAATTCCTGTACATACATAGTGCACATTCAATGCACAGACAGACTGACGAGGTACATGTTGCTTGGTTACAATATATATGTATATGCAGGCCCGTACGCAGGGTTTTGAAAGGGGTTACATTGCGGAAAAATTCCCATTGAATTTTTGCCATTTTAATGTTGTATGTTCTAGTGCTATTATTCAGTCATGACAGCGTGCAAGAATAAACAATTTTATAGAGAACATGAAGCCCATTAATATGAAACAATACCCCAGTGTAACATTTTCATTGTACATACATAGAATCAATTACTCAAAAAGTAGGCTTGCAGCCTCCATTCTACGGGGACGTTTCTGTAAAAAAAAATTTGCAAACCGTGTCCACATCAATGCCTGCATGATAGTGTGAATGTATGGGTCAAAGAGCTGTAAGTCTCTCTTCAGTCTGAGTGCATCGCAAATTATTGTTAGGTTCATTATCGCGATCGCAAGGGCCTGTTTTCATAGAGGAAAATTCAAACCATGGGTATAATATTATTGTAGACTAACAAAGGTGCTTTAGATATCAGCTACTGACTATCAGGTCTACCGGTTGAATCGACTCTCTTAGAGAAAAAGGTTTGTATGTCCTCTTATCCGATGGCTGCTGTCGCAGTCACCCAATGATGTCATAACAAAATGGAGGACAATGCGGTGGTATATATAATGCATACGACGGAAACTTCAAGACGTTTAAGCGATGCTTCGAGTTCTGATCCCTTGATTAGTTCTTGGACTGCTACAAAATAGTTAGGTTCTGATTTTTGTTTGCCACAGGTACCAGAGGGGGGGTTCGTACGAACCCAATGAACCCCCCCTCCGTACGGGCTGATATGATGCTAGTAGTGTAAGATATTGATCACTGATGTTGTTGCGCTTATTTCCGAGCCAGAGGCGGAGCAAGTAATCTAGACGTTGGTTTCACCGTGCGTCTGTATGTATGTATATATACATAGCATCTACATCGTGACACCTCGCATCATGGCCTGGAAATTGTATCGGCAACTATTCCTAGTGCCAGCAGTCGCTCCACATCTGTTTGAATCGTTGGATCATCGCTCCATGCTGCAAGCGATTCTTCACTCTGCCTGCGTTTGTGAGTTTGTTGCATCTTCCACAGGGAGGTCACATCCACCATTTTCTGCCCACGTCCCTGTAAAATCCCTTGGTACACGGGGACCAAACTGCCAGCAACTGTACACAGTGGGCGCTGCGCAGCCATCTTGCTATGTGCGCTCAAGATAGTCTTAAGGTCTAGCATACGTGTGTGCTCTTATCACTCTTCAAGGGATATAGCTCTACATATGCACTCTAGGCTGTCCAGACCTCTCAGCAAGGCTTCTTCTGCACTTTGTGTATGCTCTAGGTATAGGGTACTGCACTGAGGGCTACAGAACTACACAGCTTGCATGTGAGGAAGTATTCACTTGAAGAAAACAGCTGTTGCTTCGTCTCACGCGCCAGCCCTAGACCTTCGCGCTGCTATTATTGCACAATCGCGTGCAAAGCATTGCGCATTAATAACAAAGCAACGGTAGGTGTGCAAGACTAGCTGTTACTTAGCAAATGTCCTACATATCAGTGGCGTAGGAGCAGGGGTGGCTGGGGCAGCTTTGGCCGCCCATTGTTTTGAAGAGTGACCTTGTCATAAAATTTATACCAGGAAAAAAAAAGCTATAATTCTATTATGCCATTATGTTCAAGTGAGAAAATGTCTTCTGGATCACTACTTCGTTTATTTTTTGTTTTTTTTGACCGCCTCAATGCCGGTGTTGTCAACATCCAGTACGCCAACAGCTGCATCAACGTCCACTGTTGCAGCACAAATATCCTCTGCTGTGGAATCGGATCCTATAACAGCGGCAGATGTTTCTGTGCCGCAGAATTCACTCACCTGGCCGGTTATCGACACTTTATCGTGTGAATTGTGCGGTTTCCCACCATCGTCAAGAACTCCCAGCGGCCCAAAACAGCGCGCTGGCTCCTTATCCAAGCACAAGCAACACCATCACATGTAGTTCAAGGTCAGTTCCAGAGAAACCACACCAACCACGGAAGCATACTTTTCCCAAGTGAAAGTTCAGCAAAACTGTCATTGTGGAATGTTCTTTTCAGCCATCATGGTTTGATAAGTGGCCTTGGCTACATTACGATGAGGAACATGATGTTTTTTCTGCCACATAAGTCTGAAAGCCATAGAGGAGAAAAAAATTATGTGGTCAAACAATGAAGAGGAAGCTTTTATGGGGAAAAGCTTCACCAACTGGAAAGATGCAAGTGCCACGTTTGACAAGCATAGTGGTAGTAGCTGTCACAAAGAGGCAATCTTGAAAATTTAAGAAGTGCCAGTTACTACGTACTAAGGATACTAGAGAGAGCCTATCTGAACATCACAACCAAGACAGGTTAGACCGATGTCAGTGTTTGTTGAAGCTTTTGTTCAATGCTAGATTCCTATATAGCCAGACAAGGTCTCCTTTTTTGCAGTCATGATGAAAGCAGCTGTAATTTCCATCAGTTGTTATTACTTAAAGAAGATGATGTGTAGGTAGCTACATGGGTGCAGAAGAAAACAGACAAATACACATCACCGGACATCCGGAATGAAATGCTGGATGAGATGGCATTAAAAGTGTTACGCACTATTGTTTCTAACATACAGGCAGCCCCTTTTTTCTCGATAATGGTTGATGAAGCTACCGATATTGCAAACAAAGAACAACTCATCGTGTGCTTAAGATGGGTGGATGACAGCTTTGAATCGCATGAAGATTTCATTGGGCTACATGAAATTGAATCAACATCAGCAGCCACTATTGTCCATGCCATACAAGTCACCATGATAAGCTCTATCTCAGCTTCACGAAGGTGAGGAGGCAATGCTATGACAGGGCTGCTTGCATGTCAGAACACAGGGAAGGAGTGGCTACACAAATTTGTAAAGAGGAACCAACGGCCATTTACACACACTGTTATGGACACTCTCTTAATTTAGCAGTTTCAGATACAGTGAGGCAGTGCACAGTCATTGGCAAAGCCTTTGATCTTGTGCATGAAATCACGAAACAGATCAAAAAGGTTCCACATAGACAAGCAGCGTTGGAGAAATTGAAGCAAGAAGTAGGTTCTGAATCACCTGGTGTACGCGACCTTTGTCCAACAAGGTGGACAGTTCGTGCTTATGCTCTTCACCGAATCTTGACAAACTGTGACTTTCTACAGACACTGTGGGACGAAACACTTCAGAGCGTCAAGAAGCCAGAGATGAGAAGCAGAATCACAGATGTTTCAGTCTGCATGAAGTCTTTTTGACTTTTCTTTGGTGTAGTCATTGGCAAGATGTTGCTACGTCACAGTGACAATCACAGTCGCACCCTTCAGCTGTCCAACATAACCGTTGCTGAGGGTCAAAGCGTAGTGAAATCGAGCCTCCAGACACTCACTACCATAAGAACCAAGGGTGCATTTGCACTGTTCTAGTGTACCACCACTCGGAAAACTAAAAATTTGGATGTTAGTTACCCCGTACTTCTATGTAAAAGAAGAGCTCCCAGAGATAGAGAGATTGGGACTGGTGGCAGTACATTTGCAGAATCTGTGCAGGACCACTACCGCAGAATCTATTATGAAGCTTTAGACCTCATTGTTAATTGCATCACTTCTAGATTTCAACAGTTACAAGGTGTATTGCAATCTAAAGAATCTTTTGTTGAAATCTGTTAAGAAATGTGATTTCACAGAAGAGCTCGAATTTGTTTGTTCATTCTATGCAAGTGATTTCAACAAGGAACAGCAACACTACAACTGTCCATTCTAGCCAATGCTCTCAGTTCACAAGTTGAACACATCTCTTCTAGCCTCCTTCTGCAATCTATCCTCAGCTCAGAGAGCTCTGATGTCAGAAGTATGTACCGTTTTCGTATCATCTTGGTGATGCCAGCTACTAATGCAGTGAGCGAACAGTCATTCAGTGCTCTCAGAAGGGTAAAATCGTATCTGAGATCGACGATGACTCAAAGAAGACTGAACAACATACCGTATGCGCTTAAATTTTCGCGGGACTAAACTTTCGCGGATTGCAAATTTACACAATTTTTGCGGATGAGGGATTGTTCATATTCAATATTTTATATATATCTATACTATATATCTATACTAATACAATGATAAGGCTCTTATAGTGTCTACTGAAGAGATGAGCGCTAATGCACGAAAAGTAAGAGCGTAGTGATCCATCGACACTATTCTGCTCATTCATTTTGCTGTGCCCATAGTGCAATTACACTTCAGGGGTTCCGACTTCACATCAGCATGTCTAGGCCTCAACATATTAACTCACTGATAGCAAAATTAGTAGCATTGTCACATGACCAATACTGTTATGGTAAAAAAAGTGCAATTACTTATCGTCATGATCATTGCAGTCTTCTAGTATAGCAGGAGCGCGAAGTAGAACAAAGAAGAGAACACCGTGTAGGGCATGTAAAGTAAGGGCATCGTTCTGCTTTCTCAATTCACCATATTTTCGATTCACTGAAGCCTTTGCAGACCTGTTAGGCGTCCTTCCCCCGTTCCACTCGAGTATCTGTTCATGTACCTGTGATCTGTCAGCTACCAAGCGTTGCCTGACTGGACAATCTTGCCCTATTCCATATGGGCAACAAAGCACCGGTCCTAATTGTACCCAAAGACTTCACAACAAAGCCTGAAAAGCAACACTTGTCGTTCGACGTCCATTTTCAGCAGTTACGCAATACTTTATTGCCCAATGTTCGCAGATTAAATTTTTCGCGGATGGCTACCCGAACCGCAAAAAACGCGAAAATTTAAGCGCATACGGTAATGGTTTTGCATGTGCACAAGGAGCAAACAGATCAACTGTCACTGATTGAAGTAGGCAATGAGCTTGTGCAGTGGTCAGATCACTGGAGACATCTCTTTGGCAAATTTTTACTAACTGATTAACTGTTGTAATATTCTGTTGTGACAGTGTTTTTCTTGACACACACATCACCATTAAGTGAAACACTCCACGTGAACAAAAATGGGGACAGGTGGGTGGAGCTGATCCCAACACTGTAATGATTTGAATGATCATGCACAGTACTGTGGGGGCCTCCTAATATTATGATCATGCAGTCATATAATGTGATAGTCATAACCCCGCGTGATAGCGTAAGGGGTTAAGTAATCGGTTGCGTCTGTCAGTCAGTCAGTCAGTCAGTCAGTCAGTCTGTCATCATGTAAAACCGTACACAAGATGCTCTAGAGCGATTCGCGGCTCAACTCATCAGCTATAAAACCTTCCTTGCCCAGTGCGCATGGCTAGGATGGTTGTTAGCAGCAAAGCCTTCCTTCTCACTAGGATTAGTTAAGATGAAAAGCACGAAAAAACAAGCAGTGGGCAGAAAAGAAGGCTAAAAAAGAGCTACACAACTATTGTGTGCGCAAATACTTTACTTGCTTCAGTCCACATGAGACATTGCATGGTACATGTACAACCGGAGTCCCTTTTTCTTGCAAGACTTGAGTGTTTTAATATGAACTACTTACTAGTATACTTTACATAACATCCTTGTTCTTATAGATGCTCAACGGCTGCAAGCATGCTGTCTCTGGCACCTGTTGCGCGGGGTTTGTGCTCTATGAGCACTCTAGTTTGGAAGAGTTCTTTAGGAAGGGAGGTTGCGATTGCACCAGATGGCAAAAGATCCCTCAATAGCTCTGGCAATTAGCCGCTTCTCCAAGGCTGTCTTGTGGTTGGGGGAGCCTTGACAAGCTTGTACAGGTTGTCAAGGCTTGGCCTGTGCAGAAAGCCACTTGAGCTGACCTGAATGGTTGTCAGGGTGGTAGTGTGACCATTGTCTCTGCAGGAGGCAACCAGGTCAGTGTACTTAGTTGCCTTGTGCTGGCTGGCCTCTTCGAGGCCAGTCTCAAAGGGAACTGTCAGTTCCACCAGGTGCACTTTGGAGTTATCCCACATGACAACATATGGCCTCTCATCGGTGAGAGCCACTGAAGGGGGGAAGGAGTAGCTGGCACAGGGAAGATCCGCGATGAGGGCCAAGCTCTCTGGCAGGTGGTCAGAAAGGAAAGTGGTGATGCAGGCAAGAACAACGTCATGCCTCTTGTTGTATCTCCTCTCGTGAAGAGCTACAGGACAATGGTTCAGGATGTGTAGCAGGCTCTGGTCCTGACCACACAGGGGGCATGAAGGCGACTGCAACTTCCTCCACAGGCACAGGTTCTTGTTGTGGGGGAGGGTGTCCGTGGTAGCATTGAGGGCGAACTTGAACACTCTGAGAGACAGCACTACTGATATCCTTTAATTGGTTAATCTTATATCAGGGTATTACAATACTGAATACGCCTGCGAGACGTTCTTTTATGCATGCCTGGCCTCCCCACTTCTCACATGCTCCTACGCCACTGTATATATAGGGGTATTTGCTCATTTCAATATTGTGGTGGTCACTAATCCATCCAACTATGTATACAAAAGAAAAACAGCATGCAGTTAAAGCATTGCCTACCTTGATCACAGAGCAGTGCTGCAATTTCGGGGGGACAATTATAGCAGAATGTCCTTCGTGGCAACAGGCACTGCATTTCGTATTGGCCATTTTGGCAGCGGAAAATCATAGCTAGGTGTGAAGCGGGCGTTCCACATCTGTCGCACCTACACTTGCTCATTACAGTGACATCGAGCGTCTCGTAGTAAATTCTCTTATAAGTGGCTTCCATTGCATGCTTCAGGTCCCTTACAATCTGGCGACAATCAGCTGGGGATGATTTCTTCTTCAATTCATGAGCAGGGTCAATTGAAATGGTGACATGATCCATTTTGTCCACCACTGTCACGTTGTATGCATATTGCATCTTGTCAGAGCGGGAGGGTTCAATGCTAAATATGGCCATATCACGATACAAACTCCCATCCTCTTCTGTGTTCTCTGGAATCACATAACCCATTCCTTCAGCTTGTACAACCATATGGGGGAAGATCCCACAAGGCACATGAGGGATTTTTTTGTCGTCTGCAAGCGAGGGACGGAATGTGAAGGCAAGTGAGGCTTCAGTGGATATGACAGGCTCCTTTTCACAAGCTGGAAGACAAGAGGGTATGAAATACGTAGGCCTCACAGTGCCTGCTGCCCCTTCTGAGGTCCGTTTTGCTGCAAGTCCCCAGTGAACCATCCACTCAAGGAGGTAGGCATGGAAACCATTGTAGGATCCCAACTCATCTGGAATGCCAAGAAAACCAAGGGTGTCTGTGTCCAGCTGGCCCCTGCTCTGAAGCCTTTTCAGACTTTTCCTTGCATCATGTTTCATTGAGGTGTCCTTTAGGTCGTGATATACCACCTCTAGTATCTTTGTCACCTGTTGGTAGAGCACATCAGGGTTGGTGAATACCGGCTTGTCATGTGGCTCCCACTGATCGCCCAGGCTGAGCTCCTGGTCAAAGTATGGGAAGGATATGATGCCAAGGAGATGGAATGCTCGAACCATTGCTAGGAACTCCTTCGGATTGACAATGAGGCTCTCCTTCCGACAAAGCTCTTGAAGATTTGCAAAAGTGACAACATGCAGATTTTCATCTGCTGACCAGAAGATTAGCTGGCAGAAGAACCATGATACGGGAAGTGGGAGCTTGTAGGTGTACCCTGCTCGGTTGACCTCCTCACGCACAGACTGCACTCCCTGACAAGTGGGGTCAGTGCTCTCTACTGCAAACAGTTCTGTTCTTGTGTTGGTACAGTGACGAACTTCATCCCATAGAGGCAAATATTTGCACTCTTTCTTCAGCTTCTCACTTTCACTTGTAATGGTCTCATTATCCCTCTTCCTTGTGCCAACCACTAGGATAGGCAGTGGCACACTTGTTGATGAAGTAGTGGAATCCTCAGATCTAAGCCAATGTAATTCCCTTTCCAATGTATGGAATTTTGGCTTGCAGTCATGAATGGTCCCAAGGGAATACTTTATCATATCCAAATTTGAAAGCTTATTGGGCAATTACTTAGTGGGAAAATCTTTCTTTCGATACGTGTTTGCTGGCTTATGATCCAGGCCTTCCTCCATGTTGTACACCAAGAGGTAGACAGCACGGGAAGTAGCAATGACTGGGTGGATGTCAAAAAAGGCAGGTTGCCCTCCGCTGTCAATCAAGTGGACAATACGAATCTTGTCCAGGGCTTTGACTCCAGCTGGATCTGTCTCCTTGAGCCCTTTCTCTACGCTGGCCTTTAAAGCTGCAAACTGCTTCTGCAATAAAACCTTATTGCAGTCTACCCTGGGTTTACTAGTACTTGTTGGGCGTTCATGCATTCTTGTGCTTACCGGTTGTACTTTCTGCAACACCCCTTGTTCTTCTGGTACCTCATTTTTGACTGAAAATGAATCTTTTTCAGCTACATTTGATTGATTAGGTGAGTCTGATTCCTTCGGCTCCAGCATATTCACTGTAGTGTGAAGGGACTTACGCAACCTCTCTCGTGTTAGTGGCTCCCACACAGTCTTCCCATGGACATAGCACTGCATGACTGCCTCAGCCCCTGTGGACATCGGGGTGCTCTCACTACTGAGGTCAAATTTACCAATGAGGGCTCGTTTCAGTTGTGTCTTCCCAGCTTCGGGGGGACCCAGGGTAACACACTTAACCAACTCAACCTCAACAGATCCTTCATCAAGAGCTGCTTTAAGAGACTTCTCGAATTCTGGACAAGGAAGACAAAGTGACAAGTAGAACGTTGGACTGAACGTGATTACATATAAGGTAAAATGTATTCACATGTGTATGCATGCATTGTTGCACACTGTTACAATGTTGACATGCACTGCATCTACTATGATGGCCGGTGATGTAGATGTCAACACACATGATTATATGCAAAATAATTACGCAGAAAGAGTCTAAAGGTGACAAGCATTAATCCTTGATTAGATGAAGACAGTATACGAAGAAGTGCAACATGTCAGAACAGGATGTTGTACGGCTTTCTTGCACTTTCAGAGTTATTTGACACTTGGCGGCTGAACTAGTACGCACAGGTAAAATCACAGGAAAGTGGTGATTGGAGAAAAAGAACCGCGACCCGGCGATGGATACAGAGAATTGTCACCGGATCGCTGGCTCATGTGGCTAAAACTCTGCGTTAGAGCATAGGCCGCGAGTTTGGGCGATGGGTCTTCTCCAATCACCACTTTCCCCAAGCTGTGAAGTTAGCTGACTTGTACACATTACAAACCAGCTTGCATAACACTCACTGACAAACACACACAGTATGGGCTGAAATTCTTAAGCTACCATGATATCATAGTGGAAACCGCACACAGCACTTACTTCACCGTGACATCCCCTCTTGTTTCTGTCCTTTTTGTGCCATCCCTACATTCTTACTATTTTCTAGTTTCTGTACTTTTTATGCAAGTCAGCTTATAGCTTTCTCTCATTAGTATATCATATCCCGGCCAGTTTTAGCTATTAATAAGTTATAATTGACTTGCTTCAGTGAACATCTTGTGATACAAAACTGGGGGGATAAAGTTTACCGGACCGAGATGAATTACCGTGTCCACTGATACTGAGACATCTTGCGAACGTTTCCTTATCAGTCTTGGACGATATCAACAAGAATTCCATGGCGCACCACGCTTGGTAAGCCTTATGCCAATCTTGCGCTTTACCAAGCAAACGCGAACATCGGCGCGCTGCCCCAGAGGCCATTTTTCAAATAGGTGACGTCATTAGAACATGGCGGATTTCGCATAGCTCTGTCGCTGTGAGCCACGAAAACCTTG
>MKWU01006434.1_pt1 | contig 11944 bp, 13 predicted proteins | sample 809101 | NCBI WGS metagenome assembly MKWU01 (sample SAMN05860141, study PRJNA318959) | sponge metagenome | host: Aplysina aerophoba | place: Slovenia: Piran, Adriatic Sea, Gulf of Piran | collected 2013-05-07
CACGCGCCGGTCGCGCCCTCGTCGATGAGCCGCAGCGTGCGCGAGAGGATCGCCGGCGCAGCGTCGGCGATCCGCTCGGCCGCGCGGCGGCCGCTCTCGAGAAGCTCGTCGTCGGGGACCACCATGCTCGCGATCCCGGCCTCGACCGCCTCCCGGCCCGAGAGCGGGATGCCCAGGAGCAGGTAGCTCTTCGCGCGCATCGGACCCATCACGTGGCCGATGCGGCGCAGCCACGCATCGTCCGCGAAGCCGCCCATGCGGGGCTCCGGCTCCGAGATTTTCGCGCCCTCCGCGGCGATCACGATGTCGGCCGCCGCCGCGATCTGGGTGCCGGCACCGATGCAGTGACCGTGCACCATGCTCACGACCGGCTTCGGGAAGAGGTCGATCCGCTTCGCGATCCGGTACATCTCGGCCACGTTCCCGGCGGGCCTGACGCCCTGCTGCGCGTAGCGATCCATCTCGGCGCGATCGAGGCCGGCGCAGAAGCCGCGACTCCCCGTCCCGCGCAGCAGGACCACGCGGACTGCGTCCTCCCGCTCCGCCTCATCGAGCGCCGCATCCATCGCGGCCAGCATCGGCTCGGTCATCGCGTTCACTTTCTCGGGCCGGTTCAGGGCGACGATGAGAGCCTCGCCTCCCGCCGCCATCGACTCGCGCTCCACGATCAGTTCCGACTCCGCCATGATCCCACCCCCGTTCGACTCCCCAGGACGCCGATTCTAGACGCCGCCGCACCGGCGTCTGCGTCGCTCCGGCGCGACGCCGCCGGTCGTTCCGGCGAGGCATCAGCCCCGGTGCGGCTCGCTGGGAGAGCGTAGTATTCCCCCGAAAGGGCCGGTTGCAGCGGCGCCGTCACCGGAGGAGAGAGCGATGCAGGGAACAGCGACTTCACGACTGAGACGGGGCTTCGTGCTCAGCCCCCACGGCAACATCGAGTACTTCGAGGTCGGGAGCGGCGAGCCCCTCGTCATGCTTCACTCGACGCCCAACTCCTGCATGGCGTACCGCGACGTCGCCCCGCTGCTCGCCGGCGATCTCCGCGCGATCGCGATGAGCACGATGGGGTACGGGCAGTCCGATCGTCCTCCCGCGCCCTATACGACCCTGACCGAGTTTGCCCGTGCGGTGACCTGGCTGCTCGACGGCCTCGGGCTCGAGCGGGCGAGCATCTACGGGAACAGTACCGGTTCGCAGATCGCACTCGCGCTCGCCGCCGAATTCCCGGAGCGCGTCGACAGGCTGATCCTGGAGGAGGTCTTCAACTGGGGAACCCCTTCGCGGCGCGCCGTCCACGAGCGCCTGCACCGCTACTACGACGAGAGCCCGGACGGGAGCCATCTCCTCGATCTGTGGCGGAAGGTGGGCGGCGACCGGGACGGCAGCGACCTGAAGCGCACCAGCGAGCGCTTCCTCAACAACCTGATCGTGAACTCCACCGAGGGGGCCGAGGTCTACGGCGAGATGGGCTGGGAGGGCGCCGGACCCTACGCGATGACGCATCTCGACATCTGGGAGTCCGCCAGCCGCGTCCGGGCGCCGACGCTCGTCATCCACGGCACCACGAGCCAGCTCGGGCGCTCGCACGAGAAGTTCCTCGCCACCATCCCGGACGCCCGGGGCGTGCGGCTGCCGAGCTCGGGCAACTTCAAGCCGGAGCAGGCGCCGGAGCTGTGGCTCGAAGAGGTGCGCTCCTTCCTCTCAGACGGCGGGCGCTAGAAGCGTGTCCGAAGTCGCCGGGTACGGGACGGCGCTCCTGGATGCGATCCGGAAGCGGCTCGCGGAGGAGGTGGAGCCTCAGAGGCGGCGAGTCCGGACCGGCGAACTCACCCAGCGTGACGTGGGACCGCTGATCGAGAAGGCGTTTGAGCGCGCCGAGGAACGCGCCGCGGCAGCCGGCATCGAGCCGTGGGAACTCTACCGATCGATCCTCGCTGACACGTCGATGCACTGGTCGGATCGGCGCCTCGCGGTCAACAGGCTCCATGATCCGGCCGTGGTGCCGGAGTCCGAGGCGGCGGGCATCGCACCGGTCATCGAGGCCGTGCTCCTCGATCCGTCCACGCGCTACAACCTGATGCTGCACACCGTCATGGCGGCCGCGATCGTGCGTTCGCGCGATCCCGTCACGCCGCTCTACCCCATCTCCCGCGAGACGCTCGACGCGGCCGTCGTCCCCTATGTGGAGCGAGGGCTACCGGGCGATGGCGGCTACGAGGGGCAGATGCGCAACCTGCGGCACTCGATGCACCTGCTCGCAACCGTGGCGAGGCTCGCGACGATCCATCCCGAAGGCGAGAGGGGCGGTGCCTCCACCGGCTACACCTCGCTGCTCATCGAGCAACTCGATCGCGTCCTCACGCTCTACCAGGCGAACCGCGAGGCGATGATCTCCCCCGAGGTGCTCGACGCCGAGCCCACCGGCCCCGCCGCCCGCGAGATCGACTTCGAGCCGGGCCACATCATGGAACACCTCGCAGAGGCGATGCAGGAGGTGGGGCGCTCCGGCGACGAGCGTCTCGTCGGCCTTGCCGCCGAGCGCGCGGTGGCGGCGATCTTCCAACGCCTCGATGCCGTGAGCGAGTCGCTCGGGCGCACGCCCTCACGGATCGAGGAGTTCCGTGAGCAGGTGGCGGGCTTCCGAGCCGCCGCCGCGCGCTCGGAGTGAGGGCCCGCCGGGGAGAACGGCCGACCTCGTTCCCGCATCACGAGTCGCCGGGCGCCAGGCACTCCGCCACCATCGGAGCCGCCCCCGATGCGAGCTCGGCGTACTGGGACACAAGACGATCGACCTCCGCCGGGTAGGGGGTTGCGGGCCATCCGTCGAAGAAGGCGGCGAGTTGCTCGGCCACGATGCGCAGAGTCTCGGCCGAGCCGAAGAGCACCACCGCGGCGCCGCCGCACGCCTCGCTGAAGGTCCCCACGGATGGCGTGGTCGCGGTCGACGCGACCTCGCCCACGTCGCGCGCAATGGCGCGAAGGAAGTCTGCCTGGTGCGGCATGCTGGCCCCGGTCGCCGAACGCGCGATCAGGGCGATCCGACCGGACGACTCGTCCAGCGCGCCGACCCACGCTCGCACCGCCGCCGCATCCTCGCTCTCGGCAGTCTCGGCGTCTTCCTCGTCCCCGGCACTCACCTCCTGCACCTCACCAAGGCCGGGGAGGTACTCGTTGCTCACCCAGGAGCTGATGCCCCTTGCCTCCACGCGCGTCCAGTCCTCGCACTCGCCGCTACCGACCTCAATCACCTCGAGCTCCGTGCCGTCGGCCCAGCCCCCGGCAATGCGGGCGTCGACCCGGCAGGCGGAGCGGAGGCTCACGCCGTCGCCCCCCGGGGGGCCGCTCCGCCCCACGGGCCCCACCCGCGCCAGCGGGGGGGGGGCCGCGGGTGGCCCGGATCCGCACAAGGGTCCCCACCGGCGAAGGAGGGGTGCGGACCGTGGTGTCGGGAAGAACAGGGTCAGCAGCGGGCTCGGGGATCGCTGCTGCGAAGCCGATGTCGGCCACGCGAACCGCAAGCTCAGAGAGCTCGGGGGGCGGCACGGTGCGTTCGTCGGCGCATGCGAAGACGGCCAGCATGGCAACCAGCGGGAGGAGCGCGAGACTGCTCACCCGACCCATCACGGACACTCCCGGTCAGTCGCCTCGGCCCCTGGCCTCGGCACGCAGCGGGCGGGGCGGCCCGCAGCGGGCGACGGCGTGTTCGCGCCGGGTGTACGAGCGGCTCGTCGCCCGCCGCGGGTCGGCGATGGCGGAGGGGGTGGGATTCGAACCCACGGTGCGTCGAAACACACGACGGATTTCAAGTTTCTGAAAGTTCGTCCCATGCGATGCCTCCACGTCGCTCTGAGGCCCCTTCCGTATTGCGATTGATTCACCCATACCCCATCGCGCCCGCCCCCATCACACCCTCTCGCGTCCCGTATGCCTACGCAATGCCTACTCCATGCCTACGGGTCCGGCGACCGCCCAGGGGCTCGTCCGCTGGCCGTAAGGGCGGACACGGGCGCCCGTACAGCTCGCTGCGGCGCTTCATCCGTCGCCGCGGCTGGGGGCGCCTGCGACCTCTGACCGTCCGAGGCCGCAATCGAACGCTACGTGCCCGTGCTGCCATCGAGTCGCGAGCAGGGGCAACTCGTCGCACTCGAGCGCTCGCTGGTCACGTATCGGCTAGCGTTGGGGCAGCCCGGGCAGGAGGATCTGGTCGAATTCCTGAGCGCACACGTCACGGACGAAGAGTTTCGCCGACAGATGGCTGACCTGCGCGTCGATCTAACGCCACCTACGCTGCCATAGACAAAGTGGGGCGCACTAGGGTCGTCGACGGCGGGCGCTGTTACCGACGAAGCTCGAGTTGCTGGCGCCCGTCGATCAACTCGTCATAGACAACTTGATGGCTCTTGGTGCCCTTCGAAGTCCACTCAGCTCGTGGCCAGACCGAATGGCGGAGGGCCTGAGCCTACGACTGGCACGCGTTGGCGGACCTGGCCGCTAACGTGCCAGCCCATAGACAGCTTCGTCACGAGCGCCGTGCCTTCACGCCCACTCGGAAGTCGCAGTGTGTACGGCCCGAGTTCGAGGCGGAGCAGTTCACCGCTTGGCGAGTAGACTTCGCCCTCCCACGATGAGATGGGCGCGGACCTGTGTATACGGAGCTTTGCTTCGACGGGGATCGGCAACCCACCGCTTCCGGGAATGAGTTCGGCTTCGCCGGAGTAAGTGTCTTCGTTCATTGCTCGCCCTCCTCAGGCACGATCCTTATGTTCGAACTCGGCTGCTTGTTCGTCCGCGATCTCCGCAACGTCCCGTGCTAAGGCGACGGCCTTCACGACGAGTTCGCCGTTCGCGCACTTCCGGCCGTACCTCATGGAGCAGCGCGGACTCGGCTGGCTCGGCCGTGGCGCATATGCGGAGCGCTGGGAATGCAGCGCTACGGCGTCAGTTCCCCTCTCGTGATTCTACCAATGCAGCTACCTATTGCTCTTGCGCCCGCCGGGTGGCGTACCCGTTCGCTGGCGCTTCTCCCAGGCCAACGCCGACTGCTCGGAGACGGTGCTGCCCTCTTGCTTGATGCGACCACGCTTGTTCTCCGTCCGCTGTAACTCCTTCTCACGGACTCTCAGCGGGCGCTTCGTTATCCCGCTACGGTGTCAAGGGCTCCGGGCCGGAACCGGGGGCTGTCTTTGCGAGTAGGGGTACGAGAGCCGTCAACACACTCAGCCGCGCGGCGCGAGGCGGCCGAAGCGCTTGATGCATTGCCGTGGGCTTGGACCGTGGACAGCGTGAAGCGGGAACTCACCGAGCGGGGCGTCACGTTCGACGAGCGTGCAATCGACTACGGGCACCAGTTCCGGCTGGGATCGGGCGAGGTGGTCAATGTCTATGACAGCCGGAAGGTCCACGTTGCTGGCAAGGGGACCGCGCTTCGCACCGAACTCGCCGAGCTCTTCGGGTCTACTTCGCCGGCCGCCGGTTCTGCTGCAACGGCGGGCAACGTCTTCGTCGTAAATGGGCACGACGCCGGTGCCAAGGATGCCCTTGAGGCGATGCTCAGGCGCTGGGGCCTGAACCCGATCATCCTCGACCAAGAAGCCGCGAGCGGCTTGACGCTGATCGAGAAGCTCGACAAGAGCGTTGCCGACGCATCGTACGCGGTGGTCCTGATGACCGGCGATGACCTCGCGAGAATCAAAGGGGACACCGATGCGCAACTCGTCCCACGCGCCCGACAGAATGTCGTTCGCGAGCTCGGCATCTTTCTCGGTCGACTAGGCCGTGCCCAACTGGCCATTCTCTATGAGCGTGGGGTAGAGCTGCCGTCAGACATCCACGGGGTAGAGTACCTTCCCTTTGAGAAGAAGATAGAGGAGAAGAAGCTTGAACTCGCGAAAGCGATGGCGAACGCCGGGTTTGACATCGACCTCAAGACAGTCTGACGGTCCGTGGCGGGACAGGGCGTCCCGGACTCTCCCCAAGCAACCTAGGAAGCTCTCGGGGGCGCCTGTGGGCGCTCTCGGAGAGCTTGCGTGACCACTGCGGACTGGGCTGCGGGCCAGATTCAGACAAGGCAAGACGGCGGATCCGGTAGTGTCTCCCATCGTCCGCGTTGGCGACGCGGTGACGACGGAAACCTCCGCATGGCGATCGGACACGCGGTGAGCGACCCGAGTGCCTGACCCCTTGCTCGGTGCCATCAAGGGAGCCATTGGGCAGCGCGTGGACGCGATGCTCTTTGAGGAATGTGCTGTCGACCTCCTGCGCCAGCAGTTCTACGCGAACCTGCGCGGCACTCCGGTGAAGCAAGACGCGGGCATCGACGGGATCGCCGGGCCCGACGCCGATCCAGAGTTCGTCCTCGTCGTGACCACCGCTAGGGATTTCTCCCGCAACCTCAGGAACAGTGTCAGTCGCTACTTGGATGCTGGCGGCTCCTGCCGCGTGGTGGTCTTGGCGACTACGCAAGAGGTCACGGGGAACAGGCGGCTTGGCTTGCAAGAAGAGCTATCCCGACGGTGGGGCGTGCAGATACGGGCCGTGCACGATCGCGGCGACTTCGTCCGCCTTCTCTACGACGATCCCGGGTGGCGCAAGAATCTGCTGGGCGTGGCGGGTGCGACACGGGCGCTAAGCCCCTTCCCTGCCAACGCTCGTCCCACGCCAGCCATCGCGCTGATCGGGCGGGCGGCTGCCGTCAACGCGCTCCGCCAAGCCGAGGGCGACCTCGTAGTAGTGGGCAAGCCGGGTGTCGGCAAGTTTCTGAAAGTTCGTCCCACCCGATGCCTCCGAGTCGCTCTGAGGCCCTCTCCGTATTGCGATTGATTCACCTATACCCCATCGCGCCCGCCCCCATCACACCCTCTCGCGTCCCGTATGCCTACGCAATGCCTACTCCATGCCTACGGGTCCGGCGACCTGACCATCGACTACCCCGCGCGCAGGGTGACGGTCGCCGGCCGCCCGGTGCACCTGACCGCGACGGAGTACGGGCTGCTCGCCGAGCTCTCGGCCAACGCCGGGCGGGTGCTGACCTACCAGCACCTGCTGGAGCGGCTCTGGCGGGAGAAGAGCGACGGCGACGTGCGCCCCATGCGCACCATCGTGAGCAAGCTCCGCCGCAAGCTCGGCGAAGACGCCGACCACCCCCGCTACGTCTTCACCGAGCCCCGCGTCGGCTTCCGCATGCCCACGGGCCGGGCGCCCGATGGGGAGCCGCCGGCGGATTCCTGAGCGCAGAGCGACGCAGCGCATCTGTGGAGGGACGAGAAATGCAGAAGGTGTTGCACAAGAAGGCAACCGTCCAGCCCGGAGGGAAGATCGAGATCGTCGATCGAGACCTTCAGGCAGGAGAGCAGGTGGACGTGGTGATTTCGCCTGCGCAGGAGCCCTCCCCTCGCTCGGCCTGGCAGATCATCTCGGCGGGCGCGGGGCAACGCCTCTTCAAGAGCGCGAAGGACGTTGACGACTCCCTCGCGGATGAACGAGCTTCGTGGGAACGCTGACCCTCCCGTCAAGCGGCTCCATCTACCGGCGGACCGAGCCGCCCGGGCTGGGGGTGGAGCGAATACGGGTTTGACTATTGATCCGCGTCGAGGTCGTCGAGCCTGAGTGCACGACTGGCGCCGGTGCTATCTTCTACGGGTGAGACACCACACGGAGGAGTCCGCTATGGCTACTCGCCGGCCTACCGAGGAGATCGCCCGCCTCGGCGACGAGATCTACGAGCGCGACATTCGGCGGGAAGTCGAGACCGACCATCACGGCGAGGTTGTCGCCATTGACATCGACAGCCGCTGCTGGGCGCTCGGCGAAACGGTGACCGCCGCTCGCGATCGCCTGCGGGCAGAGCGGCCGGACGCGATCAACGTGCTGTTCGAGCGTGTGGGATACCGCGCGATCGACCGCTTCGGGGCCGGGTTCCTGCGGAGAGCCGGTTGATCCAGGGGGCGGTCAATTCAGCCCTCGAGGCTGTCCTGCCCCTGACGGTTCAGGGTACCGCTGGACCGGCGCAGCAGGTCGAGGCCGTCATCGACACCGGCTTCAGCGGGTTCCTGACGCTCCCATCCGCGTTGGTGACGGGGTTGGGACTCGCGTTTGACGGCGTCGGCTGGGCTGTGCTCGCCGACGGGACCGAGGCGAGGTTCGATGTGTACGACGCCACGCTGCTCTGGGACGGCCAGCCCCGGCGCGTCTACGTCTACGCGGCCGAAACGACTCCGCTCGTCGGGATGCGCCTCCTCGAGGGTCACGACCTGCACGTTGAAGTTCAGGATGGCGGCCGTGTCACCGTGGAGGCTCGCTGACCGGGCGGCATCCCGTATGCATGGTCGGCGATGCGTCAGGCGCGCCTCAGCAACCGGCCGTACTCGTCGTGTGGACCATTTCAGAACCAGACGATCTCGCCGTCCTCAAGAACGCCCAGTGCCCGAACAGCACATCGAAGTCGGTCACGGCCGAGCACCCCTGGAAGCTCCGCCCCACCTCCGGCGAGGGGTGGGCCCGCCGCTCATCAACTGGGAGAGAGCCCGGCGAGATCCCGGCATGGCGCGCCAGCTCGTTCTGGGAGATGTCCAGCTCCTCGAGGAAGGCCCACACCGGGTCCGCGCTGGGCGGTCCCTCGCTCGCCGCCACGAGCGGCGTGAGCGCGGGCACGCCGGCGGCGTAGAGCGCCGCGAAGGCGCGGTTCACGAAGTCCGGCGCTTCCGGGAAGTAGGCGACGTAGCGGCCCTCGTGGAGCACGTAGAGGGCGGCGATGCCGCGCACGCAGCGACGGCCCTGCAGGCCGAGTGCGCGCTCTTCGTCACTAACGACACCGACTTTCGCCGCGTCGATGGGTTGCCGGTCACCATCCTCGACGACCTTCTCGCCGACTGAATCCCGAGGCCTTCGGGCGTCCGCGAGCTCCAAGAGCGTGTGTCGTGCGTATCGCACAAGCATTGCATGGCTATCGCGACGGCCACGAATTGCTTGCAAGCTCACAACGCCTGTCTAGAAGTGCAAACCGTGTCCTCCTCGCGCTTTCGGACCTATCGGGTTCGGTAACAGCAGGAGGCTTCGAGACGTACATCACCGGTTATCCGGTCCCAGATTCCGACAACTACGCCCTCGCGCGAACGTGGCTAGCGACCGAGGCTGAGCGTCCAGGTTCTGTGTGGACCCACACGCTGTTGCTAACGGCTGAACAACTCGCACTTGAAGGCGTGGCCGACCTCGTGAAGTACTTTCGTCGACCGCGAGGGGGAGCGCGTTACGACTACGGGAGTCCCATCGAGATCGACGAGAGCGAACTTCGCGGACAGGTGCCTAGCGACTTCGGTGCAGCAGACACACGCGACATGACGGCGAATGTACTCGATGCTCTATATGTCCAAGGAGATTCCGATCTGCCAGTGCTGATACCTGCGCTCTCGGCGGACCAATACGAGACTCTAGTCTTGCTGATCTGGTCGATGCAATGGCCGCAGCTACGCGCACGCTTCTCGTTCTGCAGTGGATCACTAGCGTTGCGCCACGTCGGGGGACGCGCGCTCGACATTCAGGTGGTGCCATCAGATCGGTTCGGCTCCGTCGAGCGAACGGTTTCATCGGGTGCGTACATCACCGGGCAGTTTCCGAAAAGGCGTCACGCGGCTGGTCCCGCGGCTGTGCTGTCCGATCCAGCGGTCATGAGGAATTTGGTGACACTCGGCTGGCGTTTCGGACCGCAGTTGCCTTCCGAACGCTCATCAGTAGGACACCTTGCTCGTCTATCATTATCAATCGCACAGCACCGGTCCGATCCTTCGACCTGGAAGAACATTCTTGAGATGATTGGACGATGGTACCCGCAGCCCTCGTCAGCCACTGACCTCAAGTCATGGGCGATGATTGAGTGGTCGTCAGAGGTTGACGGGACTCTTTCGTACGGTGAGCGGTTACGGGTGCTCGCAGAGCTAGATGGCCTGTCGGCCTTCTCCCAATGGGAACAGGAATTCACGCGAGCCTTTGAGGAATCTCTTGTCGCGTCCGAGTCTGATGTCGTTGACTTCGCGGCACAGATTTCCTCCTCGCCAACAGTACATTCGGTCGAACTTCTGCTTCGCCTGTGCGCAAGACGACTAGGTTCGGTATCACTCATCGCGCTCTTGGAGATTGTGACGGAGAGGGTCGCACTGCGGATGTTGGACTTGCGTCCGTCCATCTTGAAGGAGACCGGGTTCTGGCGATCGGATGTCTTGCGAGAACGCGGTCTCGAGTGGCTCATGGCCTCCGATCGCGATGGCGAGCTTGTCGAGGAAGTCATCCACGCGGTTGTCCGAGCAGGACAGACGGTCAGCCTGAGCGCACTCGTCGAGGCCGCAGGTGAGTCAACGATCGGCATCGCTTTGGAGGCGTTGGCCGAGGAGGCCACTCGCCGTCGCGCCACGCAGATCAGTCCGGCGTGGTCGGTGACACTGCAGTCGCGACCGCGCCCAACGTTCATTTGGCTCGCGAACACGAAGAACTTCGCGCCCGCTCTCGTGAAGCTCATTATCGAGGGGCGTGACGCTCGGGATCGTCGAGTCAGCAGTCTCGGCATGAGGCGTTGGAGTTTGATCGCCAGAGCCATCGATCCGGCCAGTGCAGAAGGACTCTCGATTAGTGCTTTCGCCCTAGCTGTTGGCTTCTGTCACGAACGGCCTTCGGCTAGCGCGCTGGTAGCAGAGGTGTTTCAGTCCGTCCACGACGCCGCTGCATCCGGTCGCCTCAGCGATGACGATTGGCAAACGCTTGTGTCAGCGATACCCAAGTCTGGGCGAATGCTAAGGAAACTTGGTCGTCGGGCTGAGCCAGCTCGCGATCAGGTTCTCAGGCGAGCTGTCATCGAAGTACACGGACGCCGCCAGTGGCCGATTGCGGAATTCCTCAGAGCGTTCGAAGACTCGGCCGTCTTGGCCCGTGCGGTGGCTGAGAACTCGCGCACTGCGGCGGGGAGTCTCCTGCGGGCGCGGCTGCGAGACGCTTATCGGACCAATGTGCTCGCCCTCACGACCGAGCAGAGTGAGGCGCTCGCGGCGTGGGTTGATGTCTAGCTTCTCTGCGGTCGTGACCGAAGCGATCGCCTCCCGGGCAGACACGATCGGTGTCTGTCAGTTCGACCGTACTGCCTCGCTCGTGGTTTTCTGCCCTCTGGCGCGGACGGTGGCGCACTGCGTCAACGCTAGGGCGGCTTCGGCAAGACCACCATCACTAGATCACAGAAGGCCACCCCAAGTTTCTGAGAGTTCGTCCCACAAGTGGCAGCGGGGACTCAGAGCCGCCAGATCGGGGGCTCGCCCTCGTTGAGGGCCACGAGCGCATCGCGCACGGGCTCGGGGAGGCTCTCCCAGCGCGGCAGCTCGTAGCCGTCAAACCCGGCCACGCGCACCCACTCCCCCGGCGCGATCTCCGCCTCGATCGCTTCGATCCCGTAGTTGTGGAGCCCCCAGATCTGGGTGCGGCAGCGGTAGGGACCGGCCGCCTCGATGGCAGAGGCGACCTCGTCGGTGAAGTTCGGGCCGTCGCCGTCCTCGAAGCCGAACTTCGAGAACGCGTCGGTGATCTCCCAGCTGATGATGGTCTGTGGCATCGGATTCTCCTTCAGGGCTCTGCGTCTGCTTGTCGCCTGCCGTCAAGGCCCCGCGGGCACGACCGACCGGCTCGTGCCCCGGTGGCGTCGAGCGGGCGGGACGGCGTCGCGGCGATCGATGTCGCCGAGCGCCGCCCCGCCCGGTGCGTCCGGGTCAGCCCGCCCCGGCCGCGGCATCCGCCTGCCGCTCGGGGCTGCGCCCGAGGATGTGATCGGCGGCCCGCTGCCCCTGCGCGGCGGCCACCACGACCAGGCGCCGGTCGTCGTCGAGCACGCGCAGCCAGGAGGCGATGTAGGCGGCCGACTGCTCGACGCGCGAGGGGTCGATGCCGGCCTCGCTGCCGAGGAAGGCCGCGGCGA
>MKWU01006436.1_pt1 | contig 11942 bp, 5 predicted proteins | sample 809101 | NCBI WGS metagenome assembly MKWU01 (sample SAMN05860141, study PRJNA318959) | sponge metagenome | host: Aplysina aerophoba | place: Slovenia: Piran, Adriatic Sea, Gulf of Piran | collected 2013-05-07
TCAAGATAGTTAAACGCCACAACATATGGCTGGGTTTAATCTCCCACCTACGTAAGGCCTCAGGAGGAGGACAATCATTTGAAGAAGGAAAGTTGGCTAGCATCGATGACATCAAAGGTTCTGGATCTATTAAGCAGATCTCCTTTGACATCGTTGCCTTCGCCCGTAACCTCGTCGCAGAGAACGAAGGCGAACGAAACACAATCAAGTTCCGTGTACTCAAGTCCCGATTTACTGGACTTACAGGAGATGCCGGCTCCGCTACCTACGATATCAACACCACCCGACTCAAGCAAGCAGGTGGATTTGATTTCGAAGATGTATCGCTATGATAGATCGTACATGTCAGTGGCTAAGATCTTTGCAGGTCTTAGTCACGATGATAAGTATAAGGTTGGTGCATGCATTGTTAAGGATGGGCAGATCCTCTCTCAAGGGTGGAACGGGATGCCGAGTGGTATGGATAATACTACTCGCTTTGGTCCTGGCCTCACTCGCCCTGAGGTAATCCACGCAGAGGCTAATGCCCTAATGAAACTCGCAAAGAACGGAGGATCAGCTGATGAAGCTAGTCTATTCACCACTCATAGTCCCTGCTATACTTGTGCTGGTCTTATTATACAAGCAGGCATACGGCGCGTAGTATACGATAAGGTATACGATGAAGAAGCTTTAACATACCTGAAAGAAAGGGGACTAGAAGTTGAGCGCATTAACAGAACTAAAACTATACCTGTTGGACAAGCTGGAAGGGATAAATGTAAATAATCCTAAGGCTAACTCCGGTGGGGTAATGCTCAAGCTATATGAAGAGCATGAAGAAGAGATGGAAGATATGCTGGTCACTGTGATACAGTTAATCACCCGTCTCTTCCGTAAAGAAACAACTGATAGCCCTGCTGGTACCTCTCCTCTCACCAACATGTCCATGAAGATAGGTGAGTTCATGTATAGATACATGGCTCGTGAACCTGTCTCATGGCGGGATGAGCTGAGGCTAGGAGATCTCTTCATTGAGGCCTTCTACAACTGTGGCTACGTTAACATAGACTATCCTGCTAGACGAGACAGCTGCCACACAGTGAAGGCTGCAGACAAGTGGGCACGACTAGCTCAGATCCCTGAGTCTAGCCTGAAGGTAGCACTCACTGCTACCCTCTTCGATAAGCCTGCTGATATCCTGCATCCCATTCAGAATGGTAAGCAAGTACTGAAGGACGGAGGAGATATCGACGTCACCTCTCCCTTCATTAAGAGTCTTAACAAACTACAGCAGACTGGTTGGCGTCTCAACGAACGAGTCTTCAATGCCTTGATAGACGTAGAAGGATTTACTTCTACTAAGAAGGATAAGAATGAAGCAAGAGACCTGAAGAGACTAAGTAAACTAGTTGAATGGAAGTTCATAAAGACGAAGGCTAATGCTATAGTAGAGCGGGACAAAGAGTTCTATCAACTCATGTCAGCTGACTACAGAGGTAGAGTATACTATGACGAGCCCTTCCTTAACTTCCAAGGCTCTGACCTAGTACGAGGGCTGATGCAGTTCGCAGAGCCTAAGCTATTACGGGAGGAAGATACCTTCTGGCTGGCTGTGCATACTGCCTCGAGCTACAACCAGAGCTATAGTATAGATGAGATCCCCGACTGGTGTGCTGCTGACTACCGTTCCTACCTAGAGGACGAAGGTCTAGAGTCTATATCAGTAGACAAGATGACACTCAACGATAGAGTAGAGTGGACTCAGCAGAACATCGAGTGGATCATAGAACTAGGTAGTACTGTGACCTTCATAGATAAGGCAGAGAAACGAGTAGCATTCCTAGCTACCTGCATTGAGTGGTACGACTACTCGCAGACAGAAGGGGATTACTTCTCTTGTCTACCTATCCCTATCGATGGGAGTAACAATGGCTGGCAGCATCTCGGTGCTATCAGTAAAGATCCTGAAACAGGAGAACTAGTAGGACTGGTACCAGTAGATATCCAGAAGGATTTCTATGTACAGACCGCTAAAGAACTAATCAATCAGACAAGTGACGAACGTCTCATGACTATCTTAAAGGACATGCCGATGAAACATATCCGTAAGGGTATCAGTAAGCGTGGGTCTATGACCCGTGCCTACTCAGCAGGTGCCGGGAAGATAGCGGAGAATATGTACTTCGATTGTAAGACTGAGGACTACCACGAGGAGTATGGTATAGACCAGACGGACTGTAACAAGTTCGCCCGCCTCCTCATCCAAGCTATTAACACTGTATGTCCTGGTCCCTTACAGACCATGACTTACTTCCAGAACCTCGCTGCCTTTGAGATCGGTAAGTTCGGTATAGATCCTAAGCTACTCAAGCGGAGGAAGGAACTGAACAGATTATCAGAGCCAACAGATGAAGAGCTGGAAGAGCTGAACGATATAGTCCAGACCCTTGAGGAACAGGGTGAGGATCTAATCTATGGTAACGGTAAGAAGGAAATCAAGTGGACTACTCCATCTGGTTTCGATGTAGTGTACCAGAACTGGCGCATGAATAACTACCGATGCCGTGGTACTATATCAGGGTACAGACAAGTAAACCACGTGGTCCAGATAGCAGGTGATAAGCCTGACGTACGTGGATTCATGTGTGGTATCTCACCTAACTTCATCCACTCTATGGACGCTAGTCATATGGCTCTCGTTATAGACGACTGGGATGGAGCGTTCGGTGCAGTACACGATAGCTTCTCAACTCATGCGTGTGATGTAGATGATCTACTCGCACTCACTAAACAGAAATTCGTAGAGATGTATGATGTAGATAACTTCTATGATTACATTGAGAACCAACTCATCACAGATAAGACTGAGTTAGATGTTGAACAGCCTCAGCTAGGATCTCTACAGATACAGGAGATATATGACAGTGACTACTTCTTCGCGTAAATCTTTTAACTACCTTGCCCTACGTGGGGCAGGAGTAGATGACATGGAATTCGTAGATACCTTGGACTTAGATCCTAACGTAGCCTACACTCCAAAGATTAATGAAGTAATGCTAGACCTTACCATGCAGCAGAACATCGATGCTGGTATGAGTAAGGAAGCAGCAATGAAGAGCCGCAAGCAAGCGGCCTCAGATATACAGAAGCTACTCGCTAAGAACGGTATGCTTAAATAAAAATTGCCCCTACTTAGAGACCGTAATGGTCCCTAGGTAGGGGCTTTTTTTTTAATGTGCGTAGTACTGAAGGGCTATCGTCTCACCAGACTGGGTCTTATACCCTCTTCTCTGGATCTCACGACGTAGCTCTGCCTTCTTCTTATTCGTATCGTTCACCGCCTTGGTTAAACGGGGACGGAGATTGATGTTGTCGAATAGATGTTTGACGAAGACCTTCAACTGACCCACGTTAGGTTCAGCAGGTGGACTGTTGAAGTCATAGCCTGCTGCCTTCATCTTGTCAGCGAGTTTGAATGAAGAATCAAGAGCAGCTTTAAACTTCTCATCTCCTTCTCCTTCCATAACCTTACTCATCTTGTTAACGTAGTTCATAGGGATCTGCTTACCTGATGAGGTAGTAATAGACTTCATCATCCAATCCATGTAGATCCTCTCGTTAGAGGTGAGTGGTGTACGGTCAGACTTACCCTTGAGACTCTCGTTCCACTCCTTCATAGCGTTGGTAGTAGACTTGAGTGTCTCATCTAGGTAGGACCAGTCCATGCTGGCTTTCAACCAGTTCTTATTCACCTCTTCCAGTACCGTATCGTATCCCATAGCATCCATCTTGAATGCATCGTAGATCGTATGCATGTATGGATTACCCATGGACTTAGCCTTCAGCTTATCCCATGACTTACCTGATGCAGTCATAGCCACAGTGGCAGCGTCAAGAGACTGAACAGGACCAGGAAGAGAACCGCCATAGGCGTACTCACCAGGTACGTCATCACCATGCAGAGTCCTAACAGCAGCACTCGTTGCCTCGGTTTCGTAGTGGAAAGCATTGACCTGAGCTGGCTTACCTTCCCCGTAGATCCGGTAATCTGTGGACGTGGCATTCTCCCTACCTCCATGTACGTTACGACCTAGGTTTATGTCCATCCCTGTGTAGGACTTAATGCTGAACAGCTTGTTAGTAGCTGAGTGGAGGATCGCTGCACCTCTCATGAGGCCACGGTTCTCGATAGCATCATCAGACAATGCGTCTTCCAATGCTTCACTGTACTTCTCTAATAGAGTACCAGCTAGTTCATCACGACTCATCTTCTCATCGAGTACACCAAGCGAGGTATTGTATGAGCTACCTTCAGGTGCTAGCTCACTGAGCAGACCGAGGTACTCTTCAATATCCTTCTTGAAAGACTGGATCTCCTTGCCGTAGCCGAAGGTCATAGTCGTAGCTTTGTTAAAGTCCCGGTAGGAGTATAGGTTTTCAGCTACATCATTCAGCTCTGACTCGAACCCATCTGTATTACCTTCCCATCCTTTAGAGATAGAACCTACAGCGAAGTTCTTCAGCTGGTCCCGGATATCTCCTTCGTCTAGCAGCTGACGTACGTTCTTACGTACTACACCTGTGGCCTGAGCTGTACCGAGGTGACCCATCTGTATCCCGTTAGATGCGATACCATTAGTCTTACCATCGATGTAGGCATTGAAGTACGAGTGGTACGGCTGTCCCTTCTTCCTCGCCTTGTTATACTTGGCGAAGTCAATCAGACCATCAATGAAGTGAGGCCCATCTTCTCCCTTCTTCTGGATAGCTTGGATCAGTTCAGCATCTGCTTCAGGATCTAGCTCCAGCTGTGGTACCTGTGGGAAGTTCTGATCTAGTGGAGCACCTTGTTCTATAGCCTGAGAGATAGCTTCATACTGCTCGTCAGTCATGGTAAGGGCTTCAGCTAATCTATCACCCCACTTCTCCAGCTGAGGAGCTGCTGCGTTGAGAGCTAGGTCTCGCTGAGCAGGGAGTAGAGCATCAGCCTTGATGAACTTATTGTTCTCATCCCGTAGAGCTGGCAGCTTGTGAGTATCACCGACCAACATCATAGCATACATCTGTCTCAGGTTCTTATCGATCCGAGAGCCTGGTGTAGCCCGAGCTGGTACAGCATTACGTGTAACGAATCGTACCGCCTTGCTTGAGGTAGGATCGAAGAAGGTCTGGTTAGGGCTTATCCGCCCGTTGAAAGCCTGTGTAGTATAGGTCAGGTAGTTAGCACCCTTCCTCTCCTGTGCAATGGCTCTTACTTCCTGAGCTATCTTATCAGTGAGATCTCCCATCACCTGTTCAGGATCATACACTTCTTCATCTAAATCAGGATCATCTCTGAACCTACGTTCTTGATCACGCTTGGCTGCTGCATACTTCTTCAGCTTGCTTGGCCCGAAGTTATTTATCTCTGCCATCCACGTGCTGTGATCTCCTGACTGGAGTACAGGTAGGATAGTAGAGAAGAGGATCTTAGCTCGCTGCTTGTCCACCACGTTGGGGACCTGAGCGAGGTTACGCTTAGCCTCATTGATAACTCCACCGAACTTAGGACTACCGACCTTACCGGTCTCTGTCTTAACCACGTTCTCACCAACATCCCCTGGTAACTCACCTGAAGGGATGGGAGTCTTAGTGGGTCTGGCTTGGGGTTTAGGAAACAGCCGCTTACGTTCTACTGCTCCTGCCTTGAGAGCATCAGCACCTTGAGCAGTGAGCTGGAAGTATACCTGCCCATCTTCTCCTGGTATACGATCAACGATATCCCGACCAGCATTCGCTGCCCATAATTCTTTGTACGCATCACCGAGAGTCTCAGCTTCCTTCTGTGGTAGCCTCTCAGGTACCTTATTACCTTGGGTACGCTGGAATTCCTGATGGATCATCTGACCTAGCCGAGCATTACCTTGTGCCTTCGATACTTTAGGCTGAGCTTCGTCTGCCTTAGACTTAGGCCTAATCTCTGCCTCCTCACCCAGTGCCTGCGAGATAGGATCTGCTACTGTCTCACCCTCACCGAGGCTAAGTTCAGCCATCATATTCTCTGTGACAGCACTGGCTATCTGAGTATACAGTGGGCTTGGTACTACTCTGCCATCCGGCATAGTCTCCATAGCACCTGACCTGTTGAGTGCTGCGTTCAGTGATCCTTCAGCGTCAGCTGCTGCAGCTGCTCCGACCTGATCACCTTTATTAGCTAGCCTCCAGGACTCTGTACCTGCCTTGAACTTAGCACTAGGATATAGAGTACCATCTTGTACTGCCTTCGTCATAGCCTTAGCACGATCTCTCAGCCCACCATCAGGGTTCTGACTGTTGACTGATGAGACAGGACGTAGCCAACGATGTACTGTAGTAGTATCAGCTGCCCGTTGAGGTAGACCAGGAATCTGATGACGTGTAGCCTCATCTGATACATCGAGGAAACTCTCAGCTCCCTCCTGTATTGGCTGTTGTATCTCCTCCGGTACCTGCTGGAGCGGAGGCTGTGAAGTGAGAGCAGCCATAAGACTGCTCTGACTTGCTGTTGGTTTCTTAGTAGGGGCTGGAGCCGGAGCTTGAGTACCCGTAGGTAGATCTGCGGCTGCAGTCTGTTGCAGCTCCGAGATCTGCTTCGGCTGCTGTGTAATAGCCGCGGTAAACTTACTCATTATTGTTCTCCTTTATAATTCCAACCAGCTGCTGCCATCACTCCGTCAAGAGCGCGCGACACTGGTCCTTGTACAGCACCGATGAATGGTAAAGACTTAACGATCTGTCTACCACCTTGTTCACCTTGCCCTTCTACTGTCTTACCTAATCCACTAGCCAGACGACTAGCATTAGATAGAGCTGGACTCTCACCTGTTGCGGTGTTCCATGCCCACTCTAAGTTACTATCGCTGCGCTGCTCATACAGAGGGAAGAAGCTAGACAGTACTCTCTCACCGGTACCTAATAGGCCTGACGCATAGACGCCACGCTGTAGATACTCTACGTCATCGAGGTACGGAGTCTTCTCACCATACTTGAGCCAGTCCTTCAGTGCCTGCGAGGCGAAGCCAAGCAGCACCATGGTAGCCATGAGTGCGAAGGCATTGTACTTCAGAGCAGGTGTACCCCGCTTGACGTACTCACCCCACATCTTAGGTATATGGTTAGCTGTGACAGTAGCCATGAAGCCCTGGAACTGGGTGAACAGTGCGAAGCGTGGATCTTGGTAGATCAGTGGACGGTTAGCTGCACCCGGTAGGGCGATAGCCTCGTTCACGAAGTTGTAGCTAGCCTCACGAGTCTGGTTAGCTAGGTACTCTTCCTCTACCTGAGACAAGGGAACACCAGCTCCCTGCTTCTCCAGTGTAGAGACGTAGAAGTCCACATCTAACCCGAGGTTACGTAGCTGTTCTTCAGCCTGCTGGATCTCACGAGTCTTCTCTTCTCCTGACCGACGGTGCTGAGCTATCAGCTCTGCCTTGTTAGTCATGAAGTCTCCCGCCATGGATACACGGAGGGCACGAGTGAAGTTAGTGAAGCCTTGAAGACCGATGTACTTGAAGAAGTTCTGGTAGATGTGCTGTTGAGTCTTGTTAACCTCACTCACACCAGTAGTAGTCGCTGCACCCACATCCCAATCGTAGTAGCCCAGATCTTTGAGCTTCTGGTTGGGAGCTTCAGATGCTATGTCCTTACCGGATACATCTTGCGCTACCTCCTTCATACCACGTACGAGTAGACCACCGAACTCCTTGCCCAGCGTAGCTAATCCCTTACCTATGTTATCATTACCACGGAAGGTGAGAGCTATCTCAGGGATAGAGGAGATGGTAGCAAGGGGCAGACCAGCTAGTGTAGTCACCAGCATGAAGTTCTTCTGCACAGCCTGCATAGTCTGTCCGAACTCTGTAGTCGGTCGCTTGTAGTTACCTGACTCGGCATCGATATAGTCCTGCATACGTGCAGCTACTCTATCTACCTCAGCCTCGGAGATACCCTCAGCCTGCATATCATTCAGCAGTTGAGCTATGATCTTACCGTTGTCTCCAACATACTCTTGTGTAGCAGTATAACGAGCCGCAGCCTTAGCTGCCTGTGCTATGTTAGCGAATGGATCCTGCTCCATAAACTCCTGGAACTTTTCCTGTTCTGACAGACGTAGTGTTCTCTTCTTGTGAGAGCCAGGAGTTACCCCACCCTTCACAACACTAAACGCCTCATCTATATCCTGTACGTTATCATCGTTGAGGATCTTACTAGTCAGCTGACGAGCCTCGACTGGTGTCAGCTTGTATGTCTCACTGATAGCTTCCTCAAAGGTAGACCGGTTCTTACTGATCCCGTGCTTATCCAATGACTTGTACTTAAGGAAGTAGTTCTTCTCATAGCCCAGCTCAGGGTTAAACTTCTTCTGATCTGCATGCATCTTATCAGCTAAGGCTTGAGCCTCCTGCTGGAACCTGATGAGGGTATCTCTACCCTTGAAGTCAGCTGGTATAAGAGAAGGATCGAAGTTCCCCTTCTTATCTATTGCTTTATTCAATACACTGTAGACCTGCTTACCTATCCGAGCCTTCTGTATACGATTAACTGTCTTACCACCAGTCAGCTCTGCGTAGAACTTCTGTGGTAGTTGGATCGAGTTCTTATATATAGAGACGCGGTGATGTTTAGCATTCTCGAAGCTAGACCCGTGGAATACCCGTTGCAGGTTACCACCGAACATGTCTGCTAATACTCTAGCTGACCGTGATCTAGCCTGTAGGTCTGGTGTGAAGATGTTACGCGTAGCGCCCTGCCATAGGGATGGGACAGCGGACAAAGCATCTTGTACCTTATCTCCTGTACCTCTACCAGCACGTCTCTTCTTGTCAGCCTCTACCCTCTCGAGTAGACCAGCTGCCTGACTGGTACCAGCACGGGCACGAGCGTCTGCTGCTAGCTCCTCGATGGAGGCGATACGTCCATGCTTCTTCTTCTCCTGCTCCGCGTGGAGGTAGGAGTTAGAGGCAGAACTCGGGTCAGCACCTTGACTACGGTAAGCTACGTCAGCCCACGCTGCGGTGTCAGACACAGTACCGGGTACAGTGAATGCTCCACCTAATGCAGAGCCTGCGACAGCACCAGCTATCAGGCGTTCTTGTAGTTCTTTGTAGTCGAACTGCTTGTCAGATCCCTGCGTGGCAGCGAGATAGCCGATAGCTTCTTGCGCACCTTCAGTCAGACCCTCTGATACAGCACCAGTAGCGGTACGCTTAAGCATCTGCTGTACTATATTCTTACCCTTCAGCTGCTCCTTAGCTATCTTAACGGTATCACCTACTAAACTTGCTAGTTCCTTACGGGATACAGCTGCGACCTGAGCCTGTGCTGCCTCCTTCGTTAGACCCTTATTGACCAGAGCATTGACTGCCTTGTTCATCAGTTCTTTAGGTGGACCTGACTTACCTATGAGGGCGGTCAAACCTAGTCTATCTATTGTAGCCTGAGCTACGCCAGCACCGATAGCGATGGCTGCGTTCTTCTCTCCTTCCATCTCGTTCCACACCTGTCCGGTGTAGAGTGAGGCAGGTAGAGCTAATGAAGCGCCACCAGTTACAGGAGCAAGAGCAGCACCACCAATAGTAGCCGCCATGTATGGGACAGAGATCGCTGCGTTGTTACCAACGAACTCGATAGCAGACCAGAACCCATCAACGTCACGGTAGTCGAGTACCTTCTCAGCATCGTACTCCTGCATACGGGACTTAGCACGGATCACTCCGTTCTCCCCGATATCTGCAAGAGCCTCTGCACCCGTGGTCTCACCTAATAGGTTGAGCATACCATAGGCAGACTCAGTCACGCTGATCCATCCTGTATTCCATGAGTCGGAGAAAGGATTGAGTGCATCGTTGCTGAGGGTTCTGTCACGATGACGGACCTGTACGTTAGCATCAGCGAACTGGTGACCATAGCCTCCACGCTTGGCGTCAGCTAATTGTCTCTCGTTCAGAGCTGTCTGCTTAAACCCACGTTGCTTGCCACCCTCCTCGAGGATAGCTTCTTCTAACTTAACACGAGCCTGATCCCATGCGTCAGCTTCAGGAGCGTTGAGGATATCGAGGTTATCTCTATCCCTTCGGGCTTCAGCTATACGAGAGGCTAGAGCATCTGACTCGTTAGTATATTTATTCACATCAAAGAGGCCGGACTCCAACGCACGTTGCGCGAAGCTATCACCAGCCTCATTAGTTAGTTGAGCAAGGGTCCGACCGAAGTCATCTATCTGGGGGTTCCCGTTCTCATCGAGAAGCGGCGTGATGTTCGTGAACCCTTGCTCATTGGCTAGATCGGAGATAGACTTGGTGTACTGTTCTCCGCCTGCCGTACCTAGTTTGTAATCTCCTTTGATTACCTTCTCTACTTCAGGAGCGTTGATACCCTGGATACGGAACTTCTCATCACCCCGATGGAGGGTGTCGGCATCGATGAATACTGCGCCAGTCCCACCTAATGCCGTTGATGGTTGGCTTACCAAGTTCTTGATAAGACTCATATCATCCCTCCTTACTGGATTGTTTTGTGTAGTTCGTTCTGTAGATATAGATAGAAGCCTGACTCACCTTTGTTAGCCCGCTTCATCCAGTTCTTTTGTGTATCAGGATCAAGCATAGTCCACTGCCTACGTGCCTGCTGCATGACAGCTGTGGAGATAGCAGTGTTACTCATCTGACCATACTTATCTGGAGCTGCGCTACGTAGCACTGAGCCGTAGCTGTTCATCAAGCTCTGGATCTTCTCACTTGAGATAGTCTGACCTGTCTTATCTTGGAACAGAGTAGGATCTCCTACCTGAGACTTGACGTACTGAGTGTTGAGATATGGAGTGAGGTCTCTCACCTTCTTATCTCCTCCTCGTGAGTCAGCCATAGCTTCTGCGTAAGCGTTGTCAATGAGTGTAGCCATAGCTTCCGGTGGTACCTTGTTCTTCAAGGCCCAGTTAGCTATCTCCCTACCCTGTACGGACGGTACGATATCAGTAGCGTAAGACTTACCATACTTATCAGTGGTAGTACCACGTGCCTCGCGGATATCCTCCAGCATAGTAGTATAGTCCTTGCTTTCCTTAGTGATACGATCACGGAACTCTACTGTACCCGGCACGAGTGAAGCATCTTCACCGAACTTATGCACATCGATAGGCTTATTGTTCTGGTCTACCCAGATCTTATTCTCACCTACCTTAACCTGTCTACCTTCTATCTTACCTTTGTCTGAGTAGAATGTCTTCAACTGACCTGTCTCTTCCATCGAAGCAAGAGCCTCAGCTGGGATTAGGACAGAAGGATCTCCAGTCTCTTTGAATGTAGCGATAGAGTCAGGAGTATACTTACCACCTGTGATCAGAGACTTAACAGTCGAATCCATGGTAGCTTCTTTAGCATCCAATCGATTGAGGTATTGAGTACCTGCGAAGGCTAGTGCCTGACCTGGTGACATACCAGTGATCATACCACCGAGCATTAGTACTCCCATGCGGGCTAGTTCTTTACGATCGAACAGATCACCGAATGTTTCCTTAAGAGTAGAAGCAATCTTGTTCCGCTCAGGCTCACTCATCTTCTCAGCTGCTGCACGACCATCAGCTACGAGCTTGGCCCGCTCTTCAGGTTGTACTTCAGGTGCTACCTCTTCAGACTTAGCTGCTGCGTTCTCAATAGCTGCACGCTTCTCAGCTGCTGGAGCTGACTTCTCTTTCGGTGCTGCGCTTTGCTTCTGCTGAGCTGTACCTTCTCCACGAGGATCTTGTCCTGCTGGAGCTGATGGAGCATCTGCTTGGAAGTTAACACCACCGATACCCTCTTGTACATCTTCAGGTAAGACTGCCTCACCCCATGCGTCTGCTCTAACAGGTGGAGCATTCAGTTCTGGTATATTGAATTGAGATCCTTCCTGATTAGCAACTACTTGTGCTCCCTCAGGAGTACCTTGCAGACCTGCTAGCTGGT
>MKWU01006437.1_pt1 | contig 11942 bp, 9 predicted proteins | sample 809101 | NCBI WGS metagenome assembly MKWU01 (sample SAMN05860141, study PRJNA318959) | sponge metagenome | host: Aplysina aerophoba | place: Slovenia: Piran, Adriatic Sea, Gulf of Piran | collected 2013-05-07
GTTCTGCGCCCGCGCGGTCTATCCGGGCCTGCGCCCGGCGCGAAGGGAGTGAGATGGCGATCGACAAGCAGACCCGGGCCGAGATCCTGCGGCTCTATTTTTGCCGAGAAGTGGAGGATCGGGACGATGCGGTCGACAGCACGGTCGAGGCGGGCGACCTGGGAATGGAAGCAGTTGACCATCCCCCAGAGCAGGCTCTCGCGCTCGTCGGCGAGCTGGGTCCCCTCGACGGTGACGCCGTTCACGATGATGCGGATGGCTTCGGCGAGCGCCTCGGTGGCGTCGTCCTGGTCCCAGACGTCGCGGCTGTCGAGCTCGCCGCGCTCGGGCGCCGCGCCGTAAAGGGCGAGGCTCTCGCAGACGGTCGCTCTTCAATGGATTCCAAGTATAACGTTGTTATGACTATGTAAACTTCTCTAGTGGCATGTTTTGACCATCGCATTACCCATCCATTTGCGCCGGAAGTCACGGCACCTTGCAGGTACAATCCGTGCCTATCCGCTTTACGCATACACCCACTAGGGGTAGATTGTGTACCCAAACTGGCGAGCGGAAGCATCCTACATGTAGTGGGTGTCTGCATTAACCGGATAGGCACGGTACAATCCGCCGCGACATGAATGCCTAGAGTGGGCGGCCCTGCGAGAGTCAGTCGGATCATCCTCAGCATAGCGCAACTTCGGGGAGACGATGACCACCCATCGCTTTCGCCGCCATCGGATTGAGAAGGCATCCAGACACCGTTCAACCAACACAAGGAGTTGGACCACCTCACCGGAGCTGGCCGCACGCGCAGACCACAGACGGATTGGCATATCGAACCGGCCTTGCTAAGACTTGAGCGTCTGCGGTGGCTTGCATTTTCTAGTGCTCGCTGGCAGGGTGCAACCTCGGGTCAGACGGATGGCCGTTCATCTGCGGAGACAGTGGTCATTCTACATTGTTTTTGTTGGAGCTCAGCGGTTACGCGGCTAATGCCTTCAAACTGCTCCTCGCATTCGAATTTTGAACACCAACGGTGCTCGGCATATCTAAAGCGCCTCCGAGAGTTATCTACACGATTTCATATCTGCTCTTCCCCCCGACTTTCGTTTGGCAAACGTAAATCCTCGTTGACCCTTTTGCCCTCATCGGTCGCGCGGTTAATGCTTACTGTACCCGTAATTCTTTTGACGCTATCTAAAGCCGCCACCATCGCCTACGGGGAGGATATACCTTACCCGCCAGATCAGTGGGGTAAGTTTTTGAAGCCCGATATTTCTACTACACTTGTTCCGCGAGGCCTAGTTGAGGCGTGGGAGAGCTATCCATCCGGCCTTTTTTCAAATCGTGGTGAGAGCTTTGGGTTTGTTGAACCTCAGCGCGAGTACGTCGTCATCGGAACGAAGGCCATACCGTATGTCTTTTCGGGTGATGGCTATTATTTGAAGATAGTGCCAAAATGTGCATTGACTGAGACGGTACCCGGGAGCGAAATCTCTGTTTGCGATGATCAGACAATATGTACTCATGGATGTTGGGTATTTCAAGGGAAGGAGGGATTGAGTATACCAGAGAATCTATTGGGTCCAAACTATAGCGTTCGAGCCCAGCCTCGGCTTGATAAATCTGAATGACGGTCTTCACGCCCGCTACAGCTCTCGCAGGAGCCCAATCTGCTGATTTTCCCATAGCCACTGACGGAGGAGTGGGGATTGGAGGCAGTGATGTAGATGTGAATGGGTTAGTTGTATTTCTCTTGACTGCAGCTGCTCTCTTAATTGCGGGGTGTTTCCTTGCGCATTTGCGCAACAGCACCTTTAGGGGAACATTCCTTTATATGCTTCACGGACGTACTGTCGCTAACATCGGAATAGTGTTTATAGCCATTTGTACGCCAATCGTGTGGGTCTCCTTTTGTGCTTTTCAGGCGACAAACAGTATAGAATCTGTAGCACCTTCGTTGATACCGATTTTCTCAAGCGGCCTCGCGTTGGAGCATTACGCTAATCGAGTTGTGTCACAGGCGGAGGCGAGAGCAGCCTCTGAATCAATAGGCGAAGCGACCCCGAAACATGGGGTAAACGGCGAGAGACCGCCGTCTTCAAGGTGATGGGGTGTACAGATAGAGCATTATGAATTTCCAGTTCTTTGGCTTTGTGAATTCCTGTTCGGCCTGAGCCAGCAGGCAGGCCTACATGAAGATACCCGTCAAATGTGTCCTCCCCTCCGCGTCATAACGGCCGCAGTGAACGACAGGATACCGCGGCGGCGCGGCGCATCGAAGTGTATAGTCTTTTGCTTAGCTCCTCTGCCCAGTTTCGGCGGCTTCATATTGCGACCATTTCGATGCCGACTGTGACCTTCATTCTCGGCACATCCCGCAATACCTCGTTCCATCCATCCCGCTGGCGAGGGGGTGGGAATCGAGCTTTGCAGCAACCCATTGCATTTGACTGATTTATCGGCCCGCCATTTGCTCAGCCCCACACTCTGCCCAACGCGAACGGTCGGAACATGACGGACTTCTCACGCTGTTACCGCAACCCACCACGATGGCGCCTCGGAAGGAGCTACCCACTCCTGCACAAGTAGATCGTATCTCCCAGGCAGAGTCTCGCACCGTATTGCGGCAGCGCCGGGAAGGCGCGTCCAAGCGGTTGCCAAACCTGCCCGGCCCCGGCCGAGACGGATCGCACAACTCCTCACACGAACGCACCGTCAGGTGAGGTCACGCCTCACCGCCATATCGCGCCTGGCGCCGCCACTGGATGGAGGTCAGCACATCGCCGACCGCGGCGCTTCTATTGTTCCAGAAAGCTCCGCAGCGCGCGTGCCCGGGACGGGTGCTTCAGCCTCCGAAGCGCCTTGGCCTCGATCTGGCGGATGCGCTCGCGCGTGACGGAGAACTGCTGGCCGACCTGCTCGAGGGTGTGGTCGGTCGTCGTGCCGATGCCGAAGCGCATCCGCAGGATCCGTTCCTCCCGCGGCGTCAGGCTCTCCAGAATACGGCTCACGGCGTTTCGCAGATCGGAATCGATTGCCGCATCCAGAGGCTGGACCGCGTCCTCGTCCTCGATCAGGTCGCCGAGATGGCCGCCATCCTCCTCGCCAATCGGCGTCTCCAGGCTAATCGGCTCCCGCGCAACCTTCATCGTCTGGCGCACCTTGTGAAGCGGCATGCGCAGGCGCTCCGAAAGCTCTTCCGGGGTCGGCTCGCGCCCGAGCTCCTGGCCCATCTGCCAGGACAGCCGCTTCAGTCTGGTGATCGTCTCGACCATGTGCACAGGTACGCGGATCGTCGGCGCCGTGTCGGCAATTGCGCGGGTGATCGACTGGCGGATCCACCAAGTCGCATAGGTCGAGAACTTGAAGCCCCGGCGATAGTCGAACTTGTCCACGCCCTTCATCAGTCCGACATTGCCCTCCTGGATCAGGTCCAGGAACTTGAGGCCCCGGTTCCGGTATCTCTTGGCGATCGAGACCACGAGCCGCAGGTTGGCCTCGACCATCTCCTCCTTGGCCTGGCTCGCCTCGCGCTGCCCTCTCAGGACTGCACCGGCGATTCGCTTGAGTTCGGACGGCTCCAGGCCCGTCTCCCGGGCCAATGCCAGGATGTCGCCGCGCAGCGCGACGACCTCGGGGCGCCTCTCCCGGGCGAGGGTCTTCCAGCCTTCGCCGCGCAGCCGCCCGACCCGCGACAACCAGGCCGCCTCCAGCTCGCGACCCTCATGGTGCGTGATGAACGCGTCCCGCCCGACGCCGCAATCGGCGGCCAGGCGCAAAAGCGCGCCTTCGCTGCGACCCAAGCGGCGGTTCAGGCTGCGGAGATCGTCCACAAGCAACTCGATGCAGGCATCGGTGAAATGAAGGCGCTGCATCGACGCCGCGAGATCGCGGTTCAACTCCCGGCTGCGTCTCGTCTGCCACGCCGTCAGCGTCCGGTTCTTGCGTGCCAGCTCGATACGCTGCTCCTGGAGCCGGCGGAGCTTCCCATAGGCCACTGCGACCGCGTCGAAGGTCTCCATGACACGGGGAAGGGCTGCCGCCTCCATGGTCGAGAACAATGGCTTGTCCTCGTCGGGTCCATCGCCGCTTTCGTCGGCGCCCTGCGACGCTCGCGCGTCTGCACGGCCATTCCGAAGCCCTGGGTCGTCACTCCCGCCGCCCGCCGCCATCACCGGGGCGCTGCCGTGGGTGGCCTCGACGTCGATCGCCTCGCGCAGCGCCATCGAGCCCGCGTTGATCGCGTCGCGCCATGCGAGCACGGCACGCATGGTCAGCGGACTTTCGCGGAGACCGTCGAGCATGGTCTGCCGCCCCGCTTCGATGCGCTTGGCGAGCGCGACCTCGCCCTCCCGGGTGAGAAGCGTCTTGCTTCCCATCTCCCGCAGGTACATTCCAACCGGATCGCCGGGGAGCCCGATATCGTCGGACGCAGGCCTGGGTGCGGCGGCGGCATGAGCCGCTTCAGGACGTCTTGCCTCGGTGTCGGTATCGGTGTCGGTCTCTGCTTCCTCGTTCTCGGTGACGGGGATGCCCAGCTCGGAGAGCAGCGTCATCGTGTCTTCGATCCGATCGGCGCTGGTCTCGCCGGGCGGCAGTGCTCTGTTCAGCTCGTCATGGGTGACGTAGCTGCGCTCCCGCCCGCGTGCAATCATCTCGGTAACCGGCGCGGCCGGGAGATCGAGGACCGGCCCGTCGGCGGTCTCCCCATCTCCCTCGGTTGTTCTGCTCCGCTCGAGTTGATTCGTCGGCATCACGTCCGATCCTCTCGTGGCCCTACCGCTTCGCCGCCTCGACGACGATTCGCCTGCGACCGCGTCTGAGCAGATAACCGCCCCGCGGGATCACAAGCGCGCCTTGCTGCACCAGCGGCCAGAGCGTATCGACGATCAGGGCCGCGTTCGCGTCCGCCTTCTCTGCCGGTTGCGATGCAAGCCACGCGGCGAACGCCTGCTCACCAATCTCCTCGCCGACAGACTTGCGCAGCGCGTTGAGCTTGCGGCGCTGCCCCTTGGTTAGTGACATCTCGTCGATCTGGATTGGGGACATATGAACCTGCTCCCTTGGATTGTTCCACTGCCGACGGCGTTATAGCACTCTCCACTGTTGTTAAGCGCGCTTACTTGACCTCTCGCAATCGAGGAGGTCAATGCGTTACCGCGCCGATCGGCACCAAACCCACGCTCCGTAGAACACCCTAACCGTGAGGGACAGGGCAACCGACATGTCTGCTCGCCTTCTTCACGGTGGGCAGCGCTAATTTCTCGTTCAGCGACTGCAACACCGCTTTCGCTTCAATCAAGTGGTATTGCGCAACAAATTTGACTAACCTGGCACTATTGAACGAACATCTTCAGTTTTCCGAATGCTTCGATGTTCTGGTATCGGGCCACTCACTTTCCTAAAACACTTGACCGGCGACTACTCTGCAGTCGGATCAACACTAGCGGGTCGAGTGGGGCCCAGTTGACCATCCTGTTGAGGCCAGTACCGAATCGACTGCAGGTACTCGGTCGCCTCTGCTTCTTCTTTGAATTCCAAGAGATTGCCAAGCTTACCGGTCAGAGCTTCCCGTACCTCGGCCGGTGTCGCGAAGAAAAACTCCTTACGTTTGTTAGCCATATTTACTGCCTGTTCCGCAAAATGTTGGTGCAAGTCGTTCTCCAGACTGACGGCGTCTTCAGAGAAAAAGAGAGCATGCACATCAAACTGGAATGGAACGGACGCGCCACTGAGTTCGCTGATTCGCTCCAATGGGTCGAGCCGACGCGTCAGCCCAATTTTCACCACGCCAGGCCCAAACGCTCCACGATTCGAGATCACGTAGACGTAACCCGCTCGAATGTTGGCCAACCGATAATCGTTATTGGCGATAGCGGCATCTAGGGATTCCAGTCTTGTTTCAAGCTCCAGATCACGGTCACCCGATTCTCGCAGCACAACAATAGCATTTTGAATATGCTCCCGTTCCTTCCTCAACCGTGCCCCTTCTTCAGCTAACTCCCTTTCCACTCGACGCTCCTCGCGAAGTCGAGCTCTTTCCTCCCTAGCGGCTTCTTTCTCCTCCTGCTTCTGCACTAACCAGTCTGCCGTCAACTCGATCTCCTCAAGACGCAGAGCATGAAATGCATCGCTGATACGCATCTCCATAATCGCCCCAAGTGTTGCAATAGCTTTTCGAGATGCCTCGAGACGTTTCCTTGCAGTGACTACATTTCCGACTCGAAGAGAACGAATGCTGTTGTCCGCCTCGGCATTGTAAGCACGCAACATAAGTTTTCCGAGGTCTGAGGTCATGCGGCGTCCCTTGGTTAGAGAGTTGTCGAAAGTAAACATGTTTGACGTTTCGATCGCCTTCCCCGCTTTGACAAGCTCTGCGATTCGAGATGCAAGGCCATCAAGCCGCAGCTTGTAGGCGGCTGCATTTTCAAGCGGATGGTGATAGCGATAGATACCAACACTCTGCAGTATGCGCTCATCATCGAGCACAACTACTTCATCTGCGTCAGCGCCTGAGTTTTCAAGATGGCGTCTAAATGTAGCATTCTCCGCTTCGAGTAGAGCTACGCGGGACATAACATCGGCTCTCTCGTGCGCAGACTCCCCCACAGGACCCTCGAACAAGGAGTTTCGTTTGAGCGCATCTGTCTCCTCGTCATCCTTCGCGATGCTGTCAGCACCTTCACGCAACCACAGTTGCCAGTCGACTGGAGGATCAGGCCAACTCGGATCAGGCGTCCAGCCAGCTGGCGGCCGCCAGTCCCGGGGTGGCCGTGGCCAACCGGGAGGAGGGTTGAAAATCAGTTGATCCTTCTTCACGACCGACGGATCCCAGTTGTGCTGGCGGCGACAAGGCCGTACGGATTCTTGGAGATCGCAGCGCCGAGATGTTTGAGTGTCTCGACCGGGATTACGGCAGATAAATCGAATTCGATGAATGTGTCCCGTTCCGCGGCGACTGCGAGAAAAGGTATGTAGCTCATCTTTCCGATGGCTGGAACTATGTCTTCCGTTCCGACTTCAAGCGAGATCATCCTTATTATACCTCTCCGATCCGCTTCGAAAACCTCATGAAACGACCGTATCGCCACCTGATGTATCGCGTTCGAATAGCGGTCCCTCAATTCTTTCTGTGGCAATGGGACCGTTGTGATTTCATCAGACTGTTTCTTGTACTTGTACGCTTTGATGCTCGGAAAGGTGCTGGGTGCAGGCACCAAGACTTGCATCTTTAGTTCCGCGCTGGCGGGCTCGAACGTGAAGCTGTGCTGAACTTGGAAGTGCTCAGGGTAAACCGAATTCGCAACCACGATCGACACGTACTCGTGAATCGCCTCTGGTGTTCCATAACCGAGGTTCGTGATTAGCGTATCAATTCTCTCGTTGTGCTCGACAATCTCGGCTTCAACACGGGCTCGTTCCTTCTCAAGCCTTGCGATCCTATCGCGCTCAGCGTTCGCATACCTGTCAGCATCCTTCTTACGTCGATTTCGAATTGCCTCCATTTCGCCTTCCCAATTCGCATATGCTGCGGAATAGGCAGCCTCTGCAGCCTTGATATCCCTAGCGTGCTTCTTCTTTCTACCGAAGAAGCCCTTTGTTGGCTTTGGTAGCACCAACTCTGGCTCTTCGGGCTCTTCTATCTCCACTGGGAGTGGAGTGGCTTCCTCAAGATCGCGTCGATGCAATTGTGGATCACCGGCCTTCCGCCGCAACGCTTCCAAATCTACAAAATCGTCCACGCCAAGCGTTGCTATGAGTAAACAAGCGATGTCATCATAGACGCTAGCGAGTCCTGTGTTTCGTTCCTCAACATCGGCTTCCATAGCAGCTATATGTCTGGCCTTGGCTTCCCTTTCCAGCCTCTTTCGATCAGCCAGAGCCGCCTGCGCGGCCATTTTGTTTGCCCTCTCTTCGGCTTTTTGCGCTTGTTCTGCTCGCCGGATGGCTGCTGCGTGCTCACGTACAGCGGCTCTTCGCCGTCTTATAGCCTCTCTTTCCATGGCCCTCATAGATTGATTTAGGGCTGATAGGACGCTTCGTGCCATAGCTTTCAAATCCTTTCATGAAAAATTCCGGCAATCGGGGAGTTGGTTAACGTCGCGCCGTCATGCCGGACTACTGTGGCGACGGAGCTACGGTCAATGGACTCTGACGACCCGCACCCACTGACCGCCATCGTGCCGCCTGGGTACCCCAGCCTCACGCCAAGGTCGACTCACTAGCCTGGGTGGCAGTCATTTGCACCGTCCTTTGGTTGAATCTCCCACCCGCCATTTGCGTCCCGGTTGGTGGTGTAGCGTGCAGGTAGCGGGAGAGATGCGCGCCGCCCTTGCATTGTACCGCACGTCACCCCTGCGGGCATCCGCTGGGCGCCATGGGCCTGCCGCAGTCGGCCGATCTCCTAGAATGCGGCGTCGATGCTCACTCATCCACCCCAATGGTTGCACCGCTTCTTGAAGCAGGCCGCCCTGCCGCATGGGGTGCTTCCAGCACCTGGAGCATTTCACGCGCACAATAAACGCGGTTGCGCTTCGCCGTGCCAGTCTGTGAGACGATGCCGGCCGCTTCCAATCGCTCGATGGCTCGTCGGGCCGTCGTGTATGCGACACCAAATTCCCTGGCGATTCCGCCTGCAGTCCAGAAGGGGTTTCCGATAAACAGGAGCATCACCGTCTCCGCTCGCCCCGATTGGACGCCAACGAGTGCTTTCCGCCAATCCTCGAACAGGCCGTCGATTTCCTCCATGCGGTCGATTGCGTCCTCGGCCTGAATCTGGACGCCCCGCGGGAAATAGATCAGCCATCTCTCCCATGCCCCTTCCCGAGTCACCGCAAGCAAGTGCGCGTAGTACTCCTCGCGCGATGCCTCGAAGTAGGCGCTTAGATAAAGGAGCGGTGATCGCAGAATCTCACGCTCGACGAGCAGGAGGGAGATGAGAAGGCGACCGACACGTCCATTGCCGTCAAGAAACGGGTGAATGGCGTCGAACTGCGCGTGTGCGAGGCCGGCATGAACCAGCGGCGGCAGCGTGTTGTCGTGAAGAAATCGTTCCAACGCGTCAAGGCATCCTATCAACTCATCGGCCGGCGGCGGCACGTAGCTCGCGTCATTCAACGTGCATCCGGGCGGTCCGATCCAGTTCTGACTGCGTCGGAATTCTCCGGGCGTCGCCATGTCGCCGCGCACGCCCCGCATGATCCGCTCGTGGATTTCCCGGATGAGGCGCAAGGACAGCGGCAGCGTAGCCAACCTCTCCAATCCGTACTCCAGCGCATCGACGTAGTTGACGACCTCTTCGAGATCCTTGGAGGCTCGCCCCACCAGCGCGCCCGCCTGCGCGGCGAGCAATTCTTCTAGAGTTGTTCGCGTGCCTTCGATACGACTTGACAGCACCGCTTCTCGCCGAAGGAAGGGGCTGATAAAGAGATGCGGGTTGGGAAACCGCCAGCCTTCACCCGCCAGCCGGCCGATCGCCCGATCTGCCTTGGAGAGCGAAGCGACGAGTTCTCCGCCCCACGCGATTGGCGGAGGCAGCGGTGCAGGCACGAAAGCAGTGTAGCCGGCAGGGGCTCGGACACTCTGGCCGTGCGGCCACAGGCTCCGATCAGGCACCGTCGTCACAAGACAGCCCTTGGTTGCGGGAGCGTAAACAGCGCGACTCTATATTGTCGAACTGCGCTGTATTCGAAAATAGAGACAATGTCGTGGTCGCCGTCGGCCCGGTCCTTCTTCTTCAAAGCCGCAACACCGATGCCGAACTTTCGTAGTCCGGCACCCTGAAGGGTGGGCATCCGGAGAAGGCCGCCGGCTACTTCACCCGGGACATTGATGGGCAATCAGCTGCGCCTTTGTGCCCCGGCTGTTGTTTGGCGGGAGTGGGAGCCGTCCCCTCGGATAACCCGCTGCGCGGGCGTCCTTTTCTCGTCTTCCCAACGATCAGCCCCACATGCTGCCCAACACGACCGAACGGAACATGACGGACCTTGGGAGTCGTTCTTGCCCCAAGCTCAGGCACTGCCGCCACACGCGAGACGGGGACGCTTCGACATTGTTTCGCCTGAACATGCGAGCGCCCCGGGTCGGAGCCTATCGGCCCCGAGCGCCGGTGACGATCAGCGGTCGCCGCCCTCTCCGTGCGAGAGGGGCCTGCCGGCAGCCCACTCGTCGAGGTCCGCCACCCGCCATCTCACGCCGCGCTTGCCGATCTTCACCGGCTCCGGGAAGCGCCCCGCGCGCATCTCGCAATAGATCCAGCTGCGCGAGACGCCGAAGCGCTCCTCGACCTCCTCGCGGCGCATCAGCTCGCGCGCCATGGTGTTGCCCATCACAGGTTTCCTCCTGTCTCGTCGCGGCGGGGTTCGCATTCCCCGCCGCTTTCTCCCAAACTCCGTCACTACGGTCGCACCACCAGCCGGCAATCGATCTCGCTGTTCGTCCGCATGGCCTCACGCTCGCAATCGACGATGGTCGGGCCGTACATGCTCCAGATGTGCTCGCCCCATCCGTGGGTGGGGTCGTGCAGGGGGATGACCTGGAACTGCATCTCGACCGGCAGGCCGAGAAGGAGGCAGGCGGGGAAGCCGACGGCCATCGCGAGACCCGCCCGGCGCCTGCGGCTGCGCCTTTCGTTCTCGGCCCAGCGCACGAAGTCGGCCTTGAAGGCCCGGAGCGCGGCCGCCAGGTCCGCAGCCGCGCCCATCGCCGCGTCCCAGGGCTCGTGAGCCTCGTCCGACGATCGCTCGGGCCGCGCTTCTGTCGCGGCAGCGCCCCCACCGTGCGGGTCGCCCGGCTCCTCCGCGTCTTCCTGCGCTGCCTGCGGCGGTTCCTGTCCACGCCCTTCGTACTCGGCGATCTTCTCCGCGACATAGCGCGCGAAGAGCCAGCTTTCGCCGCCTGCCCGCGCAACGCCGGCGCGCTTCTCCGCCGGAGCAGGGTCCGCCCCGGCATCGGGTGGCGGCGGGGCCGGGCCGTCGCCGGCAGGCGCGCCGCCTGCGACTGCCGACTCATCCCTGGCGGGGTTGCCGGCGCGGCATTCGTTCCACGGCTCGTGCCGCTGCCCGTTGACGGGCTGCGTCTCCGCACGGTCCGGATCCAGGTCGACGCCTTTCGGCATCGTGGGCCTCCTTGCGCTCATTCCGCACCTCCCATGGCTGTCGTCGGCCGGCGCACCCCGCCGCCCGCGGCGGCGTCGGCCGCCGCCATCTCCTTGCGCAGCACGAACGGGTTGGGGTCGGCCAGGAAGCGCGTATCCGGCCTCTCCCAATAGTTCGCGTGATGAAGGTGAAGCGCGTCGCGCTTGATGTCCTTGGCCGCCCCGATCACGTACTGCCGGTCCGGCCCCAGCGTCATCAGCTCGTCGGGTGTCACCAGCCGCTCGCGCACCAGGCCGAAGGACTCGCCCGCCTGCCACTGGGTGTTGCCGGCGACGCGGTCGTCCGCGACGGTGCCCGAGCGGCTCTCGGTCCGGCCTTCGAAGGTGGCCGTGCCGATGGCCTTGGACATCTCCTCCGCGCCCTCCGCGTCGGTGCGCGGGAAGCCCAGGATCTGGACCACCTCGGCGAGATCCAGCAGCGTCTTGCGGTGCTCCTTGCCCCAGGTCGAATCCAATGCCGAGATCGACTGGGCGAAGCACCAGAAGTGCACCCCCTTGCCGGCGGCCATCGTGTAGCCGTCCATCACCGGCTTGAGGTATCCGAGCCTCGGCATCTCGTCGATCACGATCAGCATGTCGCGCTCAAGCGGCCTGATGCTCGCCACGGCGTTGGGAATGGCGACCCAGAGGCGGAGCCAGCCCTTGACGTGCTCGACGGTGTCCTCCGGCACGACGACGAACAGGTCGATGTCGCCGTAGGCCAGCATCAGCGGATTGAAGCCCCTCTGCTCGGAGGTGTTGGCCAGCAGCTCCGGGTAGTTGAGGAATGAGAGCTGGTTGGCGATGGTGCTGAAGTTGGACC
>MKWU01006438.1_pt1 | contig 11941 bp, 8 predicted proteins | sample 809101 | NCBI WGS metagenome assembly MKWU01 (sample SAMN05860141, study PRJNA318959) | sponge metagenome | host: Aplysina aerophoba | place: Slovenia: Piran, Adriatic Sea, Gulf of Piran | collected 2013-05-07
ATGGCAATGAGAAGGCGATCTACGGCGACAAAGCCTATGCGGACCAGGTGCGAAAGCAAAGGGCAGAAGAAGAAGGCGTCGTATGGCGGGTGCATCGCAAGGCCAACCGGGGCAGGCGCCTCAACTGTGCGGACCGGTCGTTCAACCGAAAGAGCAATCGCGTACGAGCAAGGGTCGAACATCCCTTTGGCATCATCAAGAACCTGTGGGGCTATCGCAAGGTCAGGTACCGGGGTCTTGCCAAGAACACGGCCCATCTCTTCACCCTGTTCGCCCTGGCCAACTTCCATCTGGCCCGGCGGGAACTGGCGCTCACTTAGGGAGCAGTCCGTCCAATACGGGCGGACGAGGGCAGACAGGCCGGTCCGGGACCCATTCAGGGGCGAAAACACCCTCACAAGTACCCAAAACAACACCATCTTCAACATGATCGTCCTCTGAACTGACGCATATCATACCTCTTGGCCGGACATCCGGGTTGATCAGAGGCTCCCTAAATGAAACAAAAATTGACTACAGCGCACTAGAGCAGTTGTCCGCAAAGACCGAGTTCCTTTGGACGATTAACCAATATACGGACGCTTACATCAGTAACTTGGGCAGTCCGTCGATTCCAAACGGATTCAAACGAGATATACCGCTGGATTGGAATGTGAAAGGCTTTATTGCCTCGGTCAAGAAACCTCTAGATCTGGCGATTTTTTCCACGGGTGAACGTGTTGGGATCGACCTTTTCGTAAATGGTCGATTACGGGAACGAAATGTATTACAACATATACCGACCTCAAGAGTACCCGAAAACTATCTGTACGGCCAGATACACTTCGATGAGTTGGACGACGAGACGGATCGTTTTACCTCAAGTAGAGAGGGAGTTGTTTCAGATGATCCAAAGTACAATGCATTCTTGGATCAAGTGAGGAATCAGGTAATATTGGAGATTCTTGACGAATGGGACAAATGGAGAAGAAAGCGCAACGAAGACGGTGATTCGGAGAACGATTCGGTACCACGTAAGGAAAGGAAATCAAGGGAACTTTTTAATGCGGTCTCGCAAGAGTTTGATCTTCCTCAGGATTCGGAAAGACGTCAGGTGGTAAATAACTGGGTGGATGAACTTGGCGACGATGCTCAGTTCAACTTCAGTTCGTATGCCGAATGCTTTATATCGGAGAATCTGATTCGGAGATACATCAAGGAGGAAGCAGTCGATTTAACCCAAGAGGCAGAATCTGAAGCACAAAAGTACAAGACGCGCGAGAATCAAAGCAAAAGTAGGGCAAATATAAGTATTGAAATTAGGGAAAACAACGATGATACCGGGTACTTAGCGATGGATGACCTCGCAAAATTGGTCGATAGAGGCGACCCAATAACTGAAGCGAGTCTATCGAGAGATGCCAAAGAGTACAAGCCGTTGAGAGATGCTTTAGCACATACAGCGCTGTTAACCACTGTTGCAAAGTCTAAACTCACTTCAGTCTACGAAAACATAAAAGGTCGGGTACAAACCATTTTAACGTCTGACTGACAAGCAAAAACGACTCAATTTGAAAAACGAAACCGTGGAATAGAGTAACCCTTTATGAGGTCTAATTCGATTGTTCCACCGGAGCGCAGTGCCCTAATGGCACGTGTGCGTCAGAAAGGTACCGGACCAGAACTATTGGTTCGGCGGTGTCTGCACCGACTTGGATTCCGGTTTCGTCTTCACCGAAAAGACCTACCTGGTACTCCTGATATTGTATTACCCAAACACTGTAAGGTCATATTCGTTCACGGATGTTATTGGCACAGACACCCCGGATGCACACGGACTACGACACCCAAGACACGAACAGATTTTTGGACGGACAAGTTCCGTTCGAACGTCCAAAGAGATAGGCGCAATATGAGAAAATTGCGCGAATCGGGGTGGGAACCCTATATAGTTTGGGAATGTGAAACAAACGATATTCAAGAACTGGAAACAAACCTAAAAACGATTTTCAGCACTGCATGATTTAGATACTGAGGTGTTAGTAACCGTTGTCAATTGTACGTCTCGGTGTTAGCGGATTGGGCTTCATGTTTAGAAAGAACAGTTCCAAAATCCCGATCAATGGTCGGATGAAGTTTTCTGTATCAGGGAATCGTGTCAAAGCGCACGTAGAACTCTTTAGCACCGCTTGTAATGTAAAAGGCTGATTCAAGATCTCCCGGCACGGGGATATAGATCCTGTCCTTGGTGATGATCGTAGTTGTAGAGTACATAGAACCGCCTGTGGTAGTCGTCTCGAGAGGTTCCTTTAGTTCGATGTCGTAGTAGAAGCTCAAACTACCGGTGGCGTCCGTGAAAATGTAGATGATGCGGTGAGTACCCCATATGAGTTTCGTTGTGTGAGGCGATTCAAAGAAGTAACCCTCTGTCTTGACGGCCCGCGTCGAGAGTGTGAGGAACATTTTGAAATGATTGAGCTTCTCAATTGCCTCTGTGACGGTAAGTACCTTCATACCCGTCACGATGTCAGGTCGGAGGATTGGAGGAGTCGGATCAAGATTGCTCAAGGAGGGAGAATCGCCCCCGCCGACAATGTCCGGAATCTGCTGCTCAACGGTACCGACTTGGTCCTTGCTGACTTTCTGCCGCTGGCTAGATGTTCGGCTAGCTGACGTCCGTAGTACGTGCTCGAAGTCAACCTTTCCGGATAGATAGTCGGCAAGTAAAGCCTCAACCTCACCAAATTCACTCTCTTCGTAGCGAAAAAGCTCTTTGTTATCTTTCAGGCGTTTGTAAAGCGCATCACGCCCTTGTCGCGTCGATGAAGGGACATGGTCGCGGATATGTGTGTAAAGGTGCTCCCTGACGAAGTCCTTTACGAAGCCGTCAAACACATCCCGGGCTGTGTTGTAACATTCGACGACCATGCGGACGGCTGGCATGTCGCGGGCGATGGATACTTCTAAGGCGTCGGTGGTTTTTTTGATATCGAACGCGATTCCATGACTAATTGAGGCGAATGTAATTTCAACATCAGGCATCAGATAATCATCAAGCAGTACGCCGCGTAGACGGACGAGAAACATGGTTTCTTCGAGGCTCAAGGTAGTTCCAGCGATTCGCTTAACTATCGTTTTCTCTGGCACCTGTTCAATCTTGAGAATCGTCTGGAGATATCGAAGTTGTAGCGTGCGGCGCGGAATTACTTGGCTGATTCGAATAAGATTCGTCCGCTCACTGGAAAACTGTCGCAAGATGGTCTGGTCGCGGCCGGCGTAGGATAGCTTCTGTTTTTGTGGCTCCCATTCGGCAAGTGCACCAAGCGTAATTTCTGTATCTGAGGGCAGGACAGAGACGGTGACATTCTTAGCAAGCTCGGTGAGACCGTGTGAGCGGATGTACTGCTGGAAACTCTGGTTTTGATTCGCAGCGTCGGTTTGGGCGATATCTTTCGAAGCCTCAGCCTCCACCATTTCAACCAAACTCGAAATAAGTTGAATGGTTTCGCGGCTAATAGCCTCTCGCCCGGCAGTAGGTTGGAGGATGTCAAGATTGACGAATCCACCGAAGTTGTAAGTGCTGGACAGCGGTAGTGGTGCCAAGCCGAACAGATTGCGGAAGCCAAGTGTTTGGCCCCCCTCCTGGACGAGGAAGAGTTCACCAGCGAGAGGCTGACCGTTGAGTTTGATGTTCGTCAGTCTGACGAGCAGACGTGCCTGCGGATTCAGAAGTGTTTCCAAGGTGCCTGCCAGTCCCGCTTCGCTGATCTCGCGCAAGAATAGTCGCTCAAACCCTTCTGCTCTTTGACCGAGGGTTTCGTCGAAGCTGGATTGGCTAATGATCTCTTCATTAACAAAGACAGGCACTGGCAGGAACTGGACGTAAGGGGTCAGATAGCCGATGATGGCATCGACATCAACAGCGAACTCAGCGTCAAGCTCGGCGATTATGGTAGTGCCGGCACATCGATCTACGGTTGAACGTTCCAGATCAATACAATCTTGGGAAATGCGCAGTTCGTCACGACGGGCGGAACTGATTAGAGTGGTGTCTGAGGCGATGTGACGCGTTTCAACCCGTAGCGATTGGCAGACACCGAAATTGGCCATGGCACCTATTCCGAAGGTGCCGATGACGCCAGAGCGTTGGGCTAGCTCGGATTTCTTACCGCTGGAACCTGCTTTCCAGAAATGGTTCTTTAGGACGCCTTCGGACATACCGATGCCGTCGTCTTGTACGGTCAGTATCGCTCCATCTAATGTCACATCAATACGCCGGTCAGTCAGCGGTGTATTATTCGCTGTCGAACGCATAAGGACAGCATCGTAAGCATTCTGAAGATTCTCGCGTAAGAATGCCTTCGGCGAGTCGTATATCTCGGACGAGAGTATCTCGAGGATTCTGCTTGTCTCAACGTCAAACGCGATGCGTTCTTTACCACTGTTGTTCATCTTGCTAACCTCGCCTTATACTTCTCTCGAGTCTCAATGACAGATGGATCGTTAGATTTTGCCACAATTGGTAAGTTCACCAGGACGTTCAAGCGATCAGTATCCCGAATCTCCCAAAGCGCCTCCATCAGGTAGATAGCTTCAGTATCGCTTTGGGGTGGATCGAAGTAAACCGCGATTCGGGTGGAGTCGTTTAGCTGTCCCAAACAGTCAAGTAGTAAACGCCTAGCTAGGTCGTCAGTGGCTGCAAGGGGTAATAGCAGTTCTGCAGTCTCAGCATGCTCGCCTGCATCGTATAAGTATTGTGCCTTAAGAAGCGTTGTAGTTGCTAAAGATGGTTCCACTGTTGATGTTGGCGGGGGATCGAAACTGAAGTCCAGATACGGGGTGGTGTCTGGTGGTAACGGCCGACATCCCCATATCGGCCGCTCAAGATCGTCGTTGAGCATCTCACGCACATGCAACCGCCCTATTTGACGCTCCACATCAAGTTCAACAATGTTGTAAGCGCGACCGAATCGGGGTGACGCGCTACCACAAAGAGTTCCTGAGCTGATGACTGAGATGCGTGTGTCGCCGCCGAACCTGAATCGCGTATCGAAGCAATGGGGGTGATGTTGGTGACCATGGAAACCGACGCCGAAGCCGCTATCAATCAAGTTCTGCAGGATACCAGCGTCCATATAATCCATCTGAGTCGGGGAACCTTCAGTGTTGTGATGCCACACTGCGACCCTGAGTCGATCATTAAATCGCGGGTCTCGGAGGGACAAGCTTGCATCGGCGATGCAGCCAGGGTGGATGGCGCCTTGCTTGTTGAAGAAGTCATTCTCATGACAGCTTGAAAACCCAACGATTGCCAGGTTGAAGTTGGGATAATCAAAAACTTCCACTTGGTTTGCCGGATCAAGATTGAAAGTCCGCTTGTCTTGATAGAACTCGGCATAGAACGAAGCGAATGGGGCGAGTCGTTGAGCATAAAATTCTTCGTCAATCACCTTAAAAAGCCCCAGGTCCTGCCACGACCAGCGTAGCCTTGAGCCAGGATGAAACAGTTGAGATAGAATTTCCTTCTTGCTGTCGTTAACTACTTCAAGTGGTTTAAGGCTGTTCAGGAAGTGACAAGCACTAACATCATGATTACCCGGCACAAGGACTAGGTGGTTTCGGTCACCAGCCAGAAGTCGCTGCACCAGAGCGTTCAGGAAATCTACTGCCTCCTCGTATTGGCCGGCAAGTTGTGCCTCGTAGTCTACGATACCTGGCACGACACCACGGATAACATCACCGCTCACGACAATGATGTCCGGGGGCCGAATGGCAGGACCGTCGCGGCCCAATACGTAACGGTCACGATCATTTTGCAGCGAACTCAGTAGGACATCATTGCGGATGGGACTCGAGTGCTCACGGTGCAAGTCAGAGATTTGCAGAATACTCACGGAAGGAGTCACAGCCTTACTCCCTGTCAACCGTTAGAGTTGGATCTGGTTTCCCAGAAATTCACAAGCTATTCCTTCCTACTATTTAGATCCAAGTTTTTCCAACACCTCCCGAAAACTGCTAAGCCCCGCCTCCAGATTCTCAATAATCTCTTCGGCGAGGTCGTCGGGTTCGGGCAGGTTGTCCAGGTCCGTCAGGCTTTTGTCCTTGAGCCAGAAGATTTCGAGACTGGTTTTATCACGCGCGATAATTTCCTCGTAACTGTAACTCCGCCAGCGGCCTTCCGGTGCATCGTTTTCGTCATATGTCGCCTTGCGCTGGTGGCGGTTCTGCGGGTTATAGCAGTTGATGAAGTCCGCCAGATCCTCGACGCGCATAGTTTTCTTCTTCAGCGTATGGTGAATATTGGTGCGGTAGTCGTAGTACCAGACCTGCTTCGTCCAGGGATTCGGGCTGGCTTCGTGGTTGTCGAAGAAGATCACATTGGCCTTGACGCCTTGCGCGTAGAACACGCCGGTCGGCAGGCGCAGGATGGTGTGCAGGTCCGTGTTGTCCAGCAGCTTCTTTCGGATCGTCTCACCGGCCCCGCCTTCGAACAGTACATTGTCGGGAACGACCACGGCAGCGCGGCCGGTCGTCTTGAGCATCGTGCGGATGTGCTGCACGAAATTCAGCTGTTTGTTCGAGGTCGTCGCCCAGAAATCCTGCCGGTTGTAGGTCAGATCGTCGGTTTTCTGTTCGCCTTCCTCGTTCGTGAAACTCATGGAACTTTTCTTGCCGAAAGGCGGATTCGCCAGTACATAGTCATACCGCTTGCCGGCATCGGCCACCAGCGCGTCATTGGGCGATATCGGGACGCCGCCGTCGATCTCGCCGATGTTGTGCAGGAACATGTTCATCAGGCACAGACGGCGCGTATTGGCGACGATTTCGTTGCCGTGAAACGCCTCGTACTTCAGGAACGCTTTCTGATCCTTGTCTAAACTGAAGTTGTCCGTATTAGTGATGAAGTCGTATGCGGCGAGAAAGAAACCGCCCGTACCACAGGCCGGGTCTGCGATGAGCATTCCCGGTTCGGGCCGTACACACTCGACCATGGCCCGGATGAGGGCGCGCGGCGTGAAATACTGGCCCGCGCCGGATTTGGTATCCTCGGCGTTCTTCTCCAGGAGCCCTTCGTAAATATCCCCTTTTACGTCGGCGCCCATGGTGACCCATTCGGTATCGTCCACCATGGCGATGAGGCGGAACAGCTTTGCCGGATCCTGGATCTTGTTCTGGGCCCTGGTAAAGACCTGGCCCAGCATGCCCGTACTGGCGCCGAGGGCTCGAAGCAGCGCGACGTAGTGGCCTTCGAGTTCCGCGCCGTTCTTCGATCTCAGGCTCTGCCAGTTGAATTCGGCCGGGATGCCGACGTCCCGACTGTACGGCGGTTTGGCGTACTCGTCGGCCATCTTGAGGAAGATCAGATAGGTGAGTTGTTCCAGGTAGTCGCCATAGCTCACCCCGTCGTCGCGCAGGGTGTTACAGAAACTCCAGACTTTGGATACGATGGGAGCGGTGTTCATGTGAGACCGTTCTTTCTTTTTATCTGCTCTGCAAGCGATTCGCCTTGAGCCGTTCGGCGATAGCGCTGGCTTCGGCTTTTCGGCTTCTCGGGAACGGTCATTTCGATCAGGCCGGCCTTGAGGGCAGGCTCAAGGTATGCTTTCACGAAGTGAGACCGGTTACTTATGCCCAGGATGTCCTGTAGCTTAGGACGGTTCATTTCCCCAGTGAGGATTGTGATCAGGCGTTCAACATGTTCTGTGACATGTATGGTATCATGTATGGTATCATGTGGGGCATCTTGTGGGGCATCTTGTGGGGTATCTTGACCCTTCTCCTTATTTATCAATGAGTTATCTTGTAGGGTATCATGTATGGTATCCTGGTCGGTCGTGGCAAGTAATGCCCGCTCATGCACCGGCAGGCGCACACGAAACCAGGTCCGGTCCTCGTCGCTTTCGAAGACCGGTTCCGGTGAGCCGTTCTGCCGCATAGCCCGGAAAATCTTCGGTACCCCGGTTGAACGGGCCTCGGCGAGGTCGAGTTCCTTCAGAAACTCACCAATTCGCCGGTTCCGGTAGCGCCGGCTCACGGCCTGCCCCTGCTTGAAGTCGTCCATACGGATGGAGCGGTCCGCCCCGGGATAACTCAGGACCAGCAACTCATCGCGGGTGATCCGAACTTCAACCGGCTCGCGCTCCTCGTAAGAGCGATGGTAGATGGCGTTCACCAGCGCCTCTTCGATGGCGCCGATCGGAAAATTCCAGAATCGCTCAGCCTGCGGCTTGTGGGGATACTTGACGACGGTTTCCTTCAGGTAGTTCCGCTCAATGTAACTGATCGCCTCACTGAGAATGGTGGACAACGGCCCGCGGAACTCCTTCTCCTCGAACTGATCGCCGCCCGGTCCATCGGGAAACCACACGACATCTATCTGGGTGGCCGGAAAAAACCTGTCTGGTCGCTCGTTGAAGAACAGCAGACCGACATTCTTCGGAAACATCGCCTCGGGCGGCCCACCGACGATATTCAAGCGCTTGCCCAGGTCCGCCACGGACAGGCCATCCGCTTCCAAGGCAAGTTCACTTCCGATTTCCCCGAGAAACTCACGGATCAGCCGGTGGGACAGGTCATCAAGCGAAGCAGTCTGGCGATAGCGGTCGTCAAAAGGTACTGTGGCCGCCAGACTGAGCAGCTCCCGCTCGTCCTCACCCCTGGCGCGAACTGTGCTGCTGTGTCTACGGATGTAGTAAGCCCACTCGTTGCGCTCTGCACTCAGATTCACTTTGGCTTTGTAGGGACGGGTTTCGCCGCCGGGCGCCCAGAGGACGAGGATGGTCTGGCCGTCGATGTCGTAGGTCCCCGTAAGCGGGTGGTAATTGGGCTGGATCGCCGAATTGCCCAGATTCAGCAGTTCCCTATGGATCGCGTCGACGGAATTCGGAGGGACGCCCCTGGGCGGCAGCACGGGGCGGCCATTTTGTTCCTCGACGCCCAAGACGACGTAACCGCCGCCGAGGTTGTGGAAGTCGTTAGCGAAGGCGCATATCGTGCGCAGCACGCTCTGCGGATTCCAGCCCGCCTTGTACTCGATGCGCTCGCCTTCGATGGCGCGCTGGCGCAGCAGGTTATCGATATTGATGGGCAGTTTGCCGGTCATGCAGTTGCCTTCTCGTGTCTACGTCTTGTTCGCGAGCTGTTTTGAGACCGTGCGGTTTTTTCGGCTTTGATGCGCTCAAGCAAGATAGACGCGGGCTCGTCATCCAGGTCTTGGGGGACTAGTTGGCCAGAGAAGGCTTTTCTTAGAACACATGAACGTAATGTTGCAACTTTTTGGAGGTTTGCTTCTATTTCAGTTTCGAGTTGCGCAATCAGAGTTAGTTTTTCTTCTAGCTCAGAGACCATCTGTTCTTGTTCGTTTCGGGAAATTAAAGGAACAGCACATTTTTTTAGCTGGGTTGTGTTTATCCGTGGTCGCGTCGCTCCATGCACCTGAGTTCCAAGCTGACGAGATGCGCATCTTGTCACTAAGAACATCGCAATACAACTATTTATAAGGTTCTCACCGTAGCAGCGGATACAAAAGCAATCTGCTTTGTTGACCGCCCTCACTATATAATCGGGGAGGACAACTGCACGAGTTCCGTTCGCAACGAATGAAGACACAATCACATCGCCCGCAGTGACAGTATGTTTCGATATCGTTTTATACTTCTTCAATGTGATGTAGGATGCCTTCTCATTGTGGAATTCGAGATCCCCAATGTTTTCAAGTCGAATGACTCTAATGCCATTCCCTACATAGTCGCTGCCTTTTAGATTTGAGCCAAAAGGACCATCGGAGATATCCACATCTAAGTTGCCTAGTCGTACCCATCCCCAGCTTTCCGACACCCTCGGCAACTCCGCCGCCTCCGATTCTGTCAACGGGGGAAGTTCATTTACCTTCTTTGGCTTAGCTGGCTTCTTGCCTGACTTACCGCCTTCCTCCCATTTCTTGACGGCGTCCTTCCACTCCTGCAGTTGTTGTTCGTAACGCGCTTCCCGCTCCTGTTTTATGCGGACGAGTAATTGCTCGGGCGTCTCAAGCTTGTCTTTGTTCTCTTCGCGCCACTGGGCCGTGAGCTTGCCTTCGAAGGCGTGCTTGAGCACGGCCTGGCGATAGACATCGAGCTTTGCCCTCGCCGTCTTCAGGCTCTCAATGCCCTTGTCCAGTTCGGAAAAGAGTTCCTCGATTTTGGCGACTACTTTGTGCTGCGTGGCTGTTGGAGCGAGGGGTACCGGAAGCTCCCCAAAGGCGCTGCCCGACAACTCTAAGAACGTCGTGCCACTACCGCGTTCTCGCGCATAGTCTCGTGACGCCATCAAGTAGTAGTAGACGTAGTCGTTGAAGATACCAGGAGCGGGAACGAGGCTCTTGAACCCCTGGTTTGTGGCTATCGGCTCCGTACTGATGACGACGTGACCGATGGGTGCACGCGTGGAAAAGTGTACGCTGCCTGCTGGCATTACCTTTGCCGAGCTGTTCTCGAGGCCAATGCGGGAAATGCTCTTTGCCCCTCTTACAATGGTCTTCGCCGAATACCCCGTCAAGTCGGCCGGCGAAATCCAAGCGATCTCATCTGCCCAATATGTCGGCACTTTGGTTGACGGCGTTCCACCCGCGACGATGTCGCCAAGTGCTGATAGCTTGGTCCACACCCAGCTATCAGGTACTGTCCATCTTGATTCTGATTTACGATTCACGTCACCGAGCCCCATTAACTCATCAACCACTTCATCCATCTACTCACAAAAATACCGGCATGCTTCCCGGGCACCGATACGCCGGACACGCACTACGGCTCTGCGGTACCGGGCAACTGCAAGGCGGTATCATCGAAGGTGTAAACTGCGCTCAACTCGTCACCGTCGGTTGCCGTCTTTCTGGCCTTGCACACGATCAGGGCGTCGGCGAAGTCCGCCTCCGTCCTGCGATATGCCTGCAGGGCGTTCCAGACCACCTCGTCATCTTCAAAGCACAGGTTGGCATCTTGCAGCAGGTTATTGACCAGATCGATCAAGTCGGCCCGGGTCGCGCGATACCTGCGGCCAGCTAACGTCCATACCGTTTCCGCCAGTACCACGTCCGTAATGAGCACCCGCTCACCGCACTCGATAACGCTACGCGCCCGTTCAGCCTGCGCCTCATCGTCTTTCAGGAGATAGCGCAGCAGGACATTGGTGTCAATTGCGATCAAGGCGTTTGGCCCCGCCTTCCTTCCATGGCGTCCCGGCGCGACTCCTCGTCTGAAACCGTCTGGTCTCCTTCAAGATGCTCCAGACATCCCCAGGCGCTGCCGGGCTCCTGGCGGATTATGGTAATGCGGCCGTCAGCCACAAAACTCTGGCACTCGTCGCCTGGCTCGATGCCGACCAATCGGCATTGATCAGCCGGAAGCGTTATCTGTCGCTTGGCGCTGACTTTGGGCACGATACGCTCCAATGATGTAGATCAATAGTTGGAGTATTATATGAATTTCTTTACTTTCTGCAATATAATAAGAAAATATACATGATGTAAAGATAATGGTCAAGGTGTAAAGTAGTGCGGCAGAAGGGAGAAGCAGAAAGCAGCGTGGCAAAAGACCGATTTACGCCGCCATCACCTCATTCAACTCGCCAATCAATTCATCCATCTGGTCACCGAAGAGCTTGTACATCTGCCCCATTCCACCCCTGCTATCGAATGGGGCTAAATCCAGATCATCGCGATCAAGATGAAACGAAGTGATGATGTGGTCGCGAATCATGTGCAGCCAGTCCATCTGCTCCTCGTTGAACTTCTCACCGCTGCCGCTGTGTCGCTTCATGATCCAGTCCCGGAAATTCCGGCGCACGGTTTCCGAATAAGGCGAAATCTTTCCATCGATGCCGCAGGCACGCCGAATCAACGCTACAAGCGCAGTCAGTTCGCTGATTGGCTGGCCGCCTTCGTATTCGTCGAGCAGGGAATAGGCCTGCCAAACCCGTAATGGGA
>MKWU01006439.1_pt1 | contig 11940 bp, 10 predicted proteins | sample 809101 | NCBI WGS metagenome assembly MKWU01 (sample SAMN05860141, study PRJNA318959) | sponge metagenome | host: Aplysina aerophoba | place: Slovenia: Piran, Adriatic Sea, Gulf of Piran | collected 2013-05-07
CCTTGATTGGCCCTTGACACACACCCGCCCAGAGCGAATAACCCGGGTCACCCCTGCCCATCAGCTCTGAGAACCGCTGTTTAAACGCATAATCAACTCCGTTGGACGGCTTATGTCCGACAGACTGCTAGGCCCAAAGATGGTCACGAACACCACGGCCAGGACCAAGTTGGGGAAGGCGAAGACCGTGTCGGTAATACGCATCAGCACCGTGTCGACCCAGCCGCCGAGGAAGCCAGCAAGCCCCCCTATAAGGATGCCCAAGGTGAGGCTAATGGCGATCACGTAGAGGCCGATGTAGAAGGCTGTACGGGCCCCCCAGACCACGCCGTAGTAGATGTCGTACCCGCCCGACGCGATCCCCATGATGTGCCCCTGAGAGGGAGGAACGGGGATGGGCGAGAAGCTGACCCGGGGCACCCGGAGGCAGCTCCCTGGGGGGATCATGATCGCCCGCCAGAACTGAGCGGTTGTGGGGTTCCGGAGCGCGGCGGTGCCCACTTCACCCCGAGGAAGGCCGAGGTCCCTGGCACAGGTGTGCCCACGGGCCCGGTCGGCGATCTGGCTTGCAGTCAGGACCGGCGCAGCGATGGCGACGAGGGTGTAGAAAACGAGCAGGACCACACCCGTAATGGCGAGGGGATTCTGGCGGAAGCGGCGGAACGTCTTCGTCTGATACCAGCGCCTGCGCTCCCCGTCCGTTTCGACAGCGACAGCCGCGACATCATCTCTGGTGATGTCCATCAGTCGTATCTGATCCTCGGGTCGGCTACGGCATAGAGGGTATCCACTACGAGGTTCGCGAGTACGATGAGGACTCCGGTCAGCAGGGCAAAGCCCGTGACTGCAGGGGTGTCCAGTTGGGTGGCGGCCCGGGCGAACCAGAGCCCGAGCCCCCGGTAGTTGAAGATGGTCTCCACGACGACCGAGCCGTTGAGCAAACCGGTGACCGTAAGCCCAGAGAGGGTGATGACCGGAATCAGGGCATTGCGCCGGGCATGCTTAAGGTGCACGACGCGCTGAGGCAGACCTTTGGCCCGAGCCGTACGCACATAGTCCTGAGACAGGGCGTCGAGCAGCGAGCCGCGCATCACCCGCATGATCTGAGCGCTGACCACCACCACTAGTGTGATCGCGGGCAGAACCATGTGGGCGATGGCGTCCCAAAATAGGTCGAAGCGCAGATTGATCACCGCATCGATGAGCATGGATCCGGTCGGGGTATGAATATCGCCGCGAAGGATCTCCGTGAGAAAGGTGTTGGAGACGCGCCCTATTCCGAAAAGCCCGAAGCCGCCATAAAATATGACCAGAATCCAGATACCGAAGACGAAGGTCGGCAACGACCAGCCGACGATGGCCATGACTCTCGAGAACTGATCGATAAACTTGTCGCGATTGAGCGCGGCGGCCGTCCCCAACCAGATGCCGAACAGGAGGATCGGAATCATCGAGAAGATCGCGAGTTCCGCGCTAGCGGGAAAGCGCTCGGCAATCGTCTCAAGCACCGTCTGCGCTGAGGTCCGGGAGTAGCCGAGATTGCCGCGGAAGACCTCTCGCAACCAGATGCCGTACTGGATGTAGAAGGGTTCGTAGAAGCCGAACTCTTCCGCGATCGCCTCGATATTCATCGCCTGCTGCTCACTGGTGATAAACGAGGCGGCCCGCTGGGTCGGTGGCAGGAGTTGAAGCAGGGCGAAGATGATAAAGGAGACGGCGAAGAGCACGATGGGGAGCATGAACAGCCGCCGGAGGATGAAGGTGAGCAAGGACTACTCCCTCAACAAGGGAGCATCAAAGGGGAGGGATTCCTCCCCCTTGATGCGTGTACGCGTACGTGTCCTACTTGGAGATGTCCGCCCAGAGGAACTGGCCGCTGAGCATCGGGTTGCGATAGACGCCCTGGAGATTGGAGCGCGTCACCATGAAGGGACTCTGCTGGGGGTAGGCGATTGTAGGCACCAGGTCGTATGCCCGGTGCGCCACGGCGCTGTAGTAGGAGGCGCGCTCGGCCGGGTCGGTGGTGCTGCGCGCATCCTGAAGCAGCCGGTCGATCTCGGCATCGTCGAAGTTGAGCCGCCTCCCGTAGTAGCCGGCCGAGTGGTAGAAGGTCCACATGTAGTTGTCCGGGTCGGCGTAGTCGGGTGCCCACCCGACGATCGAGACCGGGAGCAGGTTGTTGTTGCGATCGGTTAAGAAGTCGGACCACTGAATCCCGCGACCGTTGACTCGGAAGTTGGGGTTGAGGTCCTCAATGTTCGCCTTCAGGATCTCGACAATAGTCTGGCGAGTCGTGTTGCCGGTGTTGTAACTGAGAGTGATGGTAAAGCCCTTCTCCCACAGTTCGCCGTCGAAGGCGGCCCGGAAGGCCTCCTCTGCGGCTTCTGGATCGTAGCCGTAGATCGGGACGCTCGGATCGTATCCCAAGAAGCTCGGAGGCAGGGCCATAGTCAGGGTGTTGCCCTTGCCGATGTAGAGCTGTTCGATGAACTCCTGTTGGTCGAAGCTGTAGGCGAAGGCGCGACGGACATTGACATCGGAGAAGAAGTTCGAAGGGATACCGCAGCCCCAGTCACCGCAGCCGACATTGGCCTCATTGTCTTCGACCGATACGGCCTGATTGAGATGAATCGCGCCGACGACGGTGGCCGCCCAACTGTCGCTCTCGTGGACGGTGACGCCAGCTAGGCCCCGGACCTGAGACTCGACGACACCCCAGCTGTTGACGCTGATGCGGTCGGCGTCGCCGTTCTGCAGGGCCAGTAGGCGGCTGGCCTCCTCATCTACAACCTGGATTAGGACGTTGCGAATGGCGGGCTGTTCCCCCCAGTAGCCGTCAAAGGCCTCGGCAGCGACATCGGTACCGTCCCAACTCACGAGGCGGTACGGGCCGGTGCCGCTCATCTGATCGTGCAGGTAGCCTCCGCGCGGGTCTCTGCCAACCCATTCACGCCAGGTGGCCTCGGTGCCGTCCCACTCACCATTGGCCATGGCCCAAGCGCTGTCGACGATGCTGGCATTGGTGTAGATGAGCTTCACCAAGAAGGCGGGATCGATCTGCGGCAGGTTGAACTGCACCGTGAAGTCGTCTAGGCACTCGACGGAGTTGTCGATCATCGCCCAAGTGATGCTCTCATCGTCGTTGGCGTTAGAGCCCGTCCCGAGGAGGGCCTCGGACTGGAACCAGACGCCCGACTGCGAGTCGTGCATTACGAGGATCCGCTCGATCGAGTACTCCACATCGGCGCAGGTGAACGGGTTGCCACTGTGAAACTGCACACCCTCGCGCAGGTTGAAGGTGTAGGTCAGGCCGTCGTCTGAGATGGTCCAGTCGGTGGCGAGCAGGCCCCGGAGCTCTGTAATACTGTCGCCGACGTATCCGAGTAGCGTCTCATAGATGTTCTCGGCGACAGCACCGGAGGCGGTATCGTACACCCCCTCAGGATCGAGCGTGTTGACGTTGCCGAACTTGATCCACACAAAGGTGTCATCAGCAACCTGGGCGAACGCCAGCCCTCCGAAGGTGAGCAGTGCCACAAACAAAGTCAGTGTTCTTCTCATTTCCTCCTCCTTTCGATTCCCATTACAGTGAACGGCGAAGCCATCGATCCCACACGCTCATCCACACCCTAGCTACGGACCCCTAGACAGGGCAGATAGCCACCCTGGCGATCCTCCTTTCGATTCTGGAAATACCTGCCCGAGTTATGTGCGGTCTCCGGTAGAGTATCACCCCGAAGGCCTTCAAATCCAAGGCGGGAGATGCCAGCGAGACACGACCGATCGGATGCACACACGCTGAAGCTCCAATGGTAGCCCCAGCCATTTGTAGAGCCGGAGGTTGTCCTGCACAGTGTGTTTCTCTCTCGAATTCCCCAAACAGAATCCGGCTTCCAAGCAAGAGCCATGCGGTTCCTGGTGGCCTCACCGTTGCATGGTTATCGTTCGGGTCTTGGCATCACCGCGCTGCTACCACACCGTACCCCAGGCAAGCTCACCTTCTCCGACACTGCCGAATCCTCATCTCTCCAGCAAACGGCAAGAGCGTCTCAGCCCTACTCCGACCACCTCGTGGAGCCGCGCGCAGGACGAGTGTCGCAAGTGTAGTCGCAGGCCCCAATAAGTTTACCCAAGACCAGGATGGTCCCTGGCGGCGAAACCATCCTGCCCAGGCGGACGATCTAGGCTGAGGTACACTGTGCAGGCGATGCATCGAGACCAGATCCGACTCGCCCTCGTGGTCCCCTTGCTAGCTCCGCTCCTCGCCAGCTGCCTAACCCGCACCGACTCGCTGGCTCCGGTTGTGAGCATTACCGATCCCCGTAGCGGTGCGACGCGGACCACCGAGGACCTCGTCATTGCCGGATACGCCCTCGACGACGAGGGGATCGTTGCCATCCGGGTCAACGGCTCCGACCTGATGAGTAGCGAGTTCTACTCCTCCGAAATGGGGATGAAGCTGGTACAGTTCAAATTCCAACCGCTCCAGGCCCAAGAGGGCGAGATCGTCTCTGTCATCGAGGTAGAGGACAGGAGCGGCCGCGTGTCAAGACTCATCCACAGGCTCGTGGTCGACGCCACCACTCCGACTCTCGAGCTGAATGTCACCGAGCTTGGCGAAGGGCGCCTTCGCGTCCAGGGCGTTGCTCGAGACAACCTGAGTGTCCAGACGATCCGCGTCGCAGAGATCCCGCTCCAGTTTATCCCCAGCGCCGAGCACGCCTTCATCCTCAATGTCACTCCCGAGGAGGGGGCCACCATCGAAGTGGTGGATGGGGCCGGCAATCGTCTTACCCGACCCCTACAATGACCCTCAGTCGCCGGGATCAAGCGCTCTCCCCTCGGACAAGCGCTGGCAGCAGCCTTCACCCCCTGCCGATTCGGAGCGAGGAACTCCTTACCGGGTGGTCTGCTAGTCGCAGCTTAGAGTATGAGAAGCGCCACGGAAACTCCGACCTGATCCGGGCGGTCGACATCCTGGGAATCGGTGGGCCCTTCCGGGTGGTGAACCCCTGGGTCCTCGAGGACCCGAAGGGGCGGAGGTTGATCAATGCCGGCGGTTACGCCGCCCTGCCGTTCGGGGAGGCGTACCCTCCCCTAGTCCACTTCCTCACCACCTTCCTGACCCAGAATCGAGAAATGGGCCTGCCGCAACAGAGCGCTTCCGCCTGGCGGGCGGCCCTCGAGACCAACCTGATCGCCCTGCTCGCCCGTGAGGCCCCCAGCCACGCCGACAGCGGAGTCTTCTTCTCCAACAGCGGTGCTGAGGCGGTGGAGACAGCCATCAAGTTCGCTCGGGCCGCCCGCCCCAGGGGAAAGCTGCTGCTCAACTTCACATCTGCCTACCACGGAAAGACGATGGGTGCCCTCGCGCTAACCCCTAACGAGTCATACCAGGCCCCGTTCAAACCCCTGATGCCGGGCGTACTCACCCTGCCCTTCGGCGACGCGAACGCCCTCGAGCAAGCGACCTTAGAGCACGGGGGGCATAACATCACGGCGGTTATTCTCGAACCGATCCAGGGTGAGGCCGGTGTCATCGTCCCACCACCCGAGTTCCTACCGGCGGTGGCAGAACTGGCGAGGCGCCACGACCTCCTGGTGATCGCTGATGAGGTCCAGACCGGGCTGGGACGGAGCGGTCACCACTTCGCAAGCGTGGCCGCCGGGCTCGAGCCAGACATCATCACCCTGGCCAAGCCGCTCGGAGGGGGGCTGGTCCCGGTCGGCGCCACGATCGCCCGACGGTCGATCTTCCGCAAGGCCCTAGGCGGGACCGAGGCCAAGCGCCACTCCAACACCTTCGGTGGCGGTTCGCTGGCTATGGCGGTGGCACTGCGCTCGCTCGAACTCCTCGTCGAGGAGGAGTTGGCGGAGAAGGCGCGCCGCGACGGCGAGGTAGGGCTCGCCCGCTTGGAGGAGATCAGAGACCGCCACCCGAGGTTCATCAGAGCGGTCCGGGGGGCAGGGATGCTGTTCGCCATCCAACTCCAGCCTGCCATCAGACCGTTCCTCCTGCCGGGCAGGAGCGAGACTTTGCACACCGTCGGGACCGGACTCGCTGTCCGTGAACTCCACCTCGGCGGGGTCCACGTCTGCTTCGCCCTGAATGCCAGCAACGTCCTCAGAATGACTCCGCCGCTCAATATCCCACCCGACCTGTTCGCGGAGATGTTCGCCCGTATCGAACTGGTAGCGAGGCGGAATCGGGCAGCCTGGCACCTGCTACCCCGGACCCCACTGAGTCGCCTCTTGCGCTTAGCCCGACTCGCCGTAGATGGCTGAGGATCTGCACGAAACCGTCCCGTGCTCCCCCTATCGCCAGAATCTCAGCGACCACGGCTTTCACGAGTGCCCGTTAAAGCCCCCGACCCGCACCTTCAGGGCTCCGCGACAGAGCGATGGAGATGGTGAGGGGTGACTTCCTAAGGGGGTTCGGGAGCATGATCCCGCTGTGGGTCGGGGTCGTGCCGTTCGGTCTGGCCTACGCCGTGAGCGCCCGCAGCGCCGGCCTGAGCCTGCTTGAGACCCAGCTAATGAGTCTGGTCGTCTTCGCCGGAAGCGCCCAGTTCAGCGCCGCAGGATTATTCCTGATCAACGCCTCAAGCGTCTCTCTAGTGCTCACAACCTTCATCATCAACGCCCGCCACCTGCTCTACAGCCTCTCCCTCGGGCAGCGGGCGAGCTACAGCTGGGGCCGACAGGCTATCTCTGCCTTCTTCTTAACCGATGAGGCGTTCGGCATCGTCACCTCGCAGGGGAACTACGGATTCGCCTTCCTCCTCGGCGCCGAACTGAGCCTCTACGGAGTCTGGAACTTGAGCACCTTCCTCGGGGCCTTAGTCGGCGAGGTGGTGCCCGACCCTACCGTCCTCGGAGCCGACTTCGTCTTCCCGGTGGCGTTCCTGGCTCTGCTCATCCCCCTGATCCGTTCCCGGCTCGACCTCGCAGTTGCCGCAGGGGCCGGCGTTGCCGCCCTGCTCCTCGCTGGACAGATCGGCAGTGGACTCGCCATCCTGATCACCGGCGTCGGAGGATCTCTACTGGGAGCCTGGCTGAGTGGTCGAGAGGACAACCCCTCCCCATGACGCCGGTCGCCACGATCCTGCTCATGGCTGGGGTGACCTACCTGCTACGGCTAGCCGGTTTTCTCCTCTCGGGCCGCCGCGTCGCCCCATTCTGGCTCCGCTCGCTCCGATTCGTGCCGATCTCGGTGTTCGGTGCCCTCACCATCCCTGCCCTACCGGGGCAGTCGGGCGAGGCCCCTATCCGGTTCGCGGCTGCGGCCCTTACCGCCCTCGTCCTCTGGCGCTTCAGCAGCCCGTGGCTGGGCATCCTTGTGGGTATGGGAACCTTCTGGTCTCTGAGACTGGCGCTCTGAGGGTCTGCGCGACAGCCGCTCAAAGCCACCCCACAGCCGATCTCGAGGTGGTGAACACCGAGATGGAGCGGAGCCTGTCTAGCGATCCCAGGACGACCGAAGTGTTCGGCACCGACACGGTCCCAGTCAACCTGCATAGCCCCCGTTCACGCGCCGGACGCCCCCCGGCGGAACAGGTAGCGCCAGACTAGGCCGAGCGCGATAAGGCCCAGACCCACGGCCCATACGGTCGGCTCGACGAAGAACGCCAGCGACAGGCATGCTAACAGGCCGGCAACTGCAACCCACTTCGGGAAGAGTCGCTCCTCCCGTGGGAGCGCGAGCGCTGCCAAGTTGGTGATGGCGTAGTAGAGCAGGACAGTGAAGGCGCTAAAAGACCAAGTTATCCCGACGTTGCCGGTGAGGGTGAGGCCCCCGATGATGGCCCCGACGGCGAGCACGGCCAGGGTCGGGCTGGTGCCCCGCTCGTTGAGCGTCGAGAGCCGATAGGGGGCGTCACGACGTCGCGCCATCGCCAGAAGGACCCGCGAGAGACCCAGGATCAGGTTGAGGAGGACCCCCAGCATCGCCACGATCGCCCCAACTGTTACTACGGTGGGGGCGAAGGGGGGTGCGAACTCGCGCGCGGCGGCTGCCAGCGGCGCTGCGCGGTCCGTCGCCCCGTCCAGGGTGCCGACCCCGGCTGCCGAGATGGCAACGAACGCGACGAGGCCGTAGAGGACCATGGTGCCGACGAGCGTGACGACGATGGCGCGGGGAATCGTCCTGCGGGGCGCTCTGACCTCCTCGCCCAGGGTGGCGATCCGACCGTAGCCGGTGTAGGCGACGAACATCAGGGCTGAGGCGTGGAGAAGCCGCCGCGCGGCCCCCTCCCGCTCACCTCCCTCCCCAAACAGGTTAGTCAGGGTCGCACCCGCGTTTTCGAGGGCCGATTCGAAGCCGAAGGCGACGAACACCGTCAGGCAGCCCAGGGTCAGGGAGACGATCGCGATGTTGGCCGCATTCGATCTCTGGATACCCAGGAGCACAACCCCTGTCAGTCCGGAGACCGCTAAGAGGGCAAGGGCGATCAGGAGGCTCCGCGACGGCAGGCCAAATTGAAGGAGGAGATAGCCGGAGAACCCGAGGGCTGCCGTAGCTGCAGAGGCACTCTTCGCGGTCATGAACAGCCAGCCGGCAAGGAAGCCCCAAGTCGGGGCCAAGTACCGGTAGCCGTACTCGTAGGTGCCGCCGGAGACGGGGTGGTTGGCGGCGAGTTGGGCGCTCGAGAGCCCGTTGAAGGTCGCCACGGCACCGCCGATTAGGATAGCGGCGACCACAGATGGACCTGCGATGCCCGCAGCGATGCCGATCGAGACAAATACCCCGGTCCCGACGATAGATCCGAGGCCCGTCACCACTGCGCCGAGGAGCCCGAGTTCGCGCCTGAGGTGCAGGGGTCGGCTCACGATGAACGTCTTACGGTGTCGCCTCGGCGAAACCGGCGCAGCGGGCGAACCCCGGGCTCCTGGTAGCAGAGATCGAGTCCGATATGGTCCAGTATATGGGCGCATCGTCAACCCTAAGTCAGGTCACGGCAGCCAGAGCGATCGCCAGCTTTCCGGTTCCGCTCAGGAGTCCAGCGGCCAGCCATCTCGGCGGTAACGGGGAGGCCCAGGACGATGCACGAGCGGCATGAGGTGGTAAAGACAGGCCCTGTTATTCTCAGTAGGTTTTCAGTCATTATCTCTAGGAGACACTCTGGGAGCCCCCCAACCTTTCTCTCTCCCTCCCAACAACCACACCAAAGTGGCGACCCCCCGAGGACAAGACCTTGAATGATGAATCTCGCCAATGTTTCTGTCTCTCAGGCCGCAGGAAGGGCACCGGTGAGCATCAATAACCGCATCCAACCTGGCACGGAGAAAGGTGATTGGCCTCCCTATGGAACACGCCCTACTGATAATCAAACCAGATACGCTTGAACGCGGCCTTGAGCGCGAAATACTCGACTGGCTTGCGCGGGAGAACTTCGAGGTTCTCGAGTCTAGACGCATGCGACTGTCGGTTCAGGAAGTGCTAGAGACTCACGTGGAAAAACGTGAGAGATACCTCGCCTACATGACCAGGGGGAACACCCTTGCCCTCCTCGTTCGGGGCGATGAGGTCATCTCTCGTGCGCGCTTCTTAAAGGCTGACCTTCGGAAGCATTTCGGCACCTCAGGCATTGAGAATCTGATCCACACAACCGAAGCGGGAAACGAGTACGAGAGGCAAATTGCTTTCTTCTTCCCCCACGCCGACCCACGGACTTACTCGGGCTATGCCGACCTTTTCGCCAAGATCGAGGGGGCAGATTCGAAGGACAGGCTTATCCCGGAACTGGAGCGCCTAAGTACATCCGGCACGGTCCGAAGATTGGTCCTCTGTGTTCGTTGGGGCGACGCTAACCGCGTCCAAGAAATCATCGGCAAATACAGCTATCCCGTCGCCCTATCGTTATGCACAACGGTCCAACACGACGACACCACCTTCATCCTCTATCTACCGCCTAGCACCGAGATCCCCGACTCGCTTACCCGGCGGTTCGATGACAATCGGATGCGCTCACTGGAGCAGCTTTCCAAGATCAAGGAGGCGTTGCCCGTCGTTGTCGCACTCGGTCCTGTTACCTGCTCCCGCAAGATTACCAAAGGTTCTGTTCCGAACCTAGCTCCTGTCGGAGTCGACTTCGTTCTAACGTATACTCCCCTGTACTCGTTGGAAGAGACTGACCGCATCAGGGAGGTAACACTGACCTCCGGCCTACGCATGGTTGGGGGAAGCTCAGGCATTGTAGAGCCAGGACGATACACCACGAGCAAGGAGATCAGCGATATGCTCGACGAGGCACTAAATATGGCTCCGAGAGCAATCTCGGATTGATCGGGGGAGACGGCCTCGCCTCCGTTGCAGCCGCTAAGAGTAGACACGGGCCTAAGGATCCGACCCACTCCTGCAGCAGTCGGAGGATCCAGGCTATGACCACTATCTGCACTCCCCGCTTCGGGGATCCCTCCCTAACCGGGAGTGCCTCTCTCAGAGCTCGCAGAACCGCCCCTACCCGCTTCAGCGACCGGGACCCTCCCCTCTCTCCCACAGTTCCGAAGCCGTGACGGATCCAACCACTGCTATCCCGACAAGCGCTTAGCGACAATGTAGGCTGAAGACCATGCGCTTCTCGGTGATCACGCCTACCTACAACCGCCCCGACTTCCTGTTCGAGGCCCTGCTAAGCGTCCAGAGGCAACAGGGAGTCACCTGGGAAGCGGTAGTCGTGGACGACGGCGACGGTGGCGGCGTGGAGGTTGTCCAGAGGCTGGACGACCACCGCATCCGCGCTCTCTGGAACCCTGGCCGAGGCCAAGTCGACGCCCGCAACGCCGGCGTGGAGGTGGCACAGGGCGAGGTGATCGTACTGCTCGATGATGATGACCTGTTCGCGCTGCCAGACTATCTGCACCGCGTTCGCACCCTCTTGAAGGAGGGACCCACCCTCATCCACAGCTTCGGCTGGCTGCTCGATCAAGAGAGCGACCGCCGGCGCCTGTGGGACCTCACGGCCACCGTAGAGAGCCTCCAGAAGGACAACACCCTGCTGGTTGCGGGGCTCTCCTACCCTCGCGCTTTCCACGATGAGATCGGTCCCTTCGACCCCGGCGTCGGCGGCTACTTCGACTGGGACTGGCACCTCCGGGTGACCGCCGCCGGCTATCCCCTGGGGGTGATCGATGTTCCCAGCGTCTGCTACCGAAGCCACACCGGCAGTGGCTCGGTCCAGGTCAGCAGCGAGCAGCGCCGGCACGCCTTCGAAGCACTGAAGCGCAAACATGGTCTCAAGGTGGAGTTGAAGAACCACCTACTGGTCCTCGAGGAGTTCCGGGGGAGGGCGCTTGAACAGCGATAAACCCACGACCGAGCAAGCGTCCAGCCAACCTCCTCGAGTACCACTTTCGCTCTGGCAAAGGCCTCCACCCCCTCTCCACCCTGTGCAAGGTTTCAGCAGGCGGCGGGCCTCTACCGAGTCCGAATATCGTCATAGGGAACGGAGTTCGCTCGGCAGAGGCGGCAAATTGACAAGGTGTCAGAACGGCCCTTATCATTGAGCGCGAAGACATGGTCAACAGTTAGCCCAGCTGCAAGGTTTCGTGCACCCACGGCAGTCGGAAAATGGTATTCAGTTAAGCCTTCGCAGTGTGCCCGCTCCTTGTTCGACCCTACCGAACCGGCGCGCATTATGAAACTTGGCAGGAGGTTGCTATGAGTCGTTACGATCAGATCATCCCGCAACGCCTGAATCCCGACCTCACCCCCGAACTAGAACAGGAGGTCCACTTCTTCCAGAAGTGGGGCTACCTCATCGTCGATGACGCCATCACCGATGAGCAGGTAGAAGCCTTACGGGCTGCCCTCGGCGACACCTTCGCCAGGACCGGTACCATGTTCACCCACCAACTCCTTGAACAGGATGACCGCTTCGCCTTCCTCCTCGACAATCCCCCGGTCTTAAGGCGCATGAAGGCTATCCTCGGCAACGCCCT
>MKWU01006440.1_pt1 | contig 11939 bp, 8 predicted proteins | sample 809101 | NCBI WGS metagenome assembly MKWU01 (sample SAMN05860141, study PRJNA318959) | sponge metagenome | host: Aplysina aerophoba | place: Slovenia: Piran, Adriatic Sea, Gulf of Piran | collected 2013-05-07
GAAGATCTCCGGCGTGCCCGTCCGAAGCGCCGCTTCCAGCGCCTCGATGCAGAAGCCGGTGTCCATCGTGTTCGACAGCCGCCAAGCCAGCACGTGACGGCTGGCCCAGTCCATGACCGCGACCAGGTACAGGAAGCCCGCCGTCACCGGAATGTAGGTGATGTCGGCGCACCAAACCTGGTCCGGGCGGTCGATCGTCAGCTCCCGAAGCAGATACGGATAGATACGGTGACCCGGCTGCGCGGCGCTCGTGCGCGGCTTGCGATAGACCGCTTCGAGCCCCATCAGACGCATCAGCCGGCGGACCCGGCGCCGCCCGACCGACACGCCCTCGCGCCCCAGGTGGCGCGCCATCTGCCGGCTGCCGTAGAACGGGTACTGCAGCGACAATTTGTCCATCCGCCGCATCAAGGCCAAGTTCTCCGCGCGCTCTTCCCGCGGCCTGTAGTACACCGACGAGCGGTTGATGCCCAGCAACGCGCACTGGCGCCGGACGCTCAACGCGCCGCCCCGCTCGACCAACTCCAGGCGTGCGGCGCGGCTCAGCGTTGCAAGCCGCGCAGAAAAAAATCCCGCTCCACCGTCAACTCGCCGATCTTCGCGTGCAGGTCCCGGACCGTCGCCTCGTGCTCGGAGTCGCGCGACGCTCTGCCGCCCGCGAAGACCTCCTCCAACCCGTCGATTGCCTGGCGCTTCCAGACGCCTACCTGGTTCGGATGGATCTCGTGCTTGGCTGCGATCGCCTGCACGGTACGGTCGCCCCGCAGCGCGTCGAGCGCCACCCGCTTCTTGAAGCTCGCCGTGTACTGTCGTCGCCGTTTCGTCGTCATTCCAGTGCCTCCCGGAGGTTCTGGAATACACCTTAACGACTGGTCCGAAAAAGCGGGACCACCTCACTTTGCCAAGGGCGTTAAGTCGGACGTCGAGCCGTTTCTGCAGTTCGGCGAGTGCTGGATGCGCTCCGCGAGAGATCGGTTTTCCATCGTCGGCCGCATGGTAGGCCTCCGTGTCCAGCCAGTCCGCGTCCACCAGCGCCGAAAAGATCATGCGGATGAGGAACGCCGCCGAGAAGGCGGCCGTCTCCAGGCTACGTGGTCTGATCCGTCGCGTTTTCAGAGAGTCCGGTAGGAGAATCTCCTGCTTCCAGATCGGATCCGGCGTCGCAATTTCGTTGCCGAGCCGGTCCGCCAGCGCCGTGATCTGCGTTCCGTTCGTGCCGTTCGCGAGTCCGGCGTGGTGTCCGGCGGTACAGAACGCAAGCATCTTCCCGAGCGCTGACCCGTAGGTGTCGATCGCGACCCGCGCGCCTGCTGTCGAGTGGTCTACCCGCGGGCCGTCGCCCGCGAGCCGGACCTGGAATCCGTCCGTGTACTTGCCGAGGTCGTGCAGCAGCCCCGCTACGCGGCCGAGTTCAGCGTGGCCTGCCGTCTCAAGGAACGCGCCTGCGCGCTCTGCCGTCCCGTTCAGGTGGCCAGCGAGCCGTTGCCACTGCTCTCGGTCTTCCGTTGCGTTGCTGTGGGCGTAGTAGATTCGTCGGCGCAACTGCGCGTTCCTGTTGCTGTCGGTTGTGTCCTGGGTGCCCGTCCGCTGTCGCGGTCTTCTCGGGTGGGACAGTTTTCTCTGACGAGTCCTGCACGCTGTTCCGAGGAATTTCCGAACCCGGCGACAAGTCCCAGTCTGCACGAAATATACGGGGGCAGTTTCGTCGACTTGCCTACAGCGAGCCTTCCGCGAAGCGAGCGAACAGCTCGGCCGCGGTCTCGCACTCGATGATCCAGTCGCCGACCTGCGCCAAGCGGTCCGGGTCCGCAACACCGGCAAGCGCGGCGGCCAACCGCTCGCCCGCCGCGGCGTCGAACTTCCGCGCCGCCTGACGGCCCAACAACCCCCGTTGGCGCTGAAGCCCCTGCTGGATCCCCTGCTCGCGACCCTCCTCGCGACCCTCCTCACGACCCTCCTCGCGGCCCTCCTCGCGGCCCTGCTCTACCCACTCCGCGGTCCACTCCTGAACGGTCTCGGCCAACATTGTCCGCACCTCCTCGAGCCGCGGCAACGGCCCGGACACCGACCCGCGAAACCGGCGAGGCAGCAGCACCTGCGCTGCCCATTCGGTGAACGCCGCCGTCAACTCCTCATCATCCTGCTTCCGAAGCAGATCGATCAACGCCCCCAGCAACTCCGGGGCACGCAGCCGGTCCCGATTCGTCTCCAGCGCGATCAACGCGGAGACCAGGTTTCCCGACGGGAGGTCAGCACCACCGACGCGGCCCTCGTCCAGCAGGAAATACCGCTGCGACGGCTGATACCGCGCCAACGGCGCACCGCGACCAGAAGCGATCAGCTCCGCCACATCGACCGGCGCCGTCCACGGCCGCCGACCGTTGTAGATCACCACCGGCAGGACCGGCGGCAAGACGGAGTGCTCCCGCAGGACTCCGTCGGCGATCAGCTTCTGGTACAGCAACGCCGTGTACGTCAGCATGCGGACCGCCATCGACCGGTCGACTGCGGACTGGAACTCCAGGAGCAGCACGACATACAGCCATCGCTCATCCCTGAAGCGGAGGCGCCACACCAGATCGCCGTGACGCTGCCGCAAGTCGTGGCTGACGTAGCTGGCCGCGAGCGGCGTCAGCGAACCCAGGTCGAGCTCGGCGCTCCAGTCCCGGGCAGCGAAGCCGCTCAGCAGGTCCCGAACCATCTGGGGGCGCGAGAACAGGCGCTTGTACGCAGGATCATCCATCAGCCACCGATCATAACGCGCCAACCATCAGCGGACGACCGCCAAGCGGAGGCTGCCAAGCTCGGTCGTAGAGCACCTCGTTGACCGCCTGTCAGTGAAGTACAGACGACCGGTTGTCGAACCAGCGAAGCGCCTTCGCCACCGTCCTGGCTATGACGCCCGTGCGCTCAGCGATCAGGGTGTCCGGATAGCCGAGCCCACACAGTGTCACCGCAGGCACCTACCGAGGAGAAACGTGGGACTGGACGTTATCCAGGCACCCCGGCGGCTGGTGCAGTGTGCCTGCCGCCCCGTGCTCGACCACGTCGGCGAGGCCGGTGTCGACGTCGAGCGTGCGCTGATGCGCAAGATCGCCGCAGTCAGCGTGGTCGCGTCCCCTCGAGTAACCGGGTCCCGAGCACGTAGTTGTGCCGGACCACCAACGCCAACAGGGCGTTCACCGCGATGACGGTCCACAAGGCTCCACGGAGATACGCGCACGAGACTTGTTCGGCCGACCACCAACTCCAGGCAGTGAACGGGACCTTTGCGCCGTACGCGCGGGCGTCGCTTGTCACCGCCCACCACATGAAGGGGTTCCCCTCTGCCGCACCCGCCCGGATTGCCCGCCGAGTGCTGTGCGCGTCAGCGACATGCAGCGCCGCCTGCGCCGCCAGCATCGGCCTGAGCCAGGGAGATCGCGATGCGCATTCGGTGGGGGCCTCGTCGCGGCTCTCCTTCGCCGGTGACGGAAGCTCCACGGACCGGCCCAGGACCTCGACGCTTTGCTGCGCGGCTGTGCCGAGTGGTAGCAGGAACATCATCATCGTCGCGGCCGCGATCGCTCTGGTCATGCCGGAAACATACGCGGCCGCGGCCGCCGTGCTCTCGGCTCACGACACCCTGCGAACCGCCCCCGGCAAAGTCCACCGACCGGGCCTGTTCACCTTGCGGGTAAGGGATCCGCCGGCCCGGTGCCGGTGCGGCGGCGGAGTACGCTCGGACCCCGGCGCCAAGGAAGATCACCGAATGCGGACGAGCGTCACCTGGGCGCCACAGGCCACGCTGATGGCGCTTGCGGACTCTCCAGAACGTATCCCCGGCGGAGAAGATGAACCGCACGCCACGCGTTGCCGTACAGCCCGAAGACAACCTGCAGGAGCAGGATCCCCGCCATCCACAGCGCGTCGAGCACGCCGACCGGATAACCGAGCTGGTCCAGCAGCGAGATGAAACCGGCAACGAACCCGTTGGCGGCCATGACAGCCAGTCCGAGGAGCCACATCCGCTTGGCCAGGGCCCAGAACCAGCAGAACAGGCACGCCGGCCACGACCAGCCCAGCTTGACCGTCTCGATCCTGCCGTCGGAATGCCGGAAGACGTCATGCTGCTTCATCACCAGCCATCCCCACCCGGCGGATCTTCAGTCTCCGGGTCCGCACCAGCATCGAACGTGCCCTCGACGTAGCACTCCCGCAGGACGATCTCGTCACCCACCCACGTCCCGTCGACGCACACGATCCCCAGGCCCTGCGCCAGCGCGATCTCCACGGCGCTGATGTTCACCCCGAAGCCCAGGTACGCCCGGCCCACCGGCGCCGGCAGGTCGAGATAGATCTGGTCGTACTCGATCCCGAAGCGCTCGATGCCATCGCGCAGCGGGACGCCGACGTAGGTGGCCAGCACCTCGGTACGCTCGGCGTCGAGCAGCGCCTCCTGCCGCTCGGCCTCCGCCCGAACCGCCTCGACCGGATCGAGGATCCAACCGCAGGTCTCCGACACGAGTGACACGCGCTCGTACGCCAGCGCCGTGACCACGAACTCCGCAAACACCACCGTACCGCGCCGCGAGACCGTCTGCACCGCGACCGAGTCCGCCTCGACCAGGTCCCGCAGGAACGCCAGCGGCCGGTCGACGACCAGGGACCGACCCGCCGAGCCCACCTCGAAGACGACCGGCCGCACGTCCTGGGGCACGAACCGGATCAGCACCCGCTTGGTGCGCACGTCGCCGTCGGTGACGACGTCGTCTCCCAGCTCCACGCCCATGTCCATCTCGACCTCGGTGCGGTCTCCGAGGCAGCGAGCGTAGAGAACGACGTCGGCCGAACCCGACACGTCATCCGCCGAGCGGTAGACGACGACGTTCTCCAGATCGTCCACCGCCCGGCGGCCGCGGGAAACATGCCAGCGAACGTCACGCGCACCGAAACGCCCGACCAGCCCCCTCGTCGACGCGCCGTCGTCTTCCGCCGCGACGTCGGAAGCGGGGACCGGAACCTGCGGCGTGGCTGCGCCGCCGCCGCACGCGGCCAGCAGCGCCACCCCGAGCGACCCGCACAGTGCGAGATGACGCATCACTTCTTCTCCCCGCGGCTGGCGACAGCCGCCATCGGATCGGTGGGTCGCCCCAGCCGCGAGGCGTCGCCCAGCCACTCCAGCGTACGGATGATCGCGTCCGGCCCCTCGACCCGCGCGGTCACCACGACAGGGCGCACTCCGTCCGGCCCGTCGACCTCCCCTCCGGCAGCAATACGATCCAGCAGCGCGCGGGCTGCGCGCTTGGTCAGCCGGCACGGGGCCAACGCCTCGGAATCCGAGACCAGCCATACCTGGCGCGCCTTGTGCACCGCGCGCCTGACACCGTCGACGCCGGCGACCGTCTCAGCCGGATCCAGCACGTCCGCCACGCCGCGGGCATCGTCTTGCATCTTTACTGCCTCTCGCAGCGAACGAGGTTCCCACCGCAGCAGACGGCGGACCCGCCTGCTGCCGACAAGCGTACGACCCAGCGGTCCGGACCGCCCGTACGCAGAAAGGGCGGACCCGGCCAGAGGTCCGCCCCGTCAATTCCCGCAGACTGCCGCTACGGCAGGTTCTCTCCCGGACACCTGCCGTCCGGTCCGACGTCAACGGGCAACAGACAGATGATCCGCTGGGTCGGCACCATCACCGAACCCTGCGTCAGGCCCCGGGTATCGGTAGGCGCACCGCCTTCGAAGTAGAGGATGCAGCCCCCGGTGCCGCCGATGGTGCTCGCCCCGTGCCAGCTGAGCGATCCCTGATGCTCCAGCCCACCCCAATCCATCGGGGCGCTCGTCGTATCGCACGTCTCGCACAACCAACCGGGAGACACACCCTCGTACGCCTCTCCGGAGCGAAGCCACGACGAACGCTGAGCGTTCGACCAGGGGCCATAGCCGGACCAGATCGACCGGCGCTCGACGTCGAGACTCCGATAGCCCAAGCCCATATTGAAGAAGCTGCTGCGAAGGTTGAGCTCCAACCTCTCCGATCCGCCGACCATGCGATACGGGGTCGGACGCATCACGCCGACCGAACCACCCCTCCCGGTGTCCGTGGACCCGTCACCGCTGTACGCCAGCTTGAAGGACCCACGTCCGCTCGGATGATTCGAAGAGCTGTAGGCCCCGAGACCGTCCGCAGGATCGAAACAACGGCGGCTCCCGTCCGCGCCGACCACGTCGTACGCCGGATCGCCCACGCACGGAGTGGCGCTCGAGTACTGCGTCTCGGTGATGTCTCCGAGGATGATCTCCGGATCCGGGTTCAGCCACGCCTGTTCCGGGAACTCGCGGTGGTCCAGCGTCGGTGTTCCGACGTGGGTGAGTCCCGTACCGTAGTAGCCCGTATGCGCCGTCTTGCACGCAAAGTCACGCCAGACCGCTGACCCGGTGCGGTTGTCGTTGTAGTCCGGATAGCGCCGGAGCTCCTCCGGATACTCCGAACCCGGGTTGATCACCGCTTCCGAGTACGCCGTTGTACGGCCGGCGACATCCGCGAACTGCGTATAGTGGTCCCCCGGTTCGCCGGCAACATGCGCACCGTAGAGCTCGAACGCCGGGCCGTACCACATGGGACCGCCCTGGCCCGGAATCGAACTCTGTCCGTGCCCGAACCCGCTACCGGGAACCATGGTCGGGTACGACGCCGTCAACGCCTCGTTATACGTCCCGCCGCCAGGCATGTTCGTCACGCACGCGCGACCGCCGTGCCCGAGCGTCCGCCCCCGAGCCTGCAGCACGCTGCTCGCAGCAACGTACCCGTAAGGACGCGCCCCCGCCAGGGCCCGCGACATCTCGGGAAGATACTCGGCACGGTAGTCCCGGATGATCTCCCAGCCGTACGCGATGCGAAACGCCCTTCTGCCTTCGGCAACCGCTCGGGCCATGGCCCCCAGCTCGAGTGCACGGCACAAATCAGTACCGCAGAGAGCAAACCGAGCAACAGCCAGCAGAAACAGGCCATGCTGGTTGTCCATCTCAGCCAACCAGCCCACCCGGCTGCCCTCTGCCTCCTGAATGAGACCGCTATTGACGTCGAACTCGAGGAACAAGCACCCAATCGTAGCGTTGCGATGCTCGAACCAGGCAAAACCCGCGGGCGGGGCCCACAACCCGGAGTGCCGGCGCGCGAGCGCCACTCCCCCATGCCCCCGCGAGTTGTCCACCGGACCCACCTCCCGCGTACGCTCCGCGGTGCCGTGCCCCATCACCACGCGGTTGACCCGGCCCGTGTTGGGGCTGTTCTCGCGGCCGTGGCCGCAATCGACGTTCAGGGTCCCGGTGGCCGCATCCCAACCGGGCTCGCCCATCTCCAGGCACTCGGTGGCGTTCAAATCCGAGTTGTACAGCTCGACGGTCCCCGCTCCGTAGGTCGCACCTCCGAACGGATCCACACGGTCCGGATCCAGGAAGCGTGACGGCATGGCGCCGCGCGTCGTGCCGATGCTCACACCCGGATCCGGGTACGACAGGTTCGACCACGGCACCGCCGGAACCGACGCCTCGGCAAGCTCCGACGCCGTGAACAAGGCGACCTCGCCCCGGCGCGCCATCACGTACGGCGCCGAGTAGTCCGGCGGAAACAATGGCAAGTGACGGTCGCCAATCCACTCAGGAGCAGGCCGCGGCGGCATCGCATCGAACATGGTCCAAAAACGGACCGTATACGGATAACGCTCTGCCAGATTCGGCTCGCAACGCGCCTCCGAGTTGGCCCGCAGGACCAGCGGACGCGCGTTCGACCAACACTCCCCACCGTCAGCCCCGACCGGCGTCGGAGGCCAGACCTTGTCATCGCCCCCTTCATCCACACCGTGCATCAACACCATCGAGGTGCCCACGCACGGCATCGAGAAGCTGCCACCGCCATGAAGCTGCCACGAAGCCTCAACCGGGTCGATCCAGGTAACGGAAGTGCCACCGTCGTGGAGCGGCGGACGCTGCACAGCGCCCGCGCCGTCTTTCGTACGCACGTCGAACCAGCCGAAGACGTTCGGATCGTACGCCGCACGAACACCGCTGAAATGCTCCGCCCGAGCGCTGGCATCATCGTAATACCCACGGTACTTCATCCCCTGCCACCACTCACCGATGTGCATCGATACCTGCAAGCCGGCAAAGCCCCCGGCGCCCGTGGGCGTAAAACCAGTGCGAGGGATCCGATTGCCGTCATCCGGGTACGGGGGGCCGACGTTGACCCGCTCGGTCGTGTTCTGCACATCACACGCGCTGTTCTCCGGCGCGGAGAACACGTGAGAAACCCACACGGCCTCCCCCGAGGTGACCGGAAACGAGGTCGCAACCGCCCAGTTGTCGTTCAACGCCTCGACGGGAAGCCCCCCGATATCCCTCGACATGTGCCACACGTCGTGATGCCTCGAGTACGAAGTGTCGTTGGCCGGAAACCACCACAACGGCCCACCCGACCCGATCGCGTTGTACGATCGGGACTGCGCCGCGACCGAAACGCCCATCGCCGCCGCGAGCACGGCCGCGATCGCAACGCGGCCGAACACTCCTGAACTCCTCATCGTGCACCTCCCCATCGACACTTGTTGCCCGGAGATCACCGCCCTGGCACCGGCTGCTCGTGCTGGCGATCCTCGCTGCGGCCCGTCGGCCGCGCCGGGGACGGAGCGCCATGGGCGCGCTGATGCGCCGTCTGGACACCCCGATCGTTCAGGCGTTGCTGCGCCCCGTCGGCGACCCACGAGCTGACGCGGTCGACCTCCCTGCCCAGCCGCTCGCGCGCATCCGAGCTCTTGAGCATCTGCGCGAACTGCTTCCGCTCCTCCGCCGTCACCGGCGGCGACGTCCGGTACGCCACCCCGATGCGCGCAGCCGCCCGGTCGGCCGCCATCACCTCGACCAGCCGCCGTTCCGCTTTCGCCTTGGCCCCATCCGACGAGTACGCCCCCTTCGGCGGCGCCGAACGCGGGTCGTTCTCGCTCCGGTTGGGCGACAGCGTCGCACGCACCGCGGCCCCGACGAGACGGCCGTTGCGCTCGGCGACCGACTCGCCCCCGTCCTTCGCAATCACGATGGTGTCCTCCGGGACGTTCAGCTTGGGATTCGCCGGCTGGAACTCGCTGCGCCCCGCAGGATGCGGCATCTCCCGCGTGTCGACCCCGACGGACTTGCACAGGTCCTCGGCGGTCATCTCGCGCACCGGAACGGCAAGGGGCTGGGACGGCGCCTGCCCGCGGGCCAGGTCCGTCTCGGTCGAGACGTGATAGAGCACCTGCGGCGTCTTCACCTGGTACTCGACCGGGTCCGCCTTGCCGTCGACCTTCCCGTCCGCACCGAACGGCTGCGCCGACACCGGCACCTCGCGCATGACGATCACGCCCTCGGCCTCCGGAGACACCCTGCCGCCGGCGGCCTCGATCTGCTCGCGGGTGGCGAAGCGCAGGTCGTGCCCCGCCCCCTCGCGGATCGCCTTCGCGCGCAACAGGTCGCCGTCGACGCCGTCGATCCCCTCCCGGCTGAAGGCATTGGTCGCTTGGCCGGGCATGTAGCCCGCCCGCTCGACGTCGAACGGCGCGCGGCCGTGCTCGACCGCATCCGCCAGCGTCTCCCGCGCGGCCCGCTCGAGCTCCACCGTCTGCGCGGTACGCTCGTTCTGCAGCTCCACCAGCTGCGGGTCCGTGCGCCGCTTGTGCGTTTCCGAAGCCGCCTCCTCGGCGAGCCCTTCCGGAAGCGCCGCCACCCCCGGCTTGAACCGGACCTCGTACGACCCGTCCTCGCGCGGGATGACCCGGTCGATCCGGTCGTCATCGTGGACCTTCCACGACCCGTTGGGCGGCGGCTCCGCCTCCTGGGTCATCTTCGGCAGGTCCTCCTCCTGCACCTCGACGTCGCGCAACGCATCAGGCGGGATCACGATGCTCGCGCCAGGAACCGGAGACGAGCCGACGCCCGGCGGAGAAAGACCCCGATCCTGTAAACGCTCCTGGGGCTGCTCGTATTCCTGTGACGAATCACCAGACCCGCGCGACGGCTGCGAACGCCCCGAAATCGGATCCGAGATGCCCGGCCCCGGCGGAACCGGAGGCCTCGGCGGAGTCGAAGGCTGCGACGGAGGCGCCGCGGGCTGCTTCATCGGCGGGACATCACTCCCTTCGCCCGGGACCCGTCCAGTCTCGGCGCCCGCCCAGTCATTACCTGCACCACTGTCGCGCGCCGCCTCACCCCGTGCGCCAGCCAGATCCTTGCGATCCGGCCCGAACCGCTCCTGCAGTTGCTCCGCCGCGGCCCCTTCGACCACCGCCTCGCGCCTGGACCGCCACGCGTCGTAGACGCTGCCCGTTACATGCCCCTGCTGGAACTGCTCGCCCAGGGCGCTGTCCGCGCTCCAGCCGCCGCCCGCGGCACCCGGCCGGCTGTCCCCCTGCCAGACCTTGTCGACGAAGCGCGCGCTCGCCTCCCGCATCCCCTTTGCCGAAGGCAGCCCGCCGTCGAGCGCGTCGCGCTGCGCCCTGATGTCCGCAACGCCGCCGTCCGGCCCCTGCCGCACGTTCTGCAGCCGCGCCACGTCCCGCTTGTGCAGTTCGTCCTGCAGCCGTCCCAGCGGTCCTGCCTCCCGCACCGGCTTGCCGGCCAGCATCCCCGCGACGGCCTGCCGACCGATCGCCGCCGCGACGACCATCGGGTCCAGGCGCGCCCGCACGGCCGCCGCCGCCCGCCGCGGGTTCGACGCCACCGAGGTCAGGAACCGGCGCGTCGCCCCGGGCCCGCGCGCCATCGCCATCTTCAGCCGCACCTGGAACGCGATCCGGCTCGCCGCCATGCGCGGCGAGAAACGCGCGTCGGCCAGCTGCTCGAGGCGTCCCGCGCCGCGGGCCACGAAGCGCGCCCGCGGCCGCTGCGCGCCCTCACTGCGCGTGCGGCGGTGCTGCCACTCCGCAGGCATCTGCGTCTCGGCCACCGCCTGCCCGCGCATCCGGTTCCAGCGCGCCGAGCCGTAGCCGGCCAGCTTGCCCGCATGCGCGCCGGCCGGGTCCCACGTGGCGGGGGGCACGGTCGACACCAGCCGCCCCTGCGCGGCCTCGCGCTCGGCCGAGCACGCCGCGCCGTAGGTCGCCTCCATCGCCGAGAGCGCCGGCCCCAGGTGCCCGGAGCGCATCGTGGCCCGCGACGCGGCCCACTTCGCCTCCAGCCGCTTGGCCCGCTCCGGGTCCGTACGGCACAGCTCCCAGTGCTGCTGCACACGCCGGGCGGCCAGCGACTCCAGCATGGTCGGCGCCGCGTTCGACCGGCCGCCGGCCGGGGTCACGCCCGCCAGGTCCTCCATCGACCGCTTCCCCGCCAGTGCACAGAGCAGCAGCGGGTCGTGCTCGCCCGACAGCACCCCGGCCACGCGCACAGGACTCGACGTCACCCGCCGCGCCAGCGCGTCGAAGGCGTCCTCGCCGGTATGCGCGGCGGTCCGCAGCGCCCACGCGCTCTCGGCCGCCGAGGCCCGCGCGCGGACCGTGCCCTGCAGCTCCAGCGCACGCTCGATGAACTCGGGGGAAACGCGGGCCATCGGCTAGCTCCCTTCCGGCGCCGCCCGCCTGCGGGACAGACACCAAGTCAGGCGCAAGCATACGGACGCGGGGACCGCATCCGTTCCCGCGCGAACGACGCGGATCGAAAGGAGGAAACGGCGCGTCAGGACGGCGCGCCGCCGTCGACGTCGAGACCGCCGAAGACCAGCCGGCCCCCGGCGAAACGGGTGCCCGCAAGCCGCGGCCCCAACCGGCCGCAACGCGCCGCCGCCGATGGGACAGGCGCCGCCGTCAGGCACATCCACGCCCCGCCGGAGCCGATCACGCCCCAGGCGGCCCGCAGCCTCTCGAGCCGCTCGGCCGCCGCGGCCGTCGAGCACACCCGCGCGAGCAGGTGCCCCGGCTCGTCGCCGGCGACGCCGT
>MKWU01006441.1_pt1 | contig 11939 bp, 5 predicted proteins | sample 809101 | NCBI WGS metagenome assembly MKWU01 (sample SAMN05860141, study PRJNA318959) | sponge metagenome | host: Aplysina aerophoba | place: Slovenia: Piran, Adriatic Sea, Gulf of Piran | collected 2013-05-07
ATCTACCACGAGCGGCCGTCGCGACGCCTGGCGCGGATGGCGGAGCGGGTCGAATCTCTGCGTGGCTCGGCGATCGAGTCCTTCGGTTCGGCGGACCTGGTGCGCCGGGACACCACGGGGCGCAAGCACTGGCTGATGCAGGCCGACGAGGTGCTGTACCTGCACCCCGACCGGGTGCGGTTGCAGGGACCGGCCATCGAGGTGGACGCGGACCCGCTGCCGGACGTGGTGCTGGAGGTGGACCACACCACCGATGTGCGCCGTCGCAAGCTCGGCATCTACATGGAGAGCGGCTTCCCCGAGATCTGGGTACTGGTGCCGTGGGAGTCGTCGGTGCGCAGGCCGGGGCTCGCCATTCACGTGCGCCGGGGCGAGGAGTACCGCGAGGAGCCGACGAGCAGTGCGTTTCCGGGATGGCGGGCGGAGGAGATTCACCGGGCGCTGACCGAGGCGCCGATGTCGGAGGCGGCGTGGCGTGCGCTGGAGCGCACGGCGCTGGCCATGGGGGCGCGCGAGGGCACGAAGCCGGGCGACGATCCGCTCATGCGCTCGCAGAATGCGATTGCACGGACGGAGGGCCGCGCCGAGGGCCGCCGGGAAGGTCTTGACCAGGGCCGCCGGGAAGGTCTTGACCAGGGTCGCCGGGAAGGACTCCGCCGGGGTCACATGCAAGCCGCGGCGCGGATCCTGGAAGCGCGGGGGGTCGCGGTGGCCCTCGAGGTCACGGAGGACCAGAAGCTCTCCGGCGGACTCTCCGGCGACGCCCTGATCGCGGCGGCGCTGGCGTGCTCGGATGCGGCCGACTTCCGGCGGCGGATCCGCAAGCGGAGCGCTCTCCACCGCAAACCCGGTCCAGGTACGCCGAGTGCAGGGGGCCGTTCATGAGGTTGCCGGCTCGCGCACTGTCATCTGAGAGCCGCGACCCCGCGCTGGCGCGGTACCGGGACGGGGACTTCCCCGGCTGCGGCTGAACGTGCCGGCGGCTCGCAATGAGCCGCCGGCAGTCCCTGGCCGTCAGAAGCGCGCGCGCAAACGCGCGTACATCGCCTGGTCGTACTCGCCGTCCGACTGCATCCCGGCGAAGCCGAGCTGCACCCGCCACGTCTGCGAGCGCATCGCTTCCACCGTCGCGTCGAAGCCGTGCACGGTGCGAGGCAGCCCCGAGACCCGCGCGCTGCTCGTCAGGCTCAGCACCCCGGCCCTGTCGTGCTGCGCCACATCCACCGAGGCCGGACCCGTGGTCTGCGTGTGCTGCGTGTACAGATTGAGCGCCGGGCGCCAGCGCAGCGACCCCGGACCCCGCAACCACTGCTCCGAGGACAGGTTCAGCTCGCCCTTCCAGCCGTGGTAGCGCTGCGAGAATGCAGGCACATCGGCCCGGAACGCCGCTCCGTTCGCGGTATGGGCGTCGCGGTCCAGCACCCCTGAAAGCACCGACAGCGAAGGCGCGACCCGCACCCCGCTCCAAGCCAGCCGTGCTCCGGCATCGAGCTGGACGTGATCCTGGGTCAGGCCGAACGTGCCACCGAGCCCGCCCCCGGCCACCGGGTTGTCCGACACCGAACGCGCCCGGTAGCGGCCTTCCGACACACTCGCGACGGCGTGGAACGTCTCCCCGCGCCAGCCGCCCTGCACCGCGTATCGCGCCCCGTCGAGACGCGTCCCGCCGCCGGACGTGGACACCGACACCTCGGGCGCCGTCGAGATTCCGAGCAGGAAGCCCCGCTCCAGCGGCGTCTTCACGCCCATCTCGGCGCCCTGCATCCGCGCCTGCGTCCCGCCCGCCAGTACCGTCGCGTCGTCGCTCCACGAGCGTGCCCAGTACTCGACGTCGCCGTCCCGGGTCCGGGTATCGAAGTATCCGCGCACCAACGGCGCGTCGCTCTCCCGTACCTCATCCGGCGCGAACGAAAACGGCTCGGCATCGAAGACGTCGAACAGCGCCGCGCCGAGCGCGGACACCCCGCCGCCGAGCGTCAGGCCCGTCCCGCTCTGCGCACCGTGAGCGACCATGGGGATCGTGGGCAGCCCGTCCACGGCCAGGTCGGTCGCGTCGCCGGGCGCATCGAGGGTGAACTCGCCCAGCCGCACACCGCTCGTCACCACGGTATTCGCCGTATTGGTAATGAGACCCGTTATGTCCGGGCACCCGATCGCGGTGCAGGTCACCGCTTCCTCCAGGGAAATGTGGCCGACGTCGACCACCGTCGACGGGCCGCGCGCGGTGCGCAGCGTCAACTGCCCGGTCCGTCCCGTCACCGGGGTGTAGTTCGCGACGGGATTGGTCCCGCTGGTGGTCGTGTCGTCGAACCCGTCGAGATACGTGGTCTCTTGCGCCGCGGTGATGTCCGGGGCGACCTGCACGAACAGCTCCACGTCCCCGTCGAAGGTGATCCCGCCCCCGGCGGTAATGAGCGGCGGATTGGCCGGATCGGCGAGCACCGCGGTCAGGCGCGCCGCGTCGTGGATGCGCATCGTCCCGGTGGTTCCGAGGTTGAACTCCCCCGTGAACACGAGCCCCCCGCCCTCGATGGTCGCGCTGGCGCCCGAAGAGAAGTTCGCGTCGTCGCGCAACACCAGGTTGCCCGACCCCCGCTTGCTCAATGACTCCAGGTTGCTGATCGCCCCCTCGAGCCAGGAGTCGCCGTGCGCGTTCAGCGCATCGGTGCCGCCGCCGAAGTCGATGGCGCCCGTCACCCGCCCGTCGCGCACCGTGAAGGTGTCGGTCCCGCTCCCGAAGTCCACGTCTCCGACGAGGGAGCTGTCGAGCAGCCGCACGTCGGTGACCCCTCCGTCGAACTCGGCCGCCACGCCGTCGCCCGAGTCCGCGACGATCCTGGAGCTCTCGGCGATGATCGCCTCGATCGCTCCCGTGGTGCCGGTGCGCGCCCACAGCCCGCGGCCGGACTCGCCCTCGACGCTGACGCTGCCTCCGACAACGCGCATCCAGGCCTTCCCCGTGCCGAACGTCTCGGCGTAGAGGCCGGACGCGTTCTCGCGCTTCACCGTCACGTCCCCGGTGTTGACGACGGCCACGTCTCCGGCGTTGGTGATCGTGGTGGTGCCGTCGGGGCTCCAGAACACGGCCACCACGCCGTTGGAGGCGTCCACACCGGCCGCCATTTCCTCGGTGCTCGGATCCGCTTCGTCGTCTTCGATGTGGCCGGTGACGACGGTGCCGTCGTTGCGCGCGATCGCGATGCCATGGGCGTCGGTCGCGGTCCCGCCGGTGACGTAGATGCCCGCCGTCAGGCCGCTCGCGCCCGCCCCCGCCGTGGTGCTGGACGCGCCGGCGGCGTTGGTGGCCCGCGCGTAGTTGGGGTTGTCGGCGGTGCCGCTGGGGATAATGGCGACCACGCCGTCCGCATTGTGGCCGCGGGTACGGGCCTGCCCGCTGTTGACGACTTCGGCGATCGCCGAGGTCCGGGTGCCGTCGGCGGTGCTCTCGGCCATCAGCGCGAATGCCCGATCGCCGTGCGTGTCGACGCGCCCCGTCAGCCCGTTCTCCGCGTACGCGTTGAACGGGGCGAGGGAATGGACGCCTCTCGAGCCGAGCAGCCGGCCGACCGCTCCGGGCAGGTCGTCGGCCGTCCCGCCGTTGGTCGTGACCCGGCCCTGGTTCACCGCCGATGCACTGCCGCCGGCCGATCCGGCGTGTACCCCATACGCCACCGCGCCATGCGTCTCGATCACGCCGCCGACCTCGTTGGCAACGGCCGCGTCCGACCCGGACGAATACGCGGCCAGGCCATCGGAGCGTCGATACGTGTCGCTGTCGGTGCCCTCCCGATCGGCCCGGTAGGCGTCGCCGCGCGTGGTGATGTCGCCCCGGTTGGTGGCACTGGCCGCGCCGCTGTTCCGGTACGCGACCGCCCATACGCCCTTCGCGCCGGTGCCGGTGGTCTCGATCTCGCCTTCGCGCGCGTTGACCGCCACCGCGGGCGAATCCCCGCCCGAGAAGGCGGCCAGGCCAAGGGCGTTGTATACCGAGCTGTCGGAGTGCAAGCCGTCTCCCGTGGTCTTGATCGTCCCGCGGTTGAGCGCGTACGCGGCCTCGTCGGGATCTCCAGACCTTTCCGCACTGTTGGCTTCCACTCCACGGGCTCCCCGACCGGACGTCGTGACCGTCGCGCCCTCGTGGTTGGCGGCGTAGGCGGAGCCGTACCGGGAAGTCGCCTGCATCCCGTGCGATCGGTGGTTCGTGTCGGTCGCGTCACCGGAGGTCGTGATCGTGCCGCGGTTCTCCACCTCTGCCCGGCCGCCGACGGACGGCACTCTGCGGTCGATATTCCCTGCCCACAGGCCGACGGCGCCCTTGCCTTTGGTCTCGATGCTGGCGCCGGCCTCATTGGTTGCCCGCGAGAGACCATTCGAGCCGGACGCGTGCACGCCATCCGCCACCTGGGACCGGCCGCCAAGAACGAGCCGGTCGCCCCGCGTCGTCACCTGTCCCTTGTTGGTCGCAAGCGCGATGCTCCCCGCGCCTTTCCAGGTGCTTGCGACGATGCCTCGGGCCCCGTCGCCGTTGGTCTCGATCACGCCGCCCGACTCGTTGATGGACTGCGCCACGGCGCCGGCTGCGTCGGCCCAGGTGTACAGGCCCTCGCTGGTTTGCAGGGAGCCTCGGCGGACGAATCCGCCGCCATGTGTGGTGATGGTGCCGCGGTTGATTGCGGTCGGCGAACCCGTCGGGGTGCCGGCGGTGACGCCCCGGGCGCCCGGCCCCCGGGTCGTCACGCTGCCGCCCGACTCGTTGATGGCCTCGACATCGCCCCCGTCCGGCTCGATGTTCATTCCGCGGCCGCGCCGGTCCCCATCGGAAGAGCCGCCCCCCGTGGTCTCGATCAAGCCGAAGTTGCGCACGCGGAGTGTCCGGTAGTAGGGGTCGGTTCCGAGGTAGACGGTGATCCCCGTTCCCCCGCCCGTGGTGCGAATGCTGGCATGCGACTCGATATTCCAGTCGCTCCAAGGGTCCATTCCGTCGCCGGAGATCCGAACGCCAGTCGACCCGGAGTCCGCCTGCACGTTGCCGAGCACGACGAGGGTCGGCAGGTCACCCACCTCATCGTCATAGAAGTGCCAATACGCGTTGGAGAGCTCGAGCACGAACTTGTCGAGATAGACGTCATCGTCAAGCGGGTCCGCGTCGGCATGGTCGAGGGCGGCGTCCAGGTCGTCGCCCGTCACCAGCCGGCCGGCGGCGTCCCCCGTGCAGACGATGCGGTAGTCGACGTGGCTGCTCGTCGTCCCCTCGGTGAAGGTGTTGTTGTCGTTCAGGGTGCCGCGCTTGCCCGCGGTGCAGGTCACCGCCTCGGCGGCGAATGGAAATGCCCCGAGGGCGCCCACCAACGCCACCGCGCCGAGCGCGGCAACGGCCCGTTGAAAGGAGGTGAATGCCGAAGGCACGGGCTCATGCGAGCCGCGCCCGCGGGCGTCCGATGGTGCAGGCGTGAGAAGATGGGAGCGATGCTCGCTCGCGCTGCCTCGATGAATGACTGTCGTGTTCATGGGCCGTGTTCCTCGTGTTTTTCGTGTTCCCTGGTCGACACCCCGCCGTGACACCGCTCCTGGTGTTCGCGACACCGCTCACGCCGTTCCGGCGCCTCGCGAGTCCCCTTGGCGTTGAGGTCTTCGATGGCGATGACCTGGTTCTCGCTCGCCGGACGGTGACTCGGACGATGGGCGCCAAAGCATTGGGAGGGAGAATTCTGATTATCACTCTAGTTAAGTTCAACTACCTTTTTTTGGGAGGCCGTCGGCGGCGGCTGCGCCCGTGGCGCCGGCCCGGACCCGTGGTGGTAATGAAGGGTCATGCGCAGGGCCGCCAGGAGTGCCGCGGCGAGATGCTCGCGGCGAACGTGCTCGCGGTGCTGAAGGCCCGGGGCATCCCGGTGGCCTCGGTCCCGATGCGGGAGCGGGAGCTCCCCGGCGGACTTTCCGGCGTTACCCTGGCGGCGGCGCTGGCGTGCGCGGACGCGGCCGATTTCCGGCGGCGGATCGGGGAGCAGCTCGGCAGGTCGCTCCCCACCGACGGCCGCCCGTCCCGGTGGGAGTGGCCGATCGGTGCCGGGATTGTTGCAAAAAAGCCACAACCCGGGTCCTGGCGAGGCTCGGGGAATCGGGGCGATACATGCCCCGGTGGCCGCGGCACCGCGTGCGCGCGGGCGGCTGGATTCCCGCCGAACCGCATGCTCCGGAATGGCGGGTTAATCGAGCACCCAAAATTGCGCTTGCATGTACTTGCGGGTTGTCGTATTTTTCCCTCGCTCGCGGAATCGGGTGTCTCCCGTCACGAGTGGCTAGTGAGTCTTCGATGTCGATGTATCTCCCCCCCACCTGGGGATGGACGCTCCCAGGTGGGGGGGAATCTCACAAGATGCCATGCGCGGGGGCGCCGAACGCGAAATGCAAGAAGGCTCATGTGTTTCATTAAGCGTTTTGAAAAGGAGACACCGGACATGACGCGAAAAAAGATAGTTGCGTTCGTTGGGGCGACTGCACTTGCAATCGCTTTGAGCGGATGCGGAGGTGGCGGGACGACGACGCCGGCGCCGGATCCGGAGCCGATGCCGACGCCGATTGAGACGGCGGCAGGCAATCTGGCGATGGCGGTGGGGGCCCAGGCTGCTCTCGGGGCGGGTGCCTCCGACACCATGCGGCGCGATGCGGCGCAGGCGGTGGCGACGGCGGCGGCGGCGTACCTGGCGCTGCTCCAGGCCGACGCTGGCTCTTCACACGCCGAGGTCGCACGGGTGCAGGGCCTGTTGTCGACGGCCCAGACGACCGTCATGCAGACGCAGGCCGCGATCGATCATGCGAATACGCTGGGTACCGCTAGCGGCGCCTTGGCGACCGCGCAGATGACCCTGGCCGATGCGACCGATGCGGCCGCGAGGCTGGCAGCGGCGAATGCGGTGATCGACGCGGCGGACGCGTATCTGGCGCTGCTCAACGCTGATCCGACCACCCCGCACACGGAAATCACGCGGGTGGAGGGCGAGAGGCAGTCGGCCAGGACGGCCCGCGACATGGCACAGATGGATATCGACGACGCGGAAGACGCGCGCATGGCCATGGAGGCGTTGGACACCGCCCGGGGCGCCCTCACTCAGGCGAAGGCGAATTTCGCGACGGTCGACGCCGCCGCGGCTTCGTCTGCCCAGGACCGAGTGAACGCTGCGAACGCGGTGCTGGAGGCAGCGGAGGCCCTGGCCGCTCTTGACCCCAGCGAGCAGAGTGAAGTCGACGCCGCGCAGGGTGCGGTGGATATGGCGCAGGCGGTGCGGGACGTGGAAATCGCCGACGACACGGCGGCGCAGGCGAGGGCGACCGCCAGGGACGCTCTCGCTGATGCGAGGACGGCGGCAGCGAGAGTCAACGGCAGTGCGACCGCGACCAACGTGGAGCGTCGGAATGCGGCACAGGAAGTGGTGAACAAGGCGATGGAGTTGCACGCTCTGCTCGAAAGCCAGGACCGATCGTTTTCCGAGGTTGACGCAGCTTCCGATGAGCTCAACGCCGCTCGGATGGACCTGATGATGGCGCAGGCGCAGGTCGACGCCGATGAAGCCGCGGCCCGAAGGGAGGCGGCTCTGGCTACCGCAATGACTCGCCTTGACGTCGCGAAGCAGGCTGTGGACAACCTCGCGGCCGACGCGACCGAGGAGCAACAGCGGGTGGCGCTGGAGGAGCAGCTCAATGCTGCGAACGCGATAAAGGATATGCTCGATCCCGACACCACCCCGGCCACTGTGTACAACCAGGCTGAGGACGATGTCGAAATCGCCCAGATGGCCTTCGACGCGATCGAGACGGCAATCGCCGAACGCGCGACGGCCGTGACGGCGGCTACGATGAGACTTGAGGCGGCGAGGTTGGTCGTGGCGGCACTCCCGGAACTCACGGATGAGTCGACCGCCGCCGAAAAGATGACTGCACAGGCTGCACAAGCAGAGCTCCGTGACGCCGCGATGGCTCTGAATGAGGCTCGGGAAACGCCGGATGCCGATGTGGCGGCGGAGTATGAGGCTGCCAAGATGGCTGCGGCGGACCTCCAGACCGAGATCGCGGCGGATGCGGCTGCTGTTAAGGTGGTGGCAGACACGAAGGCGGCGGGGACGAAGAAGACGGCCATCGCTGCGGAGGCTAGTCAAGGGCCCAACCAATCCCCGCTAAACAATGACGCGGGTCTTGGCGGCAGTGCCGACGACGGAACCGCGGTCGATACCTACACCCTTACGATTTCGCGTGATCGTGACGGTACGACCATGAAGATCGTCGACACGGCGCAAATGGGGGATGACGACCCGATGTTCGAGCCGTCCAACGGCATGCTCGTTCGGACGCAGGAAGCGAATGATGACGGCGACGTAGTCCAAGAAGTCGTGATGGTGCGCACCGACATCGAAGCGCCCAAGGGTGTGGCGTTCGCGATGTTTGAGGTGATTGAGCCCGATGGGACGAGTACGACTCCTCAGGCTCTGGACGTCATGAAGGACGACGGCGCAGCCCCAGACGCTGACGAGACTGCCGATGCTCTCAATGTGGACCAGACTGAGGCTGACGTTCTTGAGCTGGTCATGTCACCTGCGTTTGGGGCCCCCGGGGACGGGAGTTCATCTGTACAGCGTACTTTCTTGCCTGCTACTGAAGATGCCGATACCATCACGCCTGGAAATCAGCCTCGCGACGCTGCCGAGGTTGATGGCACCTACAACGGCGCGATGGGCAGCTACGTGTGCGCAGGGACGGGCGATTGCACCGTCACGGTCGACGACGACGGTGATGTCACTGCGATGTCCGATGGTTGGGTTTTCGTACCTGCCACGGGCGCCACCACCGACCAGCCGGATTACGACTACCTGCACTACGGCTTCTGGCTGAAGCGGACGACTGACAAGGACGGCGTGGTCACCTACAACGAGGTCGAGACCTTCGCCGGCGCTAGGTTGAACGCAAGCGGGGATGTTTCGGCTGTTGAGGGCTCGGCCACCTATTCGGGCGGCGCAACGGGCGTGTACGTGCACAGCGTGATCAAGCCGGACGGGAGCGAAGCATCGGCGACCTCCGGCCACTTCACGGCGGATGCCGAGCTGGCGGCGTATTTCGGTGGGGATGATGTTGCACCGAGCAACGTAGACTCCATCTCCGGCACGATCGACAACTTCATGTTGTCCGGTCATGACGAAGGGCCAGGCTGGTCGGTGAGTTTGGAGAAGGACGACGACATTTCTGATGGCACGTTCTCCGGCATTGCCAAAGGCGGTGGGGCCGACGGTTCGTACAGTGGTACGTTCCATGGCACGGTCGGCGCTGATACTCAGCCTCACACCGCGGTCGGCGAGTTCAACGCCAACTTCTCGAACGGCACAGTGGCCGGCGCCTTCGGGACGAGAATCGAGGAAGACGACGAGTAGAACCGTTCGACAGGTCCGGGTTCACTCGATGCGAACCTGACCTTCACACTGAAGTCCCTGGAAGAGGGTGGCAGAATCTGCCACCCTCTCTTTTTTTCTGCTGGACGCCCTCCGGAGCAGTGAACTTGAACATCTCCTCCCTCCACCGCGCCCCGGCCGCCATGGTCGGCGTCCTCCTGCGCACGCTCGCGGTCGCCGCCTGTCTCGTGCTCGCCGCGCCGGCGTGGGGCGCCGACGAGGAGCCTCCCGAGCCGGCGGCCGGCACCCCGGCCGCCCGCCCCCACCGGGCCCGGGGGCCGGCCCCCCGGCGCCCGGCCCCCCGGCGCCCGGCACCGTGGAGGAGGCGCGGGCCCTGCTCAATGCGGGCCGCTTCCCCGAGGCGCTGGTCATGCTCCGGCCGCTGGCCCGGGGCGAGCAGGTGGATGCGAACGTGTACTTCCTCCTCGGCCTCGCGGCGCTCGGGGCCTCGCGGCATCCCGCTTTCCCCCCGGAGACCCGGCCGGCGCTGCTCGACGAGGCCATCGCCGTCCTCCACGCCCTGCTGGTCGAGAATCCCGGCCTCGTCCGCGTGCGCCTGGAGCTCGCCCGGGCGTTCTTCTACAAGGGCGAGGACTCCCTCGCGCGCAGCCATTTCGAGCGCGTGCTCGCGGGTGAGGTGCCGGAGGCGGTCAAGGCCAACGTGCAGCGCTTCCTGGTGCAGATCAGGGCGCGCCGGCGCTGGTCGATGTACCTGGGCGCGGCGCTGCTGCCGGACACCAACATCGGCAGCGGCACGGAGGAGGACGTCCTCTACCTCAACTTCTTCGGCATCGAGCTGCCCACCGACTTCACCCCGGCAGAGGAGCAGGTCACCTCCGGGGTCGGCGCCTCGCTGTGGGCGGGGGGCGAGTATCAGCACCCCCTCGCAGAGCGCCTCCGGCTGCGTGCCGGCGCGAACGTGACGCGGAGGGAGTACGCGGGCCGGCGGTTCGACGACACCTTCCTGTCGGTCCATGCCGGGCCCCGCTGGCTGGTGGACCGGCGCACCGAGGCGAGCGTGCTCGCCAGCGCGCGCCGTCGCTGGAGAGGCACCAGCATCGAGCACGACGCCCTCGGCGCCCGCATCGAGGCCCGGCGCTGGCTCGCTCCGCGGGTCACCGCGAACGCCCAGGCCTCCTGGCACCAGCGCAACTACCGCAAGAGCGAGGCTCTGGACGGACCCCTGGTCGACGTCTCGCTGGGCGGCACGTGGACGGTCACCCCGACCCTGCGGGCCCATTCTTCCTTCGGATATGCAGAGGAGCGCCCGAGCCGGGAGAACCGCCGCAGCCGGAGCCGCACGCTGCGGGCGGGACTCACCGTGGCCCTGCCCAGGGGGTTCAACGTGGGAAGCCACGCACACCTCCGCTGGACCGACTACGAGGGCCTGGAGGATCCGCAGCACCGGCCCCGCGACGACTCGTCTCGCGCGGATCGCACCTGGTCGCTCAGCCTCACGCTGCTGAAGCGGGACTTCACCATCTACGGCTTCAGCCCGCAGTTGGTGGTGACCCACGAGGAGCGGGAGAGCAACGCCCAGCTCGTCAGCTACGACCGCACCCACGGCGAGCTGCGCTTCGTGCGCCAGTTCTGAGCGTGATTTCACCGGCGACGCCGGAGCGCACCCCGTAGTCCGCCGGCGGCCGCCGCACCGGGCCGAAGGCCCGAACGACGCTCCCCGGCGAACGTCACAGCGGACAAGTCGACGCGATCGACGGATTCCTCGGGAGCGCGGGCATCTTGCCCGCTTCAACACACCGGTGGCCTTCGGCGGTATCGTGGCCCAACGGAAGGACGGGAACCGGCTCCGGTACCGAGACCTCGTCAAGCCGAACGGGCTGGATTCGGGGGCGCGGGGGGCGCAGGTTCGTCACGCGTGATGTTGATAGATGTCCCCTGGTGCTGCCGCTTCAGGCAAAGCGAGCACTCGGCCCATGGACGAGACCGAGTACCTGCTGAGCAGCCCGGCCAACGCTCGTCGCCTTCTTGATTCTGTCAAGGAGATCAACACACTGGTCGACGCGCTAGGAGGTACGCGAAAGGAAACGGCTGAATGATCAGAGCATTTTCCGCCCGCGCCTGGGAGGACTACCAGCACTGGATCAAGGACGGGAAGAATACACTGAAGAAACTGAACGGCCTCATTGATGAGGCCGCTCGCACTCCAGCGTCAGGAACAGGTCGCCCGGAAGCCCTGAAGGGAAAACTGGAGGGGTATTGGTCCAGGCGAGTCAACAGGAAGGACCGTCTCGTCTGCACGATTGTCACCTTCAGTGAGAGTGGAGAAGATGCGCTCTTCATCGCTCAGTGCCGCCAGCACTACTAGGGTGCGCCCCGGTGGGCCTTCGCCCCACCGGCGGTCGTGACGCCCGCGCCCCCGGGGGCGGCTTCGGGGTCGCGGGATCTGTGGGTATGGTATCGTCGCGGAGGCGGGCCGGCGCTCCCACCGGTCCCGACGGGGTGGGCTTATGACCCGGGCTCCGCCATGATCGCCATGGCTCGGCG
>MKWU01006445.1_pt1 | contig 11934 bp, 8 predicted proteins | sample 809101 | NCBI WGS metagenome assembly MKWU01 (sample SAMN05860141, study PRJNA318959) | sponge metagenome | host: Aplysina aerophoba | place: Slovenia: Piran, Adriatic Sea, Gulf of Piran | collected 2013-05-07
AGATGCTCATGCCCGTGGCGCACATGGCAGCAAGCGTGACGCCGTGATAGCCCCAGATGCGGGAGATGACCTTGGTCTTCTCCGGCTGGCCTTTCAGTTTCCAGTAGTAGCGGGCCATCTTGATGTTGCTGTCGGTCGCCTCGCCGCCGCCCGACGTGAAGAAGAAGTGATTGATGTTCGGGTAGGTGATCCGGGCGAGCTTCTCGGCAAGCTCGATGGCGCGCGGGTTGGTACTACCGGCGTAGCCCGAGGCGTACGCCATCTCGGCGAGCTGCTTGCTCCCCGCCTCTATCAGCTCACGGCAGCCGTTGCCGGCGGTATTGTTCCAGAGGCCCGAGAGACCGTCGATGTAGCGTTCCCCGTTCGCATCGACGAGAAAAGCCCCTTCCCCGCCGATCCAGACCTTGCCCGTGGCGTGGGTGGCGCGGCTGTGCAGCGGATGGAGCAGGTGCGCGTTATCTCGATCGAGCAGCGCGGCTTCGGCGTCGTTGGACATCTCGGTCGTTCCTCCCTGTAGCGACCGTGCGTATACCCGCTCGGCCAGTCCTCCGGTGCCAGTGTGGCGGGCGGGGCGGGTTCGATCAAGTGAAGGCGAACCAAAGGCAGAGAGGGTCACGCAGACGCAAACCGGTTGGCATGTCCTCTCGAATAGGCGTAAAGGTGGACGTGGGGAGGGCCGATACGTAGCCCTGCGGGCGTCGCGACACGTTTGGCCGATGGACAAGAACGCACACGACGACACGCTGCAACTCTCGCTGGTCAACGACCTGCGGGAGATCGGCGCCGCTGCGGCCAAAATCGATGCGTATTGCGAGGCGCAGGGACTTACGCCGCAGATCGCCTATGCGGTCAATCTCTCGGTCGACGAGATCCTGACCAACACCATCAGCTACGGTTACGACGACGAGGAAGAGCACCGGATCGACCTCTCCTTACGCTTGGAAGGCGACACTCTCATCGTGGTTATCGTGGACGATGGACGAGCGTTCGACTCCTCGTTGGAGCGCGACCCCAACATCGAGGCGACCCTTGAAGAGCGCGCTCTCGGCGGGCTCGGGCTCTTTCTCGTACAGCAAATGATGGACGACGTAGCCTACCAGCGCCGTGACGATTTCAACATTGTCACGCTGAGGAAGAATACGGCCGAGCAAGCTGAGCATTAGCCGGATTGATTAGGTTGGGTACGCGTGCGCTCCAGCTTGCCGGGAGCGCACCGGCGGGCCTCACGGTGCCGGCTTGGTGCGGGACGTGCGCTCAAGGTCAGTGGCGGCACGATCAAGCGCGAGCGTATCGGTGAGCACCACACCGTAATCGCGCCGCGCGGCCTCTACGCTGATGTGGCCGTCGGTCACGTCTTCCGCCACCTGCTCGGCCGGTCGAAGCAGTGGATCCCCGTAACCACCCCCGCAACCCGAGGTGACGATCACGCGGTCTCCGGCGGCCGCCTTCATGTGGGCGAGCTTTGACGGCAACGCCTGCTCCGAACCGTCGGCACCGACAAGGGTGATGCTGTTGGGTCGGCCTTCGGCACCGCCGGCGTGGCCCCAGGGCGGAAAGCGCTGGCCTTCGCCCTCGATCGAGAAACCCGCATCGTCGAGCAGCTCGGTCTCTCGGATCGGCCCAATTCCACCGCGCCACTGGCCTGCCGCGCAGCCCTCGTCGCGCAACTCGTAGCGGTGAATGCGCAGCGGAAAGTGAGACTCCACATCTTCGATGGGGTTGTTTCTCGTGTTGGTGAAGAGGATGTCCACCGCGTCCATGCCGTCCTTGCCGGCACGCCCGCCATAGGCACCCTCATAGATCTCCATATGGACCCAGTGGCTCTCCCCGCGCAGCCCGCTGTAGGCGACGACGTTGAGGTTGCTGACGCCGGCAGAAACCTGGCCGGGCACGGCCTGAGAAAGCGCCTTCATGATCGTGTCCGCGCATTGAATGCCGGGGCAAGCTCGCGAAATGGTGGGCGCCGGGAAGATGGGGTTCACCAGGGTCCCCCTGGGCGCAACGATGCGTATCGGCCGGGTCAGCCCGGCGTTGAGCGGCACGCGGCCGTGCACCGCAGAGTCCAGCAGGATGGAGCGGAGCGTCATCCAGACCGCGCAGTCCACCGTTCCGTGGAGCGGCATGTTGATCGGCCGGTCGTCCACCTGCCTCGATGTACCGGTGAAGTCGACGGTGATGTCGCTGCCTGCGACGGTGAGGGTGACCGCGATGGGAAGCTCACGGCGCGCCGGGTCGTCGTCGTCCAGAAAGCCGTCGATTGCGCCTTGCGCCTGGTAGCACCCATCCGGAAGCGCCTCGATGGCTTGCCGCATCATGCGCTCGGAATAGTCCATGAGCGCGTCGCAGGCCGCCTGCACGGTCTCCAGCCCGTGCCGTTCGATCAAGGCGAGAAACGCCTCAGCGCCGATCCGGGCGGCGGCGATTTGCGCCTCCATGTCGCCTAGCACCAGGTGTGAGGCACGAATATTGTCCGCCAGCACCGCCCAGAGCGTCGTGTTCCTGACCCCCTTGTCGCAGATCTTGAGACCCTTGAGCTGAATGCCCTCCGCATAGGCGTCGACCGCATCGACGATGCCGGCGCTGCCCGGCGTATGGGCGCCGATATCGACGTGGTGAGCAGCGGTCCCGGTGAAGCCCACCAGCACACCTTCGTGGAACACCGGCACGCAGAACGCCACGTCGGGCACGTGGCTGGCGCCGCCGTAGGCGTCGTTGTGGATGTAGACGTCGCCCGGTTCGATCGCCTCGCCGCGTCTCTCCAGCGCCGCGCGGATACCACGCACATAGCCGGGCAAGGGACCCGACTGTAGCGGCGTGCTCTGCGGCGTCTCGGCGATCTGGTTGCCGGCCGCGTCCAACACGGCGGCGCCGAAATCCTCGGATTCCCGGATCAGACTCGAATGCGACATGCGCATGAGCTTGAAGCCCATCTCGACGGCGATGGTCTCCAGCGCGCCGTAGATCACGTTTGCGGTAACCGGATCGATGCTGGCCGCAGCCCGACTCACCCTGCGCCTCTCCCCGTGTGACGTCGACCGTCCCTAACAACGCGCATCATAGCCCCTGACCGTGCCGCGCCTAACTGCTAGCCTCAGACGAGATATCCCGGCCGGAGAATGGTCACATGAGCCTCGGCGATCAGATCACTCTCAGCATGGTGCAGATGAACAGCGGACCGGACCGCGACGCGAACATCACGCAGGCCGCCGCCCATATCGACCAGGCGGTCGAGGCCGAGCAGCCCGACCTGGTGGTGATCCCTGAGTTCTTCAATCATCCCTACGTCTTCAACGAACGCGACCACGAGCATCTGAAGCGGGCGGAGCCCGCGACGGGTCCGAGCATCACCGCGATGCGGGCGAAGGCGGCGGAGCACAAGATTCACCTGATCGCGACGCTCTATGAGGAAGAGGCCGCCGGCCTCTATTACGATACCGCGTTCGTCATCGATCCCGCCGGCGACGTCATCGGCAAGTACCGCAAGGTGATGCCGGGGCTCTATCTCAGCCTCGAGCGCATGTACTTCCGCTTCGGCTCGCGCTTCACGGTCTTCCAGGTCGGCGCGTGGAAGATCGGCATCATCATCTGCTACGACACGTTCTTTCCCGAACACGCGCGCTGCTCAGCGGTCAACGGTGCCGAGCTGATCGTTGTGCCATTCGCGGCCCCGCGTGTGGGTCCCTGGCGCGAGATGATGATCACGCGGGCGTGGGAAAACGCGGTCTACTTCGCACCCTGCAACAAGGTCGGGCCCGAGAACGGTTGGCAATTCGGAGGCGAAAGCATGGTTGTCGATCCCGAGGGCCAGGTGCTGGCCTGCGCCGGCAATGAGGGCGACGAGATCATCACGGCGACTCTCGACCGCCGACGCGTCTTCGAGGTGCGCCAGAAAAAGCCCTTCTTTCGCGACCGACGGCCCGACCTGTACGGCGCCCTCTGCGCGCAGACGGAGGATATCCACGGTTGACTCCGCGTCGGTCGCCGTGGACGGCGCATCATCGTTGCTGATGAGAAATCCCTGTCGTATTCATCGCGGCGGCGTAATACCGTTGTAGCGTGCATGCGCGGGACGAGCCCGGAGAGGCCGCCCGCGGCACAGCGGGGCGTGTTCCAAGATCGAACGAGGATGGCCCTCGGCGGGGAGGACGATGAGCAGCCGGGTATTCGAAGAGGTAGAGCGCGAGCGGACGCGGGAGACTTCCAAGGCCGTATTCGAGGAAAAGGCGACGGCGCTCAGGGTCTCGCTGGTGGAGGCCCAGCGCGGGCTCGCGAAGGCGGATTTCCCCGTCATCGTGCTGTTCGCGGGTGTCGACGGCGCGGGCAAGGGCGAGATCGTCAACCTCCTCACCGAATGGCTCGACCCGCGCCGCATCGTCACCCACGCCTACGACCGGCTCACCGAGGAGGAAGGCCAGCGGCCCGAGTTCTGGCGCTACTGGCGCGACTTGCCCGGGCGAGGTCGCCTCGGTCTCTTTCTCAGCGCCTGGTATTCCGCGCCCCTGCTGGACCGCGCCTACGGCCGCATCGGGCCGAGCGCGCTCGACCGGCAGCTCGCACGCATCGCGGCCTTCGAGCGCACGCTCGTCGATGACGGCGCGCTGATCCTCAAGTTCTGGATGCACCTCGATCGGGAGGCGCAGCAGAAGCGGCTGGAGACGCTGCAGAGGCATCCGCGCGACCACTGGCGGATCTCGCAGTGGGACTGGCGCAATTGGCACCGCTACGAGCACTTCAACGAGGCCGCCGAACACATCATCACCCGCACCAGCACCGCCGAGGCGCCGTGGCTCGTGGTCGACGGCCGCCATACGCGATATCGCTCGCTCACGGTGCTGGGGATGATGCGCCGGGCGCTCGAAGCACGCTTGGCCGGCCTGCCGCCGCCGGACGCAGGCTTCCGTGCTCGCGCGCCGATCCAGAGCCCGGCAGTGGTCGGTACGACGGTGCGCGAGGTCAAGCCGCTAGCCACCATAGATCAGTCGAAGACCGTGGGTCGCAAACTCTATGAGAAGTCGATGGCGCGCCTCAGGGCCGATCTCTACTGGCTCGCCGCGCAGAACCTCCTGCACGGGCTCTCGGTCGTGCTCGTGTTCGAAGGCTGGGACGCCGGCGGCAAAGGCGGCGCCATCCGGCGCATGGTCTCGGCGCTGGATGCCCGCAGCTATCGTGTGCATCAGGTGAGCGCGCCGAGCGACGAGGAGCGCGCCCATCACTACCTCTGGCGCTTCTGGCGCAGACTGCCCGAAGCCGGGCAGGTCGCGGTCTTCGACCGCAGCTGGTACGGCCGGCTCCTGGTGGAGCGCGTTGAGTCGTTCGCGACCGAGGCGGAGTGGCGTCGCGCCTACGCCGAGATCCGAGACTTCGAGGAACAGATCATCGGCCACGGCACGTTGTTGATGAAATTCTGGCTCCACATCGACAAGGACGAGCAGGAACGGCGCTTCCTGGCGCGCAAGGAGAATCCCTACAAGAGCTGGAAACTGACCGAGGAAGACTGGCGCAACCGCGGGAAATGGGAGGCCTACGAGGACGCCGCCAACGACATGATCGCCGGCACCAGCACCCGTGAGGCGCCGTGGACTCTGGTCCCCGGCAACAACAAGAGGCACGCCCGCCTCGAAGTCTTGCGAACCCTCTGCGCCGCGCTGCAATCCCGGCTCAGCGAGCGGGCAGCGGAGTAACGCGGCGGGAGGGCTACTCCCGCCACCGAAGAGTCACAGCGCGCGACCGAGCTCCTCACCCTCGTACATGAGCTGAACCGGGCGCCGCGGCGCGACCACGTCGCCGACCCGGTGCAGCACTGCGACACGCCCTACGAGTGCCCGATAGAGCGCGTCGTCGGGCGAACGCAGCATCGAGATGACGACGGTGTCCACCCCCTCGATCGCGCGCGGCCGCCCGCCCCAGACCGAGCGGACATGGACCCTGTCGCCCTCGATCTTGTCCACGTTCGTATGGGGCGTGCAGATCACACCCGCCTCTTCCAGGCGCGGCATCACGAACGAGAGATCGAGGGTGCGCATGACATCCTCGCCCACCATGGCGCGCGGCGTCACGATTTCGACCTCGGCACTGCCGGCCGCCAGTATTTCGGCGAGGCCGAGCGGCAGATAGAAGCCGGTCTCCTCCAGGATCACGAGCCGTTGCCCGAGCGCGCCGGCATCCGCCAGCGCCCGCTCGGTCGCCGTGCCGACGTCGATGACGTTCTCCTGCTCGGTCCCCGCGAGACGCGCCTGTCCCGGACGAAATTGGCTGCGGCCGTCGCAGTCCCAGCGCGATCCGGTGGCGACGACCACCGCGTCGGGCTTCTCCCGCTCGATTATCTCAGGCGTCGCCTCCTCACCGAGTCTCACCTCCACGCCGGCGACCTCCATGGCACGCGCCAGATTGTCGATGGCGGTGCCCCATTCCTTGCGCGTGGGCAGCGCCATCAGCAGGTTCAGGTGGCCGCCGAGGTGCTCTTCGCGCTCCAGCAACGTCACCCTGTGGCCGCGGCTCCCGGCGACCGCAGCGGTCTTCATCCCGGCGAGGCCGCCGCCCACAACCAGGATGTCTTTCGCCTCCTCCGGCGCCACCGACTCAAGCGTATCGCTGCCCCACCGGGCCTCGCGGCCGACGCTCGGATTGACCGCGCAGGTGACCGGCTTGTTGTCGAAGAGGCGCGCGACGCACTCATTGGCGCCCATGCAGCGGCGAATCTCCTTCCCGCGACCCTCTCGCATCTTCTTCACCAGGTGCGGCTCGGCCATTTGCGCACGGGTCATCGCGACCATGTCGGTGGTGCCCTCGGCGATTGCCTGCTCCGCCTGGTGCAGGTCGATGATACGGCCGACGACGAAGACCTTGGCCCGGTTGCCCACCACGGCCTTGGCGCGCTTCGCAAAGGGGAGCATGAAGCCGTTCTTCACATCCATCGGCGCGACGGCGTGGTGCAATGTGTAATAGCCGCCGCCGGAGATGTTGAAGAAATCGAAAAGCCCGGTGGTCGAGAGAATCTCCAGCTGCTCCTCGGCCTGGTCCGGCGTGATTCCGGCCTCGCCCAGGAACTCGTCGAAGGAGAGCCGGACGCCGACCGTGAACCCGTCACCAACCTGCGCGCGCGCCGACTCGCCGATCTCGAGCAGGATCTGGCAGCGGTTGCGCACCGAGCCGCCGTAACGGTCGGTCCGGTCGTTGTGGACCGGGCTCAGGAACTGGCCGAGCAGGTAGCTGTGCGCAGCGTGCAGCTCCACACCGTCGCAGCCCGAGACCTTGACGTTGAGCGCGGCCTCGCCGAACTCCCTGACGATGTCGTCGATGTGCTCCTGCTCCATGACCATGGGAATTTCGTGGTGCACGATCGAAGGCAGCTTGGAGACACCCCAGAGCGGGTGCCACTCGTCCATGATCATCGTGCCCTTGTCGTGCACGCCGCTGCCGAAGAGCTGGACGAACTGCCGCGCGCCGTGCTCGTGCACCGCATCGGCGAGCTTGGCGTACTGGGGGATGGCGCGCTTCTCCCAGGCGGTGCAGCCCTCGACGAACGACCCCTTGCCGATCCTGTGGCCGGCCTGCTGCTCGGTGATGAAGAGCGCCTCGCCACCCTTGGGTCGCCCCCAGACGAAACCCCCCTTGCGGCTCGTGTTGCGGCCGTGTCGCTCGGTGATGAAGAGCGCCGCCCCCCCCTTCGCTCGCGCCCGGAAGAACTCGATGTGCCGGTCGCTGAGAATGTTGTCCTTGCCGTAGAGCGTGGTCTGGGCGGTCATCATGATCCGGTTCTTCACGCGCGTGGAGCCGATCTCCAGCGGCTCCCACACCAGACGAAGCTCGGACGCCGATTGATTGCCTTCGACTGCGGCTGCGCTCATTCGTCCCCTCCTGCGATCGGTCGCCGAGATAGTACACTGCCCCCTCGTGGAAGGCTCACGCCGCACCGGACGGCAGGCGCGGCGAAGCAAGCAGGATCGCTTGAGCGGAATGACCGAGGCGATTTCAGCCGATGTCGTGGTCGTGGGCGGCGGCAACGCCGCGCTCGCGGCAGCGCTTGCGGCGGCGGAGGCCGGGGCGCGCGTACGGCTGCTGGAGGCTGCACCGGAGGAAGAGCGCGGCGGCAACAGCACCTATACCGCAGGCGCCATGCGGGTAGTCTTCGACGGGCCCGACTCGCTCCGCGCGTTGATGCCCGACCTCTCCGAGCGCGAGCTGGCCGAGACCGATTTCGGCGCCTACACCGAGGCCGACTATTACGACGACATGGCACGGCTTACCCAGTACCGCGCCGACCCGGACCTCGTGGAGCAGCTCGTCACCCGCAGCCACGGCACCCTGCTCTGGATGCGCGAGAAGGGCGTGCGCTTTCAGCCGAGCTACGGCCGCCAGGCGTTCAAGCGGGAGGACGGCCGCTTTCGCTTCTGGGGCGGGCTTGCGGTCGAAGCCTGGGGCGGCGGGCCGGGCCTCGTCGCGGCGCTCTACGAGGCCGCTGCGAAGGCGGGCATCGCCGTCCACTACCGAGCGCCAGGGCATTCCCTTCTTACCGACGACGCCGGCGTGCGGGGCGTGCGCGCAAGGACCGAGGGACGCTCGGTCGAGATCCGTGCGCGGGCTGTTGTGCTCGCCTGCGGCGGCTTCGAGGCCAATGCCGCGTGGCGGGCGCGCTATCTCGGCCCCGGCTGGGACCTTGCCAAGGTGCGTGGGACCCGCTTCAACCAGGGCGACGGCATTCGCATGGCGCTTGATATCGGCGCCATGCCGGCCGGCAACTGGTCGGGCTGCCACGCGGTCGCCTGGGACCGCAACGCGCCCGAATTCGGCGATCTTGCGGTGGGCGACGGCTTCCAGAAGCACAGCTACCCGTTCTCCATCGTCGTCAACGCGGCGGGCGAGCGCTTCGTCGACGAGGGCGCAGACTTCCGCAACTATACCTACGCTGCCTACGGCCGCCGGGTGCTGGAGCAGCCCGGTCAGGTGGCGTGGCAGGTCTTCGATGCGAGCGTGACCCACTTGCTGCGCGACGAGTACCGCATCCGCCAAGTGACCAAGGCGAAGGCCGACACGCTGGAGGAGCTCGCGGCGCGCATGGACGGTATCGACGGCGCGCGCTTTCTCGAAACCGTGCAGGCGTACAACGACGCCGTGATGACCGAGGTGCTCTTCGATCCGACCGTGAAGGACGGCCGCGGCACCGATGGGATTGCCCCGCCCAAGTCCAATTGGGCCAACCGGATCGAGACTCCGCCCTTCGAGGCCTATGCCGTCACCTGCGGCATCACCTTCACCTTCGGTGGCCTCGCCATCGACCCCAGCGCCCGGGTGCGGGCCGTCTCCGGCGCACCGATTCCGGGCCTCTTCGCAGCGGGCGAGCTGGTCGGCGGGCTCTTCTACGGCAACTATCCGGGCGGCACGGGCCTGGTCTCGGGCGCGGTCTTTGGCCGCCTCGCTGGGATGGGCGCTGCTCAATACGCGCAGGAGGGTCGTGCATCGTGAGCGGCGAGCACATCGGCTTCATCGGCGTCGGCGTCATGGGCGAGCCCATGTGCCGCAACCTCGTGCGCAAGCACGACGGGCCGGTCACCGCCTACGACCTTGACCCGGTACCCCTGGAGCGCCTTGCCGCCGACGGGGCGGAGATCGCTCCTTCCGTCGCGGCGCTCGCCGAGGCCGCCGATCTGGTCTTCCTGTCGCTTCCCTCTGGCCACGAAGTGCGGGCAGTCTGCCTTGGCGATGGTGGCCTGATCGAGCACGTCGGCGCCGGGCGGACAGTGGTCGACACCAGCACCGCGCCGCCCGCGCTCGCCCGCGAACTGGAGAGCGCCTTCGTCGCGCGCGGCATCGCCTTCGCCGATGCGCCGATCGCGCGCACGCGCCAAGCCGCGGTCGACGGCACGCTCAGCATCATGGTGGGCGGCGATACTGCGCTGGTGGAGCGACTGCGCCCCCTACTCGCCCACATCGCCCAAGACGTGACCCACTGCGGTCCGGTCGGCAGCGGTCAGGCGGTAAAGATCCTGAACAACATGATCCTGTTCCAGAACGTCCGGGCGCTGGCGGAGGGACTCGCGATCGCGCGCCGTCAGGGGATCGAGCCGGCGACGTTTCTGGAGGCCGTCGGGCGAAGCTCCGGTGACAGCTTCGCGCTGCGCAATCACGGCATGAAGGCGATGCTGGAGGAGCGCTACCCCGAGGGCGCCTTTCCAGTGACCTATGCGATGAAGGATCTCGACTACGCTCTCGATCTCGCCGAGGAATCGGGACTCGACGCCGAGGGCGCAGCGCTGGTCAAAGCCTTGTTCTCCGAAGCCATCGAGCGGGGGCTCGGCGCGCGCTACCATCCCGTCATTGCGACCTTGATAGACCGCGCGCGCCCGACCAAGCCGGAGGAAGAAACGCCATGACCCAGGTTCCGGACACGCTACTTGCGACGATTCGCGCGGAGCTTTCGACGGCGCAAATAGGGGACGTGCTGGACACCCTTGGCCGCCGCCATCAGTTCCTGCCGCCTGAAATCTGCTCGGCCACGCCCGGCGCCACGCTGGTCGGCCGGGCGATGCCGCTGCTGGAGATCGCGGCAACGCCGGACGATCACAGCTTCGGTCTGATGTTCGAGGCCCTCGATTCCCTCCAGGAAGACGAAGTGTACGTTGCCGCTGCCGGGGCACCGCCCTTCGCGCTCTGGGGCGAGCTGATGACCACCCGCGCGCTCGCGCAGGGCGCGGCGGGCGCGGTGCTGGACGGCTACATGCGTGATACGCGGGAGATCCGCGCCATGACGCTGCCGGTGTTCGCGCGCGGCTCGTACGCGCAGGACCAGCGCGGCCGAGGCCGAGTTGTCGCCTATCGCGAGCCGGTTCGCATCGCCGAGGTCGCGGTGAAGCCGGGAGACCTGATCGTGGGCGACGACGATGGCGTGCTCGTGGTCCCGAGCGACGTCGCAGCCGAATGCGTGGAGAAAGCGCTGGAAAAGCGCCGCATGGAAAACATCATCGCAGAGGAGATCGAGGCCGGCCTGTCGACCACCGAGGCCTGGGAGAAATACGGCGTCATGTAGTGCCTTCGCCGGCGATTGAGGGGATCGTCAGCGGAAGAGCGTTTCGAACTCGGTCGCCGCGGCGTCCCAGCTTCGCCCCCGGCCGGCTCGACTTGCAGTCTTGCTCGCCGCCTGGAAAGCATCGTCGTCCTTCAACATGGCAAGAGCGTTCTCGACGAAGGCATCGTCGTCAGGCGCAAGAAAGCCGGACTGACGATCGGTAAATCGCTCCTTCACGGCGCCGACTGGCCGGGCCACCGCCGGCAGGCCGACGGCCTGCGACTCCGCCAGCGTCGAGCAATACATCTCGCGTTCGGAGCCGGGATAAAGGTGCACGCGCGCCCTGGCGTAGGCTTTCGCCATGTCCCGGTCGCCGGCGGGCGCCATGATCGTCACCCCATGGTCGGCACCGGCGCGTGCTTTCTCGTAAATCGGTTTGAGGTCGTCGGCGAGGGTGTCACCGGCGGTCTGGGCGCGCTTGAAGGCAGCCGAGTAGACCTGCAACTGGGCGTTCGGCGCCTGCGGGCGGATCCGCTCGATCCACAGGTCGAGCAGCCAATCGAGATCGTGCTTGGGGTGGGTCGTGACCACCGCAGTCGGCGGCTCCTCCGGCGACATCTCCTCGTTACTGCGGTATTCCTCTCGCACGCCCGGCGCAATCGAGCGGTAGTAGACCAGGTCCTCGCCCTGGGTCCGATAGGCTTCGGAATGGGTATTGCCCTGGAACACCACCTTGGCGTCGGTGCGGTTCAGCACCTCGTGAACCTGCGGCCGGTGGAGATAGTCCGGCGGTCCGGTAACCCAGAGAATGCGCGCGCGGGTCGCTCGCGTGAACTCGAGCAGCGCCGGCTTGCGAAACGCGATCAGCACCTCGGAGATCGGCGGCTTGCGGCCATCCCAGTGAATCCAGCTTACGTTCTCGAAACTCAGGC
>MKWU01006446.1_pt1 | contig 11933 bp, 11 predicted proteins | sample 809101 | NCBI WGS metagenome assembly MKWU01 (sample SAMN05860141, study PRJNA318959) | sponge metagenome | host: Aplysina aerophoba | place: Slovenia: Piran, Adriatic Sea, Gulf of Piran | collected 2013-05-07
CCGGTGACGCGTCAGCGCGCGCGTGTGTCGTCGCCCGCCGGCGCCGACGCGCCGACCGGCTCGACGCGGAGCTTCAGCACGGTGCGCTCCGACGCCTCCTCCACCCTGAAGCGATAGCCTTCCTCCACGATGCTCTCCCCCTGCACCGGAATTCGGCGGAGCCGGGTCATCACGAGCCCGCCGATGGTGTGCGACTCCTTCAGCGGAATGCCGATCTCGAGGGCGTCGTTGACTTCCGAGATCGGGAGGCGCGAGTCCATGAGGTAGACCTCCTCGTCGAGCATCTCGTACACGCGCCGGCGCTTGGGGAGGTACTCGTCGAAGTCGTAACCCACGTCGATCTCGCCGACGACCTCCTCGAGCACGTCCTCCATCGTGATCATCCCCACCGTGGAGCCGAACTCGTCCACCACGATCGCCATGTGGTCGTTGCGCTTGCGCAGCACCGGGAGCAGCTCGTCGATGGTCTGGTGGGCCGAGACGTAGTGGGCGGAGTGCACGAAGTCCTCGATGGGACGATCGCCAAGTCCCGGATCGATCAGGTCCCATGTCGTGAGGGTGACGATGCCGACCACGTTGCTGATGTTTCCGCGGTACAGCGGCAGCCGGTTGTAGCCGTGCCGGCGCACGAGATCGACCGCCTTCGCGGTCCTTGTGCGCTCGTCGATGGCGGTCATCTCGGCCACCGGAATCATCGCCTCTCCCACCGTGGTTTCGGCAAAGCGGATGACCCTGCGGATCCGGCTCCGGTCGAAGGCGCTCACCGTCGAGGTGCGCTCGGCCATGTCGGCGACGGATCGGATGAGCTCCCGGGTCATGAATGGGGTGTGGCCTGCCGGACGCGCCCCCACCATGCGGGCGGCGAGCCGCGCGGCGCGCGAGAAGACGAAGACGACGGGATAGAACAGCAGCGAGAAGGCGCGCAGCGGGTACACCACGACGGGGGCGATGTCGTCGGATTTCTGCTGGTAGACGCTCTTCGGCACGATCTCTCCGAATACGAGGAACAGCGGAGTGAAGACCAGGAAGGCGAGGAGGTCGCCACGCTCGCCAAAGTGGCGAATCATCAGCAGGGTGCCGACGGTGGTGAGGATCACGGTGGAGATGTTGGTGCCGACCAGCGTCGTGCCGAGCAGCACCTCCGGGCGATGGAATGCCCGGAGCACGAGCTTCGCGCCGCGGTGGCCCTGGTTCGCGCGAGCGTTCAGCTTGATCTTGTCCGCGTTGACGAGCGCAATCTCGGAGCCCGAGAAGAACCCCTTGAGCAGCAGCAGGACCAGCATGCTCACCAGAATCCAGAACAGATCCATCGCGCCGCTCCCCCTCGCTCAGTCCGCCGGGTCCCGCGCCCGGCCGGGTGCGTCCGGGTCGTCCGAGGCGCCATCGCTCCCGCTCGGCTCGACCTTCGGCGTGGGCTCCGGCTCCGTTTCGATCGATGGGAGTACCGGCGCCGTCGCCTGCGGCGACCGGACCTGCGTTGCGGCCGCATCCCGAGCCGCCGGCGGGGCTTCGTCAGCGGCCTGCGCTGTGGGCGATTCCTCGTCGTCGCGCTCCAGCGCCCCCAGTCCCCGCGCGACCCGAACCCGGGCGATGCGGTGCGCCTGCATCTCCAGCACCGTGATGCGGACCCCCTCCACGTTCACGTCGTCACCGACCCGCGGCAGGCGATCGAGATGGCGGAACGCGACGCCCCCGATGGTGGTCATGCGCGGGTCCTCGATCCCGAAGTTCGTCAGGTTGTTGAAGTCCGTGAGCTTCATCTCGCCCGGGACCTCGTAGACGTCCTCGTCGTGTTCCTCGTAGTGCTCCTGCCCGTGGATCTCGCCCGAGATCTGCCCGAAGATGAACGTGAGCACGTCCTTCATGGTCACGAAACCCTCCACGCCGCCGAACTCGTTGAGCACCGCCGCGGCGCGCGCCTGGTTCGCCTGGAAGAAGTCGAACATCTCGTCGACCTTCTTGGTCAGGGGAACGACGACGGGGGGACGCAGCAGGTCGTCGAGGGCGAGGGTGGACGGATCGGTCTCGTCGAACACGATCCGCACGATGTCCTCCGCGTGCAGGAAGCCCACAAGGTTGTCGCGCGAGCCGCGGTAGACAGGTACCCGCGGGTGCCGGTAGCGGCGGAACAGCGCGAGGGCTTCGTCGATGTCGAGCGACGCCTCGATGAAGTTCGTCCGGGTGCGGGGTGTCATGATCTCGACGATCTCGGTGTCGTTCGCCTCGAGCAGGTTGTAGATGAGCGCCCGCTCGGTCGCGTTGAGCTCTCCCTCCTCGGCGCTGGTCTCCACCAGGGTGCGGAACTCGTCCACGTGCAGGATGTTCTCCGCCGCTTTCTCCTCGCCGACGATCGCGGTCGTGAGCCGCTCGGAGGTACCGCGGATCGCCCACACCAGCGGGGTCACGAGCCTCACCCACAGGGTCATCGGGGCGGCCACGACGCGGGTGGACACCGCCACCGGCGCCGAGACCGCGATCGTCTTCGGCGTGACCTCGCCGAGAAGGAGCAGGAGCGGAATCATGACCAGCACGGTGACGATTCCCGCCCGATCCACTCCGTAGAACACGACCAGCAGCCCCGCCATGTTGGCGGCCGACGCGATGTTGACGAGCTCGTTCCCGCACAGGATGGAGATGATCAGGCGCCGCGGGTGGTCGAGCAGCTCGTGCAGGGCGTCGGAGTGCCGGTTGCGCTCCCGGCGCAGCTTCTGGAGATCGAGGCGCGAGAGCGAGAACAGCGCCGTCTCCGATCCGGAGAAGTAGGCCGAGCCGAGCAAAAGCAGCACCTGCACCGCGAGGCGTGCGACGATGTCGGGCTCGCCGATTCGTGCCAGATCGGGGGTCAGGAACGCGCTCAGCGTCTCCGTCGAGCTTGCAAGTTCCTGGAGCATCCAGTCCACGGCGCTCCCTCCGTCCGTGTCCGACATCCGAGATCCATGCCGGAGTGCGGCGCAGCGCGCGACCCCGGCCTGCGCCCCGGAGGACTTGCAGTTCGAGCTCGACGGCGAGCCGGTGCCGATCGAGCGCCGTCAGCCCGCATGTGCCTCCGGTTCGCGGTCGGGAGCCCGCGTGGCGGCGGACCGAGTCCGCGGAGGCTCCCGACCGGCGCACGGAATGACGAGCTTCCGTCCATCGAGCGACGCTCCGGACGCGGTGTCCCGGACGCAACCGCGTCCGTGGCGCCTATTGTCGTTTGTTTTGCTTCTTCTTGCGCCCCTTCCCCTTCTTCCCCTTCTTCTGCTTCTTGTCCTTCTTTTTCTTCTTGCCCTTCTTCCCCTTCTTCCCCTTCTTCCTCCTGTCCTTCCCTTCCTCCCCGTCCTTCCCGTCTTCGGTACCCGCATCGTCGCCGGCTGGCGATGAAGCGGTCTCCGGCCCCCCCTTGGCCTCGCCGGCAGGTGCAGGCGCCGCCCGCGAGCTCTCCTCGCCGGCAGCGGCGTCCGGCAGCAGCCCGCGTGCCGAGTCCCTGAGCGCGGCGGCCCGGGCTTCGCCGATGCCCGGCACCGCGGCGAGCTTTCCGATCGACGCCTGCGCGACGTCCTCCACCGAGTCGAGTCCGTGCGCCTTCAACCGCTGCGCGGTCGCGCCCCCAATCCCCGAAATGTCAGTGATGTTCATAGGTGTCCGCCTCGTTTGCGGCCTTCGTGCGCACCGTCACCAAGTCCGGCAGGTACAAGTGTGAACATGAATCGATCCTCCGCGTTGCGGGATCGGTGCGCAAGCAACAGACCCCGGAGTCACGATTCCGCCTCTCCGTCGCCCCTTCCCTCGTGCCGGCGCGTGCACGCCCCTGTCGCCGCCCGCCCGTCATGTCCTCCTCCGGCCCGGCAATGTCCTCGTCCGCGCGTTCCGGGCCAGCCGGCGAAATCGGGTTCGGTCGATCTTGAAAAAGTCCCGATCCGTGTCCGGCCATGTGGTGCAGCGGCAGGTCCAGCAACCAGCGATCCTCGGCAGTCAGCGGCAGGTTAGTGTGGCAGCCCAGGGCGTTGTAGTAGTGATTGCCGCAAGAATCAGGCGATAGCGGAAGATCCTGCAGTCCGAGATCCTCACAACACCCAGCCGATGGAAAATAGTGCGCTGTAGATGACGAGGAGCCCGGCGGTGCGGGCGAGAACCGGGTTGAGCGCCGCACCCTCGCAGGCAAGCAGTCGACGGAACACCGGCAGCGCCGCGAAGAGGGTGAGGCATCCGGCGAGCGACCATGGGTGACCGTCCGAGGCAAGGTGGAGCAGGAGCGGCAGCAGGCAGGCCGCGACTACGGCCGAGATGTACTCGGCACGCGCGAAGTTCCGCCCGAAGCGCACGGCCAGCGTCTTCTTGCCCGCGCGGCGGTCCTCCTCCGTGTCGCGGAGGTTGTTGACCGCGAGCATGGCGACTGAAATCAGCCCCGGCCCGAGCCCGGCGGCGATCACCGCCGGGGTCACGGTCAAGGCCTGGACGTAGTAGGTGCCGGCGACCGCCACCGGCCCGAAGAACACCAGCACGAGGAGGTCCCCGAGACCCATGTAGCCGAGTGGCCGGGGTCCGCCCGTGTACAGCATGCCGGCCGCGATCGACACGAGCCCGATGAGCAGGACGGGCCATCCGCCGCGCCAGACGAGATAGAGGCCGCACATCACCGTGAGCGCCAGCACCGCGGCGATGCCGCGCCTCATCGTCCCGGGGCTGACCAGGCCGGCCTGCGTGACCCGCATCGGGCCCAGACGGGATTCCGTGTCTGCGCCCTTCTCGAAGTCGAAGAGGTCGTTGGCGAGATTGGTGGCGACCTGAATCAGCACCGCGCAAACGAATGCCGTCAGGGCTGCCGGCCCGTGCAGCGCACCGTCGCCGAAGGCCATGGCGGTTCCGATCAGGACCGGCGCGACGGATGCGGCGAGGGTCCTGGGCCTCGCGGCCGCAAGCCAGACGGCAACGGAGCCCGACGGCGGCAGGGCGGTGTCCGGTCTCACCTTGGCTCCACTCCGCGAATCGGGTTGTCGGTGGCGATCATCGAACTTCGGTACAGTATCGCGAGCGTGATTCCGGCCACCCCACGAGACGAGGACCCGTGACGATGTCCGACTCCATCGAGTTCTACTTCGACTTCTCCTCCCCCTACGGCTATCTCGCCGCCGAGCGCATCGACGGCATCGCGGCGCGGCATGGCCGCGACGTGAGCTGGCGGCCCTACCTCATGGGCGTGGCGATGAAGGTCACGGGCTCCTCCCCGATCGTGAACCGGCCGATGCTGGGCGAGTACTCCCGGCGAGACATGCAGCGCAGCGCGCGCCGTCTGAAGGTGCCGTTCAGTTTCCCCGAGCCGTTTCCGATTGCCACCATCGCGGCCTGCCGTGCCGTGTACTGGAAGGAGCGGGCCGGCGCCGAAGAGGCGAAGTCTCTGGCCAGAGCGCTGTATCGTGCGTACTTCGCAGATGGGCGCAACATCTCCGAAGCCGAGGTGGTGGCGGATGTCGCCGCGGAGTCCGGTGCCGACCGGGATGCTCTCCTCGCGGGGATTCAGGACTCTGCGGTCAAGGATCGCCTGAAGGACGTGACGAACGACGCGGTCGCGCGCGGGATTTTCGGCTCGCCGTTCTTCGTCGTCGACGGCGAGCCGTTCTGGGGCCATGACCGGATGGACGAGGTCGAGCGGTGGCTGGAAACCGGGGGGTGGTGAGGCACCCACGGGTCCGAGGATCGGGCGCACGCACCGCCGGCGTGCCTCGCCGCGACGAGAAGGGCCCGGGCGATGCCCCGGGACACAAAACGTCCGGAGCGGTCGACCGCCAAATCGACGCATTCCGCGCTGGCCGCCGACCAGGGACCCTGCGTGAGCGGGCGCGGGGCGGCCGGTGTCCCGACGTGGCGAATGGACGCTTGCGTCACACGGGGCATGGCTTCATGGGCACTTTCTGCCTGCATTTTTTCTGATAGAGTCGGTCCTCGTGCGTCATCAGCGCCAGGCCGGCTCAGGGAGAGGCGGATCGGGCATGTGTTGCACGCGTTGTCCGCGCACCGAGCGCTCCGATGTGCGGGGCGGACGGAGACGGGCAGGGTCACCTCGAAACGCAAGAAGCATCGAATCGTAAGGAGGAGTCATGTTCAAGAAACACGCACGATCCGTCATAGCGGCCGGCCTCGCTGGCTCCGTCGCCCTGGTGGCCGCACTCGATGCGGGTGCGCAGGAGCGCGTCCGCTGGAAGATGCAGAGCACCTGGGGCAGCAACATTCCCGGCCTCGGAACCTCCGGTGTACGGTTCTCCGATCGCATCGAGCAGATGTCCGGCGGCAACTTCCAGATCAAGTTCCAGGAGCCTGGGGCACTGGTGCCGAGCCTCGAGGCATTCGATGCCGTTTCCAAGGGCTCCATCGACGCGGCCTGGACCACCCCCGGCTACCACGTTGGCAAGCTGGGCAAGGCCATTTCGTTCTTCACCGCCGTCCCGTTCGGACCGCAGATCAACGAGTTCCTGGCCTGGCGGTGGTTCGGCGGGGGCCGGGAGCTCCTGGAGGAGAAGTTCTACGCACCCCACGGCGTGACTTCGCTGGTCAGCTTCTGTATCAGCCCCGAGACTTCGGGCTGGTTCAAGGAAGAGATCACCAACCCCGCGGAGCAGCTCAAGGGGCTCAAGATGCGCTTCTTCGGCCTCGGTGCCCTGGTGATGCAGAAGATGGGTGTCTCCACCCAGCTTCTCTCCGGTGCGGACATCTTCCCGGCTCTCGAGAAGGGGGTCATCGACGCCACCGAGTTCTCGATGCCGATCACCGACATCAAGTACGGATTCCACCAGGTCGCCACCTACAACTACTTCCCCGGCTGGCACCAGCAGGTCTCGTGCAGCGAGCTGCTGATGAACAAGGAGAAGTACGACGCCCTGCCTGATGCCTACAAGGGCATGGTCGAGGCCGCGGCGCGCGAGCAGGTGATCTGGACCTACGCGGAGACCGAGGCCACGAACCCGGACGCCATGCTGGAGATGCAGTCCAAGCACGGTGTGATCGTCAAGCGTTGGGACGACGAAACGCTTGCCACACTGGAGCGCGCGTGGCTGGAGGTCATCGAGGAAACCTCGGCCGAAGAGCCGCTGTTCAAGGAAGTCGCGGACAGCTATCTCGCGTGGCGGGCGAAATTCAGCATCTGGGGTGATGCCCAGCAGTTGGACGGCACCTACCAGTAGGCGGAATTCCAAAAGGGCGGCTCACTCGCCCATCCGAAAGGCGCCCGGGGCCCGCCGAGGCCCCGGGCGCGCAATCACCAAACCGGGTTGAACGACATGGAACGGATTGACGCGAGCGGTCGCGACGAACGGCCGCTCGGGCTGTACATTCTGGCGGGGGTCATCCTCGTGGCGGCAATCGGCTTCGTCACCATCTGGAGCCTGCCCGACGCCGGGCGAAGGGACGTGCTCTACTTCGCTCAGGACTACATCCCGCTCGTGATGTTCATGAGCCTCGCGGTCCTGCTCTTCTCCGGGTTCCCGGTCGCATTCATCCTGGGCGGACTCGCGCTGCTGTTCGGCCTCATCGGCTACTTCCTGGATATCTTCTCCCTCATCGAATTCTTCAACTTCCTGCCCCGGATCTGGGGGCAGGCGGCGGAGAACCTGGTGCTGGTCGCGGTTCCCGCCTTCGTCTTCATGGGCATCATGATGGAGCGGAGCGGAATCGCCAACGACCTTCTCTACTGCGTGCAGGTTCTCCTCAAGCGGGTGCCCGGGGCGCTTGTGCTCCGGGGGGCGCGCACGGGGACCCTCCCCCCTGCGCGCGGGGTGACCATCATGGGCACCATCCTCGCGGCGATGACCGGCATCATCGGCGCGTCGGTCACCATGATGACCGCCCTCGCGCTCCCCACCATGCTCAAGCAGAAATACAGCCCGGCGCTCTCCTGCGGAGTCATCGCTGCCTCGGGGACGCTGGGGATTCTGATTCCGCCGAGCATCATGCTCATCATCATGGCCGACCTCATGGCCGTCTCGGTCGGCAACGTGTTCATGGCCGCTCTGCTGCCGGGCCTGGTGCTCGCCGCGCTCTACCTGCTCTTCGTGGTCGTGCTGGCAACGGTGCGGCCGTCCGTGGCCCCGCCGCTGCCGCCGGATCTGCTGGCGGTGCCGAAGGGGAAGCTCGGCCCGCTGCTCATGCGCGCGTTCGTCCCGCCGGTATTCCTGATCGGCATGATCAAGGGGTCGATCCTGTTCGGCTGGGCCACTCCGAGCGAGGCGGGCGCGGTCGGGGCCGTCGGCGCTCTCGCTCTTGCCGCCTTCGCGGGCAACTTCAACCGCCGCGTCATCACGGGGGTCTGCCACACGTCGGCCCGCACGGTGGCGATGATTTTCTTCATCATCGTCAGCGCAACCTGCTTCGCCTACGTCTATCGCTCGCTCGGCGGCGACGACATCGTGGAGCATCTCATCCACGAGGCAGGTCTGACCTCATGGGGGCTCCTGTTCCTCATCATGGCCATCGTGTTCGTCCTCGGCTTCTTCCTCGACTGGATCGAGATCACCCTCATCGTCCTTCCGGTGTTCTCCCCGCTGGTCGCCGGGCTCGACTTCGGGGACCACGTCGCGAAGGCCGACATCACCTACTGGTTCATCATCCTGATGGCGGTGAACCTGCAGACCTCGTTTCTGACGCCTCCGTTCGGGTTCGCCCTCTTCTACCTCAAGGGGATCGCGCCGAAGGAGATCAAGATCCAGCAGATCTACATCGGGATCATCCCATTCGTGCTGCTGCAGGTCGTCGGTGTGGTCCTGGTGCTGGCATTCCCGGACCTGGCGCTCAAGCTGATGCACGGGATCTACGACTGAGCCTTCGGGACCGACTAAGGAGACATTCGCATGGCCGATCTCCCGTTTCGTCCTTCGGACAACTACTGGACCAAGGAGGCGGACCTTCCCTCCACCGTCAAGCTGAGCGAGCGGCTCCGGCGGGTGGTCGACAGCGTCGGCCGGTTCGGATCGTGGTTCATATTGCCGCTGGTGCTGATCACCTGCTACGACGTGACCTTGCGCAAGCTCAAGTTCTTCTATGTGTGGGTGCTCGAGAACTTCGGCCGCATCTGGATCTTCGAGTCCACAATCCTGCAGGAGCTGGAATGGCACATGCACACCGTGCTGTTCACGCTCGTGCTCGGCTACGGCTACATCCACAACTCCCACGTGCGGGTGGATCTCGTTCGCGAGAGGCTCTCCTTCCGGCGCAAGGCATGGCTCGAGTTCCTGGGCACTTCCTGTTTCCTCATCCCCTACACCTGCGTCGTCATCGGGTTCGCCGCAATCTACGCCTACGATTCGTACATGATGAACGAGATATCCGCCTCCGCGGTGGGGCTGGAGCAGCGCTGGATCATCAAGTCGGTCCTGGTCGCGGGGCTCGTGTTCGTCCTCGTGGCGGGGGTGGCGGTCTGGCTCCAGACGGTGACCACGCTCTGGGGAGACCCGGAGCAACGCTTTCCGCTCATGACCATGGAGTGGCCCGAGTTCGCGGGAAACACCATCGAGGGCAAGCGGCGGCTGGTGCTGGATGAAGAAGGAAACGTGGTGGTGGACCCCACGGCGGACCCGGACGACCTCGAACTACCGCCGGAGGTCGTGACCGCGACCCGCGCCTGACCGGGGTCCATCGGGTCCGAGCGCCGTTTCGGCACACGACCGCGGCGTTCAAGGGGATCAGTCCGTCATGCGGCGTCGACATCAGCCGATCCACCTCAAGGACCTCGACTGGTACAAGTACGTCCGGCGCTACTTCTGGGACGACGAGACCACCCCCTACCTGATACCTGTGGCGCGCCTCCACCGCCGCCAGGCGGACTACGAGATACTCGCCTACGTCATATTCATCTCCCTCCTCTACGGCACGGCCATGATCCTCACCATGAGCGGCCGGGCCGCCTATGCCGACTCGTTCGGGGTCTCGCTCTACGCCTTCATCGTGGTGTGCGTCGCCCTCGTTTTCGCCGTCACCCGGCACTTCCTCGCCGCGAGCGCGTGCGTGCTCGCCCCGGTCGGGGGGCTCGTGTTCAGCCTGTCCTTCGACATCTACCCGGATCTCGGAACCTGGGACCGGGTCCTCCTGATCGCGTTCTCCCTGGTGTGGCTGCGCTACTCGATGCGGCTGATGCACATCGCCATGCGTTACCGGGAGATGCGTCCGTCGCCGACTGGCACCGGAGGGAATGACGGATGACGGGAACGGGGTGATTCGGGCCGGCTCGCTTCGTGCCGACTGAAGCGCGAGCACTGCCGCCGCAACGGCGTTCGAAACGGCCGGACCGGGATACGTCACCCCGATGGATCGTCACACCAGCGGTGAGAACTCCACGCTCGAGCGGTGGGCGACCGGGATCGGCGTCTGGTGGCCACGGCATCGCATCGCCTTCGTCGCGCTCGGTGGATGCCTCACCGCCGCCGACGTGTTCCTGGGCGACGGCTGGAACACCTTCGCGCCGATGCTGGCCTGGGGGACGCTCTTCGGCCTGCACTACGTCCTCGCCCGGAGCCTCGCGATGGACGACGAGCGGGCGGAGCGGCGCACGGGAGACCTGCGGCTTCGGGCCTACGATCAGGCCCACATCGACGACATCGGCGGCCGGCACGACCTCGTCATCGACGCCCATCACCACTTCTGGGACCTGGAGCGCAACTACCATCCCTGGCTGTGCGACGAGCCTCTGAAGGAGGGGCGCCACGGTGACTACCGCGCCATCCGGCAGAGCTACCTGACCGACGACTTCCGCAACGACTGGGACGGCCTGAGAGTCGTCGGCTCCGTGTACGTCGAGGGGGAGTGGGATCCGGCCGACCCGGCGGGGGAGACGGCCTGGGCGGAGTCGGTGGCCGCCGAGACGGGCTTTCCCACCGTCATCGTCGCCCAGGCATGGCTTGGGCGGGATGACGTGGAAGAGGTGCTGGCCGTCCAGGCGGGTTTCGCCCGGGTGCGGGGGGTGCGCGAGAAGCCGGCGGTAGCCGCCCATCCGAACGAAGTCGTTCCCTACGCGCCCGGCTCGATGAGCGACCCGGAGTGGCAGCGGGGCTATGCGCTGCTCGAAGCGCAGGGACTCTCGTTCGACCTCCAGGCACCCTTCTGGCACTTGCCGGAGGCACGTGCGCTCGCCGAGCGGTTCCCCGGCATCGCGATCATCCTGGACCACACCGGGCTTCCCAATCTCCGCAGTCCGGAGGGGCTTGCCGCGTGGCGCAAGTGCATGCGTACCCTCGCCGAGGCGCCGAACACGGCGGTCAAGATCTCGGGGCTCGGTGAGCCGCACCTCCCGAAGTGGTCGGTGCGCACCCACCGCGACGTCGTGCTGGAGACCATCGACATCTTCGGGGTGGACCGCTGCATGTTCGCGAGCAACTATCCCGTGGACCGTCTGTACGCGCCCTACGGCGCCATCATGCGAGGCTTCCAGGAGATGGCGAGCCGGTTCTCGCTGGGCGAGCGGCGCCTGATGTTCTTCGAGAACGCGATGCGGTGGTACCGGATCGATCCGGAGAGTCTGATGGAGCCGCCTCCGCCAGCGAGCTTGTTCCTGAAGCGGTAGAGGCTGGGCGAGGGTGGCGCCCCGCTCGCGGGGGCCGCCGGTTCGTCTCCGATGGCCGCGTCCGCTGAATTCAACCGGCGGCAGAGGGCGGACGCGAGCAGCAAGTGGAGGTGCGAGCCGACCCGCGTTCGCAGCCATTGACCGGAGAGAAACGAGGGTCAGGCCATTTGCCGCCGGACCAGGTCCCGGAACACGCCTTCGGTCTCCACAAGCTCCGTGAACGTCCCTTCCTGCACGACCTTTCCCGACCTCATCACGTAGATGTGGTCCGCCTGGCGCAACGTGGAAAGGCGGCAGGCGACGCGCTCGCGGCTCCGGAAGCCGGGACGCCGCTCGCGTCGCTCCCGGGTCCGCGGTCGGCGCACGCACGTTCGGCCGGCGGGCAGTCGACCCGGAGCGCACGCGCGAGCCG
>MKWU01006447.1_pt1 | contig 11931 bp, 7 predicted proteins | sample 809101 | NCBI WGS metagenome assembly MKWU01 (sample SAMN05860141, study PRJNA318959) | sponge metagenome | host: Aplysina aerophoba | place: Slovenia: Piran, Adriatic Sea, Gulf of Piran | collected 2013-05-07
AACAGGCCCTGTACCGTCCAAACTCCTTGCACAAGTCGAGCCATTGTTGGTACCAAGTCCTCGCGCCTTCAGCGGATACAGCTTCGCACACGAAATCGCGACTACAATGTCTCTTCCACAACAAACTATCCTGCGTTACCGAAGTGTACAGAGAAGTGCAAGTGTGGGCGAAGGACAGCACATCAGGAACGTCCAGTAACTGGCAAATTCGTGAGAAGGCCGTGCCAGGCAGTCCAGTGATCGCTAAATGCTTCGCCATTTCTTGGATTAACTCTGACACCTGACCCCTTTCATTTTGCGGAGGAGTAACTCCGTCTATTGCATGTTAGGGAAATGCGTACGTTGATCGGGTGCTAACACCTGTATTATATACTACAATAGTAATACAATGTGAGTGAGGCGAACGATCACAAACATGTCTGTAGTCGTCTATTTAGGAATGTTCAATTTTTGCGCGCTTCTAGCGCTTGACACAGGACAGTCTTTACTCGCAACGTATCCGAGTTATGTTTTCTAGCAAACCGGCTATCCATTAGAGAGCAAATTCGATCTCCAGCGGCCGGTTGCAAAGCTGATCCATCGATGTTCATCCTTCGAACGGCAGCTATCCATCGTTGCCTACGACCACTGTCTTTCGGAAACCGATAGAATGGGTAGGGCGCATCTTTAGAGTGACGATTTGTGCAGCCGACAACACAACAAGATGTCGGCATTATGTGGTAATAACTGGCTGAATACGGGGCTGCTCACGGCGATTCGGGTGACCGGTCAGATGTTTGCAGGACGTCTCGTCGCAAAGTCTTGCTACCACACTCGCTAATAAGAATACCTGGGCGTCACGATTGCCTAGGTAACGGAGCTAGCGGCAAGGCGCCTGCACCCGTCTAGTCTCGTGAACCAGCCCCCCCGAGAGGTGGTCTGGCACAATTGCTCAATATTTTGATTAATTGGAAACTTTCGGTATAGGGCGTGCGTGACACTCCCTATAATACTAGGTTGTTGTCGTCCGCACCGTCATCGCGTGGATTAAACGGCTATGCAGTGCATCTTGTGCGGCCAAGAGTCGGCGTACCATCGAGTTATTACCACGGCCTGGATCAATGGCCTTCCGCAAGCCTTCCAGATGCAAACAAAGGACAGCATCGTTGGGAAAGTAGCATGTAGGCCCTGTTATCGGCTAGGAGAGCAGATCGTGCAGAAGTTGAAGGCGTTACGAGAGTCTTTAGGCGTGCTGAAGGACATAACAGGTATAGCCTTAGATGCGACAGTCAGGGGACAAGAGACAGAACTGCTGGACCAAGTTCCACCACTCGAGTCACCAGTTGAGACAACCGACCTCAGGAAACGACCCCTAACCAGTCCCGATATTAGCGCCAGCAAGAGAATCGACACTACCTTTACTCCTGATAAGGAACAGCCTCCCCATTCGAGGAGAAGTCTTTTCGGCCCGGATCAGGCTGTTCAGTCTTCAGCTGATGACTCACCAAGGGTGCAGGTAGGCGACATTGGCATGGTACATGCACTCCAGATCAATCCATGTAGTAATAATAAATATAGTCGTAATGTTTATGACATTATGCTTGTGTTGCATGCACTTGTTCGTAGATTGGTCGGACGTCATTGCGGGTTCATACTCCTTGGAAGCATGTTGTGCGTTCCATACGCCTTAAACGGCCACAATATAGCATCAGGACTCTAATGAAGAACACAATTCTCAGAGATGAAGTCCTCCAGAATGTTTGTAGCGCTATACAGAGTGAATGCAAATCACTTTGTAAAGTTGCGCCAGGTAGAACATCACTGCTGAGGAAAGTGTCCGTACCGGATATGAAGACATTTACATGGCAAAGGCTTTTCCTTTTCTTTAGCAAGCATGCTCCCATTCTGCTTGCCATTGTCAAAGCTGCAATGCAGAAATCACCAAAAGGAGAATTCAATACCGCAGCTGCAGGAATGGCCATTGCCATTATGCTGAATGCCCGCAACAAATTTCTGTGTCACACACAAGCTGTTCTTTCTGTCTTCCTCCATCACAGTGGTGCAAACAAATCGGTAAGATTATGTACATTATACTCATGCATGCATGCATGCATGATCATTAGACATTGCAAAGATGTCATAATGATAATTATATATATATAAATAAATAATTATATGTATATATGATATATATATATAAATATATACCCTTCAGATATTTAACGTTCTCAACAAGATGTGCATCAGCTCCAGCCATAATGCCACTCTGAACTATGTCAGAGCTTGCCGCCACAACTTTGACGAGCCTGTAAAAGTGTGGAAATCTTCCATGGAGGTTCGTCTGTTATCGCAAGAATCCGAAGGCATGTCTGAAGATGTGACAAGTTTCATGATTGTGGGAGACAATTTGGATAAAGATTTTCGGCCACGGCACATGACATTAGATAGGCAGGTACGTTCAGAGCACATGTTTCACTATTTCGGAGTGAAGAATCGTGTTGTCAGTAGACATCCGCTGAGTGACAACACCCCTACTTGTCACCTTGATGATCTTGGCCCAGGAGACTTTCTGCCAAGTGTGAATGACAGCCTGCAACTGAGAGAGAATTATGTAACTTTGATTTGTAGGATGGCACTTCAGAAGTTCCCATTTTTCAAGAAATTCTTCAGTGATGTTGTGCCTCAGCACATACCACATCAGCACTCAAAGGCAATGGCAACAAAATCACAAGTGGTGAGTATATATTATGTATACATGTAGGACTCAATTAAAGGATCCAGTATTAATCATGCCTGCCTGCATGCATGCATATACCATATAGCGGAAAAATTTCGCGAGGTTTAAATTTCGCATTTTTCGTGATTTGGGCGAATTCGTGAAAATTTCTATTCGCGAATTCTATGGTATACACAAATTGCAAAATTAAGACCGCAAAATGCTTGTTTTCGAGCGAAATCGCGAAAATTTTTCCGCTACATGGTAGTTCAATGCATGTATATAATTATGATACACAAACAAGGATGTGGCATACTCTAATTTCCAGGTGACACTTGGTGTCCTCATGAGGAACGAAAACACACGTGAGGATATGGCTGCTATTGCGGAACACGTAGTTGACAATTATGTACCTGTAGTTGAAGGCAGATCCAGAGAAGCTGATGAAGACAAGATATATGGTCAAGTACCATTCGTTGGTGATCAGTTCACGGTGGAGCGGTTGCGTAACATGCAAAGAACAAGGAGGACAGCAGACAGTGTCAAGGATCGCTTAGAACCCCTCATACCTGTGGTAGCTGATTGGCACGCCAAGCAAAGTCTATATGGGGTATGTATTCGTGTGCACACTTTGTCTTCCATATATGCATTGTTATATGAAACATATTATTATAATGATCATCAATATTTTTGGCCACAGGTTATGATGAAACGACTGTTCAGTGGTACCTCGAGTCAAGAAGGAGGAACTCTTTTCCAGTTGCGCAATCTTATAAATAGGAGAAATGTAAGCCATGTTACAAAAGGGAAAGTCAATGAAATAGAAGATTTTTTTGAGTTGGTGACAGTTTGTCACATACAGGCTGTGTTCATGCAATACTTCGGTATGAACGACACAAAAGGCTCCCCAACCCTCAACATGGCTACTGAACATACAATATGCCAACTCTCTGCCAATCAAAGGAGAAGTCTTCTGAGGAGGAAAGTAGCAGATATAGTGGACAGATACATCACTACCAATTGGGCGGGAGCAAGTGCCACATCTGAGAGAGTAAGAGGCCTAGAAGTAACAGGAGCAGAAAATTTCCGCACAGACCACAGCTACAGTGCCACAGATAGCCCATTTACACCAGCATCTGGACCGCACTCATCTAACATTGATGATGGTGTTCTGGCCTATGCCTGTGCTGTATTGAGTGATGGTATGTTCATGCTAGAGTTCAGGGATGCTATCCGTGAAGGTGATGGCGAAAGAGCAATAAGGTGTTGGACTGTCATGATGCTTTATTTCAAGGCTGCTCAGCGGGTGAAGTATGCTCTGGAGGGTTTCCATCTCCTTGCTCAGATTAAGGCACTGCTTCCCAAGCGATTGGCAGAGGAAGTAATGTGGAATAGGTTCATCAATACTTCTGGGGGGCTCGGTCGGAACATCTCATTAGATTTTCATATGGAACATATGAACAGGACGTACAAAGAGCAGATTTCACGAATGGGTTCCAACGTATCAAGCAAAACACTCGATAGTCTTGGACAGGCATTTCGTCAATCAACAGCTGTATCTGACAACCTGCTAGCTTCTACTAACATTCACACACCTGCAGGTAGGCACTCTGCTGCCAATACGGAAAAGGATGAGAGTGCCATCATCAAGGAGTTGGTGTCATCACAGATTTTCGAATACAGACCTGGGAGACATCACGCCTCGTTCAGGAGCATCAAAAGTAATGTGTTTTCTGCCATTGACGCAGACGCATACTTGCAGTGGTTACAATCTTGTTTAGACCAGCTCAGGAAGGAACAGTATATCAACAGGTTACTGCATGACAACAGTTGAAGTGACAGCATGCTGTGTTGTCAGAGTCATGTACGTCCAATGCACATGCAATGAAGATGACAGTTACATTGTTAACAAGTGTGAATAAGACTATATCATATAATTGCAAGATTACTTATTTCGGTATGTTTGAGTAATTGATGTAATTGTAACATGTTTTTATTTATTACGATTATCATATATGACCTTGAAGAGGTCAATAGCCACAGATCTGCTTATTGGCACCAATTCCATGAGGTCAGAGGCACAAGTAAATGTCGATGCTTTGTAAGCTAGCAGATCTATGATTGCTGGAGTCAGACCTGTAGACAACTCCACTCCAACAATCAACGGAATTCCCTGCGGGCAGAGGGAGTCACGGTATTCGTGCAGTGCTTTTCTTACGTTGTCAGCAGAGCTGTCAGAGACTTCCATATGTTCAAATGTGAGTTCGTTAGATGAACTGGGGCTGCTGTGGGGGATGGTATTGGACTTGATACCAGAACACACATCACAACAACTCTGCTGGGGCACACGGGTATGTGCACAATCAAACATTCGTGATAAGAAAGATCGTCGACACTCAGTGTTGTTAGTACAGTATCTGACCATATCTTCTCCAATTGGAATAATATGCGATGTAAGGTCGGCGGACTGAAAATAGAGGCGTGCTTCAGATAGCAATCCATCTCTGCCCGCACGTCCACATTCCTGCACGTATGTTTCAATATCTTCAGCTGGTTGCCAATGAACGATTCTTCTGATATCAGGAACATCCATCCCCATTCCAAAAGCAACAGTAGAAATGAGAACTCTAATTGTACTATCTGGCCTTGAATAGGAACTGATAATGATATCTTTCTCTTTTGCTGCTGTCTGGCCCACAAACTTTGCAACTAGACGATTCTCAGTCAATCTTTGTGCATTCAGAGGATAGTACAGAGACGGTCCAAGTGACAGTGCAAAGTGGTCCAGCAAGTCGTCACAGTCTTTGTAGCTTCTACAAAATATTATTGTTTTGTCACACTGTGCACCCATTATGGTCAGAGCATCCACTATATGTGAAAACATTGACAAGTCACCCTTCCGTTCTATTTGCGACACGTGGAAGCTAATGTTAGACTTTACCGCAGGTTGATTTACAATTGCAACATTCTTCATCCCAAGAATACGTATTACAGCTTTCCTGGTAGAAGAGCTAGCTGTCGCTGTCAGAGCCATAACATGTATTCCTGGAGGTACTAAAGAAAGAATTTCCCCAATCTCTGCATATTCCTTCCGAAATCCAGACATCCCCCATGTTTTGCATAGGTGGGCTTCATCTACAACGAATCCAACTAATTTAGTCTGATATATTTGATTCCTAAACATTTCTCTCCACCGAAGCACACACATAAGGGCCTCTGGACTTATAAATACCAGTTGGCATTGCCCGGATTCCACTTCTTCTTCGGACTTCGCATTCGTCTGCCCTGATCCGACGAACTGAGCTTTCAATCCCTTAGATCGGTATTTGGCCACTTGCTCTTTCATTAAAGCGATCAAGGGTGACACCACAACCACAATGGAACCTTTCCCCCCCTCCAGCAAGTCAACAGTCCAAGGCAGCACAGCATAGCACAAGGATTTACCTTCGCCAGTCGGTATCGAAACGAAGACGTCACGCCCCAAAAGAAAGGTCACCACTACTTCCTCTTGCACAGGTTTCACCTGTGAGTAGCCAAGTTTCGACGCTGCTTCACAAAGAGCCTTCTTCAACTCCATCCGACGCCGTCTCGTCCGTACTATCTACGTCCGTACGAAGGAATATATCACGTGCGCGTCACGAGAAACAGGGGCGCCTGCCAACATCGTGGCAGGCGCCCCCTAGGGCGCTAACTAAATGAGGGGGCAATTGTGCCAGACCACCTCTCGGGGGGGCTGGTTCACGAGACTAGCCCGCTACTGACAGACTCCCGCATGTCACTCACGCACTGCAACCTCACATTTTCCCGCTATACCCTTCATCCTAAATCTACTTGTCATCCCCACTAGCTGCCTCCTCCTAACCTGCCATGCTCTGCATGCTAACTAATATAGCTAAACTCTGACATTCAAACTCCAGGATCAGGAAGAGAAGCAACCTGAATCACGGAACTTGTGAAAAGTAAATACAGTGCTCATACTAACACTGATTGATGAATTAGTGTTAAATGTGGTACCATATAGCTACCATAATAATATGAAAAATGTGTGCCCCAGCCTCTTTAGTTGAAGCAGCGAATTCACCACGCGTGGTGTGGCCTGTGGCTTACTGGTTACTTTGTTGACATAAATGCTTAGCTGTTGATATATATGTGGCATGGACATAAAATTAACATACGACATCTGAAATATATACCCTTGTCTCGAACCAGAAGTGGCCACTGAAGTTTTTAGACCAATACATGTGGTCATCTACATTGCTGGGGTTTACATTATAAAATCACTCTTATAATTAATATTATTATTTTATTCAATGTCACCCATTGTTAACCATGTGGTAATGGCTTTAATGCTTTATGGTGCTGTATGTATATATCTGCTTGAAGCCTCCATCCAGCTCACACACCATTTCTGCTTATTTGATAGCTACACACAGAATGCACAAACTGCTACAGAAGATCATTTAATTAGGTACCATACAGTACAAATAGGAAAGCTATTCTAAGTAACTAAGTTAATGTACTTGTGTAAAAGTTTAGTTGCTTTAGTTGCAAAAATCAAATTTCACACTAAGTGCCTGAAAAAATTGACTACACGTGGGACACATGAGGGTGCATCTAAAAGAAAGTGAATGAGGCCATCTGCATGAATCTCCTCACTTTCCACTTGAAAGATATCAAACTGTCTAAAGCAACCCAGCAATGATGGAACTCTGTGACCATCGCCCATGAACAGAACAGCATACCGGTTATTGTTCTGAGGATGTTGGATCGACCCATCAAGTAGATTTCGGCAAGGGTACACTAGGGGGGAAGGCATTTCGCTCTTTTCTCCCTTCCATTCTTCCAGGAATCTCTCGGTGCACACAAACAGCACAAACTGGCACCTGACAAACTGCAGCTCCACCCAGCGATTCATCCCCAAGGCGGAGGGGCTGCCTGCACTGTGGTCATTCACAACATACTCGTAGTAGACAGGTGTTAACCCATGGTTCCCAAGGACGTGACATAGGTGTCGGATCCTTCGCCTCACCCTTTCATCCTCCTCTGTTGAGGCAACAAGGAACACAGTGCCTTGCTCTTGAGTTTCCATGACATCATCAACTACAAGAGGACCCGAGTCGTCTGATGGATCTCGTTTTCTCATCCATCTGCGGAGTCTTCTAGTACTATAAATTACTAGTAGAAAAACTAGGACAACCACAGCTACCCCTGCAAGCACAGGCCAGATGATTAAGTGCACATTCACTGGCTGGGGGTGATCAGGAAACTGAAGGATGGCATTGGTGCCATTGCAGAAGAAGACAGTTTGTTTTAGCTGTGGTATCTGCCAGAACAAGCAGTTACAATCTGGACCATCCACATACCCTCCACCGCGTACCTGCATGTGCATGGGTATGTACAGTACAGTTATGGAACATGACACCACACAGGAATTAACTGACAATTGATTAATCTGTCTGTGAATTACTCTTTATATGCAAGTACATACCTTGAAGTAGGCACTATTCGAGGGCGACAGAGTATGGTTGATGGTGACAATGGTCTCTGTTGAATTCTGAACAATAACGTAGAAGTACATATACAATAATATATATATAGGCATACATAAGAAGTGTAACCCCTTACGTTTGAACAGTTCTAGGTGGCTAGGTAAGTCTGACATGATTGAGGTTTGTTCACAATAATCTTTTGGCTAGTTTGAACAAACGTCAATCAAGTGTAACCCTGATTGACGAACACTAAATTTCATTCTTCTTTTTAGTCGCCTGAATGTATGTTTTAAGGTATAAATGAAGACTCATTTATAACTGTCAGTTCAAACACAAGCATGCATATATATATTATATATACCAAAACGGGACATTACAATGGATGTATGTATTAGATAAAGCGAATTAAATCCACGTACCACACTATATACAGCAATTAACAACGGCCTTGCATACTTCCTATTGACTTACACCAGGAACATTCAGAAACAGCTTGCAATTGCGATTGTATGGCAGATTGCACCACAAGTCCAAGTTGTACCAGACTGGAACTGCTCCGTCCATAGGAGGTTCCCAAGACACCTTGACCACTGTTTTTCCAGGTGGCTGACCAATGACAGTTGCCTCAGCACTCATCGGTGCATGAGGTACTGCCAGGACAATTAATGACACATAGACACACACAAATGAGAAAGAAGACGGAGGTGTTAGACATCCATTTTGAATATAGACGATAGGTCAAACTCAACATGTACATGCAGCAAAAATGCACAGCAATAATGGCTCTCCACCATAATTGCTCTCAAATGGCAGTGACTAACCGTTGACGCGAGGACCACAAATGTGGTCTGATTTGTTTTCCATGGTCTTAAAGCAGTCATAGACTTGCAAGGTTGTGTGTGTTTGTCCACCGCGCTCACCATTTGCTGTGAGCTGTGCAGTGCAAGAAGAAAAAGCTAAGTACTACATTATCCTGACATATTATACACATGCATGTACGACAGTATATATGTATAATTATATGTAGCTATAATAATAATATAGCAATACTGTTACTATAATGTACTGCAGCTATATAGTTTACATATTTTGCCTCCTATATACATACAATAACTTCAGTGTTGTTCCAGGTGACAGACATTCAACATTTAGCACATATATAGCATTATAAGTAATTTACTGAAGGACTCACAGCGACAAAAATTTCATCAACATAATTATTTGTTCTGCAATACTTCAAAGGAAATTGCAGCCGAGCAGATACCTTGGTGATTGTCTGCAGTACAATTGACATACAAAGCAGTTACTTATAGTGAAGTGGTGATGGCTGGTCTACACACTGTAAAGCAGGTGTACTAAACAAGTGGTCAAGACCAATGAACCTGCCAAGCTGTCACACATGTACTTTACGTGTAGTCATGCTCTCATGCGTGCACACACACAACTATATATATAGCATGAAGGAGAGGAGTGAGAGGATGTGAGAGTATCAGCACATAAGACAATACAGGGCATCGTCATTCAGACTTACGTTAGCAAGAGGAAGGCACACTGTCTGTGTAGGTTCATGATATGTGATCTTTAGGTGAAGGGTTGTATTGCTTCGATGGTCCTCATCTAAGTGACAATTAAGAAAATGGCAATTATATAATACACACGATTAGGCAATACTTTATATATATATATATAACATAGCTGCAGGCTATGTACGCCAATGCATTTACCTGGAAGCACCCACGAGACAATTACATTGGCATCTAGCTTGGATGTGTAATTGATTGCCACTTGAAAGGAGTTTGCAATGGTTTGAAAACTGTCACTGTTCGATATGCCAGGCGCATACTCTGAGTCTGGGCCTGCATAATGCAGTTGCATCATATGATTATAATTTTTATAATTGTACATGTACACTAGCAACATTATAGCAGTCTGCTACACAGTGAGTGCCAACACATGAGATTTACTTATAACATTCAACATTCAACTCACAATCGCAAGAAGGAACAGCATACACTTGGAATGTGCAGGAATCATTTTCAGAATTCTTCACTGTGTGTGTGAGTGTGTGCATGCGTGTGCGTGAAGCAATTGTGAAATAATAAGTAAATATATGAATAGCTGTCGTTTGCAGTTGCAGTCCAGCATGCGCATGCAACTACGTATATAATATTATAGATCTTCAACTTACTATCGCATCTTGGACAATAACGGCCCTCACCTCCTGCAGGTAAGGAATAGTAAGTCAAAGTGTACCGCTTATTAAAGCGAAATTACCGTATAATGATCACGGCGGTACGTTCAAGAGAGGAAGGACTTGAGCAGCCTCGCTACATACGTACCTCCGAGAAGACCTACACACAGTAGGATCAGGACGTTGAAGGGAACTGCCTGCTTCATTTCACAGTATCGTCCTCTCTAGCTTGCCAATTGTACGTAGCTGTATCGCTGACTGGCGAAGGAGTATCCACTACTGGTGTACGCCGTGGGGGCAGTATAATATAGTGCGTCCTTGTGAGCGCCGGCCGGTGGTAGTTACAGGTCTCTGCGGATTATAAGGATGAAGCCATGTGCGACCCACAGACCTGTCGTTGTGAAGCCTTGTGTGCGCTCGAAAGTACCTCATGCTGAAAATGGGTATATTTGTGGGCCTTGGAAGGTTTAGAAAATGCGTTAACCTGTCCCTGGTGCAGCTGCCCGCGAAGCCGTCCCAGGCAAAGTGTGGTCGTAAACAATCATTTGCATGGCCTCTAGCACATGGATTGAAATGCTAGTCTCGCGTAGCCGGACTGCTTCCTCTTCTGCAAAAATGATGGGGAGGAAGCGGTTTGACCAAGCATAAATCCATGGAGTGTCTATGGGCTAAGCGAGACTATGGAAATGCAGCGTTGGCAAATGGGGGAGTATCGAAAGACACGCATGCATAGTCCGGCTGTTGGGGTTGCAGCTGAGCGCAACAACCTGATCCAGAGCCAACCTAACAGAAGCTTTTAGCTACATAATTAAATATGCTATGATGTAGGTCGGGGAAGTCACCTTTCACACCTCTACGTCTAAACGCCTGCAGGCGATTAAATTCTGCAGCCATTTTCCCTGTGATTTTGGGCTAGTAGGCCATCATTGACCAACATGCCTAGGAGACCAGTCGGAGTGGCAGCCATCAAGAAGGAACAGTTGGCAAAGGTAGGGAAGTTATGTTTGATCACTTTAGACTACTTTTGTAGTGTTCAGAGTAGTTCACTACAAAGATAGTCACAGTGATGAGCATGGGTGGCGCTATTGGCTCCAGGCAAATCACAACTGGAAACTGGCCGACCTAAGACACTAAGCGATACAACCATTTCTCTTTCTTTGATGTCAGTATACATGGATATGAAGTGTGAGCCATGGGGTGTTACTGACAGGTCACGAGTTATCTTGATTCCCTTGCTGAGAAATCACTGCCCCATTACCTTTCCTCCTCCAACAATTAGAATTTGACATAATGCGTGTTTTCGTATGTTTGAGTTTATTTCACTGAAATGATTGGCATACAATGCTGCCATCATGGCCAGGGCTGTACCTCACCAGACACGGTGTCTGCTCTCTTGTTCTGTAGGCAAAATTTGCTGCTAAACAATCAGAGCTTGAAGAGGTGCAGTTCTCACATGTGAGTGAGCCAACTTTAAGTCATTGCATCTCTTCTCTATGGTATGGTATGGTATGCATGGCACATTTTACTGTGTGTGTGTGTGTGTGTGTGTGTGTGTG
>MKWU01006449.1_pt1 | contig 11930 bp, 13 predicted proteins | sample 809101 | NCBI WGS metagenome assembly MKWU01 (sample SAMN05860141, study PRJNA318959) | sponge metagenome | host: Aplysina aerophoba | place: Slovenia: Piran, Adriatic Sea, Gulf of Piran | collected 2013-05-07
ACTCGTTGAGAGCGGCGGAGAACGCCTGCGAAGCGTCAGGCATGGACAACTCGGTGAACTCCAGCGTCAGTTTGCTCGCCATCGCGAGTCTAGACTCCGTGCTCTCCCATATACGGACGTTCGCTATCGGACCGTTGTAAAGACTTTGCAGTCGAAGACGCAACACAAGCCCAACACTGCCGGTGACTGGATCGTGTTCGAGTTCGCTCATCACTCGCGTACCCTTCCCGCCACACGTGCGGTCGAGCTTGCGACGACGATGCGCTCGGCCGTTCTCCACTACACACAGGATCCTATTCCCGAGGAGATCAGCGGACACACGCACGCAGGAGATCCGACCACGGTACCGCACGTCGCGTTTCTGTCTCTCCCGTACGTTGGATTCGAACGCGCCGACGGGCGGCTTCTAGGGATGGCCATATCCGTGCCCGACGCGTTGTCCGAGGCGGCGCGCCGTGCTTTGTTTCGTGCCATTGGAGGTTGGGAGGAGGCCGTCGAATCGGGTCCCTTGCGGCTCACTCTTGGGTCCCGGGGAGTCGTCCAAATGTCGCAACAGCGTGGACCTACTGGTCTAACTTCCTTAAGGCCCGACATCTGGAACAGAAGCTCGCGACGGTGGGTGTCGGTCACCCCGATCGCGCTGCCACGACATCCCGGCCGACTCTCAGGGGGTACCGCGGTTGCTCGCGCCAAGGCATGGTCGCTAGCCGAAGCAGCGGTAGCGGCAGCGTGCACTCACGTGGGGCTGCCTGCACCATCGGTAGTGCAGGTTTCGTTGACACCGTTGATCACAGGTGCCCGCGCGGCGGACGGCTTCCCATACTTCACTCAGACCCTCCAGAACGGTAGACCGGTCAGGCGCCAGCTTGTCCACGCCTCGTTGACGTTTGAAGCCGCCGTGTCTGGACCGATGATGCTGGGGGCGGGACGGTTTACGGGGCTGGGATTGATGCGTCCGACACGAATGGAGGAAACCATCAATTCCGGCGAGGAAAGCACCGATGGTTGAGGGGGACTCGATAGCTCCGGATGTAAGAACACTGGCGGAGAGTGGAGACTTGACTGCGGACGGTTTCTCGGAATTCTTTCGAGACATCCACGACCACGAGCCTTTCCCTTGGCAGCAACGCCTGACCAGACAGGTACTTGACCAGGGGGCTTGGCCGAAGGTCATCGACCTCCCCACCGGTGCCGGCAAGACCGCCGTGCTGGATACCGCGGTATTCGCACTGGCCGCCCGGCCAGCGCACTTTCCCCGGCGCGTCGTGTTCATCATCGACCGACGCATCGTCGTCGATCAGGTCTGCGAGCGGGCGCATCGGATTCATGACCGGATCGAGGCTGGGAGCACCCCGATCCTGCAATTGGTCCGAGACCGCCTGAGGGTGTTGAGCGGCGGGCAACCGTTGGGTGTTGCCGCGTTGCGTGGCGGTGTCCCCATGGACAACGAATGGACACACCGTCCGGATCAGCCTTGGGTCATGGTCTCCACCGTCGATCAGTTTGGTTCCCGGTTGCTGTTCCGCGGCTACGGCGTGACGTCCGGTATGAGACCGATTCACGCGGGACTAGCGGGTAACGATTGCCTGGTGATCTTGGATGAGGTGCACTTGAACGTTCCCTTTGCGGAGACGCTCGCTCGTGTAGCCACGTTGAGGTCGGAGAAATTGCCCAGACGGTTCCACGTGGTGGAGATGTCAGCCACACCTAGCGACACCGAGGCTGAGCACTTCACGCTAGACCCGGGCTCTGATGTCGCGGAGTGTGGCGAGTTGCGACGCCGGATGGAAGCGGTCAAGAAGGCGGAGCTGGTGTCAGTCCGCGATCGTGACGCCTTGCCCGCCGCCGTTCTCAAGATCGTCAAGACGGTGGCCGATTCTCGGTCGGATACGAACATTTGCACTGTCGGGGTGGTGGTGAATCGGGTTCGGACAGCCCGCGAGATCCGTCACTCGCTCGAGGCCGCCGGTTTCACCGCCCATCTCATAACAGGGCGGATGCGGCCACTCGACAGGATGGACGCTTTGCGCCAGATCTCGCCCGCCGTCGATCCGGAGGGCGAACGCAGTACGGACAACCTCACTGTCGTGGTTGCCACACAGTCTATCGAAGTCGGTGCCGACTTCAGCTTCGACGCGCTTGTCACCGAGTGTGCCGCGGTTGACAGTCTCCGACAACGATTCGGTCGCCTCGACCGCCGCGGTCTCTTCGCTGCCCGAACCGGCGCTGCTGCCCGAGCCTGGATCATCGGCCCCAGGTCGGTAGTCACATCCAAGAACCCTGACCCGATCTATGGCCATTCGGCCAAGATCACTTGGGAAGAGTTGGAACGACGGTGTTCCGAGGTGGAATCGATCGATGTCGGCCCGCGGTCCTTGATGGACTTCCCGGCTGAGGCGATTGCCCCGAAGGCTTCCGCTCCGCTCCTACTGAGGACTCATATGGATGCTTGGGCCCAAACCAGTCCGGAACCGATCATGCAACCCGCTGTCGATTGGTTTCTCCACGGTGTCGACCAGGACCGGAGAGCCAATCCGGATGTCTCGATTCTCTGGCGTAGGGACAGATGCTCCGAGGTGCTGCGGTTGGTTCCCCCTAGGCAGGCAGAGTCCTTGCAGGTTCCCATCGATGCTGCCAAGTCCTGGCTCTCTGGTGGCCACGAAGTGGACGTGAGCGATGTCGTGCAAGCACGGGTGGAGGGGGAAGGCTCTTCCTCTGCCCCCGAAGACGGTCGCAGCAGTGATTGGGTTCGCTGGAACGGTTTCGGCAAGGCTCCCGAGAACGTTGGGGCCGATGAAATCAGTCCTGGTGATGTTCTGATCGTGGACCCGAGTCGTGGCGGCTTGAATGCGGGAACGTGGGACCCATCCTCGACCGATCCGGTGGCAGACTTGGGAGATGCAGCCCAGATCGCATATGGCCGCAAGGCCACGTTGCGTCTCGACCCTCGTTTGCCCGGCGCGACTTCACCACCGCTCCCGGCAGACGAACACGACGCCGATACTTCCGCCAAGGAACGTCTTTCTCAGTGGTTGAGCGACTATTTGGCCGAAGCCGACGATAGGCCAGACTGGTTCTTCGATGCCGTCGGGCGGCTGAACAGGGGTTTCGAGTTCACGCCGGGTGGCTTCGGCGACGACAGTCCGAGCGGCAGCTACTACGTCCTCACAGAGCGGCACACCGATACGGATCGTCCGGTGGTGGATCCCGCGACTATGGATGGCTCGGACGAAGCGGGGTCTCTGACAGGCACGGGTATTGAGCTTGGGCGTCATCTAGATGGGGTCGGCGAGCGGGCTGGTCGTATCGCCGAACGGTTGGGTCTGGCAACGGAATTCGTGGAAGATCTGCGCTTGGCGGGGCGGCTTCACGATGTCGGCAAGGTGGACCGACGTTTCCAGGCCCAGTTGGTGGGTGGCGATCCAGTTGCCTTGGAGATGCTGAAGGAGCCTTTGGCCAAATCGTTGCCTGGGGTTCCCCGAGTACGTCGATACCCGGCGGGGATGCGGCACGAAGTCGCCAGCGTGGCCATGGTCGAGTCGAACGCTGACGTTCTCGGCGTCGCTCACGACAAGGAGTTGGTGCTTCACCTGGTTGGAACGCACCATGGTTGGGGGCGGCCGTTGCCACCAATCGTCGAGGATCCCGAGGCGCAGACGCTTACCTACACGTTCGACGGACATTTTCTGGTCGCGGACTCCGATCTTACCGACAGCTCGTTGGCACTCGATATGGCGGATCGCTTTTGGCGCTTGGTGGAACGATACGGATATCACGGGCTGGCTTGGCTGGAAGCGATCTTGCGTCTGGCCGATCACCAGCAAAGCGCCGATGAGGCAGCCCAGCCATGAACGCGCTCCACCTCACCGGACTGGAGGGAACAAACCCCTTAGGGTTTCTGGCCGCACTTGGTGTGCAGGTGGTGTTCTCCCCGGAATCGCAACAACCACGTCTTTGGTGGAGCGATGACATCACCCCGCATGCAGTCGTGGACGGGGACTTCACCGTTGATCGGATCGTCGATCGGGCGCTGGAAGTTTTCGCTGAATGGAGCGAGAGCTCCGCGGTCAGCCCCAGGCGTCCTGACGGTTCAGCCATGCCCAAGGCGGACGATCTCAAACTTGCGCCTGCCGATATGCGGGCGTATCTCGGCCAAGCTGGCGGACGCAGTTCGGGTGGAGCGCTGATTACCGCACTCGTGGCCGAAGGTAGTTTGGACAAGCAAGGTGTCGCGAAGCCTTCCGACTTCTACTTTACGGCGGGGCAACAGAAGTTCTTGGTCATGGCTCGTCAGATTCTGCGCGGTGCTTCTCGAGAGGACGTAATGGTGGGAATTGAAGGTCCATGGAAGTATGAAAGCGAACTCCCCGCCCTCATGTGGGACGTAAGCGATGATCGTGTGTACGCCCTGACGGCCGACAACCCCACCAGCGAAAAGAAGCTCACCAATCCGGGCCCAGAAGCCTTGGCCATCCTAGGGCTGAGCATGCAACCGGTGTTCGCGGGGCGAGACCAGACTCTTACGCAAGGATGCTCAGGGAGTTGGAAGGCGGGTTACTATTCGTGGCCTCTCTGGTGCAAGCCAGCTTCGATTTCTGCTGTCAAATCGCTGCTGGCGCATGCCTACTATCACCCGACTGCCACGGACCGCCAACGCTGGTTCCGTGCATGGGGCGTTTCCAGGGTTTCCCGGTCGTCGATCCGCAGGTCCGCGCAAGGCGGGTACGGCACGTTTGGGCCACCGGAGATCGTATGGACCAAATCGTGAAGACTGATGTTGCAGTGCCAGTCAGGCTTTTTTGACGACGCTTGGAGATGGGCCGCTCATCCCCAGAGGCATGATCAACAGAGAAACGGCCTTGAATGAGCTTCGCGTTCCCCGTATGTTTGACTAAATTGGTCATGAGGGAGAGGGAAACATGGGTAAGTCCCGCAAGGCATCGCAAACAGGTTCCAAACCGCTTCACGGCTGGAAGTTGGGAGAGGCGAAGGCGAGGTTCAGCGATGTCGTTCGTCTTGCCGCCTCTGGTGAACCGCAGCATGTGACAGTTCGCGGAAAGGATGCTGTGGTCGTCCTCGCGGCGTCCGAGTTCGAACGCCTTCGTGCACGGGGTGAATCGGCAAGCCTGCACGATCTCTTGTCTCAGTCGCCCCTCAACCGCTTGGACTTTGATGCTGAGGGCGTAAAGAGCCCGGTCCGAGAGGTCGATCTGTGAATGGATGGCTGCTCGACACCAACATTGTATCCGAGTTGCGGAAACGCCAGCCCAACCGCCGCGTGAAGGTGTGGTCCGACGCACAGCCGGAAGATAGTTTCTTTCTCAGCACGGTCACCATTGCCGAGCTCCGTTTCGGGATCGATCGCCAGTCTGACGCTATGCTTCGCGAGGAGCTTGAAACCTGGCTCGCATACAGCCTGAGACCCTGGTTCGCGGGTCGTATCCTTCCAGTGGACGAGGAAGTGATCCTGGAATGGCGCCGAATGGTGGCATGGGGCAGAGAAAGGCGCATCACTTTCAGCCAGCCGGACCTTTTCATCGCCGCTACGGCCCGAGTCCATTCGCTGACGCTCTGCACCCGTAACGAGAAGGACTTCGAAGATCTCGACATCCGGATACTCAATCCCTGGTCAGGATGAATGCAAATGCCGCCCGACCAACAACTCACCCTCGGCCTGCCGCCGCCTCCGGCAACGGGAGAAACCCCGCTCGTCCCCGTCCGGATGATCAACGAATGGGTCTACTGTCCTCGGCTTGCCTATCTGGAATGGGCCGAAGGCGAATGGGCCGAGAGCGGGGACACGGCGGAAGGGCGCCACACCCATTTGCGAGTGGACGAAGGCGGGGGCCGTTTGCCTGCCCCCGAAGATCTCAACGACGAGATGGCGCGGGCCAAGTCCGTCACCCTGTCTTCAGAGCGGCTTGGGATCATCGCAAAGATGGACGTGGTGGAGGCGGAAGCCGGAGCGGCCACGCCGGTAGACTTCAAGAAGGGCAAGCGGCCGCACGTCGCCGCCGGCGCATACGACCCGGAGCGGGTCCAGGTCTGCGCCCAGGCCATGATCCTGGAGGACAACGGTTATACGGTGGACCAAGGGGCGTTGTGGTACGCGGGCTCGCGCGAAAGGGTCCCGGTCACACTGGACGGCGAGCTTCGTGCGCGGACGTTGGACGCGATATCCGGTCTGCGAGCGGCGGCAGCATCGGGCTACCGACCCCCTCCCCTCGAGAACAGCCCCAAGTGCCCGCGATGTTCGCTCGCGGGAATCTGCCTGCCGGATGAGACCAATCTCTTCCGGAAGGGTTATCCACCGCGCCAACTCAACCCGTCCGACAATCCGGCGTTGCCCCTCTACGTGCAGAAGCCTGGAGCGCGGCTTCGCAAGAGCGGCGAGCGGTTGATCGTTGAGTTGGAGGAGGAGAAGGTGGAAGTCCCGATGATCGAGGTCTCCCAGGTGGCGCTCTTCGGTCCGGTTTCGGTGACGACACCCGCGCTCCATTCACTCATGCGCGAGGAGGTTCCAGTCTCCTGGTTTTCCACCGGAGGATGGTTCCTCGGCCACACGGTCGGGACCGGAAACGGCAACGTGGCCGTCCGTGAGGCCCAGTACCGGGTTGCCTTCGATGAAGCCCGCCGGTTTGCGTTCGCACGTGATTTGGTTGCGGCCAAGGTGCGCAACTCACGCACCTTGTTGCGTCGCAACTGGCGAGACGACCGGGACACGGGCAATAAAGCTGAGGTTCTGGAAAGGCTCAGGAGGGTGGCTCAGAAAGCACCTTACGCCGACAATGAGCAGACGCTATTGGGGACCGAGGGCGAAGCCGCCGCCATCTACTTCGCCTGCTTCGAGAACATGCTCACATCGAATGCCGAAGAAGGCGTGGCGGCGTTTTCGTTCTCGACGCGCAACCGGCGGCCGCCGACGGACCCGGTCAACGCCATGTTGTCGCTGGCCTATGCACTATTGGCGCGGACTTTCACCGTGGCCATCTCCGCCACCGGGCTGGATCCCTACATGGGGCTATACCACCGCCTACGCCACGGTCGTCCGGCCCTGGCTCTTGACTTGATGGAGCCGTTTCGCCCCATCGTCGCCGACTCATGCGTGATCCAGGTTGTGAACAACGGCGAGGTCAAGACGAACGACTTTGTCTTCAACGGACCGGGATGCGCGCTGAAGCCGGGCGGCCGCAAGGCGTTCATGGCAGCCTTCGAGCGCCGTATGGAACAGGAAACCACCCATCCGGTATTCGGTTACCGCGTCTCCATGCGCCGATTGATCGAAGTCCAGGCCCGGCTGCTGGCCCGGCACTTGCAGGGAGAGATTCGCGAATATCCACACTATCTGCCACGGTGAACACGATGGCGAATGAGCGTCTATATATCGTCACCTACGACATCGCCGACCCAAAGCGCTGGCAGAAGATCTTCAAGACCATGAAGGGTTACGGCCACTGGCTCCAGTTGTCGGTTTTCCAGTGTCGATTGACCGCCCGCCACCGGGCCGAAATGGTGATGCGCCTGGAAAAGCTGATCCGGCCCGCGGACGACCATGTGCTCATCGTCGACTTGGGTCCGGCCGAAAGCGTCGATCCGCGGGTCGAAAGTCTGGGCAAGAGCTATGAGGCGCCGGACCGGCAGGCCACGATCGTATAGGAGGGCATATGTGCCGAGGCCATTGCGACCGCTCGGATACTATGGAAACGACGGGCAGCCCTCGCGTAGCGGGTTCGCCTTATTTGAACACGAGTTAGGGGATATGTCGGTCGACCTGCTGGGGAGGATTCATGGTAAACTGGGCTTACTGTCGCACAGCGCTCGCAAACCGTCAAAATTCTTCATTTGATGGAAGTAAATGGAGAAGGCCGGATTCCGAGGCTTGATTGCCTCGGCCTCATTGAAGCGAACCAACGGAAGCGTCAGCGGATTTACGTGGCCGAAGAGATTCCGAGGCTTGATTGCCTCGGCCTCATTGAAGCTGGGCTACTTATGGCACAAGACTACCTACGATGTCAAGATTCCGAGGCTTGATTGCCTCGGCCTCATTGAAGCGGGCTCCCGTGCCGGCGGTACCTCCGGCGTCACTGGCGATTCCGAGGCTTGATTGCCTCGGCCTCATTGAAGCCAGAAGATGCTTGCCTCGGTGAAGACCGCCCCCGCGCTGATTCCGAGGCTTGATTGCCTCGGCCTCATTGAAGCCGATTCATCGTCGAACGCGCTGAGCTCGGCTTGTCTGGATTCCGAGGCTTGATTGCCTCGGCCTCATTGAAGCCCATAGGAGATCCAGGCGGTCGATGCGTTGGGTTGCGGTGATTCCGAGGCTTGATTGCCTCGGCCTCATTGAAGCTCGGGAAAGATGCCGGCCTCGTGCTCGTAGAACTTCGGATTCCGAGGCTTGATTGCCTCGGCCTCATTGAAGCTCGGGCAGATCTCGAGCAAGAGCGTTAAGCTCAACTTCCCTGGTCAAATCGTAGCAAAAGAGGGTTAAGGCATTGAAGTATAGGGAGAAATGCCTCAAGCTGCGCGGCAATGTGTAGCCATGTAAATCGGTGGATGTGTTGATTGTTTCCTTGACAATGCAGTCTTCGAGCGATACCATCAGTGGTCATGTACATCGAGTCCGTCCCCAACCGCAATTCCCCTCCCGCCGTCCTGTTGCGCGAGTCCTACCGCGACCACGGCAAGGTCCACAAACGCACCCTCGCCAACCTCTCCCACTGGCCCGTTGAACTGGTCGAAGGCCTCCGCATCCTTTTGCGCGGGGGAACCGCCGTGTCATCGGCGGAAGAAGCCTTCTCCATCCTGCGCACCCGCCCTCATGGTCACGTGGCCGCGGTGCTGGGTGCGCTGCGCCGTTGTGGCCTGGAAAGCCTCATTGCCTCCAAGGGCTCGCGCCCGCGGGACTTGGCGGTGGCGCTGATCGCCGCCCGTATCCTGCGGCCGTGCTCGAAGCTGGCCACCTCGCGCGGACTGGGGGCCGACACCCGGGTGGACACCTTGGGAGAGGAACTGGGGGTGGAGGATGCCGATGAAGACGAACTCTACGCGGCCATGGATTGGCTGGTGGAACGTCAGGACGCCATCGAGCGGCGTTTGGCCGACAAGCACCTGGCCGAAGGCTCCCTGGTGCTCTACGACGTCACCTCCACCTACTTCGAGGGCCGCTCGTGCCCCCTGGCCAGGCACGGGTATTCCCGGGACCGAAAGCGCGGCAAACTCCAGGTCGTCTTCGGCTTGTTATGCGACCGGGAGGGATGTCCGGTGGCAGTGGAGGTGTTCGAGGGCAACACCGCCGACCCCAACACAGTGAGCCGGCAAGTGGAGAAGCTCCGGCAACGGTTTGAGTTGTCCCGAGTGGTGCTGGTGGCGGACCGGGGCATGCTCACCAGCGCCCGCATCCGCCACGACCTTCAGCCCGCCGGCCTCGATTGGATCAGCGCTCTGCGCTCCAACGACATTCAGGACCTGGTCCAGCGCCAAGTGTTGCAACCGTCGCTGTTCGACGAGCGGGACTTGGCCGAGATCCGTTGCGAAGAGAAGTTCCCCGCAGAACGCTTGGTGGTGTGCCGCAATCCTCTGTTGGCCCAGGAGCGCTCGCGCAAGCGCGAGGACCTCCTGCAAGCCACCGAGAGCGCCCTGGAAAAGGTCCGCGCGGCCACCCTGCGGGACAAGCGCCCCTTGAAAGGCGAAAGGGCCATTGCCGTGCGCGTCGCCAGGGTCGTCGGCAAGTACCGAATGGCCAAACATTTCCTCTGCGAGATCACCGACCACTCCTTCTCCTACTCCCGCAACCAGGACCGCATCGAGCGCGAAAAGGCCCTCGACGGCTTCTACGTCATCCGTACCAGCGTCCCCGCCCATACCCTCAGTGCCCAACAGGCCGTCGGCGTCTACAAAAGCCTCAGCCAGGTCGAACGCGCCTTCCGCAGCTACAAGACCGTAGACCTCAAGGTCCGCCCCATCTACCACCACCTCGCCACCCGCGTCCGCGCCCACGTCTTCCTCTGCATGCTCGCCTATTATGTCGAGTTCCACATGCGCAAAAAACTCGCCCCCATGCTCTTTGATGACCCCCTCCGCCCGACCCCTCCCAGACCTTCCCCCGTGGCTCCCGCCACCCCTTCTCCCCCCGCGCGCCAAAAGGCCACCACCAAACGCTCCGCCGATGACCTCCCCGTCCACAGCTTCCACACCCTGCTCCAGGACCTCGCCACCATCGCCAAAAACCAGGTCCTCCCTGCCTCCAACCCACTCCCTTTCGACATCGTCACCAGACCCACTCCCCTCCAGCAACAAGCCCTGTCCCTCCTGCGCGTTACCCTGTGATTCGCCCTGCACTCCGCTGTGTACCCAGTACAGAGCCCCCGCACCTCTTGCTTTCTTCTACCTTTCCGCTACCTTACCGCTTAAACCCAGGGGGAAGTTCAGCCTAGGAGGCCGGTAGATCCGCGATGGGGACAGCGACGCAGAATGCGACGCAACGTCTGAGATCGAGAATTCCAGAGACCGAAGGCAGCCATCGTGGCGGCGCTAACCCCTTGATATCGCGGCGGTATCCACGATGAACGGATGCGACGCAGAATGCGACGCACATTTTCCGGCACGACTGGGACACGCTGAAGCATGACCACTCATGCAGGAGCGCGGTCAATCGCACGTTTCCAGCGCCTTTTCAGCAAACTGCATCGGGATGCGTCGGGTGTGAGAACCAAAGCCGCGGCACGCGGTCAGGAACGACAAACCAAGGGTTCAAGCGAACGGGGATGGGCGCCGGAGGACCCGGCGGACGGGAGCCGCCACGGCGACTGAGTGGCGGGGAGTGCAGAGGGAACTGAAGGGGGTCGTGCAGAGCACGCTGGCGGCGGCTCAGGCAGAGGTGCAGAGGGCGGCGACAGTGGAATGGACAGTACAGGATGGCGAAGTGCGGAAGCCTGTGACGGGCGGAGCCCACAGTGGCGAGGCGAACACGGAACCGGGTGTGCACACGGCGAGTGTCAACGAGGCGGATGGCGTGAGCAAGAGCGATGTCGCCGAAGGCGGCGAGCCGAGCGAGAGCATACGGCAGGCTCTGCAAGCAGTGTGGTCGCGAAGCGGCGCGGTCGACTGCTTCGACGTGCAGAGGGCGTCGCGGTGAAGCTTGCCGCGCCATGCTCGTCATCACCGACACGTTGACTGCTGTCGTCGTCGCCGGCGTCTCGACGGGAACGGTGCAGGACATTGCCGCGGTGGTCGGCAGGGTCGTGAACATGAACGGCGTTACCGGCAGCGATGATGATGCGAAGCCAGCGCCCACGACGCGGACGTGAACGGCGCCGGCGGCGAGCGCAGCGAGACGGACGGCGTGAGCGGGGCGACGTCGCCGGAGGCGACAAGCCAAGCGGTTGTCGGGACGTTGGCGCAAGGCAGGGTGTTGAGGACTGATGCACGGACGAGGTCGGCGCGTCGACGAACAGTGTCGTCATCGTTGGCGCCAGAGCCGGAGGGAGTGAAGCGTGGAGTACCGAGGAGGTAGACGGAGCCGACGGCGGTGGTGCGAAGCAGGCTGACGGAGGCTGGTGCAGAGGCGGCGACAATGGAATGGACAGTACAGGATGGCGAAGTGCGGGAGCCTGTGACGGGCGAAGCCCTCACTGGCGCCGCGGAGCTGGGCGATGTCGCCGGAGGCGGCGAGCCGAGCAGGTGTCGGGAGGTTGGCGCGGGGCACGGAGCACGACGCGAAGGTGGGAGGACGGAGCGATCCGAAGGGGGGGGGCGGGGCGCGCGGGGGGGGGGGGCGGGCCCCTGGGCGCGGGGGGCAAGGGGGAGGGCGGGGGGGGGGGCCGGGGGGGGGGGGGCCGTGGCGGGGGGTCCGTGCGTAGGTCGGGCGCAGCGAAACAGACGGGATGAGTGCGGGGATGTGGGGACGTTGCGGCAGGCGGCATGAGGTTACT
>MKWU01006450.1_pt1 | contig 11929 bp, 10 predicted proteins | sample 809101 | NCBI WGS metagenome assembly MKWU01 (sample SAMN05860141, study PRJNA318959) | sponge metagenome | host: Aplysina aerophoba | place: Slovenia: Piran, Adriatic Sea, Gulf of Piran | collected 2013-05-07
TGTGTTCAGGCCCCGCCGCGCCTTCCGCTTCCCCCGTGGTTCCGCCTGCCGCGACCTGCGCCTGCTTCGCCGAAACCCTCCAACCCCTCCCAATGGAGCCAATGCGATGGGAGTGTTGGATTGAGGGAGACGTCTTTCGAACTTGCCCGCAATCTGCCGACACAAAGGAACCTGGCAGGCAGGCGCAGCGCCAGATAGCGCTTCAATCGACCGATGCAGGCCGAAGCGATCCAAGGAGGGAGTGGCGCCGGCAGCGATCAGGCATCGGAATGCCAGCCCTGCGGATGGAGTTAATCGCAGGATGTTGGCCTCAAGCCACAAAGCGCCGTCTGCGGCTGTGGCAGAGGGAATGTCGGGAGCGACCTGCAGGTTTGTGGGGACCACTCCATCGAGCAGGAGGGGAATCAATTGCCGCTTTGGCTCTGAATGCAGGCGGCGGCGAACAGGCAAACCGCGAAGTGGAGGCCTGCAATGTGAGAGGAATGTAGAAGCGGCGGAAATCGCCTGTGTTGCCATGAAGGGGCCGACCGGCTCAGGTCAGCGATCGCGCCTTGTTTCGCTGCCGTTGAAATTCAGCGGAACTGTGCTGCCGCTGCCTTCGGCTTCTCCCGAGACATCTCGAGTGATTGGAAACTGTGAAGTGGGGCTTGCAATGAAAGAGGCGAGCCCGCAAAGGCCCGCCTTCCTGTTTGTTCGTTGGCTGCGCCTGTTGGCGCTGCCAATTGGCCGATTGGCTCAGAACGACATCGAGATGCCTGCATCGGCAGTCGTCTTGCCGCCAACGCCGGACAGCCGCATGTTGAGAAAATTGACTCTTATGTAGCCCTTGGAGAATCCGACATTGGACGACATGCCTTTGGCAACCGACATTCCGACTTTGACGCCCATGTTGGCGCCCATCGCTGCCTCGGCTTTCTCGTAGAAGAGGGCCGTGGAGATGCCGCCGATGGTTTAAGCGAAGCCCATGTTCATGAGCCTGTTGCCGCCGTAGCCCACGCCGAACGCCCAATCGTAGTCGTCATTCGCGGGCACGGCCGCAATCATCAGATTGCCGTACGAAGCTGATACAGAATGGGGCTGGTTTTAGCGTTCAGTTCGCTAGATGCACCGTCCGCCGTCTACAGGCAAAATGACGCCAGTCAGGAAGTTGGCTTCACTTGACGCCAGAAACACAGCGGCTGAAGCCACATCGTCTCCAGTGCAAAGCCGGCCCTGAGGTATCGTTGAAACGAATGTGTCCAGGACTTCTGGAGTTTCCGGCCCTCCGAGGAAGGCTTCCGTAAGGCCGGTGCGTCCCAGCACTGGCGCGATAGCGCATACGCGGATGTTGTCGGGGGCCAACTCAATCGCCAGAGACTGGGTTAGTGAGTTAACTGCTCCCTTTGTGGAATTGTACCAGGCAAGACCCGGCCTCGGCCTGATTCCGGCAGTGGAGCTAATGTTGATCATCGTGCCCCAACCGGTTTCACGCCAATGTGGTACAATCGCGCGGGTCATGTGGTAGATTGCAAACACATTGATTTCATAGACCTTGCGAAACGTGCGCTCATCCACCTCCATCAATGGTTGGTTGCGATAGCTCCACCCCGCATTGTTGACCACAACGTCAATTCGGCCATCGCCCAGAAACTTGCTGACTGCGTCGTTGATCTGACCGGGATCCGTGACGTCACACTCCATCCCTGTTGCCGAGCCGCCGTTGCTTCCGTCAATGGTCGCCACGACCTCGTCGAGGGCTGCCTTGGAGATGTCAACCAACGCAACGTTGGCGCCCTCCGAGGCAAATCGCTCTGCCATTGACTTTCCGAAACCAGATGCAGCGCCAGTAATCAGTGCGCGCAATCCCTTGAGCCTCATTCCCTTAGCCTCATAGACCGTGGTGATGAACGACAGTTTTCAGACGCGAGAAGGTATGCAAGGCAGCCATTCCCTTTTCGCGCCCATGACCTGACTTGCCAACCCCGCCGAACGGCAGTTCAACTCCACCGCCAGCGCCATAGCTGTTGATGAACACTTGCCCACAATGCAGCGCCTTGGCCACCCTCATTTGACGGTCGCCGTCGCGCGTCCAGATTCCGGCGACAAGGCCATATTCGGTGCCGTTGGCAATGCGAACTGCATCTCGCTCATCTTTGAAGGAAGTGCAGACAAGAACTGGCCCGAAGATTTCCTCCTGCGAAAGACGGGAATGCTCCGACGCCGGCCCGAACAGGGTAGGGCGCACGTAATGCCCGCCCGCTGGAGCGCTTGGCGAGACATTTCCCTGTGCAACCAAATGCGGACGGTCCGGCAAGTTCAGATAACGGAGCACCCGTTTTTTCTGAACTTTGGAAATCAACGCGCCAAGATCCGGATCCTCGTCGTGCGGACCGGCAGTCAACGCTTCGAACCGGCTTGCCAGTCCGTCCAGGACCTCGCCAAACATCGACTCCTGCACAAGCACACGCGATCCAGCGGAACAGGTCTGTCCGGCATTCTGAATTACACCTTGGACCAGAATGTGAAGGTATTCTTCCTTCCTGGCATCCTCGAACACAATTTGGGGAGATTTCCCTCCCAACTCCAACGAGCACGCGATGCGGTTGCGCGCGGCCGCCGCGGCGACGGACGCTCCTGTCTTGGGGGATCCGGTGAAGGACAGGAAGTCAATGCCGCGATGTCGGGCAAGCGCTGCGCCAGCCATTGCGCCAGTGCCACTGACGACATTGATTGATCCCTTTGGGAATCCGGCCTCTCTCGCCAGGACGGCCAGTTGAATTGGAGTCAGGCAGGCTTGCTCCGCCGGCTTCAGCACCACGGCATTGCCCATTGCCAAGGCAGGTGCAAGCGTTCGCGCAAATATTTGAGAAGGATAGTTCCATGGAATTATGTGTCCAGTGACACCATGAGGTTCGCGCAGGACCTGAGCATTGAACATGTTGAAGTAGGGCAGGGTTTCCCCACCAATCTTGTCGGCGCTTCCGCCGTAGAACTCAAAGTACCGGGCGGTCATCCGAATGTCCTGCTCGGCCTCGCGCATTGGTTTCCCGGTGTCCATCGCTTCAATGGATGTGAGATCGTCCAAGTTGTCCAGCACGAGATCGCCGAGCTTGGTTAGGAGGCGGCCACGGCCAACGGCGGAAAGGTGGGACCATTCGCCGTCGTCGACTGCCGCTCGAGCGGCCTTGACCGCTGCGTTGATGTCCATGGCGGAAGAAGCCGGAATCTTGGCGAACGGCAATCCGTCGGAAGGACATCGAACGTCAAGCTCCCTGCCCGAAAGCGCTGTGCGCAATTTGCCGTCGATGAGGTTAAGGTAGCGTTTCAACACCACATTCTCCCGCAACTGGCGATTGTGCCGACGGGAATTGGAGTTGGTGTCCCGACTCTACAGTTCCTTGACATAGGGCTCGCCGCCGGCTCTCGGTGGAATTGCCTTGCCTACGAAGCCAGCCAGAATGATGATTGTAAGGATGTACGGCAGCGCCTGCATGAATTGCACCGGCACCGTGCCCACTCCCTGGATCTCAATGCTCTGATAGCGGATTGCAATTGCCTCAAGCAGTCCGAACAGCAGGCATGCATAGAGTGCATAGCCGGGCCGCCACTTGGCGAATATGAGCGCTGCCAATGCCATGAAGCCCTTGCCCGCCGTCATGTCCTTGATGAAGCCGGCTGCCATTCCCGTTGCAAGATAGGCGCCGCCAAGCCCACACAGCAGCCCGCAGATCAGGGTTGCCTGATAGCGCAGGCGGGCTACCGATATGCCGCCAGTGTCGACCGCCTCGGGGTTTTCGCCAACGGCCCGCAAGCGCAGTCCGAAGCGCGTCCGGAACAGAATCCACCAAGTGGCGGGAACCGCCAGCAATCCGACATAGACGAGCACCGTGTGCCCGGACAGCAGTTCACTGTAGATTGGTCCCAAAACGGGAACGTCGGCAACTGCCGAAGCAAACGGAAGTTCGACGGGCAGAAACCTGGCGTCGCCGGCAAGCGACGGCGTGCGGCCGCCAAGCTTGAACCAGTTTTGTCCGACCAGTGCAGTCAGGCCCGAAGCAAGGAAATTGATGGCGACCCCGGAAATCAGCTGGTTGCCGCGGAACGTTATGCTGGCCACGCCATGAACCAATGCCAGGAGCACCGACGCGGTCAAGCCTGCGCACATTCCGATCCAGACCGACCCGGTGCTGGCGGCGAACGCAGCCGAGAAGAACGCCGAAGCCAGCATTTTGCCTTCAAGACCGATGTCGAAAATGCCGGCTCGTTCGGAATAGAGTCCGGCAAGACATGCGAACAGCAACGGAGCCGACAGCCTGAGCATGGAGTCCAGCAATTGCACGACGATTAAGAGGTCCATCATCGTGCTCCCGTTCCACGCCGGACAAAGTAGTTCTCGACCGGAATCCTGACCATGTTCTCAAGAGCTCCGGTAAAGAGAATCACGAGGCCCTGGATGACAATTATCATTTCTCGCGTGACTGCCGGAAGCTCGAACTCAAGCTCTGCGCCGCCTTGGTAAAGCACGCCAAACAAAATGGCTGCGAGCAGCACGCCCAAGGGGTGCGACCGTCCCATGAGAGCAACGGCGATGCCCACGAAACCGGCGCCCTGCACCGAGTTGATCAGCAACCGCTCCGCTTCTCCCATGACGGAGTTGATGGCCATCAGCCCGGCCAGCCCGCCGGAAATCAGCATTGAGATCATTATGATCCGAAAGGACGAGATGCCGGCATACTGTGCCGCCGATTCATTGTGGCCAAATGCGCGAATGGCATAGCCAAGCTTGGTTCTCCATATCAGCAGCCACACCAGCACGCAGGCGATCAGCGCAACGATGAATGTAACGTTGACCGGTGGGGACTTTGGGAAGCCAATGCCGATCCAAGCCAGCATTTCGTGTGCGGTGGGAAGGTGGGCGCCCGGAACGAAGGGTCCTGATTCAGGCGACATCTGCCCGGCCGGCTTCAGCTGGTTGACCAGCAGGTAGACCATCAATGCAGATGCGATGAAATTGAACATGATCGTCGTGATGACGATGTGGCTGCCCCGCCGCGCCTGCAGGTATGCCGGAATGAGCGCCCATCCCGCTCCAAACAGTGCGCCAAAGGCAATGGCCACCGGCAAGGCCAGCAGCCAGTGAGGCCAGTTGATGAAGAGGCACACCAAGGCCACGCCAACTCCGCCCAGCAGGGCCTGTCCCTCTCCACCGATGTTGAACATCCGCGCCTGAAAGGCGACGGCTACTGCAAGCCCGGTGAACACGAAGTTGGTTGCATAGTACAGGGTGTATCCGAGGCCGTAGGCCGACCCCAGGGAACCCTGGACTATGATTTGCATGGCCTTGAGCGGGTTTTCGCCGATCCACAGGACAACCAGCCCGGAGACAAGCAGCGCAAGAACGAGATTGGCGAGTGGAATCAGGGCCACATCGACCCACTTGGGTACCTTGTTCATGCTGAATTCGCCGCCTTGTCGGGTGCTGAGGCATCGGTAACGCCCGCCATGAGCAGGCCAAGCTCCGCTTCGTTTGTCTCGGCCGTGATCCGCTCTCCCGCAATCCGTCCGTCGAACAGAACGACCACGCGATCGGACAGCGAAAGGATTTCGTCGAGCTCCACGCTGATCAGCAATATGGCCGTGCCTGCATCGCGCAGATCCAGAATCTGCTGATGGATGAACTCAATGGCGCCAACATCGACTCCGCGGGTTGGCTGGCCGACCACCAGCAGGACGGGATTGCGGTCGATTTCCCGGGCCAGCACTATCTTCTGTTGATTTCCGCCGGAGAAATTCTTCGCAAGGGCCTCTATCGACATCGGCCGCACGTCGAACTTCTGCATGTTCTCAAGGCAGTAGTCCTGCATCGAGTTGACGTTCATGAGGAATGGGCCGCGGCGGCACCTGTCGTCGTGCTGGTAGCCGAACGCCATGTTTTCCCAGGCCATGAAGTCCATTATCAATCCCAGCTGCTGCCGATCCTCAGGGACATGGGCGATGCCGGTTTCACGGCGCGCCCTTGCATCGGAGCCGGGTCCCGTCAGCGGCAGTTCGCTGCCGTCGATTTCGACCTGGCCGGTTCCGGGGGTCAAGCCACCCAACACCTGCAGCAGTTCGGTTTGCCCATTGCCGCTTACGCCGGCAATTCCCAGGATCTCGCCGCTGCGAACGCTGAGCGAAATGTTCTTGACGCATTCCACGCCACGTCCGTCGGACACGCTCAGGTTGCGAACGTTCAACACCGTTCTTCCAGGTTGCGCCGGCTTCTTTTCCAGGCGCAGCAGCACAGAGCGGCCGACCATCAATTCCGCCAGATGCTGAGGATTGGTGTCGACGGTCCTGACCGTGGCGGTCATTTCCCCGCGCCGCATTACGCTTACCGTGTCCGTAATCGCCATGATCTCGCGCAGCTTGTGCGTGATTAGGATCACGGTCTTGCCTTCGTCCCGCAAGCTCGAGAGGATGCGAAACAGGTGATCGGCTTCAGCAGGCGTAAGCACGCCGGTCGGCTCATCAAGGATCAAGACGTTGGCGCGGCGATACAGGGCCTTCAGGATCTCGACCCGCTGCTGGTGCCCCACCGACAAGTCCTCAATCAACGCATCGGGATCGACTCTCAGCTCATATTCCTCCGCCAGCTGTTCAAGCAGGGATCTGGCTTTCTTCAAACTGGGCTTAAGAAGCAGGTCGTCCTCGGCGCCCAGGATGACGTTCTCGAGCACCGAGAAGTTCTGCACGAGCTTGAAGTGTTGATGGACCATGCCAATGCCGGCGGCGATCGCCGCCTGGCTGTTGGGAATCTCCGTGGGTTTTCCGTTGATCAGGATTTCGCCATGATCTGCACGGTAGAAGCCGTACAAGATGGACATCAACGTCGACTTTCCTGCGCCGTTTTCGCCGACGATGCCGTGAATCGTCCTGGGCGCTACAGAGAGGCTGATGTCCTTGTTGGCCTGCACCGGGCCAAACGCCTTGGAAATGTGGCGCAATTCGATGGCGGGAGCGGTCATTTCAAACCGCTCCTGCCAGGTTCGCAAGTGGCTGCGGTCATGCGGCGGTCAGCTGGCTGGACAACTGTCGTCGGTCGTGTAGTTGTGAACCGACAGGCTGCCGTCGATAATGGCGTCCCTCCTGGCCTCGACGGCCATCATGACCTCCTCCGAGATTAGAGGTGCGTTGTGCTCATCCATGGAGTATCCCACGCCGTCTTCCGCCACACCAAGCACATAGACGCCGGCAGGCGCATCGGCGCCACCGCTGAAGGCATCTTCGACAGCTACAGAGACACGCTTGATCATGGAAGTAAGCACTGAGCCGGGATGCAGGTGATTCTGGTTGGAATCCACGCCAATTCCCAGAATTCCGGCGTCATGAGCCGCCTGCAGGACGCCCACACCGGTTCCGCCGGCTGCATGGTAGACTATGTCCGCGCCCGATGCGATTTGCGACTTGGTGATTTCGCTACCCTTGACGGGATCGTTCCACGCCGAGGGATCGTTTCCGGTCATCTGCTGAATTATCTGGGCGTCGGCATTGACGTCCTTGACCCCTTGCACGTATCCGCAGGCAAATCGCCTGATGAGAGGAACGTCCATGCCGCCAACGAATCCAACGATGTTGGACTTGGTCGTCAAGCCGGCGATCACGCCCACCAAGTACGATCCTTCGTGTTCGCTGAACACGACCGAGCGCACGTTTGGTTGATCGACAACCGAATCAATGATTGTGAACTTCGTGTCAGGAAAGTCCGGCGCCACTGCGCTCAGGATGCTTTGGAAGGAAAATCCCGTCATGACAATGGGATTGCTTCCACCTGACGCCAGTCGCCGAATGGCCTGTTCGCGCTGAGCTTCAGACTGGATTTCGATTTCGCGGTATTCGCTTCCCGTCTTGGCCTTCCAGCTCTCAGCGCCGGTGTAGGCGCTCTCGTTGAAGGACTTGTCGAACTTTCCGCCTATGTCGTAAATGATGGCCGGTTCGGCCAATACGCTGGTTGCTACCAGTAGCAGTGCGGAAACCCCCACCGCGAGCATGGCTCCGATTCTGGTCATTCAGTGTCTCTCCTCTATCCAAGCACTTTGTCGCGTGCCGACGAATTCAGGCAAGCCGCAACTTCCATCGGACCGCGCCGTTGGCGAAGTGCAATATCCGCGCACATGGGATGTTGCAATATGCTAATGATGGATCGAAGCGCTGCGATGTCTCGGCGACCGGCGCTCCCGCTGCGGTCCATCGGCTTCAAATCCAGTCGCGACAAGTATCCAACAGTCGACCTTCGAATTGGGCCAGTTCTTGGCCGCGCTTGTGGAGGGCAAGTTTGGGAGTACGGAGGCAATTCGAGGTCGGGGCGAAACAGTCATGCAGTTTCCAGTCCGAGTTCAAAGTGATTTGTGGCACGAACTGCGCTGCCGGATTATGCCAACCTTGCCAACGGCAAGCGAATCGTTGGCGCAACGGGTTGAAGAACGGCCGAAACTTGTCTTTCGGACGCAGGGATTGCTGCCAGTTTGAGCGGCATCAGGCGATTTTGCCGTCGTTCGAACTAGCAAAGCGGCAAATGAAGAAAGAAATGTCCAGCTGGACTGGCGTTCCTGCAGATGAATTGAATGCCGATGCCCGGCATCCAACGAATGCAATACGGGGCCCGTCGCAATCGACGGGCTTGATCGGGGAGTGTGCCGAGAGTGCGCGCGAAGCTCTGTCCTGCAGGAGCTGCGCAAAATCCTGCCACGAAATCATTGGCCGCAGTTCGGCGCTGCGAGGACTACGCTTCCGTCGCACTGGCGTAGATCAAGAACCTCGCCTTCATGGTCGAGTTGTTGGGAACCTTGCGAAAACGGCCATGTTCGGCAAGCGCAAGAGCCATCCAATCGAATTCGTCCACCGGTGTGACCACACCGTGAATCAACAACTGGTCCTCAGGCAGCCATTCCCGCATGTCCCAAGCGTTCAAATCCAACCGGTCCGGTACAGGATGTCCAATCTTCATGCCTCTGCCTGCATGCCTCGCAAGCATCAAGGCATCCGAGGTCTTTGCAGCGTTCAATTGCCGCTTGCCAGGACAACGTGGCGCTCGTCGCAGTGTTTCGACGGAGCAACGTTCTTGGGCGCTGGCGAAACAGGCAAGCCGGCCTGTGCCAATTGGGCGCTGCCCGTCGCTGACTTCGGAAGTGCAAAATGCGGTGTGCCGTCCGGCTGTGCCGTTGTATGGCATTCAGTCAGGTCGTGGGACCGGGCGAGACTGCGCACTCGGCGCCCATTTCCCGTCCGATCTCGAATTGTGGAGCCAACACATTCCAGCATGAACGGTCAAACCGCTCTGCCCTGACGGCGATGAACTTCGGACTGCAGGTTCTAAACCGCAGCATGGCGCTTGGAAGCGGAACAACCGAGGAGTTCACGGGCGGGCAGGCTTCGCGAGCGGCGCCTCCATATAGTAGGGAGAAGGTGGCGACACGGCGCCAAGGGCTCTTTCACCGGCAATGGTGGCGATGGCAACGGCAAGCGGAATTCGCTGCACCACAGCAATTGCGCCGCTGGCGGCGGCGATTTCCTTGCACATGTGTCCAGAAACAAACATGCCACTGTCCATGAGGCCGATCAAATCGTGAATGCTGCAGCGAAACGGCAAGTCTGCATCGGACTGCCGTGCGCAGATCAGGCTGCCTCGGGTGGGCGCGACAACAACATGGGGATGCGGCAAGTTGTGAGCCAGGGCATCGAAGTGGTTGACGCCTACGGCCGGTATGCCCAACGCCAGCGACAAGCCCCGCGCCGCTGCAACACCTATTCTAACGCCATTGAAATGCCCGGGTCCCGTGCCCACCCCAATCAAGGTCACCTCGTGCCAGCTTTTGCCGGCTTCATCCAAGAGATCTGCAAGGAGCGGAAACAGCCGTTCCGAGTGGTTGAACTGAGCGTCGACCTCATGGCGCCGGAGAACAGCGCCGTTCTCGAGAAGCGCCAAATCTATGACCGTTCCTGTTGTATCGAAACCGATGGCGCAGCTCGATGTTCTAGACGACAGGTCTGACCTCGACAACTTCGGGAATGTAGTGCCGCAGCAAGTTTTCGATGCCCATCTTCAGCGTGATGGTCGATGAAGGGCATCCCGCACAGGCCCCCTGCATGTGCAGATAGACCACGCCTCGTTCAAATCCATGGAAGACGATGTCGCCGCCATCCTGGGCAACTGCCGGTCTTACCCTGGAGTCCAGAATGTCCTTGATTTGGCGAACTATGGACGAGTCCTGACCGTTCGCTTGATCGGCAGACTCGGCATCGGCCTCTGTGTCGGGATCTATGATGGGCAGGCCAAGCTGAAAGTGCTCCATTATGGCTCCCAAAATGGGCGGCTTGATGTGTGGCCAGTGAATCGATTCAGACTTGGTGACGGCAATGAAGTCACTGCCGAAAAACACCCTCGTAACGCCATTGACGCCAAAGAGCCGCGTTGCAAGCTGTGATCGCTGAGCCGATACAGGGTCGGGAAAGTCAGCCGTTCCACTCGGAAGCACCGGTTGCCCTGGAAGGAACTTCATGGTTGCGGGATTTGGAGTGGACTGTGTCTGTATGAACATTGTTGCACTTCCTGCATTCTTGCCGGTTCCACGCCTCGGTCCGGTCTGTCGCCGCTCGTTCCCGCAATTGGCGGGTTGGTCTGGACCGAAGAGCGCTTACGGCATGATATAGATGCTACCTGACCTTCAAACAAGCCGGCTATGGCAAGAACGCCCGATGGCAACCCAAAAGTTGGCCTGGGTTTGCGGCCAAATGTTCTATGCCAGTTGCGAAGCGATCTCGTCCAAGACTTCAGGGCCATTGTTTCGCACACTGTTGACCTGCGTGCTCACCAGCCGGAAACCAATGTCGACCACGAGCGGTTGGGAAATAATCTCGTCCACTCTTTCTCTCGGCGTGACAGGGTCGATCCACTCCCGGGCGCTGGCCGCGGGAATCAGGACGGGCTGGCGATGATGCACGTTCGACAGTTTCGGGTCCGCGTCCTTGGTGAGAATGGTAAAGGTGTCGAGAACATCAGCCTCGCCGTTCCAGCGTTCCCACAATCCGCCAAAGGAGATGGGTGCATCGTCGGCTCCCGTGATGTAGTAGGGTTGCTTTCTCTTTCCGGCCTGCTTCCACTCAAACCATCCATTCGCAGGAACCAGGCAGCGGCGTGTCTTGGCGGCTGCACGAAAGGACGGCTTGCTCCAGAATGTTTCCGATCTGGCGTTGATCAGGCGAGAAGCAATCCGTTTGTCCTTTGCCCAGAAGGGAACCAGCCCCCAGCGCAAGACTGCCAGCTGCAATTCCTGTCCTGCTTCCATTCGGCAGACGGCGAACATCTGTGTTGGCGCACCATTGTAGCGTGGCTGCATGTTGGTGGGCGGCGCTGCAGGCGACAGTGAATAGAGTTCGTGCATTTCCTGCCAGGTCATTGCCTGGGTAAACCTGCCGCACATTTGATAGTTCCAACCAATCCAAAATTTGCACACGCGTCTGGACCTGACTCTCTGCCAGCATGATGCGTCATGTTCAAGAAAGTTGCAGTCAATGTCAGCCCATGCCATCCAAAAGAGCGCCGGATTCAGTGTGGCGGGAGTGGCAGTCCGGCTTGACCTGCTGTACCGGAGAAACAAATTCCGAATCCAAAGCGTCCTGACAATCGCAACTTCCCGCAAGTCGCTCCAAACAGAAGCTTGCAGCTGGATGCCTTGCAGCGCTACCCATTGCTCTGGCCGAAGGTCTGCAATTGCACCGGTTCGCCAGGGTCGAGACAAGCATTTGATCGCCGTTCCGGTGAGGAGCGCCCAAGTATTGGGAAGGAGGGCTTTCAGGCAGGAGACTCGCGGTGGCAGCTGAGGCGGCAGGAGCAATCCCACGGCCGAACGCAAGTTCACGAAGCCTTGCGTGACATGGCTGTTTCTCCTGACGAAATGAACTATGCATGGCG
>MKWU01006451.1_pt1 | contig 11929 bp, 7 predicted proteins | sample 809101 | NCBI WGS metagenome assembly MKWU01 (sample SAMN05860141, study PRJNA318959) | sponge metagenome | host: Aplysina aerophoba | place: Slovenia: Piran, Adriatic Sea, Gulf of Piran | collected 2013-05-07
TCATCTCTTTGCTGCAGATGTAAAACCGCAGAGCTGTCGTAGCTATCCCGTTAATTGTCCTGTCGGACTGTACGACACCAAACTGTTTCAATCCGTCCCAAGCCTCATAATCCCTCAGGACATCACGATCATTAAATGCCCAGTAACACCGGTACTCTTCACGTCCATGTCCGCAGCTGGACTCTGCGTGGAAGGTGTCAGAAAGAGCATCCTCAGGGTGGTTTTCCCAGTGTTGATCAATGCGTTTTTGGATGTCTTCCTCAAGATTTTTCTGGTTGCCTTTGACTGCCAGCAGATAATCAGCGCCTTCGGCTACGCAGGCTTCGGCAATTTTTTCCTGACAGCTCATGGCGTCAGCGGTGATCAGACAAGCGGTGAGGTCAATAGCAGTCAGGAAAGCGGGGACGGCGGTAATCTCATTACTTTTCTTATCTGCTCTCGTCTGGCCGAGCACCAGCGAGAGTTTTGAGCTCCAGGCGCTGACAACATGAACTACTCGCTTGCCTTTTCCTTTGCCACGTGAACCCTTAATGGCCTTGCCATCAATGGGCTCGACATCAACTCCTTCGTCTGGGATATGCAGAGCCTCTGGGTATGCGGATTTCACCCTGCGGGTGAAGCACTCCTGAAATTTGCTGGGGACAAACAAGCACAAGGTGCGGTAGAACGTGTCGTGAGAGGGTGTACCGTGTGGCAGCTCCAGAAATGTTCGAAGCCAGTCTTCCTTTTCCTTCCCAAACTCTTCCATATCCTCCCAAGTGTCAGCGTTGGCGATAATGGCACAGACCGCTATAACAAGTATGTCTGTGAAATTATGCCGACAGGACGCGGCATGGCACACATCTTCGAGGGTTTCGAGGAATGTGATCAGGGGATCTGGTTTGTGTGTCATAAAAAAGTGACTATGTTATACGCTTTCCGACCGTGATCAACGGTGCGTAAGCCCTGAAGTTTTATGTTGCAGCGCCTTGCGCGTTTTTGATTTCCGCTCTGGGAATGTTTTTAATCAGGACCATGAAAGCACTGTACCGATCCTGTGTTCGAATCCATGTTTCAGATTCATTGATAACGGATTTTGCGCCTATACTTCATCAGTATGGCCACGTAATCTGTACGGCATCACAAAACAATGTAAAACAAGTGACATGTTGTTGATTTTGCAAAAATTTTCCTTGACCCCCTCGCTCGAGTTCGTATATTATCGTCGCCGCTAGATTGGTGAGCATTGTTGTCGAATAACTAGGCTGAAATGGCATCCAGGCATCCAGGCATCCAGGCATCCAGGCATCCAGGCATCCAGTGAGTAACCAATGCGCGCAACTACCACCCCTCCGCAAAATAAAAAGTTAAAATCAATGCGTTGTATTATGGGTGCGCATGCTAGCCCTGCTGATGAGGTCCGTTCTCAGCATGACGAAAGCGCATTTTCATTTTTCTCCGAGGCAAAGCCCCTCAGCGTCACTGTTGAGGACCATGATCGCTCTGGCTATAACATCGAAAAAGCTGAAAAGAAAATTGCAATTATCTTGGGTTATTACAACGGCGAGGCGCACGTAGACGAGCAACTGGAATCTATTTTTTCTCAATCTCATTCGGCGTTGCATGTGTTTATTGGTGATGACCACTCTCCCTCACCGTTTGATGCTGATGTACTAAAGATCGAATTCAAGAAGCGTCTCAAGTTAAGTGTCGAGACTAGATCTGAGAATGTTGGCTTTGCAAAAAACTTTCTGCAAAGTTTGGCCTGCATTGACGACTCTTTTGAGTACTTTGCGTTCAGTGATCAAGATGATATTTGGTATCCCAATAAACTTAAGAAAGCAATCGAGGAGTTGACAAAGGCTCCAGCCCATCTCCCCGCACTCTATTGCGCTCGAACTGAAATAGCGGATGCAGATTGCAGTCAAATACTTGGTTGCTCCCCAATTTTTAATAAGCCCCCTTCATTTGCAAATGCGCTTGTTCAAAATATTGGCGGTGGCAACACGATGGTATTCAATAAGGCGGCACGTGATCTAATTGTTGCTGCTTCAAGAAATACAACCGTCGTTTCCCATGATTGGTGGTGTTATCAGATCGTCACTGGTGCCGGTGGTTATGTTTTTTATGATTCAGAACCATGTCTTAAATACAGGCAGCACAGCAACAACTTGGTCGGTGCAAACACGAGTTGGTCCGCACGATTATTACGTATTCGCGCATTGATGGAAGGTCGTTTTCGCGCATGGAACGACGTCAATCTGAAAGCTCTTGCTGATCACAAGCATTTGCTGACAGATCAAAATATTCGCATCCTCAATGATTTTATAGGCGCTCGGCAGTCGAGCTTATTCAAGCGACTCAAACTTGTCAAACACTCTGGAATTTATCGCCAAACCTTATTCGGCAACCTGGGGCTTCTGTTCGGCCTTTTGTTGAACAGGATTTAACTATGACGATTTTAGTAACAGGCGGCGCTGGGTTTATTGGCTCTAACTTTGTGATTGATTGGTTTGCTGAGACCGACGAAAAAGTCATTAATGTTGACAAGTTAACTTACGCGGGAAATGTAAATAGCCTTGACGGCTTAGAAGAAAGCAATCATCACGTTTTTGTGCGGGGAGATATCGGTGATCAGACATTATTGGATTCTCTCTTTGTTCGTTACCGTCCAAGGGCTGTCGTTAACTTTGCCGCTGAATCGCATGTAGACCGATCTATTCGTGGGCCAGAAGCGTTCATGCAAACCAATATTATTGGGACCTTTCGGTTATTGGAGTCCGCAAAGGGGTATTGGGATACATTAGACGAAATAGAGAAGCAGAACTTCCGTTTTCTGCATGTCTCCACAGATGAAGTGTATGGCTCACTTAGCGTGGATGCTCCCGCTTTTGCCGAGACCCATCGCTATGAGCCCAACAGTCCCTATAGTGCGAGCAAGGCATCGTCAGATCATCTCGTGCGTGCCTATCACCAAACCTATGGGCTTCCAGTTCTAACAACTAACTGCTCAAACAACTACGGGCCTTACCAATTCCCTGAAAAGCTCATCCCACTGATCATCCATAATGCACTCGCGCTCAAAGGTTTGCCGATTTATGGCGATGGACTACAGATCCGCGACTGGCTTTATGTCAGCGATCATTGCAGTGCTATTCGTGCCGTGCTCGAGCGCGGACAGCGTGGTGAGGTCTACAACATTGGTGGACTTGCCGAGAAGACCAATATCGAGATCGTTCATACACTGTGCGACATCCTCGATGAGCTGCGGCCTGTGGCAGAGAGCAATGACATCAAGAGCTATCGAGAGCTCATCACTTATGTGAAAGACCGTCCAGGCCATGATCGCCGCTACGCCATTAACGCAACCAAAATCGAAACCGAGCTGAACTGGCGTCCAGCAGAAACCTTTGAAACTGGCATCCGTAAAACCGTTGAGTGGTATCTCGATAACGCAGACTGGGTTGAGCAAGTCATCAGTGGTGACTATCGCCAGTGGGTTGAGAGGCAGTATGGATGAAGATGCTGCTATTGGGCTCCAACGGTCAGCTAGGAAAAGAATTAGAGCGCCAGCTATCTTCAGTAGGTAGTGTTGAGGCATCTTCGCGATCTGTCCTCGACATTACTAACCACGGTGCCGTACGTGACGCAGTTCGCAGCATCCATCCGGACATCATTGTGAATGCGGCGGCTTACACGGCGGTGGATAAAGCAGAAACAAATCCAGAGCTGGCGTATGCCGCGAATGTTGAGGCAGTCGCAAACCTTGCGCAACTCGCTCAAGCAGAACGTGTTTGGATTATCCATTACTCCACTGACTATGTTTTTGATGGAAACAAATCAGTGCCTTATGTCGAGACAGACAACACCAACCCAATTAATGTATATGGAACATCAAAGCTCGCTGGTGAACAGGCGATCGCGGAATCCAATTGCCAGCATCTTATCTTCCGGACGTCATGGGTCATAGGTAAAGATGGTCATAACTTTGCAAAAATGATTCTAAAACTAGCGACAGAGCGTGAGCATCTCAACGTTATCAGCGATCAGCTCGGTGTGCCAACATCACCGTCACTGATTTCTAAAGTGACGGTTGACGCCATACGAGCCATCAAAAAGAACAGCGCGTGGCCGCAAGGTGTTTATCACGTGGCACCTCAAGGTGTGTCGAACTGGCACGAAGTTGCGCAAACCTTGCTGACATTTGCAGAGCGTCAACATGTGATGATAAGCGCAAGCGCTCACTGTGTTCAAGCGATCACAACAGCCGAGTATCCAACAGCTGCTAAGCGTCCTCTGAACTCACAGCTCGACACGCAAAAACTGCGTACTCAGCTTACTTTCGATTTGCCTCATTGGAAAGACGATTTTCTGGCTGTCGCGAGCGAGATCGTTAAGGAATTACAAAAAGCATGAAAAGAAAAGGCATCATCCTCGCTGGTGGATCTGGCACGCGGCTATATCCAGCGACTCAAGTGATATCAAAGCAGTTACTTCCCGTCTTTGACAAACCGATGATTTATTACCCACTCACAACACTCATGCTTGCTGATGTGCGTGAGGTGCTCATCATCAGCACACCACAAGACACGCCCCTCTTTAAAGAGTTATTGGGTGATGGTAGTCAATGGGGTCTGAAAATTGAGCATGCCGTACAGCCATCACCAGATGGACTAGCGCAAGCACTCATCATAGGTGAGCAATTCCTCAACGGATCACCTTCGGTATTAATACTGGGTGATAACATTTTCTATGGTGACTCGCTCCCTGAAAAACTGGCAGCGGCAAATTCGCGCGATGCTGGCGCCACAGTCTTCGCATACCATGTCCATGATCCAGAGCGATATGGCGTAGCAGAGTTCAACAAAGATGGCAAAGTGCTGAGCCTCGAAGAAAAACCTTCCGCACCCAAGTCAAACTATGCAGTAACAGGCCTGTATTTCTACGATGAGGACGCACCTCTATATGCAAAGCAGATCAAGCCTTCGCACCGTGGCGAGTTAGAGATCACCGACCTTAACAAGATATATCTCGAAAAAGAGCAACTGAGCGTAGAACGAATGAGCCGAGGCTACGCTTGGCTGGATACCGGCACCCACGAAAGCCTCGTTGCAGCACATCTGTGCATACAGACCATCGAACACCGCCAAGGGCTAAAGATTGCGTGTCCAGAAGAAATTGCTTACCGCAAGCAGTGGATTGACGAGACCGCCCTAACAGCACTTGCACAACCAATGTTCAAAAGCGGCTATGGCCAGTATCTCATGCGAATGATTAAGGAGTCATAACATGAAAGTTGCTGACACCAAAATCCCAGACGTAAAAATTATCGAACCAACGGTGTTTGAAGATGAACGCGGCTTCTTTTTTGAAAGTTTCAATCATAAGAAGTTTGAGGAGACTATTGAACGGAAGGTTACCTTCGTACAAGACAACCACTCAAATTCCAGTAAGGATGTATTAAGAGGCCTGCACTATCAATTGCCCCCACACGCCCAAGGCAAGCTTGTACGCGTGGTCCAAGGCGAAGTATTCGATGTGGCCGTAGACATCCGTAAATCATCGCTGACCTTCGGCCAGTGGATTGCAGAAACCCTATCAGCTGAGAACAAGAAGCAGTTGTGGATTCCTGAGGGCTTTGCGCATGGCTTTGTAACGCTCTCAGAAACAGCCGAGTTCCTATACAAAACAACAGACTACTACGCACCAGTCTGCGACCGCTCTATTTGCTGGAATGACGTATCAATTGGTATTGAATGGCCTACTGATCTTGCACCGATTGTTTCAGAAAAGGATGCAGAAGCTAATGACTTCAGGAACGCAGAGGTTTTTGAGTGAATCCTCACGCAGCACACTCCGCATCTCCCATCGCAATGGGGCGTTCTATTTGGCATCACCGCAGCCTAATTAAGCAGATGGCATGGCGTGAGGTCGTTGGCCGGTACAAAGGGTCAATCTTTGGATTAGCCTGGTCATTTTTCAATCCATTGATGATGCTCGCTGTGTATACCTTTGTATTCTCGGTGGTTTTCAAAGCACGCTGGGGGATTGAAGTATCCGAAGGCAAGGCCGATTTTGCGTTAGCCCTGTTTGTAGGCCTCATCATCCATGCGCTATTCTCCGAAGTGCTCAACCGTGCACCAACACTCATATTAAGTAACGCGAATTACGTTAAAAAAGTCGTATTTCCTCTGGAAATACTAACGGTTGTTAGTGTTAGTGTAGCGCTTTTTCATACAGCGATGAGCTTCCTTGTGTTACTAGTTGCCCTTGTCGGTCTAAATGGACTACCAAATTGGACGGTTATTTACACACCGCTGACCTTGCTGCCGCTGTTACCACTAACGCTCGGCCTTGGGTGGCTGCTGGCATCTCTTGGTGTCTATCTTCGCGATATTGGGCAATTAATCGGAATTGCCACCACGGCGCTTCTATTCCTCGCGCCAGTCTTTTATCCGCTAACAGCGCTGCCAGAGGCGTATCAATCATTTTTGTATATTAACCCGCTGACTTACCCAATCGAACAAACCAGAGCCGTTATTATTCTCGGTGATATGCCTAATTGGGAAGGACTGGGCGTCTATACGATTATTAGCGTTTTAACCTGTTGGACTGGCTTTTGGTGGTTCCAGAGGACCCGAAGGGGGTTCGCAGATGTCCTCTAAAGCACAACCTGACGTGGTGAAAATGTCCTGTTGTAGTGACGTGTCGATTCGCGTGTCAAATCTAAGTAAGCATTATCAGATCTATGACCGTCCTAAGGATCGGTTAAGACAATCGGTGCTACCTCGCCTGCAAAGACTTGTCGGTCTGCAGCCAAAAAATTATCACAGAGAATTCTGGGCATTAAAGGACATTTCGTTTGAAATAAAAAAAGGTGAAACGATAGGCATCATCGGTCGTAATGGCTCAGGTAAATCAACGTTACTGCAAGTCATTTGCGGTACGCTAACCCCTTCTAACGGTAATGTAGATATTAATGGCCGGGTTGCAGCACTGCTAGAACTAGGGTCCGGATTTAATCACGAGTTTACCGGGCGTCAAAACGTGTATATGAACGCAGCGATACTGGGTTTAAGCAATGATCAAATCGAAGCCAAATATAAAGATATAGCTGATTTCGCTGATATCGGTGAATTCATAGATCAACCGGTAAAAAGCTACTCTAGTGGAATGATTGTGAGACTTGCGTTTGCCGTTCAATCGCAAGTAGATCCAGATATTCTAATAGTTGATGAAGCCTTGGCTGTTGGTGACGCCAAGTTTCAGGCCAAATGCTTTGAACGTCTTCGCCAGCTGAAAGAAAAGGGTACCAGCATATTATTGGTAACCCACTCCAGTGAGCAGATCGTCACCCACTGTACAAAAGCGATCTTGCTGGATAAGGGCGTTCAACTTGAAACAGGAGAGCCCAAGTATGTTGTCAATCGTTACCATGACCTTTTATTCGGCAAAACAAGAAATACAAGAGCAGCTATTAGCGATGACATTCAAGGATCCACTGTAATAAGTTATCCTGAACCCAAATTAAGCATTACCGAAGACTTATTCAGTACCCGTATAGGTTACAACCCACACGAATATCGCTGGGGTGATGGCGCAGCATCTATCATAGATTTTTTTCTGGCTACTGATTCAGCAGCCTATCCCACTGCGGTTAAAACTGGCGAAAAAATCCAACTGTCCGTTACAGCAAAGTTTCACTCAATCTTTTACCGTCCTATCTTTGGTGTAACTATAAAGACAAAGGAAGGAATAACCGTTTATGGAGCTAATTCCGAAACACTGGAATGTGTTCAGTTCCATGACCTCAGTCAAAGGGGGTCGGTAATTCGAATCGATCTCGAATTTGGCTGTCGCCTGGGTCCAGGGGATTACTTTATCTCTCTTGGAATTGCGACACGAGCAGGTGAAGAGATCATCCCACATGATCGGCGCTATGACTCAATACATTTACAAGTAAAACCCAATACAAGCATGTTTGGGTTAGCTGATTTGGAAATGACAATGCTTGCAAATAAGGTAACGCTGTGAAGTCATCTTTAGAAAAATACGGATACCAATTTAACACTGATCTAGGAATCTGGATTACTCGCGAATATGAAGGGTTTGCCTATAGCGATGGAGATGAAGTAGAGCAACGAATTGCTCGAGCAGTGAAGTCTGCTTCTGACGTGTCCGTTTTATCTACGGAGCTCAAGAAACACTGTATAGATTGGCCATCAATATATCACCTGAGTAGTAGACGCTCGAATCTGATGAGACCTTTCCACCATCTTTTGAAATCTGCTGATATTTTGGAAATTGGTGCTGGCTGTGGTGCAATCACTCGATACTTGGGAGAGTCCGGCGCTAATGTGTTGGCGCTTGAAGGAAGCACTCGACGAGCTTTAATTACGAGAACACGGACTCGCGATCTCGAGAATGTTATAGTAGTAAATGATGCATTTGATGATTTTAAGTGTGATAAAAAGTTTGATTTCATTACACTTATAGGTGTTCTTGAGTATGCGGGCATATTTACGTCTGGCGATCAACCGCACCTTCAGATGCTGAAACGTGCGCGGAAGTTTCTTAAGCCAGGCGGTCAATTAATATTAGCGATAGAGAACCAGCTAGGACTCAAATACTTTGCTGGTGCGCCAGAGGATCACATTGGGCAGCCAATGTACGGATTAGAAAATCGCTATCGCTCCAATCAACCTCAAACTTTCGGTCGCAAGTCACTGCAAGATCTTCTAAAAGCAGCGGGCTTGTCTTTTACTAAGTTTTTTGCACCTTATCCAGACTACAAGCTTCCTGTGTCAATTATCACGGAAGAAGGCTTTGCAAACACACAATTTGATGAATCAGCATTGGCAAGCCAAAGTGTTAAATTTGATTTACAGATGCCATCATTAAGTAACTTTGCATTGGAGTCAGTATATCCTGAGATAATTAGAAACAATTTAGGCTTGGATATGGCCAACTCTTTTCTGGTGGTCGCGGCAACTAGAAAATTTTATAGAGACGATACAGCCACCCTTGGCTTTCATTTTAGCACTGATCGTATACCCAATTACTGTAAGCAAACTCAATTTGTTCTGAGTGATTGCGGAACGATAAGCGTTAGATATATTGAATTAGCAAAGGATCCCAGAAAACTTAAACATAACTTGATTTCATTCTCTGTTCCCCAATCAGCTGACTACATTAGGGGTCAATTATTTTCTCAAAAATTTGTTCACATAGTTAAGAATGATGGATGGACATATCAGGAATTAGCCACATACTTTTTTGACTTTATCGATATATTGAAAGACCTTGGTGCACTTTCATTTTCCCATATTTCAGAAATTACTGCTAAAACCAAAGTCCCTGGTCGGTTTTTTGATGCGATACCGCAAAACATAATCATTGGAATTGATGGATGCCCAGAGCTTTTTGATAAAGAGTGGGTGGTTAACACAGAAATTGAACTAGGACACTTATTGTTCCGTTCCTTTTTATCGGTAATAAATACGATGTCCCGATTTGGTCTTAATGGAGAATTGCAGACAGAAATTACGCGACGCAATTTAATCGATCGTGTGTTTAAGCATATTGGTATTGTTCTAGAGGACGCCGATTACAGATGTTACGTTAATATTGAGTCTGAGATTCAGCATTTAGTGAGCGGACTGCCAAAATCATCGTTTGAAGATTGGGGAAGCGAGTACTTATTACCGTTGCACAATCTCGAGCAAGGCATGAAGGATCGCAACAGTCAGATCGTGTCACTCGAGCAAGGCATGAAGGATCGTGACAGTCAGATCGTGTCACTCGAGCAAGGCATGAAGGATCGCAACAGTCAGATCGTGTCACTCGAGCAAGGCATGAAGGATCGTGACAGTCAGATAATACAATTTTTACAGTCTAATTCATGGCGTATCACTGCGCCATTAATATTCTTAAGCTCACCCTTTAAACAGAAAAAGAAAACAAAACGAAACGAAACGATGAAGATTAGTAAAATCGCAGTTGTTATTCCTGTTTATAAAGATGTTAACCTAACAAAGAAATGTCTTAAACACGCATTGATCTCGGTTAAGCTCTGTAAAGGTGCGAAAATCGTTGTCATTAATGATTGCTCGCCCGAAAAAGATATGCAGCTAGAATTAGAAGGATTTGCAAGGAAAAACCAAGATTATGTTGAGCTTATAGTAAATGAAGAAAATATTGGGTTTACCAAAACGGTAAATATAGCTTTAAGCAAATATGCTGACTGTGATATCGTATTGCTTAATGCAGACGCTATTTGTTATGACAAGAATACGATTTGCCGTTTAAGAGATGACGCTTACTCGGATGGGAAGATATCCACAGTTACGCCACTGTCAAACAACACAGAAATATGTTCTTTTCCTGTTTTCATGTCAAGTAATGAGCAATTTACGTCTCATCATGCGAAAGCGCTAAGTGAAATAAAATTTTCCTCGCCAACTTTACCTCTTGTCGAAACTCCAACAGGAATTGGGTTCTGTATGTACATAAAACGCGCAGTGATAGACGAGATAGGCACGCTAGATGAAATAAAGAATAATTCATGGAGGATGACTTTGCCGTTACGTGAGGTTAGACGCTGGCTTTCATCGCCTGCGCAGCAAGCAAAACGCTATACAAAAGCTGCCCTCCGGTTAGCAAAGCGGGTGTACCAGTCGCTACCGCTGAGTTATAAAACAAAGGCAAAACATCGGCAACTTTTAGCAAAAACATTTCCACGAGTTTTGCTGGCATCTGGTGCCCCCTCGTCGAGCGTTACTGCATTGAGGTTTCCTCAACCTGAAATCGACCTGATAACCAATCAGGGCGTCAATTTGGCTAAGGGAAACGCTTTGGATGATCGAGCAGTTTGTATTGTGATTCCCACTACAGAACCCCCTCTGGTTTCAGTTGTTATCCCCGTCTATGGCAAGGTTGAGTACACTTTGCACTGCTTGAAATCCATCGTTGCACATCCCCCCCTTGCTGCCTACGAGATTATTGTAGTGGATGACGGCTCGCCAGATGATTCCTATGAAGTACTATCAAAAGTACAGGGTATCCGGCTGCTACGGAATGAACAAAATCAAGGATTCATTCGTTCCTGCAACAACGGTGCAATAGAAGCTAAAGGCCAATATTTGTACTTTTTGAATAATGACACTGAAGTTACTCCAAGCTGGATGGATGAACTTCTGAGAACATTCGACGAGTTTCCAGGAACGGGGTTGGTTGGCTCCAGGCTGATTTATCCGGATGGACGGCTGCAAGAAGCCGGCGGCATCATCTGGCAAGATGGTAGTGCATGGAATTTTGGTCGCTTCCAAGATCCACAACTTCCTGTTTACAACTACGCCCGAGAAGTTGATTACTGCTCAGGCGCTTCCATCATGGTGCCCAAAGCACTATTCGACAAATTAGAGGGTTTTGACGAACACTACATACCGGCTTACTGCGAAGACAGTGATCTTGCGCTCAAGATACGGGACAAGGGTTATCGGGTGATCTATCAGCCTCTGTCTACGATCATACACTTTGAGGGAATCACCTCCGGGACGGATGAAACGCAAGGCACCAAAGCTTACCAAGTTGAAAATAGCAAGAAGCTCTACAAACGGTGGCAACATCGCTTGGCGAGCCACCAAGCCGCAGGACAGGATGTCGACGATGCCAAGGATCGCCGTGCAAGTCAACGGGTCCTGGTGCTTGACCACTGCACACCAACTCCCAACCAGGATGCGGGCTCTGTGACGGCATTTAACCTGCTGCTCCTGCTACGGGAAATGGATTTTCAAGTTACCTTTATCCCTGAAGACAACTTTCTCTACATGCCGGAGTACACCACAGCGTTACAGCGTGCTGGAATTGAGGTGCTTTACGCACCATACATAATCACGGTTGAGCAGCATCTCAAAGAGCATGGCTCACGTTACGATCTGGCAGTCCTTTT
>MKWU01006452.1_pt1 | contig 11929 bp, 8 predicted proteins | sample 809101 | NCBI WGS metagenome assembly MKWU01 (sample SAMN05860141, study PRJNA318959) | sponge metagenome | host: Aplysina aerophoba | place: Slovenia: Piran, Adriatic Sea, Gulf of Piran | collected 2013-05-07
CGCAGGTGTCGACGACGATCTTGAGACCGCGCGATTCGACGAGGAAGGCCTGGATGATCATCTTGAGCCGCTCGCCGCCAGGCGTGACGAAGTGAGGTTCGAGCCAGTCCAGGTCCGGCGCGAGGTTGTCCGGCGTGGCGTCCGGCAACAGAAAGGACGCCGGGACCGGATAGTCGATCTCGATGATCGGGGTAATCGACACGTCGCCGATCTTGATGCCCATGAGTAGACCTCTCCTGATTGAATGCTCTGAGTTGCGGCTTCCCGTACCCGCGCGTCAGCGAGTGAGCCAGGCGAACTTCTGCGGCTTGCGCTGCGCCTTTGGGTCGATCAGCACGTTGACCAGCGCCGGCCGGTCGGAAGCGAGCGCCTTGTCCAGGGTCGGGCCGAGATCGGCCACCTTCTCGACCAGGTAGCCCTTGCCGCCGAACGCCTCGATCACCCGCTCGTAACGGGCGCCGAGGGTGTAGGTCGAGGGCGGCAGCGGCTTGCCCGGAAGGTACTCGCTGACGCCGCCGCCAATGCCGTTGTTGTTGATCACGACGAACGTTACGGCCAAGTTGTAGCGGCAGGCGACTTCGACCTCCATGCCGGAGAACCCGAAGGCCGAGTCGCCCTGGACGCAGATCGTGCGCCGGTCCGGATGGACGACGGCGGCCGCGATCGCCAGCCCCGTGCCGACGCCCATCGTGCCGAACGTGCCGGCGTCGAGCCGCTTGCGCGGTTCCATGTTCGGCAGCACGGTACGCGAGATGTCCATCGTGTTCGCGCCTTCGGCGACCAGCATGTCCTGGGGTTCCAGACGGTCGGCGATCTCCCGCAGGGCCCGGTAGTAGCCCATCGGCTCGCTGTCGTCGTCGAGCATCGCCTGGACCGCGGCCTGGTTCTGGGTCGCGCTCTCGCGCAGGTTGGCAAGCCACTCGTTGTCGGCCGAGAGCGCGAAGGGTTCCGCGTCGAGCGCCTCGTTCAACTGCGCGGTGACCGCCCGCGCGTCGCCGACCATGCCGACCTCGGTCGGGACGTTCGTGCCGATCTCCTCGGCATTGACGTCGATCTGGAGCACCCGCACGCCCTTCTTGAAGCGTGGCGGCAGCCCGAAGTGGAGAATCCAGTTCAGCCGGGCGCCGATCAGCAGGATCACGTCCGCGTTCTGGAGCGCGAACGAGCGCGCCGGGGCGACCAGGTGGGGATCGTCGTCGGAGACGACGCCCTTGCCCATCGGCGTCGGCAGCACGGGCAGGTTCGTGCGCTGGACGAAACGGCGCACTTCGCTCTCGGCGCGGGCGTAGGCCGCGCCCTTGCCGACGATGACCAGCGGGTTCTTCGCCTCGCGGAGGACCGCCACGGCGCGCTCGACTTCCCTGGGGTCGGCCAGACTGGTCGGGGGCTCCGGACAGCGGGGCGGGAACTCGACGTCTTCTTCGTCGACCTGGGCGGTCAGGACGTCGTTCGTCAGGTTCAGGTAGGAGGCGCCGGGACGACCGTAGATCGACGTGCGGACCGCCTGTTCCACGTAGAACGGCGCCCGGTGAGCGGCGTCGATTTCCGCCGAGTACTTCGAGAACGGGCGCGCCGCCTCGACCTGCGGGCACTCCTGGAACGCGCCCTGGCCGTTCTGGTAGCGGTCGTTCGCGCCGCCGAGCAGCACCATCGGCCAGCAGTTCTTCTCCGCGTTGGCGAGACCCGCGATGCCGTGCACCATGCCCGGGCCCGACACGCCGAGGCAGGCCCCGGGTCGGCCGGTCAGGTAGCCGACCGCGCCGGCGGCGTAGCTTGCCGCCTGCTCGTTGCGGAAGCCGTAGTACTGGATTCCCGCCTGTTGTGCGGCGTGGGCTACCCCGTAGACGGGGAAACCGACGATGCCGAACATGTAGTCGACACCCTGCTGCTTCAGGCTGCGGGCGATCAGGGCGTCTCCGGTCAGGGTCATGTCGTGGTCTCCTGGCTGTCGGCGGCGGGAGTGGGCAGAGCGCCCAGCACACCGTCCGCGCGTAGCCGGTCGATTTCAGTTTGGGTGAGGTTGAGTTCGTCGGCCAGGACGCTGTCCGTGTGGCGGCCCAGGAGCGGTGCCGCCTCGATCTCGACCTGGCTGTCGCTGAGGTTCATCGGCGAGCCGAGCACGCGCACCGGCCCCTTGGCCTCGTGGTCGACGGTGTGCACGAACCCGCGTTCGTTGAGGTGGGGATCCGCGAACAGGTCGAGCGTGTCGAGCACCGCGCTGGCCGGCACGCCGGCCGCGCCGAGGATCGCCATCGCCTCCTGCTTCGTGTAGCGGCTGGTCCACTCGGAGATGACTTCCGCCAAATCGTCGCCGTTCTCAAAGCGCCCCTTGGGTGTGTTGTAGCGGGGATCGTCGGCGAGGTCCTCGCGGCCGATCGCGCCGCACAGCGCCTCCCACATCCGGTTCGTGACCACGAGCATGTAGACGTAGTCGTTGGGGCCGAACGGCTTGCAGGGGTAGAGGTTCATCATCGCCCCGCGGCCGGTGCCGCTGCGCGGGGCCGCCCTTGTGCCGAACTCGCCGCCCATCGCGACCGCCGTGCGCATGAACCAGGTCACTCCCTCCTGCATCGACATCTCGACGAGCTGGCCCTTGCCGGTGCGCAGCTTGTTGGCGTGAGCCGCGCAGAGTGCCAGCGCCATCAGCACCCCGGTGCCGCAATCGCCGATCGTCGTTCCGGGCCGCAGCGGCGGCCCGTCCGGGTCGCCCGTGATCGACATCGAACCGCCCGCGGCCTGAGCCACCGGGTCGAAGCACTTGTAGTCGCTGTAGGGGCCGCTGTTGCCGAAGCCCTTGATCCGGCCGTAAATCACGTCCGGATGGACCTCGCGAACCGAGTCGTAGTCGAGCCGGAGTTTCTCGACCACGCCGGGCCCGAAGTTCTCGACCAGGATGTCGAATCGGGGCGCCATCTTCAGCAGCAGATCGCGGCCCTCCTCGGACGCGAGGTTGATCGCGATGCTGCGCTTGTTGCTGTTCCAGTTGATGAAGTACTCGGAGTCGTCCGTGGTCCGTCCGCCCGCGAGACCGCGCCCCGGATCGCCGGTGCCGGGGCGCTCCACCTTGACCACGTCGGCGCCCAGCCAGGCGAGGGCCTGGGTACACGAAGTCCCGGCTTCGTACTGCGTCAGATCGAGAATGCGCAGACCGTCGAGTGCTGGCATGGGTGGCCTCCTGGCTGTGCGTTGCGGGCGCATACGATAACCGGTTCCGGGTGGACGTCGCAGTGCCGGCGATAGGCTCCGGCGGAATCTCGAAGAGGGGTAACGCATGCAGATCGGAAGTCGCTTCGACCTCGCGGTGCGAAGCGTGGTTTCAGCGCTCGTCATTCTGGCGCTGTCTCCATCCGTCGGCGCGCAAGACACCGGAGCCATGGTCGAGTGGCCGGCGTTCGGCAACGGCCCTGACAACACGAAGTACTCGGCACTCGATCAGATCGACCGGTCGAACTTCCAGGAGCTCCAGGTCGCCTGGGAGTGGGAGTCCCCATCGACCGCCGTGGTGGAAGCGAATCCCGCGGTCAAGCCGGGCCAGTTCAAGCCGGTCCCGATCATGCTGGATGGCGTGGTCTACGTGGCCACCGAGGTGGCCCAGGCGGCCGCCATCGACGCGGCCACCGGTGAGACCCTCTGGACCTACGATCCCGAGTCCTGGCGGGCCGGCCGGCCGGCGAACATCGGTTTCCAGCACCGCGGCGTCGTGTCCTGGCGGGGAACGGTCGCCGACGGGGAGCGCGAGCGGGAGGAAACGCGGATCTTCCTCGCCACCCACGATCGGCGGCTGATTGCCCTGGACGCGAGGACGGGCGAGCCGATCGGCGGCTTCGGCGAGGGCGGCGAGGTCGACCTGTTGGCCGACCGGGGCGAGGCCGACTTCGGACGCCGGGTCAACCCGCGCGCTATCACCCACAGTTCGCCGCCGGCGGTCGTCGGCGATACGGTGGTCGTCGGCTCCGTGGTCAGCGATGGGGCGATTCGGCAGGCGGCGCCGCCGGGCCACATCCGTGGCTACGACGTGCGCACCGGCGAACTCAAGTGGATCTTCCACACGATTCCCCAGGAGGGCGAGTACGGCGTCGACACCTGGGAGAGCGACTCCTGGAAGTACAGCGGTAACACGAACGTCTGGAACATGATGGCCGTCGACGAGGAGCTCGACTACGTCTACTTGCCGATCTCGACGCCGACGAACGACTTCTACGGCGGCCACCGGCTGGGCGACAACCTGTTTGCCGAGAGCATCGTCTGCCTCGATGCCGAGACCGGCGAGCGGGTCTGGCACTTCCAGGCCGTCCACCACGGGCTCTGGGACTACGACTTCCCGACTCCGCCGCAGCTCGTCGACATCACGGTCGACGGGCGTGAGATCAAGGCCCTGGCGCAGGTCTCGAAGCAGGCGTTCACCTACGTTCTCGACCGGGTGACCGGGGAAGAAGTGTGGCCGATCGAGGAGCGTCCGGTGCCGGAGTCGGACGTTCCAGGCGAGCGGGCGTCGCCGACCCAGCCGTTTCCGACGAAACCGCCACCGTTCGACCGCCAGGGGGTCAGCGAGGACGACCTGATCGACCTGACGCCGGAACTGCTGGCCGAGGCGAAGAAGATCGCCTCCGGGTTCCGGATGGGCCCGCTGTTCACGCCGCCGAGCACGGGTAGCGGCGTTCTCATGCTGCCGAGTGCGGGCGGCGGGGCGAACTGGCCGGGCGCGGCGGTCGATCCGGAGACAGGTGTCCTCTACGTCCCCTCGTCGAGCTCGATCAGCGTCCACCCGTTGAGCAAGCCCGATCCGGCGCGTTCCAACCTGAACTACGTCGGCTCCTTCTTCGCACCCTCCGGCAGTCCGCTGGGGCTGCCCCTGGTCAAGCCTCCCTGGGGCCGGGTGACCGCGATCGACCTGAACACGGGCGAGCACCTGTGGATGACGCCGAACGGCCACGGTCCGAAGGATCATCCGGCGCTCGCCGGTCTCGATCTGCCGATGCTCGGTGGCGGTTCCGGAGCGCCGATGCTCACCAGCACCCTGCTCTTCGTCACCCAGCGGCGGGGTTGGGGCGAAGACAACTCGCCGCGGATCAACGTCTTCGACAAGGCGACGGGGGAGCTGCTCGGCCACGTGCCGCTGCCGGACACGGCCAACGGCAACCCGGTCACGTACATGGTGAACGGCCGGCAGTACATCGTCGTCGCGGTCGGTGGCGGCCCGGCCATCGCCGGTATCCGCGAGCTCCTGGAGGAGGCCGGCGTCGAGCTCTCGGAGGGGCAGATCGCCGCGCTGTCGGCGCGGGGGACGACGCCCAAACTGGTGGCCTTGGCACTGCCGTGATCGACGCCGACGTTCACATCCCCAATCCGCGCCTGCGGGACCTGCTGCCCCTGCTGCCGGAGCACTGGGTGGAGCACTTCAACAACACGGTGGACAAGGGCGCCTCCCAGGAGTACTACCCTCCGCGATCGCCCGTCGCGGGCCGCCGCGGCGGCCTGGCGGAACTCCGCGAGGCCGTGTTCGAGCAGGGCGGCGCGGAGTTGGCGATCTCGAGCTGCCTCTACGCTGTCGACAGCGTCCACAACCCGGACGTCGCCATAGCGCTCGCGACCGCCACGAACGACTGGCAGTCCCGGGAGTGGCTGGAGCAGGAACCGCGGCTCCGCGGTTCGGTCGTCGCGCCGATCCAGTTGCCGGCCGCGGCGGCGGAGGAGATCGAGCGCTGCGCCGAGCGGCCGGGTTTCGTCCAGGTCCTGATACCCGTGCGCACCGAGCACCCGCTCGGGAGCCGGCTCTACCACCCGCTGTGGAAGACGATCGAGCAGAGCGGCCTGGTCGCGGCGATTCACTTTGGCGGCGCCCCGGTCATGCCGCCGACGCCGACCGGCTGGCCGTCCTTCTTCCTGGAGGAGTACACGGCGATGGCGCAGGTGTTCGCCACCCAGCTCACGAGCATGATCGTCGAAGGCGTGTTCGACGCCTGTCCTGATCTACGGGTCGTCTTCCTGGAGTCCGGGTTCACCTGGATACCGGCGCACCTCTGGCGCATGGACAAGGAGTGGCGGAATCTGCGGCGGCTCGTGCCCTGGGTGCGCCGTCCGCCTTCCGACTACTTCCGCGAGCACGTCCGCGTCGGCATCCAGCCGCTCGATGCGCCGCCCGACCCGGCGCACCTGGGCGAAGTCGTCGACCAGCTCGGCTCGGAAGACCTGCTCCTCTACGCCAGCGACTATCCCCACGTCCACGCGTGCGACGCCGGCGATCTGCTGCTGCGGCTGCTGCCGGATGGGCTTGGGCGTAAGATCAGGTCGGAGAACGCGCGCAGCTTCTACCGTCTTCCAGAAGGAGGGTAGCCATGACCGTGACCCTGATCGAGCCATCCGCGGAGGCCTCGGCGCTTCCTACCGCGATCGAGCGGAAGCGACCGCCGATCATCGACTGCGACTTCCACAACGAGCTCGACTCGATCAAGGATCTCTATCCGTACCTGTCCAAGCGCTGGCGCAACCACCTCGAGACGTTCGGTATCCGTCATCCGAACAGCGGCTACTACCCGCGCTTCATGGATCACCGCGAGGAGGCCCGGCCGCCGTCGGGGCGCACCCCCGGCTCGGAAGTCGGCTTCGCGCGGGAGGACTTCCTTGATCCCTACAACGTCGAGTACGCGATCCTGAACCCGCTGTCTCCGGTCAGTTCGGCGCTCGACCTGGAACTCGGCGCCGCGCTTGCGAGTGCCGCCAACGACTGGCAGATCGCGGAGTGGCTCGATCCCGAGCCGCGGCTGCGGGCCTCGGTCGTCGTCACCCCGCAGGATCCGGTCGCCGCGGCGGCGGAGATTCGGCGCTGCGGCGCCGACGGGCGTTTCGCCCAGGTGCTGTTCATGGGCCGGTTGCAGGAACCGATGGGCCGCCGCAGGTTCTGGCCGATCTACGAAGCCTGCGTCGAGACGGGCATGCACGTGGCCTCCCACGCCTTCGGCGCCTACGGTCATCCGATCACCGGCGCGGGCCACGCCTCGTACTACATCGAGGACCATACGAGCCCGCCCCAGGCGGTGCAGGCCAACATCACGAGCATGGTCGTCGAGGGTGTCTTCGACCGTTTCCCGAGCCTGCGGATGATCTCGGTCGAGAACGGTTTCGCCTGGCTGCCGCCCCTGATCTGGAGGCTCGACTCCGCCTGGAGCCTGCTGCGTGCCGAGGCGCCGCACCTCGAGCGCCTGCCGTCCGAGGTGATCTGCGAGCACGTCTACGTGACCACGCAGCCGATCGAGGAACCGCCCCGGCGCCGCGACTTCCTCAACCTGATCGAGCACTTCGGCGAGCTTTCGAGCCACATCCTGATCGCCAGCGACTACCCCCACTGGGACGGCGACAACCCGGATGTCGTGCTGCCTTCGGGGCTCGACGACAAGCTCGTCCGTGGCATCCAGTGCGAGAACGCCCGGGCTCTGTACGGGCTGTAGGGCTTCCGCTGGACCCGGTTGCGGCGCAGGCGGTCCCTGGATGAAGTACGTCGTCGCCGAGGCGTCCGAGATCGAATTGGGCGGCCGCAAGATCGTGACCGTCGCCGGCCGCTCGATCGGCGTCTTCAACCTGGACGGCGAGTTCTTCGCGCTCCGCAACCGCTGCCCGCACCAGGCCGGTCGCCTTTGCGAGGGCAAGCTCTGGGGCGTGATTCGGTCCGAGCAGCCCGGCGCCTACGAGTACCGCCCGAGCCGGGAGATCCTCTGCTGCCCCTGGCACGGCTGGGAGTTCCACGTCCGCACCGGCCAGTCCTGGTGCGCACCCGAGCGCCTGCGGGTGCGCCGGTACGAGGTCGAGACCGTCGCCGGGGAGGAACTCGCCGAAGCGGCCGAGGCGGAGACGCCGGCCGAGGATCCCGACGCCCCGGCCCCCGGAATGGTCAAGGGCCCGTACACCGCCGAGACCTACCCCGTGACGCGCGAGGGTGAGTACCTGGTGGTCGAGATTCCGGGAACGCCAGGCAAGGCCCCATCGCGCCAGGCTACAGGTGCTAAGGGCCCAATGCTCCGACCGGTATGACGCCCACATCGTCCTTCCGAACGTAGCCGTAGCCGTTCGGCACGATGACAGCCAGGGCGCAGGGTTCGGGGTCGAGGTGGCGGCTCATCTTGATGCGGTCCGCCAATCGTCGGAGGTTGCGGGCACCTTGCTCGACCCAGCGCTCGCCCAGCTTGACCTCAAACGCGGCCCACCGCCCGTCTGTGGCTTCGATGACAGCGTCGACTTCCAGGCCGTCCTTCTCCCGGTAGTGGAAGACTTCCGCGTCGGCCGCCTGAGCGTAGACCCTGAGGTCCCGAACAACCAACGACTCGAACAGGAAACCGAAGAAACGGAGGTCCTGCAGCAGGCGTTCCGGCGTGGCGCGAAGAGCTGCCACGGCGAGCGATGGATCAACGAAATGCCGCACAGGCGCGGCGCGTAGAACGGTCCGCGAACGGAGGTGGGGAGACCATGCCGGCTGGTCTTCCACGATCAGCAGTCGCTCCAGGGCCTCCAGGTAAAGGGCCGCGGTTTGAGGCTTCAGTGGCTCGCGGTGGCTCCCGGCTTCGGCCGCTAGCTTGGAGGTTGCGACTGGAGTCGCAATGTTCCGCGCGAGGGAACGCAGCAGACGGCCGATCTTGACCGGATCACGTCTGCCGCCGCTCACTCGGTGGACATCGGCTCGCCGGATCTCGTTCAGGTAGTCGCGGTTGGCGATCAGAGTCTGCTTCAACGTACTCGCCAGGTTGGCTGGCCAGCCGCCCGCGCAGACGAGTTCGGCAAGCTCCTGGATGGCGAGGGCGGAGCGATCCGTCTCTTGGGGTGTGCGGTCCAGTAACCGGCTCAGTGAAATGCCACCGGTGGATTGGCCAGCCTCAAAGAGGGTAAGCGGTCGCATGCGTATTCGGACGAAGCGGCCGGCGCCCGTGTGGCGCGTGATGTCGTCCGGCGGTACGGCGGATCCAGTGAGGAGGAACTGGCCGGGCGCTGTGGCATCGTCCACGGCGCGACGGACGTGGTTCCAGATGACCGGTTCCTCCTGCCATTCGTCGATGAGTCGGGGTCTGTCGCCGCGAAGGAGCCTCCATGGGTTGACGCCGGCCATTCGCCTGGCGTTCTGGTCGACATCCAGCAGGACCTCGCTGGCTGCGAGCTGTCTCGCGGTAGCCGTCTTGCCGCACGTCTTCGGGCCCTCGATGACGACGGCGCCGATTGCCTCAAGGCGTTCCCTGAGTTCGGCTTCGACGATGCGAGGTAAGTAGTCCATGAGCCGAGAGGTTCCAGGAGAAAGGTCTCTCCGTTTGTCTGGACGATAGCGCGATCAACCGGGACAGACAACCGACAGGGACAGTGTTGGCGTCCGTTGGGAGGCATGTATGGCGACACTGTAGAGGTAGATCTGGGTACAAAGCACGGGTGTGAACGCCGCCTGTAGGGGGCCGGAAATGGCGAAATCCCAGGGGCAGAAACGGAGGGTTGCGCCTGGCAACTCGAACAGTGACCGGGAACGAGGCCGGTCTGTAGCGCTACGTCTGCGGCCGCAGGTCGTACGCCACGGCTTCGCGGTCGTTGCGGACCAGCAGGATGCCCTGCGCGATCGCCGGGTTGTTCCAGGTGCGTCCCGAGACGGCGGGCAGGGCGGCTACTTCCTGGTGGCTTTCAGGCGTCGCGCGGACCAGGACGAGTTGGCCCCGTTCCGTCGTGATCAGCAAGTGCTCCGAGGCGACAAGCACCTGGCCATGGCCGTAGCGGCCGCCCTTCCACATCCGGTCGCCGGTCTCGGAGTCGATGCAGGCGAGAATGCCGTTGTCGAGACCGTAGACGTAGCCGTCGTGGAGCACCGACGTGGAGAAGGTGTTCTTCATCCGGTTGTTGAACCAGATCTCGCGCACCGATGCGGTGTTCGCTTCGAGGTCGGCGTTGACTTCGAGCACGGCGGCACCGTGACCGTAGCCGGACGACACGAAGATGCGATTCGGCGCCACCTGGACTGGCTGCGCGGCGTTGATGCCGTTCATCGTTGCCCAGGGCCGGCTCCAGTACGTTCCGCTGCCGCCGGTGGCCAGCGCCGTGACCTGATCGGCGCCGATCAGGACGATCTGGGAAAGTCCGTCCAGGGTGAAGACCGTCGGTGCGGTGTAGGCACCCTCCGCGTCGAGCGCGCGCCAGCGGATCGCTCCGGTCTCAAGTTCGTAGGTGATCACGGCTCCGTTCGGGCCACCGGGCGCGGTGAGGACCGCTCCGTCCAGAATCGCTGGCGATGCCGCCATGCCCCAGGTCAGGTTCGCGGCGCCCGAGTCCTCGAGAATGTTCGTGCGCCAGATCAAGGCACCGGTCTCGGCGTCGAGCGCCTGCAGTTCGCCGGTGGCGCCGAGTGCGACGAGGGTGCCGTCGGACAGAGCGGGAGTCGCGCGGGGACCGTCACCGCCCATGCTCTCCTCGAAACGAGCATCCCAACTCACGTTCCAGCGTTCGACGCCCGTCAACAGGTCATAGGCCGCGACCACTTCCTGTTCTCGCCGCTGTTCGATGGTGTAGGCGAGGTCGTCGCCGACGACGAAGGATGCGTAGCCGCCGCCGACCGGGATGCGCCAGAGTTCGGGCGGACCACCACTCGGCCAGGCCGTGTTGATCGGTTCCGGATAGCGGCCGTCCATGTGGAGGCCGCGGTAGTAGGGCCAGGAGCTGGGTGACGGAGTCGTGGTGACCGCTTCCGGCTCGACGGCTTGGGCGGTGGCAGGCGCCTCGGTCTGATCCCGGTGTGCCTCGATGGCCCGGTAGTGGCGGTCCTCGTGATGGAAGTCGAGTTTCGGCATGAAGTTGCCGGTCATCTGGAGGCGCATTCCGGTAGTCAGGTTCAGCACCAGCGCCAGGCCGGCGAGCGCGGCCACGGAGATGCCGGTCCACTTCAGGAAGGCGAGAAAGCGGCTTCGTTTCCTGGTCTTGGTCATCTGTCAGGCATCCTACTGGTTGGGTCTCCAGTCATCGTTGCTACGCTGCCGCCCCGCTGTGAAGCCGCCGAGCATTCACCTTCGTTTCTCGCCCGCCGTTCTTCCCGAGACGGCGGCGAACCTGCGCGCGCAGGTCCGCACCCTGCTGGAAGAAACGCGCGCCGCGGGCGTCTGGTTACCGGACGGACTCTCCTGGTGGGGCCGCAACCCGGCTCTCAGCCGCGCGCTCGGCGAGGCGGGGTTCATCGGCATGACCTGGCCGTCGGAGTACGGCGGTTCCGAGCGGAGCTACCTCGAGCGCTACGTCGTGACCGAGGAACTGCTGGCGGCGGGAGCGCCGACCGCGTTCCACTGGTTCGCCGACCGCCAGATCGGTCCGAGCATCCTGAGTTACGGCACCGAAGAGCAAAAGCGGTGCTTCCTGCCGCCGATCGCCCGCGGCGAGATCGCTTTTGCCGTGGGCATGAGCGAGCCTGACTCGGGTTCGGATCTCGCCTCGATCCGGACCCGGGCCGAGCGCACCGACGGCGGCTGGCGGCTCAACGGATCGAAGATCTGGACCTCCTACGCGCACGTGGCGGAGTACTGCGTCGCCCTGGTGCGTACCGAGCCTAAGTCGCACAAGCGCCATGCCGGCATGAGCCAGGTCATCATCGACCTGAAGAACGCGAACGGGATCACGGTGCGGCCGATCATCGATCTGCCGGGCCGGCACGACTTCAACGAGGTCTTCTTCGAGGACACCTTCGTCCCGGACGACTGCGTGCTCGGCAATCCGGGTGACGGTTGGGCGCAGGTCACGTCCGAACTGGCCTACGAACGGAGCGGTCCGGAGCGGTTCCTGACCAACTTCCATCTGCTGCGCGCGCTTGTCGAGGTTCTGGGCGAGGGCGCTTCGCCGGCAGCCCGGCGTGAGACGGGGCGGCTGGTCAGCCGGCTCTGGGCGCTGCGCGCCGCTTCGGTCTCCGTGGCGGCAGCGCTGGAGGCTGGCG
>MKWU01006453.1_pt1 | contig 11928 bp, 9 predicted proteins | sample 809101 | NCBI WGS metagenome assembly MKWU01 (sample SAMN05860141, study PRJNA318959) | sponge metagenome | host: Aplysina aerophoba | place: Slovenia: Piran, Adriatic Sea, Gulf of Piran | collected 2013-05-07
CGCATACCCGGGCGCGACGAGTGTTGTAACGAACATGTTATTTCCCATGGTATTTCATCTGGTATCAGACAATGGGCGTCATTCTCAAGACTGAAAAACAGATCGAGACCATAAGGCGAAGCGGTCAGGCCGCGACCGCAACGCTGCAACGCATGGGTGAAGCCGTCAAGCCGGGCGTCGCCACGTCCGAACTGGACCAAATCGCCCGTAAGATGATTGGGGGCTACGAAGCCACTTCTTCCTTCCTGGGATACAGGCCCACCTTCCATCCGCCGTTTCCCGCCACGATATGCGCGTCCATCAATGAGGAGATCGTGCACGGCATTCCCAGCCCGCGGCGGACGGTCGAGGAAGGGGACATCCTCAGTCTCGACTTCGCCGTGATCATCGATGAATATCACGGCGACACGGCCTTTACCTTCCCCGTCGGCCGTATTTCACCCGAGGCGCAGCGGTTGCTGGACGTCACGAGAGCTTCGGTGTACAAGGGGATTGAGGAAGCGAAGCCGGGGAACCGAATCGGCGACATCGGCCACGCGGTGCAGAAACACGCGGAATCCCACGGGTTTTCCGTGGTGCGGGAATTATGCGGACACGGGATCGGCCGCAGCCTCTGGGAGGAACCGCAGGTACCAAATTACGGCAGGCCGAAACGCGGCATCCGACTCAGGCCGGGCATGGTCATCGCCATCGAACCCATGGTGTGCGCGGGTGCGCACCGCATCCGGGTTCTCGATGACGAATGGACGACTTCGACCGCCGACGGCAAGTTATCCGCCCATTTCGAACACACGGTCGCCATCCTGTCCGACGGTCCCGAGATCCTGACGGAAAACCCGGAATTGTGGGGCTCAAACGGTTTCGCGGGATGAAGCATCCGTCCGGATGATGTGATCCGACCGAACCATGCTTCTGGACATTCCCGACGGCCGGCGCGGGATCATGGCAGACGGGAACCAGGCAGACCGAACCATGCTGCCGGGCATTCCCGACGGCCGGCGCGGGATCATGGCAGATCCTGCAATACCGCGTAACGGCGCGCTTCTTCCCTGGAGCCGGCGAGGACGAGGTACGCGGTCATCTCCGAGCGGCCCCGGGCGGGGACCTCGTGCTTCTTCTTGAGCTTCAGGTGTCCCCCATCTGCGCCCCAACTCTCCATTCGGACTTCATGCCCTGGCGACACCAGTATGAAAGTCCTCCCGGTGCGCGGGTTGGCGGCGGCAGCCCATGATCCGGCACGGTGGTCGCAATACCAGGGATTCCGTTTTCGTTCGTAGTCCGCCGAGAACAGGACGGTGTCGTCCAGTTCGCCGTCGGGCTGCAAAAACAGATTCCATCCTCCTTTCAGATTCCGGTGGGCATCACCCTCGTTAACCAGCCTCCACACCAGCTTGACAACCGGACTGTTCCCCACGGTCAGGGTATCGAGTTCCAGGGTAAGGCCGCGGGATGCTTCTTTCGACAACGGCGCCCGCTGGCGCAGACCCGCCCATTCCGTGCCGAGGGCGTCCGCACACGAGACGGTTTCCACGGTGAAACCCTCGCCTTCGAGTGACGCCGTCCATGACAGGCGGTCCAAGGATACCTCGGGCTGCAGCCCGCCATACCAGGGGTAGCTCCAGCCGAAAGCACCGGGTTTCGGAAAGGCGGTAGCCAGATGATTGCATTCGCCTCCCGCGTCCCGGATAGCGCTCACGGAACCGAGGAAGGAAGGAACCACATCGATCTCGAGCCGCTGGTTTCGAATGGTATACACCCGGTGGCCAGCGGTTTCCACATCGTGGACCTCCACGGCCGACCCGTCGGTCAGCCGGACGATGGGCAGTTCGGCCTCGACGTTGCGCTCCCCGCCTTCGAGTAACATCCGGCCGCTGTATACTCCCGGAGGTTGGGAAGTGGACAGTCGCACCGAACCTTCGAAGGGTCGCTGCCAGTCGATTTCCGAGAAAGAAAACCACATGGGATCGCAGCGCCAGCCGTCGGGCATGAAAAAGGTGACGGTTCCGCTGGCCTTCCGGGTCTTCCATTGCTTCACGCGGAACCGGATTTCGGCCTCTTCCCCTGTGACCACGGCTATCGGTGGATCGGCCGACACCTCGAATTCGTTCAGGATCGGCGGGAGCGGAACTGACTGGTCGACCTGGCGCCCGTTCGTCCGTCGCCAGATTCGGCGCACGCCCTGCCATCCATCGGCGCCGACGAAGAGACGAAGCTGGCCAATGGTTACCCGAGATTGCGGCGCGCAGGTCGTCTCCCGGCTCACCGACTGGTATTCGTCCCCGTTCCATTCGATCTCGTCCGGGTCGCCGGGCCAGAGGACCCCGATCGTCCCGTGAGCCATTTCAAATGCGCCCCACTGCTCAGCGAATGAATCTCCACGCTTGAAGTCATGGTCGTCCGGCGCGGGACGGTCCGCGCATGGCACGCTCAGTATCCCTTCCGGGAGCGGCAACGTCAGTGTCGTAAGGTCCGCGCCCCCGTTCGTCACGAACTGGTAGAGACGAAAAGTACGGGGATCGAATCCGGTGTTCTCCAACCTGTGCTCCACGGATATGACCGGGCCGGCGTTCAACCGGATGATCCGGCTGAAGACCAGTCCGGGCGTTTTCTTCGGTGCATAAGTCGCCGTGAGAACGACGCCGTGCCCGTCCCTTTCGGCTTTCAGCCTGAAGTCCGATTCGCTGTATTCGCTGGGCCACTTCGGCGGAATCGGGCGCGCGCCTTCCGTACCCAGATACCCCCCGGTAGCCCGGTCCCTGATCTTCAACTGGCCGCCCCCGGCCTCCAGGGTGGCCCTGAAAATCTCGTTCTCGAACCGTACCGCGCCGTCCTGATGGCACAGCAGTCCGCCCGGTTCCAACGCGAAAACGGCGTGTTTCGAATCCGCCAGGTCTACCGTTCCGCCCTTCCATTCCACCCGGCCCGAGAGGGTCAATTCGAAAACGCCCTGGCTGTCCGCCTCGATGACCGTTTCGAATCCGCCGTACCCCCCGGCGGGAACCGCGACGGCGTGTGCGCTTCGGTCCACCGAAAGACCGTCTGAAACGGTAAGGCGGACCTGCGCTTCGACGTCATCAGGCAGCTGGCTGTGCAGATTCACGCACACATGCTGTGGTGTGCCGGGCGCCAGCGTGATCTCCCCGGGATCAACGGAAAAAGTCATCTCGACCCGCGGACGAATGCCCGTGGCGAGCTCGATGGGAAGATCGTCCCAATGGATAGACGTCCGGACCCTCGGTGCGGTTTTATCCCTGTCCACGGCCACGGCCTTTGCCGATACGCTGACCGGCGCCTCCAGGATAGCCGTCTCACCGGGTCCCAACCTCTCCCTGTGGTGAAAGTCGATGGACAGGTCGCCGGACTCCTTCGCCGTCAACCCGAAAGTTACCGGTTTATCCTTACGGTTTTGCAGTCTCCACCGCAGGGTGGTCCGGCGGCCCCGCACCGGCTCGATGTCGTCCACCGTCGCGCACGCAGACAACTCCGCGGTCTCCACCGCGGCCACCTGCCGGGCCTCGCGGTCCACCCGGACCGTCAGTTCCTCCCGGTTTTCGGCAGGCGCGGCCCCACCGGACGGTGGTGTCAGGCCGCCGGGGCCGGCGACGCCCGCGTTGCCACCGCAGTCGGACGATGGGCGGTTCCCTTGAGCGACGAAACGGTAAGTGAATACGCGAAGTCCCTCCCATTCTTCCTCGTCGGGCACCTGCTCGATCGACCTCTGCAGGGATTCGTACCAGTCGTGCCGGCCGAAGAAGTACCGAGTGCACGGCATTGAAAGGATCGCGGGGATATAATTGCGCATCAACGGCCAGGCTTCGGCGTCCCAGAAGAAACCCGTCCGCTTGTACGGCGCCATCGCCTTCACGTTCCCCGACCAGGTATCGAGATCGAGGTGGGTCTTCTTGTCCTCGATGGTCCTCTCCACCGAGCGGACGAGCATCCTCCGGCCGATGCTCCGGCCCTGAAAACGCGGAGACACGTTCAGCAGGGCGAGGTACAGGGCCTCGCCGTCGTCCTTGTCGTATACCAGGGAACAGTACCCGCCGATCTGCTCCCCCTCCGCCCACACATAGACCGCAGTATATTCCTCCCGTTCGTGCCAGTCCCGGATACTCCTCGCCGCCGCGGGCACGCCGCCGTTCCACGTGCCGGGCCACTCGAGATCGCTCTCGTTCCACATCTCGGCGATTGCCGCGGCATCCCGCACGGGGTCGATCAGGCGCAGATTGGCCTGCTCCGCCATCTTGTCACCTCTTAGTCTCAATGGATCCTTGCCATGGTCCGGCTACTCGCGTCGATCCGGCGGGCGAACCGCATTGTCGTGCGGGATCGCGCCGACTTCGTTCACTTCATAGCCGAATCGCTCCAGGTAATGATCGGCGGGGAGCAGTGCGTCGCCCCGGTGGGCCATCTCTTTCTCCAGTTGTTCGTCCAACCGGCGCTGCAACGCCGCATGTTCCTCCCTGCCGGCCAGGTTGCTCATCTGGCAGGGATCTTCCCGGTTGTCATACAGCAGCCAGGGCCCGTCGAGATTGCGTACGTAGGTATGCCCGCCGGTCCGGATGCCCCGCCAGGGCTGGCCCCGGTATTCCGAAAAGGGCGCGATGCTCATGATATAGGCGGCTTCGTTGCCCATAAAGTCCTTGCCTCGCACCGCCGGCGCGTGATCCCGGCCCTCGCAGCCGCCGGGGGCGGGAATTCCGGCCAGGCCGAGCAGCGTCGGCATGATGTCCACCACGTTGAAGGGCGTTTCGATGCGAAGTCCCCCGTACGCCTGGTCCGGGCAACGCATGACGAAGGGGACGCGGATGGACTCGTCCCAGGGGTGCTGCTTGCGCTGCCGGCCCTGCGATCCGAGCATGTCGCCGTGGTCCGACGTATAGACGAACACCGTGTTCTCCATCAGCCCCTGTTCATCGAGGGCATTCCCCAGGCGCGCCAGTTGATCGTCAAGGGCCGTTATGTGGGCATAATAACCCGCAATGTCGTCACGGTGTGGGTCGGAACAGTTGGGACGCACCTCGATCTCGCCCGCCGGATACAGATCGCGGTATCTGGCAGGCACCGCCTCGTAGGGATTGTGCGGCGGTCCCCATGACAGGACCAGCGCGAAGGGACTGTCCCGCTTTCCGGATTGGATGTATTCGATGGCCAGGGAAGTCTGTGCCTCCGCGTCGTACCCGTCCCAGTACAGCGGCGCGTCCGTATCCCGGTAGTACACGGAGTGCATGTAGTCGTGGGTGCAGTTTCCCACGGCCCAGAAATCGAATCCCTGTCTGCGCGGACCGGGCGGCGTGAATCCGCCCCGCGACGGGCCGTCGAGATGCCATTTGCCGATGTACGCGGTCCGGTAGCCCGCAGCGCGCAGGACCGTCCCCAGTGTCGGCCGGTCCGCCGGCAGCCGCACGTCGTTCATGAACATGCCGGTCGTCAACGGATACTGTCCGGTAAGAAACGCCGCCCGCCAGGGCGTGCAGACCGGAACGTTGGCGACTGCCAGATCGAAGGCGACGCCTTCCCGGGCCATGCGGTCCATGTAAGGCGTGCGCACCTGGCGGCTTCCGCCGAATCCGGTACTGCACCAACGGTGCTGATCACCAAAAACGAATACGATATTGGGAGAACGGTGTTCGGTCATGATAAGATCGCTCGTCAACCTCGCCGGATCGCACGGTCCAGCAACGATTTCAGTACGGGTGTCAAGGCGATGGCCCGTGCCGCGGTCCGGCCCACGGGCGACATCTTCTTCCAGGTCCTTGCCAGGATTTCCACCAGTTTCTCCTCTTTGTGCTTTTTCGCGAATGCGGGCAGGTAGTACCGGAAAAACACCAGGCAGGCAACGTCCTCGAGGGTCTGCGCCTCCGGGTCGGCCTTGAGTCTTTCCTTTCTGACGAGGGACTTCACCCGGTCTACGAGGGCATCGTCATAACCGGCATCCCGCAGGATCGAGCCCGCGGTCTGGGCATGGTACCCGGCCAGTTCCGTTCTCCACTGCCGGTAACCGAGCCGGCCCACGGGAAAATCCTCGCGGGGTATCTTCCACCTTTGAATATGCTGGCAACGCACGGCGAGGCGAAGCGCTTCCGACGCGTCGGCCGCCAGATCCTCCAGGCAGGCGGACATCCGCACGCCGTACAGCAACGCCTTCGGCCAGGTTCTGCCCTCTGCTTCTTCCGTTTCCGGATCGGCGCCGTTGGCGGCGTCTATACGCTCTATCGCGTCCGAGAATCTGTCACGATCCATCAAGCTTTTCTCTTTCATCAAAAAAGCCGCCAGATGGTGTTTCCGGCGGCTTTTCCGTAGTGGCATGAAGCGGTACGGGATGTTCTTTCAGGCGGAAATAGCGAGCCGGTCGCGGAATGCCTGCGTCTCGAACGTCTGCTCGGCAGGTTGAAAGTCGATTCCATGCCGGGCGCACAGTTTGCGCAACTTGTTGACCGCGCCCCCTATATGCTTGCCTTCCCGGCAAATCCCGAACAAGTGCTGGCTCACGACCCTGCGGGAGATGCCCAGGATATCCGCTGCCTCCTGCTGGGTTTTCTGATAAATGAAATACAGCACCACGACCTCGCACTGTTTCTGGGTCAGATACTGGGAAAGGAAATCGTAGACCGAGTCGGCCAGTTCGTCCACCCGGTCTTCGCGCTGATACCTGTGCACCCGATCCTCCCCCGTCTCGTACCAGATATTCGCTTCATTGGGAAACTGCTCCAGATCAATCTGTTCCAATCGGATTTCCCAGAATTCAGGATTATACATGAAGTGATTCTACCTCCGGTTGAGTTCGCTCAAGAAAAAAAAACACCGCTTGACGTGGGTCTCGCGGCTCCGGAGGACGTGCGTCAGTTTCCCTGACCAGATTGGTATGTCAGGGATTGCGCCAACAACACTCCGGAGACGAGATCGGCGTGCCCGCGTCAGTGACGAAGGGCTTGGGACGCGTGATGGACCGCATGATAAGGAATCTTCCTGCCATCTTCCTGCCTCCTCTTATGGGTTTGAGCCCGGGGCGGACGGTCGAAATGACCTGTTGTGATTATCGAGTCGTCCATGGTTTCTGCAATCGAAATTACCTCGGGTACATTGACGCTATCTTAATACCTACAATCCGGATGCACTTTTCCTTCGATTTGAGTCACGAAAAAAACAAAATCCCGGCACCCGGCCGGGACTGATCCGTATCGATCTAACGCTGAAGCCTCGATCCGGTTCCTTCGATCTGCAATTCCAGGTCCTCCCTGGTGAACCAGTTTATAGGTCCGGGTACGGAACAGGCCAGGGCGGCGGCGGCACTGCCGTACCGCAAGGCGGAACGGGTGCAGTCCTCCTGTAAACCGAGGAGACAACCTGCCGCGAAGGCGCCCAGCGCGCCGTCGGTGTCGATCACCCTGATCCCGTCTATACGGTCTTCGAACGCCTCGCCGGTGGGGGAAACCGCGATGCCACTCCAGGTCGCCACGCCGGCCGCGGGGAGACGGTGATCCACGACCACCGTGTGCTTCGCGCCGAAACGGGTCCGTGCCAGATCGACCGCCGTGGCCAGCGGCCCTTCGAACCCCCAGATCGTCTCGAGGGAACGTCGCGTCAACATGAGGATTTCCGCGGCATCCACGACATCGACTACCCGCTTTACTACTTCATCGTCGAGGCGCTCCCCGCCCGGTACGTCCAACAGGAGGCTGACCGGGTTGTTCGCGGCCCGGGCGCATTCGAGGGCGGCTTCCAGTCTGGCGGCGTTGACGGCATCGAGCATGGGCGCCGTGAGGTCCAGGTGCAGGACGGCCGTTTCGCGATCGGAAGGCCAGTCCTCCGTGCCCGATCGGGTTGAACGGAAGGCGGTATCGTCCATGTCGTACCAGGTCCGGGCCGGCCTCGGCGCGCTGCCCGTCTCGGCGTAACACAGCCCGGTGCGTCCTCCAGGCAACCGGGCCACGCGATCCGTGTCCACCCCATGCTCCCGGACCTTGTTGACCAGCTTCATGCCCAGGGGCGTGTCGCCCACGACCGAAAGCCAGGCCGTCCGGAGGCCAAGCCTTGCGAGTCCGACCGCCGTCTCCAGGGCGCCGCCGGCCACGGTAACGTCGAACCCCGAGGCCTGCTCGAATCGTTCCCGCCCCATCGGGGTAAGGCGCAGAAAACCTTCGCCCCAGGTTACCGCGTCGTACCCGGTTCCGTGCTTCTTCATTGCCGGCGCTCCCGACTGTCTTCCTCGATCGACTCCAGGAATTTCAGTGATTTCAACTCCCGTCCGTCGTCCATCTGAAACAGGTAGAAGGCGCGGATTGCGCGCTGAATCTCGCGCCGCGACGTCCTCACGGGTTTCAGTCTCGTCAGATTTTCCAGCGGCAACTCGCGCACGCGGGACAACAGCCGCGCGGTACCCAGGGAGATCCGCATCGCCTCGCCGTCCTGCGCCTGGCAGTCGCGGCACAGAATCCCGCCCAGGGCCGGACTGAAGCAGACCGACGTTTCCTCCGGGCGCTCACCGCATCCCAGGCAGGATGTGAACTCGGGTCCGGTGCCGTAGACATCGGCGAATTCGATCTGAAAGCGCCAGAACAGCATTTCGCACGATTCCGCGGACTGCCGGTCGATCGCTTCCAGCGTGCGAAAGATCAGCCCGAAGAGCGCTTCGCCGGGTTCTTCGCCCAGGACCAGCCTGTTCACCAGTTCACAAACTGCGCTGGCATAAGCCACCTTCGTGAGGTCTTCTCCGATCTGCCTGAAGTACGGTCCCGCCTCGACTTTCGAAAGTTGCTGCAATTCGCGGTTTGTGCGGTGGTTGAAATATACCGTGATCACCTGGTAAGGTTGCAGTAAAGACGCCGTCCCCCGCTTCGAGCGGCGCGCTCCGCGGGCCACGAGTTTTACCTTGCCGAACGCCCGCGCGTAGACCGTGACCAGGAGACTGGTATCCCCCAGCGGGATCCGGTTCAGCACGATGGCTTCCGAGGATTGTATGGCCATGGGGGAGGTCCCGGAGGGAAAAGCCGCTTCAGGGGCCGGGTTCCGGCGCACCGGCTTCGGTGGTATCCTTTGCTTCCTCGGGGAACCTGTAAATCAACTCGTCTTCCCGGACCATTCCGTGTTCCTCCCGGGCCAGTCTTTCCAGCTCGAAGCGCGTCCGCTCATCCGCCTCGGCATCGCCCTCGAGCAGTTCCAGTTCGTCGGTCAGAACCCGGTTCCGGGCATCCAGTTCCTTCAAGTCGGTTTGCAACTGGGATCTCTGTTGCCTGAGTTTCCACATGTTGTACCAGCCGTAACTGCCACCGATATAGATATATCCGAACACGATGGCTATCACGCCGAGGATAATCCACCTCAAACGGATTCTTTTTCTGGTTCGCATGCGCCGCCTGGTCTCGGACGCCCCGGAGGCGCCGGATTTAACAGGCCTCGTATCGGCCATGGGAAGCGCTCCGCTCAGGGAACTCGGCGCAGGATGGAACGGCCCGCGTACCTGGCCCTGTCACCGAGCGATTCTTCGATCCGCAGGAGCTGGTTGTATTTCGCGGTACGCTCGGAACGGCAAAGTGAACCGGTCTTGATCTGGCCGGCCGATTTCGCAACTGCGATGTCCGCGATCGTCGTGTCTTCCGTCTCCCCGGAACGGTGGGAGATCACCGCCGTGTATCCCGATGAATGCGCCATGTCGATGGCTTCGAAGGTCTCCGTCAGCGTGCCTATCTGGTTGATCTTGATCAGAATACTGTTTGCGACGCCGTTGCGGATGCCGCTTTCAAGCCGGCCGGTGTTCGTCACGAAGAGATCGTCGCCGACGAGCTGCACTTCGTCGCCGAGCCGTTCGGTCAGCTCCTTCCATCCGTTCCAGTCGTCCTCCGCCAAGCCGTCTTCTATGGACACCACGGGATACCTGCCGGCCAGGTGCGCATACATGTCGATCAACTCCTGCGCGGTTTTTTCGGGCGTTGATTCCGCTTCCAGCCTGTAGACCCCCTGCCCGTGGAATTCCGAAGCCGCCGCGTCGAGGGCGATCGCCACGTCGTCGCCCGGGTCGTATCCGGCGTCGGCAATGCCCGACATCAGCATCTCGACCGCCGCTGAGTTCGATGAAAGATTCGGGGCGAAACCGCCTTCGTCGCCGACGGACGTCGCATACCCGTGCTTCTGCAACACCGCCTTCAGACTGTGGAAGACCTCGGCGCCCATGCGTAGCGCTTCGGAGAAGGTGGCGGCGCCCACGGGCATGATCATGAATTCCTGGAGATCGACATTGTTATCGGCGTGAGAACCGCCGTTCAGAATGTTCATCATGGGGACGGGGAGCGTGCGCGCCTGGTCGCCGCCGAGGTATTGGTACAACGGCTGCCCGGCCGCGGCCGCCGCCGCGTGGGCCACCGCCAGCGACACGCCGAGGATGGCGTTCGCGCCGATGACGTCCTTGTTGGCCGAACCGTCGAGTTCGATCAAGGCGCGGTCCACCCCGGCCTGGTCGGTCCCGTCCCGGCCGCGCATTGCCGCGGCGATTTCACCGTTGACGCTGGCAACGGCGCCAAGCACGCCCTTGCCCAGGTAGCGCGACCCGTCGCCGTCGCGGCGCTCGTGCGCCTCGTGGGCCCCCGTCGAAGCCCCAGAAGGCACGATCGCCCGTCCAAAGGCGCCGCAGGATAACCGCACCTCGGCCTCGACCGTGGGGTTTCCCCTTGAATCCAGGATTTCACGACCTCGAACGGAAACGATTTCAGTCATCACTGCACAACCCTTGTCGCCATGATGGGTGTCGACGCCGTCTACCGACCGCGTACACGGTCGCAGCTCGCTGATTCAACCGCTCAATATGTTAACGGCTCCGGCCCATGCGTCAAGGACAAGACGGCACGCGTCAAGGACAAGACGACCCACGCGTCAAGGACAAGAAGGCACGCGTCAAGGCGGATTCCCTTCCAGCGTCCTGAGCCGCCTGGTCACCCGTGCCAGTTCGATCAGCAACTCCTCCATGCGCGCCGTGTATTCACCGGGATCCACCCGGTCCTTGCGGGCTTTGAGCTCATCGATCTGCCAGCGCAACGCCTCCATGCCGGCCTGCAGCGCCCGTTCCTCGGGAGAACCGGATTTCACCGCGGCAGTCGATCTGCGGCCGAAGTACACCCTGCCGGCCAGCATCCCATCCGTTCCGCCTGGGCCCGGTTCCCGGGTCCCCCTTCCGTCGCCGTTGTCGTCCAGCAGCGGATGTTCGGTAGCCAGAAGCCCCTCGCCGGCGTACCATTCCGAGGTCTTGTTCCTCGCGTAGACAAAAGACTCCAGCACCGAGATCCGTCCGTCCTTGTCCAGGTCCCCCGCCTTCGCTTTCAGTGCTGCGAGCAGGTGCTCCGGAAAGACCGTGGATAGCCGTTCGGCACCGCTTTTGGTCGCCGTGACGATCACGCGGCCGGGACCGCTTAGCGCCTCGATGAAAGGTGCGCTGGAACTCGCTCCGTTCACTACGACCGTGTACCGCGCCCCGATCTCTTCGAGCGCATCGCGCAGCATGTCCGCCCTCAGGTCCGGACCGGGGATATTCAACCTGGCGCCTGCGTCCGTGGCGCTGCCATGGCCGATCAGCAGGATGAACAGATCGTCGCCGGGACGAATGAGATCCGCCAGGGCGGCCAGGACTCGTCGAATCTCTGCCAGCGTGGACTTCACCGCCGGGAAACCGCCGACGCCGGCCGGATCCTCGACCATCAGGGTCAGCCGGTCTTCCGAGAAACCGTAGTCGGAACTCAAAACGTCGCGGAAACCCCGCGCCCAGTCCAGATTGCGGTCCACGTACTTCTTTTCGCCGCCTATTCCCGCGATGACCAATCCGTACTGCAACCCGGAAGCCGTGCCCGTTTCCATCATGCCCGGTGGATCGACCGACCGCTGGGGCGGATCGGTCGGCCGCATCGAAAACAGTCCGGCGCTGAGCAGGCCGGCGGCCAGCAG
>MKWU01006454.1_pt1 | contig 11926 bp, 10 predicted proteins | sample 809101 | NCBI WGS metagenome assembly MKWU01 (sample SAMN05860141, study PRJNA318959) | sponge metagenome | host: Aplysina aerophoba | place: Slovenia: Piran, Adriatic Sea, Gulf of Piran | collected 2013-05-07
CTGAGCGGGCGCGACGCAAGCCTTTTCAGAAGCCTCGCGCTGGCCGCCTTCATCGCCGCGCTGGTCTGGCCCGGCGCCGTCATGGAGGCGTCCTTCCAGCTCTCCTTCCTGGCCGTGCTGTCCATCGGCGGAGGCATACGGATCTTTCGCGGGACTTGGTTCATGCAGCCGCCCGAGGCGCCGCGGGAGGGCGTGTTGCGGCGGTATCGGCCCGCCGTCGTGCTGTCCATCCTCGTGCCCGTCTTCGCCACGCTGGGCACGGGGCCGGTGGTGGCTCACCACTTTGGCACCCTCTCCCTGGCCGGCTTCATCGCCAATCCGCTGCTGGTGCCGCTGGTGGGCTTTGTCATCGTACCCGCGGGACTCCTGACCGGTTTCCTCTGTCTGTGGGGCCCGGCGGCCTCGACGCTACTCGCGGGCGTCGTGGAGCCGCCGGCGAGGTTCTTTCTGTGGGCCGTCGATTTCCTGGCCGGCCTTCCCATGGCGGCGTTTTCCCTCCCGCGGCCCGGCTGGGTCATGGTCGGGGTGAGCTACCTGTTAATCCTGGCGGCGGCCGCCTGCGCCCACCGCTTCCTCCGGCGGTTTGTTTGACTTTCCACCGCGCCTCTGTTAGCCCGTACCCATCCTGGCAGCACGTGCTTGAATCTTCCTGCCATCGAACACCGACTCCCCTTAGAACAATGATGACCGTAGCCTGGGCGCCCGTTTGGTGGTGCATATGAACCTGACGCGTATCAAGGGTTTCGCCGATGTCCTGCCCGGGGACGTGGAGACATGGCAGCGGATCGAAAGGGCGGCGGAACGGGTATTTGCGAGCTACAACTTCAAGGAGATTCGCATACCCGTGCTGGAGAAGTCGGAGCTGTTCTCGCGCTCGCTGGGCGAGTCCACCGATGTCATCGAGAAGGAGATGTACACGTTCGCCGACCGCGATGCCAAGGCGACGCTGCTGAGCCTCCGGCCCGAGGGCACGGCCGGCGTGGTACGGGCCTACAACGAGAGCAAGCTCCACCAGGTGGAGCCGGTCCGGAAGCTCTACTACCTCGGCCCCATGTTCCGGCGGGAACGGCCCCAGAAGGGCAGGCTGCGGCAGTTCCACCAGATCGGCGCCGAGGTCTTCGGCCGCACCGACCCCCACGTCGACGCCGAGCTGCTGCTGTTGTTGCAGGATCTGTGGGAAGAGCTGGAGGTGCCGGAGACGATCCTGGAGCTGAACTCCATCGGCTGCGCCGACTGCCGGCCCGGGTACCGTTCCGCGCTGGTGGATTTCCTGGGAGCCCGAAGGTCGGAACTGTGCGCCGACTGCGACCGCCGGCTGGACAACAACCCGCTCCGGGTGCTGGACTGCAAGCGGGAGTCCTGCGCGGAGATCGTCACGGCCGCCCCATCGATTCTCCTGCATCTGTGCGCCGACTGCCAGCTCCACTTCGAGACCGTGCGGGAGCTGCTGAAGGATCTCCGCCCGGAGCCGGTGGTCAACCACCGCCTGGTGCGCGGGCTGGACTACTACTGCCGGACCACCTTCGAGTGGAAGGCCAGCAGCGGCCTGGGAAGCCAGAACACCGTGGCCGCGGGCGGCCGCTATGACGGCCTGGTGGAGTCCCTGGGGGGGCCGCCGGTGGCCGGCGTGGGTTTCGCGCTGGGGGTGGAGCGCCTGGCGTTGCTGCTTGCGGAGGGCGAATCCGGCAGACCCGAGGCGCCCCTGCTGTATCTGGCCTGGATGGGGGAGGAGGCCCAGCGCTGGACTTTTACGCTGGCTCACCGCCTGCGCCAGCGGGGTTTCCGGGTGGACCTGGATGGCGAGTCCAGGAACCTCAAGCGCCAGATGCGGCGCGCGGACAAGCTGGACGCGCGGGCGGTGCTCATCGTGGGCCCCGACGAGATGACGAAGGGCAAGGCCCTGTTGCGCCACATGGCGACCAAGGAACAGACCGAGGTGGATTTCGCGGACATCGACGAGAGTCTGGTCGAGCCGCTGGGTCCGCCAACCCGGGTGATAACGTGAACAAGAGGAATGTGGATTTGTTGGGTGACTGGCAGCGGAGTTGCCGCTGCGGCGAGCCGCGTGAGAGCGGGGTGGGCGAAGAGCTTATCCTGATGGGCTGGACCCAGTCCCTGAGGGACCACGGCGGCCTGCTGTTCATCGATCTCCGGGACCGCACCGGCGTGGTCCAGGTGGTGGTGAACCCGGAGGTGACGCCGGAGGCCCACGAGAAGGCCAAACGGGTGCGCTCCGAGGACGTGCTGGCGGTGCGCGGATCGCTGGTGGGGCGTTCGGAGGAAACGGTCAACCCGAATCTCGCCACCGGCGCGGTGGAGCTCATGGCCCAGGAGCTGCGGGTGCTCAATCCCTCGCGGGTGCCGCCGTTTCCGGTGGATGACGACGTCGAGCCCACCGAGACCAGCCGTTTCCGGTACCGCTACCTCGACCTGAGGCGGCCGCGCAGCCTGCGTCCCCTGGAGATCCGCCATCGCATGCTCACGGCCATCCGTAACCACCTCAACGATCTGTCGTTCATGGAGGTGGAAACCCCCATCCTCACCAAGAGCACGCCGGAAGGGGCCCGCGACTACCTGGTCCCGAGCAGGATACATGCCGGCAAGTTCTACGCCTTGCCCCAGTCGCCCCAGCTCTTCAAGCAGATCCTCATGGTGGGAGGGGTGGACCGCTACTTTCAGGTGGTGCGCTGCTTCCGGGACGAAGACCTGCGCATGGACCGGCAGCCCGAGTTCACCCAGCTCGATATCGAGATGTCGTTCGTGCGGCCCGAGGATATCTTCGCCATGGTCGAGGGCATGATGGCGCGGGTGTTCCGGGAGGTCCGGGGCATCGAGTTGGAGACGCCCTTTCGCCGCATGAGCTGGGAAGATGCGATGTCGCGTTACGGCACGGACAAGCCGGACCTGCGCTTCGGCCTGGAGCTGGTGGAGTTGTCGGACACGTTCCGGGATTCCGGGGTAGCCATTTTCAAACGGGCGCTGGCGGCCGGCGGTATCGTCAAGGGCCTGCGGGTGCCCGGCGCCGCCGACCTGTCGCGCAAGGAACTGGACGACCTGACCGAGCTGGTGGGGCGCTACGGCGCCAAGGGGCTGGCCTGGATCAAGGTGTTGGAGGGCGAGTGGCAGTCGCCGCTGACGAAGTTCCTCAGCGACGCCGAGAAGGACGAGCTCGGCACCCTCACCGGAGCGCGTCCCGGCGACGTGATTTTCATGCTCGCCGATACCCCGGGCATCGTGAACGACGGCCTGGCCAACCTGCGGCTGGAGATGGGGGACAGGCTGGGCCTGGTGGAGCAGGGCGTCCAGGCCTTCACCTGGGTCGTGGACTTCCCGCTGATGGAATGGAAGCAAACGGAGGGCCGCTACACCGCGGTGCACCACCCCTTCACCGCGCCTCGTGAGGAGGACCTGCCGTTGCTGACGGACGATCCCGGCCGGGCGAAGTCCCGGGCCTACGACCTCGTCCTGAACGGCATGGAGCTGGGCGGCGGCAGCATCCGGATCCACTCGCCCGCGCTGCAGCGGCAGGTCCTGTCGCTGCTGGACGTCGACCCGGAGACGGTGGAGGAACAGTTCGGATTCCTGCTGGAGGCGCTGGAGCTTGGGGCGCCGCCCCACGGCGGCATCGCCTTCGGCGTCGACCGGCTCGCCATGCTCCTGAGCGACTCCCCCGCCATCCGCGACACCATCGCGTTCCCCAAGAGCCAGCGGGCCGTGTGCATGCTGACGGAGGCCCCCACCGCGGTGGACGGCCGCCAGCTTTCGGAGTTGCAGATCAAGACCCTGGCGGGGGATTAGTCCCCGGCGATCCTTCTATCGGTCGGCCCAGAAGCGCGCCATCTCGCTCAGGTAGGTCAGCGTCGAGAGGTCGGGCATGCGGTCCATGTAGACATGGCCGCGCAAGTGATCGACCTCGTGTTGGATGACCCGGGCATGGAATCCCGAGGCGACGAAGTCCAGCGCGTTGCCCTCGCGGTCGAGCGCGGTCACACGCAGGTTCTTGTAGCGGGGCACCCTGCCGCGGATCTCGGGTATGCTGAGGCATCCCTCCCAGTCGTCCTCGGTCTCGTCATCGAGGGGGACGATCGTGGGGTTGATGAGGACGGAAAGGGGGACGGCCGCCTTTCCCGGGTAACGGGCGTTGTCGGCGACCTCCAGGACGGCGACCTGTATGGGTTCGTGGACCTGCACCGCGGCTAGGCCCACTCCCTGGTATTCGTGCATGGTGGTCACCATGTCGTCGATAAAGCGTTGAAAATCCGGCTGGTTGACCTCGTCCGCGGGGATTTCCCCCGCCGCCGCGCGCAGGACCGGATTGCCGAGGCGCGCTACCTTCAGAATAGCCATGCGGGCTTGGTAGCACAGCGGTTTCGAGTTGTTCAAGACGCTGGCGCCGATCAGGCGTCGGGGGTTTGACAACGTGGATGCGTTAGGTCTATATTTCATAGACTACATGACTCGAAGACGGGCGCATGGAGCAGGGCAGAGGCCACTGGGAGATCCGGCATGCAAGCAACCGCGGTAAATTCCGTCCGGACCACGGCTGACCGGAGTTCGTTGATGAACATCGGCAGAAAGGTCGACTATGCGGTACGGGCGCTATCGTATCTGGCGGCCCAGCCACAACTGTGGATCGTCGGCAGCAAGGAGATCGCCCGGCGGCAGGACATCCCGACCCACTACATGTCCAAGATCATGAAAGACCTGGCGGCGGCCGGGCTGGTGCACTCCCACGTGGGCCGCAAGGGCGGGTTCAGCCTGGCGAGAAACCCGGAGGCGATCAACCTCAAGGAAGTCTACGAGGCGGTGGAGAAGCCGTTGACGCTGATGGAGTGTCTGGATCGGGATCATCGTTGCTGTGCCTACGACTCCGTGTGCACACAGATTTCCGTGTGGGAGGGGGCGCAGATTCTGCTGGCGGACTACCTGGCGGGAATCTCCATCGGCAGCATTGCCGACCGGGAGGGTCTCAAGGGCCGCCTGGACGGCCTGCACAGTTGAGTTTGTACGCCGAAAGCGGATTCATAGGATCCAGTTTGCGCTTGGCGTGAAGGAACAAGAACCATGGAACTTGACAACGAACTGGTCGGCGGTGAGTACAAATACGGCTTCGTCACCGATATCGAGGCCGATCACGTGCCTCCGGGTTTGAGCGAAGACGTGGTCAGGCTGATCTCGGAGAAGAAGGGCGAGCCGGAGTGGCTGTTGGACTGGCGCTTGAAGGCCTACCGTTACTGGACGAAACTCGAGAAGTCCGAGGCCGAACCCAAGTGGGCCAACGTGCACTATCCGGCCATCGACTACCAGAACATCATCTATTATTCGGCGCCCAAGACAAAGGATGCTCCCAAGAGCCTGGACGAGGTGGACCCGGAACTGCTGGCTACCTACGACAAGCTGGGGATACCGCTGCACGAGCGTGAGGTGCTGGCCGGCGTGGCGGTGGACGCGGTGTTCGACAGCGTATCGGTGGCGACCACCTTCAAGGACAAGCTCGCCGAGCTCGGGATCATCTTCTGCTCGTTCTCCGAGGCGGTGCGGGAGCATCCGGAGCTGGTGCGGCAGTACCTGGGCTCGGTGGTCCCCTACAGCGACAACTTCTTCGCGTCGCTCAATTCGGCGGTCTTCAGCGACGGGTCGTTCTGCTACATCCCCAAGGGCGTGCGCTGCCCCATGGAGCTGTCCACCTATTTCCGCATCAACGCGGCCCAGACCGGCCAGTTCGAGCGCACCTTGATCGTCGCCGACGCCGGCAGCCACGTCAGCTATCTGGAGGGATGCACGGCGCCCATGCGCGACGAGAACCAGCTCCACGCCGCGGTGGTGGAACTGGTGGCCTTGGAGGACGCGCAGATCAAGTACTCCACGGTGCAGAACTGGTACCCCGGCGACAAGGACGGCAAGGGCGGGATCTACAACTTCGTCACCAAGCGGGGCAAGTGCGCGGGGCGGAACTCGAAGATCTCCTGGACCCAGGTGGAAACCGGGTCCGCCATCACCTGGAAGTACCCGAGCTGCATCCTGCAAGGGGACAACTCGGTGGGCGAGTTCTACTCCGTGGCCGTCACCAACAATTATCAGCAGGCGGATACCGGCACCAAGATGCTGCACGTGGGCAAGAACACCCGCAGCACGATCATTTCCAAGGGCATCTCGGCGGGTCACGGCCAGAACAGCTACCGCGGCCTGGTGAAGGTGCTCAAGGGCGCGGCCAACGCCCGCAACTACTCCCAGTGCGATTCCCTGCTGATGGGCAGCGAGTGCGGGGCGCATACCTTCCCTTACCTGGAGGTGAAGAACAACTCGGCCCATATCGAGCACGAGGCCTCCACCTCGAAGATCGGCGAGGACCAGATCTTCTACTGCCGGCAGCGCGGCATCAAGGAAGAGGACGCCGTCGGCATGATCGTCAACGGCTTTTGCCGCGAAGTGTTCCGTGAGCTGCCCATGGAGTTCGCGGTCGAGGCCCAACGGCTCCTGGACGTGAGCCTCGAAGGCAGCGTCGGCTGAGGGGCGGACACGAAGGATGCTTGAAATACGAAACCTGCATGCGAGCGTCGAGGGCAAGGAGATCCTCCGCGGCATCGACCTGACGGTGGCCGCCGGCGAGGTGCACGCGATCATGGGCCCCAACGGCTCGGGCAAGAGCACCCTGGCCCAGGTGCTGGCCGGCCGCGATACCTACGAGGTGACCGGAGGCGAAGTCCTGTACCAGGGGAAAGACCTGCTCTCCATGGCCCCGGAGCTGCGGGCGATGGAAGGGGTCTTTCTCGGCTTCCAGTACCCGGTGGAGATCCCGGGGCTTAACAGCCTCTACTTCCTTCGGGCCGCGGTCAACGCGGCGCGCGGCCAACGCGGCGAGGAGGAACTGGACGCGGTGGATTTCATGGCCCTGGCCAAGGAGCGGATGAAGACCGTGGAGATGGGCGAGGACCTGCTGCGCCGGCCGGTGAACGCCGGCTTCTCGGGCGGGGAGAAGAAGCGCGCCGAGATTTTCCAGATGACCATGCTGGAACCCACCCTGGCGATTCTGGACGAGACCGATTCGGGCCTGGACATCGACGCCCTCAAGGTGGTGGCCCACGGCATCAACCTCTTCCGCAGCCCCGAGCGGGCCATCATCCTGGTGACACACTACCAGCGGCTGCTCAACTACGTGGTGCCGGACAGGGTCCACGTGATTCACAACGGACGCCTGGTGAAGTCGGGCGGCAAGGAGCTGGCCCAGGAGCTGGAGAAGACCGGCTACTCCTGGGTGGAGGAGGCTGGAGAGGCCGACCGGAGGCTCGGAGCATGACCGGAGAGCAGCAGGGCTATCTCGATGATTTCGAGACGCTCAGCGCACGGGCCTCGCGCAACGGTGGCGCCTGGGTCGGAGACCTTCGCCGTCGCGCCATGGAACGCTTTTGTTCCCTGGGCTTTCCGTCGACCCGGGACGAGGAATGGAAGTACACGAGCCTCGATGGGTTGCGAAAGGCACGCCTGCGCACCGTGGACGCCTCGGCCCCGAGGCCGGCCCGAGGCGCGGACCCGTTCGGACCCGACGGCTGGGAGCGCCACGAGCTGGTGTTCCCATGGACCGAAGGGGATGCCGGTAACGTAACGGCTGCCGGGGATGACGTGTTCGTCGGCCGTCTGGCCGAGGCCATGGAGGACCGGGTGTCCTGGGTGGAAGCGCACCTGGGACGCCACGCGGGCTATGACGGCCACGCTCTCCGGGCCCTCAACACGGCGTTCATGGAAGACGGCGGCGCCGTTTGTCTGGGCCCGGACCGGACCCTGGACAGGCCCGTCCACTTGGCCTTCCTCGCGATTCCGGGACAAGCGCCGAATCGCATCGTTCATCCCCGGAATCTCATCGTGGTGGGCGCCAACAGCCGCCTCACCCTGGTGGAGGCCTATGCCGGCACGGGTGACGGCGTCTACTGCACCAATGCGGTCACCGAGATCGTGCTGGAGGAAAACGCCACGCTGGAGCACTACCGGCTGCTGCGGGAGGGCGCGGAGGCCTTCCATATCGGGACGGTGCAGGTGCGCCAGGCGCGCAACAGCCGTTACCGGTCGCATGCCGTGACCTCGGGCGGGGCCATGACCCGGGTCGAGATCAACGCGCTGCTCGACGGCGAGGGCGCCGACTGCCTGCTTCAGGGCCTCTACGTGGCCGGCGGCGCGCAGCACGTGGACAACCGCACGGCCATCGAGCACGCCAAGCCCCACGGCAGCAGCCGGGAGCTGTACAAGGGGGTGCTGGACGGACGGGCGAGGGCGGTGTTCAACGGCAAGGTCGTCGTGCGCAAGGAGGCCCAGAAGACCGACGCGCAACAGTCCAACAAGAACCTGATGCTGTCCCCGGACGCGGAAATCGACAGCAAGCCCCAGTTGGAGATCCTCGCCGACGACGTCCGCTGCTCCCACGGCACCACCATCGGACAACTGGAGGAGAACGAGCTGTTCTACCTGCGCTCGCGCGGGCTGAACCAGGCGCTGGCCAGGAAGCTGCTGGTTCACGGGTTCGCCGGCGAGATCCTCGACGGCATCGATATCGAGCCGTTGCGAGACGGACTGACGAGCCAGGTGTTCTCCGAGTTGGGAGCCTGACCAGGGTTCATTCATGCAGCAGGTCAAAATCTCAGGATGGGGCAGGCCGGACGATGCCTTGGATGTGGCGCGGGTGCGCGGGGACTTCCCCGTCCTCGACGAGACCGTTCACGGCAAGCCGCTGATCTACCTCGACAACGCGGCCACGGCCCACAAGCCGCGGGCGGTGATTCAGCGCCTCGTGCAATACTACGAGACGGAGAACTCCAACATCCATCGCGGCGTCCATCGGCTGAGCGAGATCGCCACGCTTGCCTATGAAGGCACCCGGGCGGCGGTCAGGGGACTTCTCAACGCCGCGGAGGAGCGGGAGATCGTCTTCGTGCGCGGTACCACCGAGGCCATCAATCTCGTGGCCCGGAGCTACGGCGGCGCGCATTTGCAGGCCGGCGACGAGGTGGTGATCTCGGCCATGGAGCATCACTCCAACATCGTCCCCTGGCAGCTCATCTGCCAGGAAAAGGGCGCCACGCTGCGGGTGATCCCGGTGGACGACCGCGGCGACATCGTGATGGAGGCGTACCATCGGCTGCTGGGTCCCAGGACCCGCATGGTGGCCCTGCCGCATGTCTCCAACGCGCTGGGCACGGTCAATCCGGTGAAGGCGATGATCGCGGATGCCCACCGGGCGGGTGCTCCGGTGCTTATCGACGGGGCCCAGGGGGCGCCCCACGCCGGCGTGGACGTCCAGGACCTGGATTGTGACTTCTACGCCTTCTCCAGCCACAAGCTTTACGGCCCCACGGGTGTGGGGGTGCTCTACGGGAAGGCCGGTCTGCTCGAGGAAATGCCACCCTACCAGGGCGGCGGCGACATGATCCTCACGGTCAGCTTCGAAGAGACCGAATACAACGTGCTGCCCTACAAGTTCGAGGCCGGGACCCCCAATATCGCCGGCGTCATCGGCCTCGGGGCGGCGGTGGAATACCTGGCCGGCCTGGGACTCGAAGCGGTGGCGGCCCATGAGGACCGGGTGCTGGCCTACGCCGTGGAGCGGCTCACGCGGGTTCCCGACGTGCGGCTGGTGGGCACGCCGGAGCACCGGGCATCGCTGGTGTCGTTCGTTCTCGGCGACATCCACGCCCACGACATCGGCACCATCCTGGATCAGGAGGGGATCGCGGTGAGGACCGGACATCACTGTGCCATGCCGGTGATGGAGCGGTTCGGAGTGCCGGCCACGGTCCGCGCCTCCTTCGCGTGCTACAATACCGAGGCCGAGGTCGACGTGCTGGCCGAGGGACTGGAAAAGGCAAGGAGGCTGTTCGCCGGTGTCTGACCTGAGGGACCTGTATCAGGAGCTGATCCTGGATCACAACCGCCGGCCGCGCAACTTCGGCCCGCTGGCGGAGGCCAATCGGGAAGCCAGGGGCGTCAACCCGCTCTGCGGTGACAAGGTCACGGTGCACCTCCATGTGGAGGATGGCCAGGTCAAGGACATCCGCTTCGAGGGCACGGGTTGCGCCATATCCATCGCCTCCGCGTCGGTCATGACCGAGAGCCTGAAGCAGCGGACGAGCGAAGACGCCTTGGACCTCTTCGAGCGGTTTCACCAGATGGTGACGGCCACCGACGGCACGGCGGCGGCTCCCGCCGACATGGGCAAGCTGGAGGCCTTCGCCGGCGTGCGGGACTATCCCGCGCGGGTGAAGTGCGCTACGCTGGCGTGGCACACGTTGCGCGCGGCCCTGGACGGCGCGGACAAGGCGGTCAGCACCGAATAGGGGCAGGAGACAGTTCGTGGAAACCGTTGCGGACCAGAAAGACATCGAACAGCGGGTGATCGAGGCGTTGCAAACATGCTACGACCCCGAGGTCCCCGTAAACATCCACGAAATGGGGTTGATTTACGCCGTGGATGTGGACCCCTTGGGCCAGGTGAACGTCACCATGACCCTCACCGCGCCGAATTGCCCGGCCGCCCAGTCGCTGCCCGCGGAAGTGGAAGAGAAGGCCAGGGGGGTGGACGGCGTCAAGGATGTGCACGTGGAGATCGTCTGGGAGCCGCCCTGGGACCCCAGTCGCATGTCGGACGCGGCCAAGCTGCAGCTTGGCATGCTGTGATCAACCAGTCCGGTTCAGGACCCCAGGGCCTTCACACCATGGACGAAGTCAACGAGCAGATGGCGGTGCGTCGCCAGAAGCTGGCGAAACTCGACGCGCAGGGCTTACCGGTCTATCCCAACGATTTTCGTCCCAGCCATACGGCCCAGGCCATTCGTGATCGCCACGGAGACCTCGCCCAGCCGGAACTGGAAGCGTTGTCCGAGGAGTTCGCGCTGGCGGGCCGCATACGGGCGCACCGCCCGCACGGCAAGGCGGCCTTCTTCGAGATCGAGGACGCTACCGGGCGGCTGCAGATCTACGCGCGCAAGGACGGACTGGGAGAGGACGCCTACCAACGGGTCCGTTCGCTGGACGTGGGCGACATCGCCGGCGTGCGCGGCCGTCTGTTCCGGACCCGCACCAACGAGCTCACCATCGAAGCCGGGGAAGTCAGGCTGCTGAGCAAGTGCATCCGGCCTTTGCCCGAGAAGTGGCACGGCCTGAAGGACGTGGAGACCCGCTACCGGCAGCGTTACGTGGACCTGATGGTCAATCCCGATGTCCGTGAGGTGTTCCGGAACCGCTCGCGGATCATCGGGCTGGTACGCCGCTTTCTGCAGGAGCGGGGCTTTTTGGAGGTCGAGACCCCGATGATGCAGCCGCTGGCGGGCGGCGCCGCGGCCAAGCCCTTCGTGACCCACCACAACGCCCTGGACCTGGACCTCTACCTGCGGGTGGCGCCGGAGCTGTTTCTCAAACGGCTGCTGGTGGGCGGCTTCGATCGCGTGTTCGAACTGAACCGGAACTTCCGCAACGAGGGTCTTTCCACCCGTCACAACCCCGAGTTCACCATGCTCGAGTTCTATCAGGCTTACGCTGACTACGAGGACATGATGCGGCTCACCGAGGAGCTCTTCGTGAGGCTCGCGGAAGAGATCTGCGGAGGCCCGCGCATCCCTTGCGGCGACAACGAAGTGAGCCTGGAGCCGCCGTGGCAGCGGCTTTCCCTGACCGAGGGTGTGGCCCGGCACGCCGGGGTGGAGGAATCGGAGCTGGAAACGTTGCCGGGTTTGCGGGCGGTCGCGGACAAGCTGGAGCTCAAGCTCGATCCCAAACTGGACCGCGGCAAGCTCCTGGTGGAGCTCTTCGAGCACTTGGTGGAGCCCCGGCTGATCCAGCCGACTTTCGTCGTGGGCTATCCCCTGGAGGTCTCGCCTCTGGCCCGCCGGAGCAACGGCGACCCGCGGTTCGTCGATCGTTTCGAGCTTTTCATCGGCGGAAG
>MKWU01006455.1_pt1 | contig 11925 bp, 7 predicted proteins | sample 809101 | NCBI WGS metagenome assembly MKWU01 (sample SAMN05860141, study PRJNA318959) | sponge metagenome | host: Aplysina aerophoba | place: Slovenia: Piran, Adriatic Sea, Gulf of Piran | collected 2013-05-07
TACGATGTCACGGCGCCCCCCCTGATCGAGAACTTCAGCGTGTCGATCGCCCCGGGGCGATGTGTCGTGCTCGCCGGCGGATCGGGAAGCGGCAAGTCCACGATCGCGAAACTTGTCTGCGGGTTGATCAAGCCCTGGTCCGGCGTCGTGCGGATCGATGGAGAACCGCTCGATGACATCCACCCGGCCCGGCTGGCGGAACTGATCGCCCACGTGGACCAGGAGATCGCCATCTTCAAGGGGTCGGTGCGCGAGAACGTCGCGCTGTGGGACCCCACGATACAGGAGCGCGATATCGTTCGCGCGCTTCGCGATGCCTCCATCCACGACCTGTTCGCGTCGCAGCCGTTGCGGTACGACACCGCCGTGGACGAAGACGGACGCAACCTGAGCGGCGGCCAGCGGCAGCGGCTTGAACTGGCGCGCGCCCTCGTGCGCAACCCGGCGGTCCTCATTCTGGACGAGGCCACGGCAGCGCTCGATCCGGTGACCGAACTGGAGATCGACGACAACCTGCGCCGGCGCGGCTGCACCCGTCTGGTCGTCGCGCATCGTCTCAGCACGATCCGGGATGCGGACGAGATCATCGTGCTCGAAGGCGGCCGCATCGTCCAGCGGGGAACGCACGAGGCCCTGATCGCCAGGGACGGCCTCTATCGAACCCTCGTCAGTACGGACTGAAGATGACCGACCGCTCCATCATTGATCGCATCGGCGGTGTTCGCATCGCGACCGGAGCCAACCGGCCTGTGGCGATGGAGGATCCGGAGCGGGTCCACTACGTGGAGAAGGGACACCTGGACGTGTTCGTCGTCGAGTCCAGCGGCGGGCAGTTCGTCGGACGCCGGCGATTCGTCGCCCGGGTGCGTCCGGGCCAGATGGCATTCGGCGCCAATCCCATCACCGTGCCCGATCGGAAGGGGAACACGCTGGGATTCCTGGCCGTCCCGTCCCAGGAGGCGGTGATCGTGGAAGGCCACCGGGCCGGAGTCGGGTCGACAAGCTTCGACCTGGAGACGACGAACTGGATCGACGAGTGGATTTCCCACCTGTCGGACTTCCTGGCGCGGGATCTGCCTCCTCTGCAGGAAGCGCTGCTGCTCGAGGCCGATCCCGACATCCCGTATGCGGCCGCCTCGGCGCTGACGGCCCAGCACCTGGATGTGGTCTGGGTTCATGCGAACCGCCCCATCCAATTTCTGGGCCGGTCCGACTTGATCGTCGATCCGGAGGAGCCGCTGTTGCCGTTGTCCGAACGGACCTGGTTTGAGCTTGACGTCGATGCCGACGTTTCGACCATCTATACGCCGACCGCGCTCGTCACGAAGCGGCTGTGGCCGGCCTTCGAACGTTTCGGCCCGCGGGTACTCGAGTTTGCTCTGCTGACCGAGCGCGAGGAAGCGCAAGCTCTCCTGGCTCGCCGTGCCGAGATTCGCGAATCCCGGCAGGCATCGGTTACCGAGGCTTTGCAGGGGTTAGGCCAGGTGCTCCATGCTCGCAGCGGCGATGTCCCGGCCCCGACGGCGCGCCAGAGCGCGATGGGCCGGGTTCTGCAACTGGTCGCCGTGTCGAACGGTACGTCGCTGAAGATGACGCGGGCCGCCCGTGCCGATGCGCCCGACACCGCGACGGAGACGATCGAACTCCTGACCCGGTCCTCCCGCATCCAGACCCGCTGGATCAGGCTCGAGCCAGACTGGTGGAAGCGCAGCGGCCCCTCCATGGTGGGCTTTCGTGCGGCTGAAGGAGGGGAGCCAGACGAAGAGCGGCCTGTCGCCCTGCTCTCGAACGATCGCGGCGCCTATGTCGCCGTCGACCCCGAAACGGGCGCGAGCACAAACGTCAGCCGGCGGGTGGCCGACGGGCTCGCGGTGAACGCCGTGACGCTCTACGCGCCGCTTCCGTTTCGGATAGAGAAGATCGGCGATATCCTGAGGTTCGCGCTCCACGGCCGGGGCCGGGACTTCAAGACGCTGATCGCGCTCGGGGCGCTGGGCGGACTCGCGGCGCTGCTGACCCCGATCCTCACCGGGCAGATCCTGGTCGAAATCATCCCCCGCGGCGACATCGAGCTGTGGCTCGTCGCCTTCGGCGCGCTCGTCATGGTTACCTTCGGCAGCGCCGTGTTCGAGATCGTTCGCACGCTGGCCACTCTGCGGATCGAGAGCCGCACGGACGAACGGCTCCAGGCGGCGCTGTGGAGTCGCCTCGTTTTCCTTCCAGCTACCTTCTTCCGCCGCTTTACATCAGGCGATCTTTCCAGCCGCGTCAACTGCGTCGGCGCGGTCCGCGCCGCGCTGACCGGCGCCGCGGTGCAGGCCGCCATGGGCGCCATCTTCTCGATCTTCAGCCTGGCGCTGCTGTTCTGGTACAGCGGTTCGCTCGCGTTGCTCGTGCTGGGCATGCTCGCGCTGTTCGCCATCGGAAACTGGCTGTGTTCGCTCGGACAGTTGCGTCACAACCGCAAAGCTTTCCGCGTCCAGGGCGAACTCAACGGGTTTGTGTTCCAGGTGATCTCGGGTCTGTCCAAGCTGCGGGTGGCGCACGCCGAGGCGTATGCGCTGTCGCACTGGGCCCGGCTCTATGGGGACGAGAAGCGCGAAGGACTGCTGTCCCACTACTGGGCGGCGGGCCAGCACGTGCTGGGTAACCTGTTCCAGCCCGTTTCGCTGATCGTGATATTCGCGACCGTTCAGCGCATGCTGTCCGGGGGCGCGCCGTTCGACCTCGTCGACTATCTCAGCTTCAACGCCGCGTTCGGACAGCTCGCGGCCGCCGTCGCCGCCCTGTCCGGCGCCGTGACCACCGTGGTCGGCGTCCTCCCGCTCGCTGAACGCGCGCGGCCGATCCTGGACGCCGAGCCCGAGACCGTCCGCGGCATCGACCCGGGCGAACTCAAGGGCGACGTGGAATTCGTCGACGTGACCTTCCGGTACTCCGAGGACCGCCCGAATGCCGTGGACGAGGTTTCGTTCAAGATCAGGCAGGGCGACTACGTGGCGTTCGTCGGCCCGTCCGGCTGCGGCAAGTCCACGATCTACCGGCTGCTTGTAGGCTTCGAAACGCCGGATTCCGGTACGGTGTTCCTCGACGGTCACGATCTCACCAGCCTCGACCTGGCTCGGGTGCGGGGCCGCATGGGGGTGGTGCTGCAGCACGGGCAGATTGTCGCCGGCACGATACACGAGAACATCGCGGGCCTGTCGCCATTGAGTTCGGAGGATGCTTGGGCGGCGGCTCGCGATGCCGCGCTCGAGGACGACATCCGCGCAATGCCCATGGGCATGCGCACGCGCGTGTCCGAGGGCGGATCCGGTCTTTCCGTGGGTCAGAAGCAGCGCCTGCTCATCGCGCGTGCGCTCGCGCGCAAGCCGCGCGTGCTGCTGTTCGACGAGGCGACCAGCGCCCTCGACAACCGCTCCCAGGCGGTGGTCCAGGAATCGCTCAAGAAGCGGGGCGTCACCCGCCTGGTAATCGCGCACCGACTCAGTTCGATTCGCGATGTCGACCGCATCTACGTTCTGGACGAGGGCCGCATAGTGGAGAGCGGCAGCTACGACCAGCTCACAAAGCGCGACGGCATGTTCGCCGCGCTGGCGCGCCGGCAGCTCGTCGAGACCCGGTAGGGATCGCGTCGGGCACGATGCATGGCGTGGCCGGCGGTTGGATGCAACTACGCAAGCCCAAGCCCGGGTGGCCGAATTTCGTCGTGGGTGCCTTTGAGTTCCCGGAGCGTGTCGCAATCGTCCATCGCATTGGCGAACGTCCCTGCGGACTGGCCGTGGACTGGCGGCGCGCCTGAAACGGGTCTCTCACCGGACCAGTTCGATGACCGCGAGCACCCCGATCGCCGCAAACGCCGCGCTTCAGTGTCAGAGGCACGCGCGTCCGTGCACAAGGAGTGGACAAGTCTGGCTATGGCGGACTCAGGCTCAGTGGTGCGAAAACGAAAGTTCCAATTGTCGCCAACGAAAGAAATCGCTGACACTGGGCAACCACCCATCATTCCAGGGACGAGCCGCTCGGCGCTGTCGGCGGTTGTACTGCGCTGTGCGGTCGGTCTACCTCGACGCCGGCGAAAACGCCGCTCTCAGCGTCACCGCCGGCCATGGCGAGCCCGTTTACGAGCACCGCGAGACGTACTCCGATCACGCCCGGGCCATGGCCGCGTCACAGGCGGCCCTGGAGCGCCTGACGAGTCGCACGGCGACGCTTGAGGCAACGTTCGAGGGCGGTCCCAATGTCGTGGCCGGCACCCGGGTCCGAGTCCCCTCGTGGCCGCAAGCGAGCGACCGTATCTGGTCGGTGACCAGCGCGAGACACCGCATCAGCGCCTCGCGGGCGTTCAACCCCGCAGTTCGCCAAGCGGACTTTTGCCACGGACTTGTCTGGTGTGAGAAATGGCAGCGTAGGGTTTCCCGATGAGAACTATTATTAATAGTTGTACCTCAAATAGTATTGTACGACTTTGTTAGCAGGCGCCATTCGACTACTCTTGATAGTAGCGGTTGGACGGTCGCGGTTGCGCGCCGCGAGCGGAGCCGGTGAAGGAGGCCGACGAATTGGTGGACAGAAGGAACAGCAACGCCGAGGCGCATCGAGGCGCTGGTGGCGACTCCGATGGCACCACCAGGGCGGCACAGGCGCCGGATTGGCTGCCGCGCTACCGCGTGACGGTGCCGGAGCGTTCGACACACCATGTGCACCGCGGGGCGCTGCTGGAACGTTGTATGCCGACGGCGCAACGGCTGACCGTGATTCTCGCCGGCGGCGGCTTCGGCAAGACGACGTTGCTGGCCGAGTGCTGCCGCGCGTTGCGCCGTGACGGTGTCCCCGCGGCGTGGCTGTCGCTGGAGGACGACGCCCCGGGGATGCTGGACAACTACCTGGCGCTGGCCTTCGAAGAAGCCGGCCTGGACGTGCTCGGGCTGTTGGGCGGGAAGGGTGCGGACATGGACGTGGTGAATCACCGCGCCGCGCTTCTGGTGCGCGCGATCGAGGCGCACGGCGGGCCGTGCGTGCTGGCGCTGGACGAACTGGAGCGGCTCAGAGACCCAGGGGCTGTGGAACTGCTGAACTTCCTGCTGCGCAGCTGCCCGGCCGGGCTTCACTTGGCGTTGGCTGGGCGGAAACTGCCGGCGAGTCTGGACATATCGGCGCTGGTGCTCAAGGGGCGCGCCGAGACGCTGACGGCGCAGGACCTGCGATTCTCGGTCCGGGAGATCGGAGACTTTTTCGACAGGCGCCTGACGCGGCGCGAACTGGCCGCGGTGGCGGAGGAGTCGGCCGGCTGGCCGATGGCGCTGCGGATTCACCGCAACGCCGCGGGTCAGCCGCGCTCAGGCGCATCGCCGAGGCGCTGGCAGCGCGCGACAACACCGGTTCGGTGCTCCGAGTGTTGCTCGAGGGACACCCGAAGTCGCCGCATCGAACGGCGGCGCGCATTCTGCTGGATGCGATCGAGACGCGCGAGCCTGCGGCACCGGCACTGAGCGTGAGAGAGGCCCAGGTGTTGAGTCGCCTTGCGACCGAGACCGGTGTCCAGATCGTCCAAGCGCTGGGGATCACGCGCGACGGCGTACGCTACTACGTCAAACGGCTGTTCGACAAGCTGCAGGTACGCAGCCGGTTTGCGGCCGCCCGGCGGGCGCGGCCGCTCGGCATCCTGCCCGCAGACGACTGAGGCATCGAACTCAGCGAATGAGCGCGTTTTCCCGATGTGCAGGGCAACGAGATTTTGTTGCTGCTCCTGCCGATGTAGAAACGGTAGCCCGGAGGCGACCCTTCAATCTTGCGGGTCTTTCGCGCTGATAACGGAATGTCGCACGATTCCCGATCAGCTCGACACTGTGGATTGAACTGCCTTGGCCTCAAGCATCGTCGGCGATGTGACCGTGTTGCGCCCAGATCGGTACCGTGCAGGCGCCCTTCGGTCTCCATTCCAGCACCACGTCGCCGATTCCAGTGCGCCCGGGCCGCGATGCGGCGCCCCCTCTGAACGCCAGCCTGAGCAGTCCCGCCCCTCGGCATGCGTTCACATTTTCCGGACCGTTTGTGCACATCCGTCCCGGTGGTTATAAAATACAAGAATACCCAATGACCGACTCAACTGCCGCCGACGCGCGACCGGAATGGGATCGGCGAGCCTTGAGTATGGCCGGATCCGTGTTGGCGATTCCCGCATGATTTCATCCCCGCTGAGGTCGGGCTGATCGATGCTGGCCGATTACGGCAAACTGCACGTGTCCAGCGTCGACTATGCCGTCATTCGACCGGACAGCGTCGACACGGCGGTGCGGGATTGGCGCACCGCGCTTTCCGGCGGCGGCGCCCTGAGAATACGCGGGACCGGGCACAGTCTGTCCGGTGCAAGCTTGCCCCGAGCGGGCGAAACGCTGGTTTGTACCCGCGGACTCGATCACTATCGTATCGAAGCGCCGGGGTCGATAACGGTGGGCAGCGGCGCGATCCTCTGGGACATTCGCGACTTCGTCGCCGGTCTCGGCTATGTGCTTCCGCTCTACAACGGGGGTTGGGCCGGACCCAGCTTGGGCGGCTTCGTGAGCGCGGGCGGCCTGGGGCTGCGCGTTCCACCGAACGAGCGTGAGAAACGCTCCGATGCAACCGTTCCGGCATCCATGAACGAGACTCATGCCTCGTCGCTGTCGGAACAATATGGGGGGCTCTGGGCGCAGGTCACGCGACTTAGGCTCGTCGACGGACTGGGGACGGTTCATGACATCCGCGCGGGCGACGACGAATTTCCGTGGACGTTCGCCTCCATGGGACTGTTCGGACTGATTCTCGAAGTGACCCTGCGGCTGTACCCGCGAGTCGGCGCCGTCGACCGTCTGGCGCCGGGCGACGCCGGCCGAATCCCGGTCTCGAACCCGCTCAACCCGCAAGAGACCGACGCGGTGGCGCCGGCGCAAGGGATGGATTGGTTGTATTGGTTCACCGCGCTGACGCCGACAACGGAGGAAAACGCCGCCTGGGTGGTCATCGGGGACTGGAGCCATTCGCACCGCGACACCCTGCGCCCGACCGGGGGCTGGGTCGGCCCGATTCAGAACGGTTCGCACATCGGATTTCGCTATCATGTCCGCCGCAAGGCGCCGACGCCACCATTGCTGTATCCGCGCGACGAGGATTTTGTCGCCCTGGGCGTAATGGCTGTCTGCCCCGGCGTCGGGACCGACGCGTCCGACACGGCGCTGGTCGAAGCCGAACGGGCCTTTGTCGATCAGGTCCTCGAGCACGGCTGGGCCCTGTATTGCCAGGCCGAGAATCTCACCCGGTCCCTCGATTACCCCAGCTACTTGGGACCCGAGCGCTGGGCCCGCTTCTGCGAGCTCAAAGCGCGCTTCGATCCTCGGCACCGCATCAACGCCGGCGAGATGAGTCCGGACCCGGGCAGATCACCGATGACGGCCATGCGCAGGCGACGGCTTTCGGCGCGGATCCGCCGCTACGTGGGGTTAGACTAACGGCCCTGCAACTGCACGGCGCCGACCTGTTGTGCCTCCCGGCGGACCAGGGAGCCGGTTCCGTCACAACCCCACGAGCTCCCTCAACAACGGGATCGCCAGCGTGATCGGGGCCTGACCCCGGGTCTTGACCTGCACCGAGGCCAGCGTACCGGCGGTCAGCGTCTGGTCCGCCGCCCTGGGTGAAGTCCACTCAAAGCCGCTCGCGGTCGTCGGGTCGGGTGTCAGCACAACCCGTCCCGCGTAGGGCGGGCCATCCTCGGAAAAACTCAGTGCCAGATTCCGGTTCTGAAGTACCGCAACCATGCCCTCGAGCGTGGCGGGAAAGGGCGAGACGAACTCGACCGTGCCCCTGATCGTTCCGAACTCCTCGCGTCGCACCGTGGCGGGCGAGACCAGTGCCTGCATCCCCGCTTCGACCTGCTTGCCATCGGTAGGCGGCACGTACAGCAACACTTCAAGCCGCGCCGTTCCGGTGCGGATGCTGGCGACGGCCAGGCCCGGACTCACCGCCGCGCCGGTCGTGCCCTTGATTTCAATGACCTGTCCAGACACCGGCGAGAGGATTTTCTCCGCAGCCAACTGAGCCTCGATCTGCGTCAGTTGACGCTTCGCGGCCTCAACTTGCTCCGTCATCTCGCGGATGCGGATCCCGTTGTCGTTCTCGTAGCGGACCATTTCCACTTCAAGTGCACGCTGTTCGCTGTTCAGCTCGAACAGGATCCTGCGCGTGTCGTTGAATTCCTGCCGGTTTTGCTCCAGCGTGACGCGCGACAGCAGATTCTGTTCAAACAACCGCTGGGTTGACTCGAGGTTGGCACGGGAGAGTTCCAGCATTTCGCCGGCGGTGGCCTGAATTTCGGCGAGTTGCTCGGCGTTGCGTGCGTGGTTAGCGCGCACAATTCGAGACTCTTCGGCAATCGCCGCTGTCAAACCATCGAGCGCGTGCATGCGCTCCTCGACCAGCGCGACCGCCGACGCGTGGCGAGCCGAAACCTCGTCGTTGGCGATCAACCCGATGAGATCGCCCTGCTCGATCTCGTCTCCGACTGTTACGATAATCGAGTTCAACCGTCCCGAGCCGGTGGCAACGGCATCCACCACCCGACCACCCTCGTTCAACAGCAATCCGTGGGCGTCCACGTAGGTGGAGACTTCACCGACCACCGACCAAACGCTTACAGAGACGGTCGCGACGATAATCGCGATCAGGCCCACCCACGCTCGTGCCGGCGTCACTGACAGCACACGGTCGAGTCGCTCAGAAGTCTGCAGCTGTTTCTGCGCTGTTCTGTGCACCGCCATTACACCTGACCCATCGTTGGAGTGTTCGCGCGTCAATCCCCGCCAAGTGTCTGCTATGGTAGGAGAATCTTCGCTCCCGGTCCAACTCGCCCGGTCCCGGCGCTTGGTACGTCCCGGTCGTAATACGGGTTCGGCACTCGGTAAGTCGAAGCGACCGCGAGGATTTTTTCCCGTCGAGGACTCGGTGAGGCGGGACGTCGTTGCGTACGTGCGGGTGGCCGGCCAGCGCGCGATGACCGTGGCCGAATCCGGCGCCGCCGAGGCGCCCGACGCCTTGCCCGGTACCGAGCAGGCTCCGGATTACACACTCGACCGCGAACCGCTCGCCTGGACGGGAACGATCGGCGCCCGCGTTCGCGGTCCGGGGCGGCGCCGGGCACGGCTTGAACGATCTGGCCAGTCCTTCCGGAATGCCTTGCCATCGGGATATCGCAATTGCATCATTGCAACGTGGATGCAGTGGTGTCCACCGATCGGCCCGGTCCAACGGAAGACCGCCCCCGGCAGCCCGCTCAATGAGCCATCGCGACACGGACCTGAGATGACCCCGCACTATCGTTTCCCCGACGACATCGACCCCTTTGTGAACCCGCAGGATGAAAGATCGCTGCCGCTGCAACCGAGCCTGACTTGCCTTGCGGACGCGATGGCCCTGGTGGAGCCGCGACTCGGCAGGGCGTTGCTCGACGACGCCGGACGCGCCGCGCTGCACGCTGTCGCGCGCCGCATCCCGAGCATGCTCGCGACGTTCTGGGGGCTCGAGGTACGCCTCGGCAACCCGTCCGCCCGGGTCGACCTACTGTGGGAGGTGCGCCATGGGAATGGCGGCATCGCGACGCTGGCTGGCCGCAACGCCAGCGACCCGGCGCCCGGCATCGCAACCGCGCTGCGCGAGCGGTCGGAGTTTTGGAAGGAACTCGCCCGCTTTGCGGGAGAATGGCTGGACGACCCGGATTGGCTCAAACGACTTGCAAACGTGTGGCTGGAGGCCGATACCGCCTCTGCGACGGGCGCCGGCCTCGATGCGTGCCTGGACCGACCCAATCTGTTCTGGGGCGCCAACACACGGGAGGCGGGCGCCGACCGGAATCTGTTCGCCCACCTGCCGGCCCTCGCCCGACGCTTCTACGGACTTCAACTGAACCGACACCGCATCGATTTCATTGAGAGAACCTTCCCCTGCGGTGCGTTACTGTTCCAAATGGGCGTAATGGGCGCGCGCGAGTATCCGATCATGCGGCTGTGCGTCAAGCACCCGGATCCGGAGACCCTAGTGCGCTGGCTCGTGACGATCGGTTGGCCCGGAGACCAGGCGGCCGTGCGAGATATTCTGGCGCGGTTGACGCCCCTTGTGGGCGAAATCGCGCTGAACGTAGACATCCTACCGGATCGGGTGGGCGAAAAACTCGGGCTCGAACTCTACGGGGCCGAGCGAACACTGTCCGTCGCGACGTGGCAACCGCTGTTCGACGAACTGCGCGCGAAACGCCTCACGCGTGCGGACAAGCTGGCCGCGCTAAAGGACTTTCCGTCGATTCAGCGATACCGGCAATTGTTCGTCTGGCGACGGAGCCCGCCGTTGGGGTTCCCTATGCTGGTCACGAACCTGCATCATATCAAGCTGGTGATCGTCGCCGACGCGGTCGTCGAGGCCAAGGCATACCTGGGCATCTTTCTCCCCGCGATCGATTACGCGGGGGCAACGCCGGGTTCCGATATCGAGGGCGGCTGGCTTTGACCGCTGTTGCGCCGCGACCTGAAGATTGTCGCGCCAGCGCACCGGGCTCACGCTGTACGAACGCTCGACCGTGCTACGCCGGATCATCCGCCTGAGCACGACCTCGAAATCGGCGCTCGGTCGTGCAGAGCGGCTCCGGCCGGCGAATCCGTCGGGGTCCCTCCGCGCGGGCGCATGTCTAACTCCACGGCAGACGCCAGCCCCGCCCGTCCGGCGACGCCGTCAGCGTGTTGCGAACCGCGGGCAGTTCCGTCACCGGCACGCCGCGCGGCCGGCCGTCGTCGAGCAATTGTGCTAGGTTGAAGGCGCTCATCACCCTCTGGTTGCTCGCCGCTTCGAGACCGGGATCGTCGCGTGCGGCTACCGCGCGCTCGCGATTCAGCCCGCCGGCCGCATCAGGGGACTGATCCCACTCCATCAGCACGCCGTTGCTGCTGCGCAAGAGGTTGCGCAACGGTTCGATGTAGTCGTCCCGCGAACGGGTCATGTCGTAGAGTCCGTTCAATCCCGCGTAGAAGATGGCGAACTCCTGTCTCAGCCGGCTTTCGTACTCGTTCATCGCCAACATCTCGGGCAGTTGTCCGCTCAACACCGCTTCTATGGATCGCGCGGCCAACAGTGCGCCGTAGGTGGCCAGATGCACGCCCGACGAAAGCAGTACGTCGACGAAGCACGCGGCGTCCCCGACTTGCACCAGCCCCGGCGCCCAGAAAGCGTCGCTGGCATAGGAGTAATCCGCCCGCACCCGCACGACATCGTAGGGTGGTTCGGTGCTCGCTCGCGCTTCGGCGAGCAGACCGACTGTCCGTGGACACTGCGACAGCCACGCCCTCAGTTTCGCGCGCCGGTCGCGGCTCAGGGCGCCCGCGCACGCCCTTGGGGCGACGACCCCGACGCTCGTGCGTCCGCGCGATAGGGGGATGAACCACGCCCAGGCCGGGCCGTGCTCCGTCGCCAGTGTCTCGAAGAGCACGTTGCCCTGCAGTGGCGGGTCCAGTCGCGCGCCACCGTCCCAGTAGCCCCAGACAGCCACCTTGCGGAAGAAGCGCGAGTGCGTTCTGGCGTCAAGCTTCGGAACCTTGAGGCGCACCTGGCCGCTCGCGTTGGCGACATAGCGCGCCCGGACCCGATGGCAGGCGCCGCCGGTCGAAGCGCGAACCTCGACCTCGCGCCCGCCGACCGAATCCCCGTCCTCGACCGACACAACGGTGTGCCCCCTAAGAACCTCAACGCCGCGGGCGGCGGCGTTGTCGAGCAGGATCGCGTCGAAACACTCCCGCTCGACATTCAGCGCCGTGGGCGCGCCGGGACCGGCGTCGGGACCGCCGAACAGCAGGTTCCAGGGTCTGTCCGGCGAACGGCCCCAGCAAAACGTCGCCCCAGGCTTAACGACGA
>MKWU01006456.1_pt1 | contig 11923 bp, 10 predicted proteins | sample 809101 | NCBI WGS metagenome assembly MKWU01 (sample SAMN05860141, study PRJNA318959) | sponge metagenome | host: Aplysina aerophoba | place: Slovenia: Piran, Adriatic Sea, Gulf of Piran | collected 2013-05-07
CGTTCTCGATCAGCCCGTCGTTCTCGTAGGCGTCGAGCGCGGCGCAGGCCGCGGCGCAGGCGATGGGATTGCCGGTCTGGGTCGAGCCGAGCGGGAACCAGTCGTCGTCGAAGTGCGCGGCGACGTGCGGCCGCATCAGCACCGCGCCCATCGGGATGTAGCCCGACGTGATGCCCTTGGAGACCGCCATCAGGTCGGGCACCACGCCCCAATGCTCCATGCCGAACCAGCGCCCGGTACGGCCAAAGCCGCAGATCACCTCGTCCGCGATCATCAGGATGCCGTAACGGTCACAGATCTCGCGCAGCATGGGGAAGTACTCGGGCGGCGGCTTGATCCCGCCGCTCGCCGCGGTCATCGGCTCGACAATGACCGCCGCGATCTGATCCGGCCCCTCGCGCTGGATCACCTCTTCCACGCTCTTCGCGCACTGCACCTCGCAGCCCGGATATGAGAGCGAGAAGGGGCAGCGGTGGCAGTAGGGGTCGAGGAAGCGGACGATGTTGGGATGTTCGTAGCCGATGGCGAGGCGCCTGGGGTCGCCGCTCGCCGACATCGAGCCCGAGGTGGTGCCGTGGTAGGAGCGGTACTTGGCGAGGATCTTGCGCCGACCGGTCACCAGGCGCGCGACCATCATGGCGATCTCGGTGGCCTCGCTGCCGCTCCCGGTGAAGAAGGCGGTCTGGATATCACCCGGCGCGATCGCCGCGAGCTTGCGCCCGAGTTTCTCGCGCGCAGCCGTGGTGTGGTGCGGGCCGATGTAGCAGAGCCTGCCGGCCTGCTCCTGGATCGCCTGGATCACCTTTGGGTGCTGGTAGCCGAGATTGACGTTCACCAGCTGCGACGAGAAGTCGAGATACCGCTTGCCTCCCGTGTCATAGATGTAGGCGCCCTCGCCGCGCTCCATTTCGATCACCGGGTCCAGCGCGTTCTGCGCGGCCCAGGGAATTATGTCGTAGCGCCGGTTCGCGCCGGCGGTTGCCATCGCCTCGCTCATGTGTCCCTCCTGCGCCCTTCGCCGGGCGCGGCAGCCGCTAGCGTGCGGCCACTATCATGATCTCGACCGTGTAATCCGGCGTCGCCAGCCTGCTCTCGACACAGGCGCGGCAGGGCGGGTTCTCCTTGGAGACCCAGGGGTCCCACACGCTGTTCATCTCGTTGAAGGTCCGGATGTCGGAGAGCCAGACATTGGCGGTGAGAATCTGCTCCTTCGACGAGCCGGCTCTGGCCAGCAGGGCGTCGATCTTGGCGAGGACCTGCCGGGTCTGGCCGGCGACGTCCTCACTGGTGTCGTCGGCCACCTGGCCGGCGAGGTACACGCGGTCACCGTGCACAACCGCCTGGCTCATGCGCGGCCCTTTGTCGAAGCGTTCGATGGTCATTGTTGCTCTCCGTTTCCTGTTTTCGGTTGTTGGAGTGATGGTAGCGGGCAACGCCGCTTCACGCACCGGCGCGGGCGTGGAAATCCCGTGCTGCGTCGGTGACGGCCTCGATCGTCTCGTACGCGGTAGCGTTCACGAGCAGCTCCCGGCCGAGGAGGAGCGCCGGGCGCTCGCAGGCGGCGCGGCGGTCGGGGTCCTCGATCCACTCGAAGTCGATGTTGTGGGCGATCCCCAGGATGCGCCGGATCATCTTGGCTGCGCCGAACTGAAGCGTGTCGGTGAAGAGCTCGGCGATGGCGGCGTCGCGCGCGAGGCTGAGCGAAGCAGCACCCTCTTCGCCGGCGAAGAGCGCCTCGGGATACGCATCGCCCGTGCGCTCGGCCCAGAGGGCGCCGTAGCGCTCGGCGAAGGCGTGCCAGAAGGTCTCGGCCGTCTCCAGCACCCACGCCTTGTAGGCGGTGCGTTCGTCGGCCTCGGTCGCGTGGCCGTCCTGGCTGAAGTAGTTGAGCAGCAGGTTGCCGACGAAGGCGCCGGTATCGAACCCCATCGGCCCGTAGAACGCGAACTCGGGGTCGATCACGCGGGTATCGTCCTGCGTCACCATGATCGAGCCGGTATGCAGGTCGCCGTGGATCAGCGCCTCGGCGTTCCCCATGAACTTGCACTTGAGGCGGGAGACGGCGCGTTTCAGCGGCGCGTCGGCGCGAAAGGCTGCGGCGAGGTCGTCGAGCTGCGGCGAGGTCCAGCGGTTGTTGTCGTGGACCATGTAGGGCTCGGTGAAGATTACGTCCTCGGTGAGCTTGCAGAGCGCAGCGTTGCCGCAGAAGAGAGCGACGCGTGCCTTCTTCTCTGCCGCGCTCGTCCCGAGGTCGGAGGTGAAGAAGAGCGTCCGCGCCATGTACTCGGCCACGTCGGTGGCGGCGCGCGGGTAGCGGATGCCCTGGATCATGCCGCGCCGCATGATGATGTGGGGCTCCAGCAGCTCCATCACGATCAGCATGAGCACGGGATCGAAACGGTAGATCTCGGGCGTAAGTCCCGGCGCATGGCGGCCGTGCTCAACCAGCGCCTCGTGCTCGAAGAAGGCCCGATTCAGCGGCAGCGGCCAGCTCTCCCCCACCAGCCGAACGTAAGGCAGCGCCTGCTTCACACAGAGGCCGCCGGCCGGGCCACGCACGATGAAGACCAGGTTCAGGTTGCCGTCGCCGACCTCGTCCACCCGCCAGCCCGAAGGATCGCCGCCGAGGCGCGCGCGGAGCGCCGGTTGCTCCGCGAGGTACGGGGCGAGCGTATGCACATCGAGCGGCCGGTAGCCCTCGGGAATGACGATGGCGGGTTGGTCTGCGCTCAAGTCTCGCTCGGTCTCTGCTCTCGGGCGGCCTGACCTTAGTCGATCGCACGCGCGTCGCAATCTGCCATGTGGCGCGCAACCTTCGCTATTCGCCCCAGACCTCCCCGAAGACCCTGACCCAGTTGCCGCCCAGAATCTTCTTCGTCGTTTGCTCGCTGTAGCCCCGCTCCAGCAGGCGCTTGGTCAGATTGCGAAAGTCGCGCGGCGTGGCAATCCCGTCGGGGAAGTGATGGGGCGGCGGCGGATAGGATTCGGGCCGCCAGTCGCCGATGGCGACCCGGTGCTCGTACATGCGCGTGGCCTCTTCGTCGTCGACCACCGGCACCTGCCCCCGGTAATAGTCGAGGCCGAGGCCGACGTGATCGGCGCCGACGAGCCCGACGGCATAGTCGATGTGGTCGACGAACTCGTCGAGCGTGGGTCTCGGCGAGGCGCTGACGAAGGACGGGAAGCCGACCATGCCCACCAGGCCGCCGGTCCCGGCGGCCGCCTTCATCTGCTCGTCCGTGATGTTCCGGCGCGAGTCCCGCACCGCCTTCGGGTTCGCATGTGAGAAGACCACGGGGCGCGAGGATGCCTCGATCGCCTCCATCGTGGTGCGGTGGCCGGTGTGGGAGCAATCGACGACGATGCGCGCCTCGTTGAGACGCTCGACCACCTTGAGACCGAAGGTGCTGAGCCCGGCGTCCGTTCGCTCCTCGCAGCCATCGCCCACTCGGTTCTTCACGTTGTAGGCGAGTTGGATCATGCCGACGCCCAGGGCCTTGTACGCATCGATCAGGTTAAGGTCGTCCTCGATCGGCTCGGTCCCCTGGAAGTGAAAGAACACGCCGAACTTGCCGGCGGCCTTGGCGGTCGCAAAGTCTGCGGCGCGCGTGATGTGGACGAGCCTCGGGTCCCTATCGATGGCTCGGATCCAATCGCCCAACGCGCGCAGGGTGGGGCCAGCGCGCTCGAAGGCGCCGACGGTGGGGCCCGCCGCGCTGACGCCTCCCTCGATCCACCAGTCGATGTACTCGCGGTGCACCATGAGCGGACAGACCGCGTCGATCACGATGGCCTCGTCATGGATACGCTCGTAGTCGGGCTTGACCACGCCTTCCTCCCTCTCCGCTGCCAGTTATGACTCCGCGATCGGGCGCTGCATGTCCATGGTTCTCCTGCGGGGTGGGCGCGGCAGGAGACATGGGCTAGGAGTCCGCTCTCATCCCAAAAAGGTCTCTTCCATGCCTGCGCCCGACCCCAAACCCCCGATCGCGGCCCGCAAGCCCGTCACGGCGACGCTGCACGGCATCGCGCGCAGCGACGACTACGCCTGGCTCAAGGATGCCGACTGGCAGAGGGTGATGCGCGAGCCCGCGACGCTCGATCCCGATATCCGAGCCTATCTCGAGGCGGAGAATGCGCACACCGATGCCTTCCTCGCTCCTCACGAGGCACTGAGGGGGGTGCTGGTGGCCGAGATGCGCGGGCGCATGAAGGAGGACGACTCCTCGGTGCCGGCGCCCGACGGGGACTGGGCCTACTACCGCCGTTACGTGGAAGGCGGTGAGCATCCGCTCTACTGCCGCGTCCCGCGCGACGACCGGGCGGCGGAGGTACTGCTGCTCGACGGCAACCGCGAGGCCGAGGGCCAGCCCTACTTCAAAATCGGGGACTGCGAGCACAGCCACGACCACCGCCGCCTCGCCTACACCCTCGACCTCAACGGCTCGGAGCGCTACCGCCTCTTCGTCCGCGACATCGGCTCCGGCGAGGTCATCGACGGGCCGATCGAGGACGCCCACGGCGCCGTCATCTGGGCGGCCGACGGCGAGACCGTCTTCTACACGGTGATCGACGAGAACCAGCGCCCTTACCAGGTGCGCCGCCACCGCATCGGCAGCGCGCCTGGGGAGGATCCGGTGGTCTACGAGGAGTCCGACCCCGGCTTTTTCGTCGATCTCGGCGAGTCGGAGAGCCGGCGCTTCGTCATGATCTCGGCCCACGACCACACGACCTCCGAGGTCCATCTGATCAAGGCCGCGGCGCCCGAGTCCGAGCCCCGCCTCGTCGCCGCCCGCGAGCGCGGCATCGAATACGACGTCGCCCTTCGCGGCGATCGCCTCTTCATCCTGACCAACGCCGGCGGTGCGACCGACTTCAAGATCATGACCGCCCCGCTGGAGACGCCGGAACGCGCAGCGTGGCGCGATTGGCTCCCGCACGAGGCCGGAACCTACGTGCGCGCCCAGCTTCTCTTCGCCGGCCACCACGTGCGGTTGGAGCGGGTCGGCGGCCTGCCCCGCATCGTCGTCACCGACCTCGCGACCAGCGACGCGCACACCGTCGCCTTCGAAGAAGAGGCCTACGACCTCTCGCTCCTGCCCGGCTACGAGTTCGAGACCCAGACGCTCCGCTTCGTCTACAGCTCGATGACGACGCCCGCGCAGACCTTCGACTACGACATGCGCACCCGCACCCGCACCCTGCGCAAGACCCAGGAGGTGCCGAGCGGTCACGCCCCCGCCGATTACGTCACCCGTCGCATGACCGCGCTAAGCCACGACGGCGCGGAGGTGCCGGTCTCGCTGCTCCATCGCCGCACGACCCCGCTCGACGGCTCGGCGCCGCTGCTCCTCTACGGCTACGGCGCCTACGGCCACGCGATCCCGGCCGCGTTCTCCACCAGCCGACTGAGCCTGGTGGATCGCGGCTTCGTCTACGCCATCGCTCACATCCGGGGCGGCTCGGACTGCGGCTACGGCTGGTATCTCGACGGCAAGCTCGCGAAGAAGACCAACACCTTCGCCGACTTCATCGCCGCCGCCGAGCACCTGATCGCCGAGCGCTACACGGCGAAAGCGCGGATCGCGGCGCACGGCGGCAGCGCCGGCGGCATGCTGATGGGGGCGGTCGCCAACCTGCGGCCCGATCTCTTCGCCAGCATCGTCGCCGAGGTGCCCTTCGTCGACGTGCTCAACACCATGTGCGACCGGGACCTGCCGCTGACCCCGCCGGAATGGCCGGAGTGGGGCAACCCCATCGAGGACGCCGACGCCTACCGCACCATCGCGGCCTACGCGCCTTACGAGAACGTGACGGCCAAGGCCTACCCGGCGATCTTTGCGACCGCAGGGCTCACCGATCCGCGCGTGACCTACTGGGAGCCCGCCAAGTGGGTGGCGCGACTGCGCCGGCTCAAGACCGATGATAACCCTCTGCTGCTCCACACCAACATGGAGGCCGGCCACGGCGGCGCCTCCGGCCGCTTCCGCCGCCTGGTCGAAGTGGCGATGGCCTACGCCTTCGTCCTCGCCGTCGCAGGGAGCAAGTGAAGCGACAAACACTCAAACCAACGGGATCACCTCGCGGGCGAAGCGTTCCATCGAGCGGTGGCGGCTCTCGGCGGGCCGGTTGGGCTGCGCCGTGTTGATGGCGAACTGGGTGATCCCGATCTCCCGGTAGCGCCGCACCTGGGCCGCTACCTGCTCGGGCGTGCCCACCAGCTGGTTCTCCAGGAAGGGCGGCAGATTGGCAGGGTCGGCCATCGCCTCCATCCGCTCCATCTGCTGGACGTTGCGCTCGTACGTCGGCACGTCCTTCCACGGGTTGGCGTGGGTCTCGTAGTGCGCGATCACCGCACGGAAGAAGGCCACGAGATAGGTGATCGCCTCCTCCCTGGCGCGCGCCTCGCTGTCGGCGATGAAGCAGTGGATCCAGAGCGGGATGTTGGCCTCCGCCTGCCCGCCCCTGGCCGCCGTGATCTTCTTCCACGCCGCAATGGCATCGGTGTTCAGCTGGAAGGGAGAGGCCGACGTGCAGAGCAGGCCGAGGCCCATCTCAGCCATGCGCTCGGCGGTGCCCGGATTGTTGCAGGCGCCATAGAGGTGGATGCGCTCGCGCACCGGCCCCGGCCGGAGCGTCACCTCTCGCGGGATGGTGGCGTGGGTGCCCTCGTAGCGGAAGGGCTCTCCGCTCAGCAGCCCCTTGGCGATCTCGCAGTTCTCGCGAAAGAGCTCCCGCGAATGCGCCATGTCGATGGCGCGCGCGTCGTACTCGATCTTGGCCACGCCGCGCCCGAGGCCGAGGTGCAGGTCGGCATCGGTCATCAGGCTCAGCATCGCCACGTCTTCGGCGAAGCGCACCGGCTCATACCAGGGCAGCACGATCACCGCGGTCCCGAGGCCCAGGCCGGGGCACGCCGCCGCGACATGGCTCAGAAAGAACAGCGGCGAGGGCGAGGGGTAGTAGTCGGTGAAGTGGTGCTCCAGCACCCAGACGCTGCCGAAACCGAGAGCTTGCCCGAAGCGGCAGTCCTCCAGCATCTCGCGGTAGCGCTGCCGGTCGCCGGCGGCGCCGTCGTGTTCCGCTGGCATCACCGGGCCAACGGTGAAGCCGAACGTTGGATTGCCGCTTTCGCCCATGTCCGAGTCCTAGCGGACCGGGCATACGCGCGGCAAGCGGCGGGGAGAGCCGCGTCGATGGGGTCGCGGGGCCCCCGACGCGGCCTCTCAGTGCTTTTCGGGCGACGCTATTGGGTGATGACGCCGCAGGCGATGCGTGGGCCGGCCGCGCCTGCCGGATCGGACGCGTAGTCGTCCGGCCCCTCGTGAATCACGATGGCCGCGCCGTCCTCGTCGAAGAGCGAGGCATCCAGATGCAACTGCGTGTTCAGCACCTCGATCTCCAGCGCACCCGACTCCGGCACGTGAATGTTGGGCATGTCGCCGGCGTGCATCCCCTCGGCGCTTTCGATCCCGTGCTTCGCGCCCCCCGGGTTGAAGTGACCCCCTGCCGACTTGAAGGGCGGCTCGCACATGCCGACCGCGTGAACATGGAACGCATGAGCCCCGGCCGGCAGGTTCTCCAGCTTCGCATGCAACAGCGTGCCGTGTGGGGTTTCGGACAGCGTGACCGCGCCGACCGACTCCCCCTTCGCGTTCATCATCGTGGCGCTCGCTTGTTCCGTCGCACTCGCTGCATGCGTTGCCGCAACCAGCGCGATACTGGCCGCGAGAATGGTGGCTCCGATCAGTTTCGTCATTGTCCGGTCCCCTTGGTTGACGCCATTGCACCGGATGAATGCTACGAGCGAGGGTCCGATTTCGACTGTCCGAACCCGGTCGCGTCGCGAGAAACGGCCTCGCCCGAGCGCCGGCTCAAAAGATTCCGTTGGCCTTCTGCAGCTCGCGCACGTAGCGCGTGATCTTGATGACATCGTCGTCCGAGACGCCCTCGACCGGCGGCATGTTGCCAAAATTCCAGTGATGGGCGCGAACGCCCTGCCGCGCGGCGAGGCGGAACGACAGATCGCCGTGGTGATTCGGCTCGTAGATCCGGTGGACCAGCGGAGGGCCCTGGTCCGAGCCGGTGGCGTTCTGGCCGTGACAGGTCACGCAGTTTTCCTCGAACAGAGCCTGACCGGCCTCCGCCTCGGCCGTGAAAGCAGGAATGGTCAACGCCGAACCCACATCGCCGTGCTGGGCGTGGTCGTCGTCGAACCATTGCAACCATCCGACCACGCCCACGACCACCGCAACTGCAATCGCGATGAGGTAAAGCCTGTCCGTCAGCTTCTTCCTCTTGGTTCGGCTGGAGGAGGTGGACCCGCGAGGTCGCCGAGGCTTGGATCTTTTCTTCATTGCGCGTCTCGCGCAGACGGGCCTGCGAGGTCTTCGAGAATCGGACACTCCGGCCGTTCGTCGCCGTGGCAGCGCGCGACCAGGGTCGCGAGCGTGCCGCGCAGCCCTTCGAGCTCGGCGATCTTGTGGTCGATGCGGCGCAGATGCGCCTCGGCCAGGGCCTTGACATCGGCGCTGGCACGCGCGCGGTCCTCATAGAGCGAGAGCAGCGTGCGGCACTCCTTGATTGAGAACCCGAGGGAGCGGGCGCGGGCGAGGAAAGTCAGCTTGTGCACGTCGGTCTCGACGAACGCGCGGTAGCCGTTCTCGCCCCGCATCGGTCGTACCAGACCAATGTCCTCGTAGTAGCGGATCGTCTTTGCCGAGAGCCCGCTCGCTTCGGCCACGTCAGCGATCTTCATGGCCACCTCCGCTCCATGGTCATAAAGGTTCCTGTAGCGGGAAGGTCAAGAGCCGCATCTCCTTGACCTTCCAGTAACTGGACTCTCTACATTCCCGGCAAGCGAAGTCCACAAGAGGTTTGCAGTGGAACCAGGCGCAGCGGTGGAGACGACGGCGCGCGATCCCGTCTGCGGGATGAGCGTGGAGCCTGCCGGCGCCCGCCACACGGCCCGGCACCGGGGTCAGACCTTCTACTTCTGCTGCGCCCGGTGCCGGGAGCGATTCACCGCAGCGCCTGAAGAATTCCTCGGTGAGCGCCCGGCGCCCGAGCCTGCGCCCGAGGGCAGCCTCTACACCTGCCCGATGGACCCCGAGATCGTGCAGGCTTCACCGGGCGACTGCCCCATATGCGGCATGGCGCTGGAGCCGATGATGCCGGTCGCCGACGCAGGGCCCTCGCCCGAGCTTCGCGACCTGCAACACCGGCTCTGGCTTGCCGGGCCACTCGCGGCCGCCGTCTTCGCGCTGGAGATGGGGAGCCACGCCGGCGTCCCCTTCGACTCCTGGCTCGGGCCGCGCTCCTTCGTCGCCCTGCAATTCGCACTGGCGACGCCGGTGCTGTGGATCGCACGCACGTTCTTCCTGCGCGGCCTCGCCTCGGTGCGCAACCGCTCCCCCAACATGTGGACGCTGATCGCGCTCGGCACCGGCGCCGCTTGGCTCTTCAGTCTCGCAGGCCTGCTCGCTCCCGGCATCTTCCCCGAGGCGGTCCTCACCGCAGGCGGGCAGCCGCCGGCCTATTTCGAGGCCGCCGCCGTGATCCTCGTGCTCGTGCTGGCCGGGCAGGTGATGGAAACGGTCGCGCGCGAGCGAACGGGAGATGCGATCCGCGCGCTCATGGGCCTTGCGCCGAAGACCGCACGCCGATTGGAGGAGGACGGCGAGGAGGATGTGCCGCTCGACTCCGTCCGCGTTGGCGACCGGCTCAGGGTGCGGCATGGCGAGAGCGTGCCCGTGGATGGCGTCGTGACCGAGGGCCACGCCGCCCTCGACGAAAGCATGATCACGGGCGAGCCGCTCCCGGTCGAGAAGGGTCCGGGCGATCCGCTGACAGGCGGCACGCTCGCCCAATCCGGCAGCCTCGTGATGCGGGCGGAGAGGGTCGGTGCCGCAACCACGCTCGCCCGCATCGTCGCCTTGGTGGCGAAAGCACAGCGCAGCCGCGCCCCGGTCCAGGCGCTGGCCGACCGGGTCGCCGGCGTCTTCGTCCCCGCCGTGGTCGCCGTCGCCGTGTTGGCGGCAATCGGATGGGCCGTGGTCGGCCCATCGCCCGCGCTGGCCTACGCGCTGAGCGCGGCAGTGAGCGTGCTGATCATCGCCTGCCCGTGCGCGCTCGGGCTGGCGACGCCGATGTCGATCATGGTGGCCGCCGGGCGAGGCGCGCAGGCCGGTGTGCTGGTGCGCGATGCCGAGGCGCTGGAGCGCCTCGCGAAGGCGGACCTGCTCGTCGTCGACAAGACCGGCACGCTCACCGAGGGCCGGCCGGCCGTGACCGATGTGATCACGCTGGGCGCCGCCGACCGGGCTCGGCTTCTCGCACTCGCGGCAGCGCTGGAGCGGAGCGCCCAGCATCCGCTTGCCGGGGCGGTCGTCGAGGCGGCCGAGGCGGCGGGCGCGCCCTACCTCGCGGCGAGCGACGTGGAGGCCGTGGCCGGCCGGGGCGTGCATGGCCGTGCAGCGGGCCAGGCGGTGGCGCTCGGCAACGCCGCCATGATGCAGGCGTTGGGCGTCCCACTCGGCGACCACACGAGTCAGACAGATTTGCTGGAAGGCGAGGGTAAGACCGCGATGTATGTCGCGCTGGACAGCGCCGTGGCAGGCGTGATCGGGGTTGCCGACCGAGTGCGGGAGACCGCGCCCGAGGCCCTGCGCGCCCTCGAGGCGATGGGCCTCACTGTCGTCATGGCAACCGGCGACGGCCCCCGCGTGGCAGAGATCGTCGCCAACCAACTCGGCATCGGCGAGGCGCACGCCGCGCTCACTCCGGAGGAGAAGGGCGTGTTGGTCGAGCGGTTCCGTCGCGAGGGCCGGACCGTCGCCATGGCCGGCGACGGGGTGAACGACGCACCGGCTCTCGCTCTTGCCGATGTCGGCATCGCCCTGGGTACCGGCGCCGACATCGCGATGGAGAGTGCCGGCATCACCCTGGTGAAGGGCGATTTGCGCGGTATCGTGCGCGCCCGCCGCCTCGCGCGAGCGACCATGGGCAACGTGCGCCAGAACCTCTTCCTCGCCTTCGTCTACAACGCGGCTGCCATCCCCATCGCCGCCGGCGTGCTGTTCCCACCGTTCGGCATCCTGCTCTCGCCGATGATCGCCGCCGCCGTGATGAGCCTGTCGTCGGTCTCGGTCATCGGCAACGCGCTTCGCCTCCGCACGGCGCAGGTCTGAGGGCGGCGTGCGGTCGACGGCTCGGACAGTCGTCATGGCGACGGCGGCACTCGTCGGTTGGCAGCTGGTCGGGCAGTTGGCCGGGGCATCGGACGACCTCGCGCAAGGCGCCGCGCTTTACGCCGAACATTGCGCCTCCTGCCACGGTGCCGACCTTGAAGGCGCGCCGAATTGGCGGCAAACGGGCGACGACGGCCTCTATCCCGCCCCGCCTCACGACGCGACCGGCCACACCTGGCACCACGGCGATCAGATGCTGTTCGACTACACGAAGCTGGGCGGCGAGGGGTTGCTGGCGGCGCGCGGGATCACCAACTTCGAGAGCGGCATGCCGGGATTCGCCGAGGTTCTCACCGACGATGAAATCCGCGACGTCCTTGCCTTCATCAAGAGCACTTGGCCCGAGCCCTTGCGCAGTCACCAGGAGGACATGACGCGGCAGGAAGCAGCGACCCAAGCGGAGGAGTAGGCGGCGAAATGACGGATCGGCCCCTGCACCGGCGGTCGCAGGCCTCCTTCTACGCCGCCGCGCTGCTGTGGCTGCCGGCCGGCGTGGTGGCGTCGGCCGCGGTCCGCTTCGGGCCCGGCTCGGCGGCGCCCGGCGAGTGGCCGACGGCGATCGCGATGGCTGCGTCGTCGCTGATCGTGGCCGCGGTCTGCGGCTTGCCTCTGGCATTGGCGTGCCGTCGCCTCGGCCGGCTCGGGCATCCTCGTCCGGCGTGGATCGCGGGCAT
>MKWU01006458.1_pt1 | contig 11921 bp, 10 predicted proteins | sample 809101 | NCBI WGS metagenome assembly MKWU01 (sample SAMN05860141, study PRJNA318959) | sponge metagenome | host: Aplysina aerophoba | place: Slovenia: Piran, Adriatic Sea, Gulf of Piran | collected 2013-05-07
TACCGGTGGGCATCATCGGGTTAATTTTCGGGATCGTGGCCGAGCGCAGCATCAAAAACGTCAGTGGCCAGAGTGGCATCGGCTACGCCTACAAGAAGGTCCGCGGCAGCATGAGCGGCGGCATGTAAGCCGACGGCAACCGGACATAAAGGAGAAACAGCGATCATGAAATCACCCAAGCAGGCACGCCGCGAGGAAATGGCGGCGAGCCGCCAGCTCACCAGGGCGAAGAACAACGAGCAGAAGGCGGCCTCGCGGCGGCGGGAAGCGTCGGCCAAACTGGCCAGCAAAAAGAAGGTCGTCACCGCCGCGGTGGCCCACGCCAAACGGATGAAGGCCAGGAAGGGCCGTACGAAGGCGCGCCGCGGCAAGCGGTGAGCGCACACCGGACGCCCGCTGTAGCGATCCGCCGCGACCGCCGGCTTGCCTCAGGCAGCCGGCGGTTCTATGTTAGGCGCAGGAGAGAGCGACCATGCCCACCATGACCATCAGCGAGCTGGCCAACCTGCTCGCCCCAGGCGACCTCCCCGAACGGGCCGACGATGCCCGTCCCGACTTCCGGCGCCTCGACTTCGCCCAACTGCTGGCCCAGGGTCTCAAGGACGGCGACATCGACGAGCGCAAGGACGACTTCGCGCGCCGGATCAGCGAGGCTCCGGGCGAGTCGCCTCCCAGCCGGGCCGCCCTCCGCGAGGACCTCTACCGCGCCAAGGAAATCGCCTACGGGTTCGGCACCACCGCGCCGCCGGAGGTGGCCGACGCCCTCGGCTGGGGCAGCCTGGCCCACCAGCAGGCGCAACTCAACGCCCAGGAACGCCGGCGCATCGCGGCCAACAGCGTCGACCCCCGGGACCTGCCCTGGCAGGACCCGCAGTGGTACCGCGACATCGCCAAGCGGTACCGGATCGACATCGACATCCCCGACGCCCCCAACATCCGCCTGGCCCGGCCGGAGGAAAAGAGCGAGGGCCTCCGCTCCGGCGTGACGCCCATGGCCTGGGCATTCGGCGGCACCGCCCAGAACCCGGGCGGACCCCACATCCGGGTGGACTATGACCAGGTCAGCAACCTGACCCGGGAGGAACTCGAGGACACCCTCGCCCACGAGATGGTCCATACCATCCTGCCCCAGGGCGTTAGCCACGGCCCCGCCTTCGCGCAATATGCCGACGCCCGCAACATTTCCCTCCGCGGCTACCGGCCGATCAAGGAGATCACGGACCTCCCGAACGTGGTCCCGGAGCACAAGGCTGGAGGCGGCCGGGTGCGCGTCGCCGGCACCCGGGCCACGCCGCTGCTGCAGGACTCCAACAACCCCGTCACCTGGCAGGACGTCCGGTACAGCCTGCTGGCCGAACCCGGCGACCGGCAGCTCCGGAGCGCCTACGACCGGCGCAGTCACCTCACGAGCACCGGCACGGCCTACCTGGTCCCGGGCTCCGCAGTGGAGCGCGCCTGGCCGGAGTTCGACGGGCGCCCGCAGATGTGGGAGATCGGCACGGTCCGGCCCAACGGGGAGGTGGAGTGGGACTGCCTCACCTATACCGAGCCCTCGGACGATGCCCGGGCGGACTACGCCCTGCGCGGTTACTGCCCGCCCGAGCTCCGCGCCGACGAATACCAGCCCACCGAGGAGGAGCGCCGCCGCCTGCAGGAGGCCGCCGTGGTCCTGCGCTCCGCCGCCGACACCGGCGAGACCGCGACCTACTACCGCGGCAAGTGGATCCGGGAGAAGGCCGACGCCGCCATCCTGGACTCCACCCTCACCGCGGCCGAACGCGGCGACCTGCTCCGGTGGCTATCCAGACAGGACATGGTGGACCTGGAAGCGGCCGCGCAGAAGGGCGGCGCCGCCCTGGGCAAGTACACCCGCCGATACAATGCGGAGCGAACCCGCCTGATCCGCGACCGGGACCCGTCCCAGATTGCAGACCTGCAGGAACGCCGGGAACGCCGCCTGGCCGCCCCGCTGCGCCCCGCGCTGCAGGAGAGCGGGCAGCGCTACCCTTACTCGGTGATCGCAGTCTCCGGCCCGGACACCGACGACCAGGGACGCGCCGTGCTCACCACCACGCCGGTGGTCACCGAGACCGCGACGACGCCGCGGCCGCCGGACCCCGTGGACGCGGCCGACGCTCCCATACCCTACAAGAGCCTGGCCACCCCAGACACGCCACAGGGAGCGCTGTTCATGGGCGCGCCCAAAGGAGACCCCGCCATGCCGCACCCCGCCGCCACCGCCGGAGTCGTAACCGTCGACCTCGACGAGCTCTATACCCGCCCCGACTTCCAGGCCAGGGACTCCGCCGGCGACAGCCAGACCGACGAGTCCAGCGTCGAGAACATCGTCGAGAATTACGACCCCGCCAAGTTTGACCCCATCGTGGTGGCCGTGCGGCCGGAGGGCGGCTATTTCATCATCGGCGGCCACCACCGGACCGAGGCCAAGCGCCGCCTGGGACACGGCGAAATCGAGGCCCGGGTGGTCGAGGGCGACGTCCGGAACCCCGAGGACCTGCAGCGCCTGCAGCGCCTGGCCCGCAGCACCAACGTGGCCGTGGCCGGACAGAGTCCGCGGGAGCTGCTCCGCACCGTCCGGCCGCTGATCAACGAACGGGAGTCGGACCGCGAGAACGTGGCCAAGATCGCCAACGAGGTCCGCGCCCTGGGACCCACCGACCGCGAACGCCGCCGCCAGGCGCAGGTTTTCTACAATCTGGCCAGCCTCCCCGACGAAATGGTGGAGCGCGCCGAAGACGAGGCCGCCCTGCCCGTCCTGGCGTCCATCGGAGAGGCCAAGCGCAAGTACGGACTGTCCGACGTCACGGTGGAGGCCCTGGCCCGCCGCTACGCCTTCCCGCGCGACTACACCGACGAGGAGATCAGGGACAACCCCGCGCTGGCCACCCAGCAATTCGCCTACCCCCGGGCTCAGGACCTGCAGCGCCGGTTCCGTCAGGCGGCCGCCCGACAGGAGGAGGCCGCGGCCCAGGGCAACATCGGCGCCTTCAGCGCCGAGGGATTCGGCGTCGACCCGTTTCTCGAGGCGGACAAGCTGATCATCAAAGAGGCGAAGCAGGATACCGCCGAGATGAAGAAGCTGAGGGCGCAGCTGGAGGCCTGCCGCGCCCTCAGTTCCCAGCACCCGGGCACGGTGGACCTGGAAAAGCTGGAGCGCCTCACCCAGGAGCAGATCGCCGGCGTCCAGACCACCGCCACCGGACTCGACGCCCTGGCGCCCACCGCCGCCCGCGCCATCATCGCCTGGCAGGAGGGACGCGGTCCCAAACCGCCCTACGGCGACGCAATCCTGCGGCAATTCGCCCCCGAGATGTACGACGGCAAAAGCCAGACGGCGCCCGAGACGCCCTCGTTGCTGGGCCCGCAATCCGACAGCCCCAGCGAGCCGACCGGCGGCGATATGCCGTTTCGTCTCATGACTCCGGAGGACGTCGAAAGGGCGCCCGAACCGCAGGACCAGCAGGCCGGTGACGACGATGAAGAAACGCCGTTCGTGCAAAGCGGACCGGACCTGTTTGGCATGGTCCACGGCGACGACCAGGCCGAACGCGCCGCAGACCCGCCGCCCGACGATTACACCGTCCCCACGGTCGGCGATGAGACGCCGGCCCCGCTGGTCCAGACCGACGTTGACGGCGACGGCGACGTGGACCGGGTGGCCATCGACTCGGACGGTGACGGTAAAGTCGACACCGTGGAGTGGACCGCGAACGCTCCCGAAGACGACGCCCGCCCTCTGGGCCCGGCGGAAACGGCCCTGCGCGCAGAGGTCGCAGAGCTGCAGGAACAGTATCCCGACACCTGGCGCCCGACCTACCAGGGCCTGCAGCCGATGCACCAGGTCCATGATCTGGAACGGGTCCATCTGATGATGGAGACCCTCCGCGACGGCGGCCAACTGCCGCCCATCGTGGCCGACGGCGACCAGGCCCTGACCGGTGTCCACCGGATGGCCACGGGCCAAATCGTCCAGGACCGGAACCTGCCCTACAACGTGGATGTGGTCCAGCTGCAGACATTGCCCGAGCACCTCCAGGAGCAGATCCGGGAGATGCGCGAGGATTCCGATTACGAGGGCATCGACGAACTGATGGAGCGGGAGTGGGACCAGCAACAGGCGCAGGCTCAACCGACCCAGCCGGCCGCGCCGGAGCCGCCGGCCGAACCCGCCCAGCTGGGGCTCTTCGGCAGCGAAACCCCATCGGAGGCCCAGCCGGAGGCGATGGGCGCACCGGAGGCCCTCCCGCCCCTCTCTCCGGAGCTGGAGGCCAACCTGGCCACGCCGGGAGTCTGCGAGGACCCCGAAGGCACGAAACGGGCGCTGGCCGACGTCCAGCAGCGCATCGACGCCTACACCGACCGCGTGGGCATCGAGGACCTGCCCCTCAACACCGCCCGGGTCCAGCTGACGGTGGCCGGCGACATTGTGCCGGTCCAGGGGCAGCCCCGCGCATTTCGCCAGGAGACCGACACCGGCGCCGCCCCTCCCGCCTTCGGCGACGGCGGCGAGGTCATGGCGCTGCGACCGGTGCGGCCACCGCGACCGCAACGGGAACGGTCAACCGGCGACTACACCACGCCGGAATGGGACGCCATGCCGATGGCCCGAAAGCGCCTGGTCGTCCAGCAACTCAACACCATGCTCGCCCGACGCGACGCGCTGCAGACCGAGCTGGACTACTGCTATCCCACGGGCGGATCATCCGGCGACTCCGCCTGGCAGAGCGGCGCCGAGCAGGCGGCCGCGCAGTCGGTCCCCGCACCCACCGAGCGCCTGCAGATCGCCCACATGCAGGTCGAGGCCCGTCCCAAGAACGGCGGCCCCATCGAACGGGTCAACATCGCGGCCGCGCAGAGCGACCGCGGCCCGGTGGCCATCGCCGTCGAACCGGTGGGCCGGCCCGGCGCCCTCTACGACGCCGCCACCGAGGCGGTGACCGACTTCAGCGCCAGCCGCAAGGAGCCGATCCGCGACCAGGACAGCATGGGCGGCTCCGGCGAACGGCCCAAGACCCCGACCATTGTCAAACCCAAGAAACAGCGCGCCACCGGCCGCGGCCGGCACTCCAGCATCTGGCAGGCGCTGCGGTGATCATGATGGACCGGCCCGATTACCAGGGACAGATCGAGAGCGGAGACTACGGCCCCGACACCGGCCACTATCACGTCTTCATCGAGGACGAACACGGGTGCATGGTCCCGTGGACCGGCCACTATACCGACAGCCTCTGCTGGACCTCCCGGGAAAACGCCCGGCGCGGCCTGCGCGGGTTCCGCGGCGCCGTGGCCACCGTGGGACAGACCGTGGACTGGTACGATTGCCCGGGCAACGACGAGACCTGGGCCACGCTGGCCGCCGACATTGCGGCCGAAGGAGCCAGAGAGCCGTGAAGACGCGAATCAACGATCTCCAGGAGCGCCTGCAGGACGCAACCAAAGAGGTCCTGGCACTGGTCCCCAAGCTCGGATTCCGGCACCACCATACCGTGCGCGCCATCCGCCACGCGGAGTGGTGCGACCGCAAGATCCGGGAGAACGCCGACCGCGCGACGGGAGGCCTGCCCCTCCCCGCCGGCCATTTGCACTACTGGGTCCCATGCGACGCCCCGACGATTGTGGACGCCGACGTCCTGTACCTGCGCCAACCGGTGGTCTGCTACGATTGCCAGGAGCGCTCGGAGAGGGCGATTGCCATGTCCGATTACGAGCAGGCCATCCTCGCCACCCTCAACCCGTAAGGAGCCCCATGCCACGCACCTCCTGCAGCTGCACCTGCCGCCCTCCTGCCCTTCGTGGACCAGGTGGCCGACCTGGCCAAAGACCGGCCCGAAGGCGACCCTCGCCCCCAGGAGGTCCAGTGGATCGACGAGATGCGCCAGGCGATCCACGACCGTCAGGCCGGCGCGCGGCCCCACGGCGCCGGCCTGACGGTCCAGGACCTCCTGGGCCGGTGATCCCCCTGCGCCGGTTCGCCTTCCCGCCGCTGCCTGCCCCCGCGCCCCGCGCGCCCCCCCGCCCCGCCGGCGGGCGCGCGCCCCCGGGGCGCCGGCCTGACGGTCCAGGACCTCCTGGGCCGGTGATCCCCGTGCGCCGGTTCGCTTTCCCGACGCTGCTGGCCGCCGCCACCCTGGCGGTTCTCGCGCTGGCCATGCTCCCCGACGCAGCCAGCGCCCAGTCCGCGATCAACCCGCCATCGTTTCGCCTCAGCGACGACGGCCAGCTCTACCTCCGCTGGCTGCACGCCGGCAACAACAACCGCTACTTCTGGCGGGTGGCCGCCACCGAGGGCGGGCTGGCCAGCGCTCCGCCCACCCGATACATCACGCAGATGCTGGGCTGGATCGAAGTCTTGGTCGGCCCCTACGACCGGTCCCGCGATTACTACGCACAGGTCCAGCCCTGCCTCTGGCACTTCCGCCGCGGCACCAGCTGCGCGGACTGGACCACGCCCATCGTCCTCCAGGGCGACCCCTCCACCACGCCGCCGCCGCGCACCAACCTCCGCCGCCTCTTTGACACCATCCCGGGCGGCCCCATCAATGCCCTGTGGCTCCTGCCCCTGGTCTTCGGCGGGTTCGCCGTGGGCGCAGCGCGCGCCATCCCGGACCAGATCGCCAAGGCCGCCCTGCCGCCGGCGGCCGCCACCATCGCCATGGGCCTCAGCATCTGGTCCCTGGAGCTCCCCACCGAGACCTTCATCGCCCTGCTCCTCCCCGCCGCCATCTTCGGAGCCGCCGGCTGGGCCCTGCGGCGCTGGTAGGCCCGATCCGCCGACTTTTCCCGGGAAAAGTCGGCGGCGGCCCGAAACGCCGGTGCAAATGAGCCCCGGAGAGGCCCGAAAGTCCGCTTAACCGACCCATAACCCCTTTTGCCCTGAAAATCGCGCCAGGCCGCCGCAGGGCCAAACCGTGGGCGCCTGTGGCTGCAGGCCGGTATGTTAGAATCCCGACATGGGAGCCCGACCCGTCATCATCGCCCTGGTCGCGCTGGGCATCGTCCTGGGACTGATCGCCGGCGTCTACGCCCTCCTGACCCAGACCGAGTACGCGCCGGTCCACGTCGCCCTCACCGGCGGCGAGCAGGTGGGCAACCTGCCCGAATACCCCCAGTACTCCACGGACATACAGCAGCAGTTCGGCTCGCCCTTCCATCCCAGCGCCGTGGGCGAGGCCCCCGCCGAGTTCGTCTTGGCCGAGCTCTACCAGGACCTGAGCGCCGACGCCGACGCCGGCCTCTACGACTCCGATGGCCACCTCACGGTCCGCTGGCAGACCACGACCACCGGCTGCGCCCTCCGACTACCCTTGGCCCAGCAGCACGTCCGCCAGGAGCGGGAGCCGACGCCAACGCCCGCGCCAACGCCGACTCCGATGTGGGAGACCGAGACCAAAACGGACGGAGCGACCGCAACGACGCGCCTGATAACGCCGACGCCGATACCGACGCCAATACCGGACCCGGAGGCGCCACCGACAGCTGTGCCGACGCGGACACCGACGCCGCTGGTGTCCGCGTCGACGTGGCGACACTGGAAGGGCCGACCGGTCCGAATTGCAGCCGACGGCCTGGCCGTCATCGAGACCGACCAACCCCGGGCAATCTACGGGCATCTCCTGCTGCTGACCGGCGCCGGCTCCGACCCCAACTCCATGGAGACCCTGGCCCGCCTGCCCTTCCCCTCCCCCCACTGGCAGAACGGCCAGGCGCACATCCACCTGACCGATGCCAGCAGCCGGATGGCCCTGCCCCATGACGATATCCAGGCCGCCTACCGCGCCGCGGTCCTGGAGCTCCGCGTGGAGGGCGTCCCCGACTGCCAGGTGATCCGCATGCGGTGGGAGCGGCCCGCGCAAATGGTGCTGACCGCCCTCGCGGATCAGCCCTTCGTGGAATGGGTCGGACCCGATGACGAGGCGAACCCGCCGCTCCTGGCCGCGCTGGTGGAGGGAGCCTCCCCAACCGCGGCCCGCGCCGAGGCGCTGGAGGTGTTCGCCCAGGCCGACGGCGGCGACCAGCGCGCGCAGCGCCTGGCCACCAGCACCCTCCCAAGCCACATCGTCCTGCCCCAGCGGTGCCAGGGGCCCTCGGGCAGCGCCGACACCGACTGCGTGCGCACCGACGCTGCCCAATACATCGCCTTCGCCCTGCGCCAGGACCTGGCCCCCGAGGACGGCCTGAGCGACATGCGGGAGACCGGCTCCGCATTCAACGCGCGCGATTCCATCACGCCGGCCTCCGGCCAGGACCCCGTCGTCCAGGAGATCGACGGCGCCCAATACCAGATTTACATCACCAGCAACGCCTGGAACGCGGCAAACGCGTTCGGCAAGGAGTGGAGCCTGCAATGATCACTCGCCTCGCGCTCTGGACCGCCGGAGCATTGGCGGTCGGCCTCCTGGCGGGAGCCCTCGCGGTGACGCTGGCCATCCGGCCCCAGGTCCTGGCCCAGACCGTCCCCACGTACAGCCTGCCCGGGCTCTACTCGGCCGCGTTCGACGGAGCCGGGATACAGGCCAACGCCATTGTCGCCGGCGACGGCTCTACCGCCTGGCAAATCCCACCCTCCGCCCTCGCGCCGACTCCGGCCGAGGACCGGTGGCTCAAGACCGCTAGCGACGACGCCACCGCCACGGAGTGGGCGGAGCTGCCGGAAAACAGGCTGCTGCCGGAGTACCTGCAGGCCGATGAGGAGTTTCTATCGAGCCGCGCCGGAACCCTGGACTGGCAGGCGATCCACCAAGTGCCGATTGCTGGCAGCGTCGGCCATGCCCTGCTCAAGACCGGCGACGATGACGACGAATACCGGTTCGGGCAGGTCGGCGCGAATGCACTGCCCCTGGCCACCGGCGGCGGGTTGCACTTCAACCAATCCGGCAACCTGGCTACTCAACCGTCGCTGGTCGCCGTCGCCGCCGAAGCCGACGACGCGCACACGTACATCACCGAGGAATTGCCGGCGGCTGCGCCTGCCAACGTCTCCGAGGCCAAGCAGTACGAGCTGAACGTCCCTGCCACGCAGGGACGACCGACGTGGGTTGAGGCGGCAGCGGCGAGCACCGGCGGACCGGCCCCGTATAACAACCCGCCCGTAATGGTGAGCGATGCGTCCAGCAGGGGCGAATCCGACCTGTACAGCAGGGGCGACCACGTCCATCAGTACGCCCTGTCGATTCCGCCAAATCACCTAACCTACAACCCGAATAGCGCACTTGCTGGGCGGTTCCTCTCGGTTACCACGATAGACAACGCCAACCCACGGGCCGAATGGGTGGGCATCTCACAGTGGCCCGGTCATGCGTCAGTGACGCCCGTCGAAATCGCCCACAATACAGGGGCCTTTACCATGCGGGCCACCCTGGACAGGGTATCCGGGACATTCCCTGCCGGCGCCCAAATGCGGCTGGTGGCCTACACCCGCACCGGGGATTTCGTACACGCCGTGGCGAACGACTTCAGCACGCCAGCGACCCTAACCTATACCGCAGATCAGACTACTGCCCTGCTGCTACAGGCCCGAAATCACACACTGGTGGCCACGCTCCAGGTCTATGACGACAATCAGGCCACTACCTTGTTGGCCGAACTGCCGGTGTACATCACTGTCAGGCAAATAGCCGATGCGCCCGACAACGCAGCCACCGCCAAGCAATACGAGTTGCAGGTTCCCGCCAGCGGGGCCGCGACGTGGGTGGAGGCGACCGGCGGCACAGTGGACCAATCGGCCCGCGATGCCGCAAGCGAGGCCCAGACCACTGCTGATGGCGCAGGCACCGCCGCCGAGAACGCTCGGAGCGCCGCCGACGCTGCCCAGAGTGACGCCAATACCGCCAACGCCGGAATCGCCGACCTCCAGAACCGACTCGTGGCCCTCCGCAACATCCGCTACATTGGGACCTCCAGCGCCTACAACACGCTGGTCACGGCCCAGAGCTCCAGCGACACGCCGATCATGGTGCTGGCGACCGCGCGCCTCACGGGTACGGTCCGCGGCGCGGCCTATGATTACCCGGTGGGCACGCTGATTTACCTGGCGCCCAGGACGACCTCGCCCCAGGCCCGGCCCTTCGTCATCCCCTACCGATTCGAGGCCGCCGTCGGGTCTTCACCCTCGACCCTGCCGGTGGGCACGCACACCATCGTGGCCACCGCCAAGCTCACCACTGGCACAGACACCGTAAAATACAGTCGCACCTTCCTGGTATCCGACCTTTCGACCGCATCCGAGCTCTGGTCAATGGACACCGGCAATCCCTCCTCGTATTCAGACAACCGGGATTTCACGATTTCCCTGGCCTACAATCCTACCAGTCGTGCCCTGACCTACACTTGGACCACGGGCCTGCAACGCACCACAATATCCGAGCAGTCCATCAAAGCCATAGGAGTAACGCAATGACAACGCCCGAGCGCGAGTACATCCACGGCCTGACCACCGAGCGCACGCTGGAGGTCGATTACCATGCCACCGCCAGATTTGCCGCGACCTGGACCGTCACCTACGACAACCATCCGCACGTGGCAGTCCGCGACGCATTCGACCACGGCCAGTTCCACCTCCTGGCCACTTTCGCGGTTGAATCCGAGGGCGTGATCGAGCACCACCTGAGTATCGACGGAGCCACCGGCGCCGTTTATGGCCCCCTCCACCCCGACATGGAGGCCGAGGACATCCTGGGCGCCTCATACGCCCGGGACGACGGGACCCACTGGCACATGGCGCACTGCAGCCCCAAGGAGCAGGCCGACTTCGCCGCGCAGGCCGACCAGTTCACCTACGAGCAGATGCAGGACGCCATCAACCGCGCCCTGGTCAGCCACGCGGCCGCCGCCGATCACTCCACCCGAACGGCGGAACAGGCGAAGGCCGACGCCCTGATCAACTTCGCCTACGCGTGCGGCAAGGACGCCTATCTGCGGGTGATCAGCGCCTCCCTCGGCCACTACCACCGGAACCCGCACCACGACCACCTGCGGGACCTGGCCAGGACGTCCATCAGGACGGTGCTGGCTCAATGGGCCGAGCAGGGCAAAACGGATAACGACGCCGACCTCAACCGCCGGCGCGTGGCCCCCTACACCGTGGACGTCCTGCGGTTCCTGGACGCGGAGTACACCATCGAATCGCGTGCGGCCCGCGCCAAACGCCTCAAGGCGGAGGCGGAGGCCGCCGAAAGCGGAGGCTAGCCCGGCCCTCTACCCCCGGATGCGCCGCTCCAGGCGCGCCCCGGCCCACAGCAGGGGCAACAGCGGCCAGACGGCAGGCAGACCGACCCAGACGAACGCGATGAGCGCGAGGCCGATGGGGTCCGGAAAGCCTGCCGCCAGATTGTCCACGCCGCGCACGTAGCGGTCGACGCTGGCCAGGTACCACACCATCACGACGACCCAGCCCACCCGGTGGACCAGGCCGCCGTAAAGCCCGTACCAGGCGACGCCGAGACCGGACATCGCCAGCAGCCAGAGGATGCCCGCCTGGATCTCGGGCGGGAACACCCGGAGCACGGGCCCCCAGAACGCCGTCTCCCACAGCACCATCCAGAAGATCGCGATCATGCGAGGATCTCCCGGTACACCAGGGCGCCCATGCCCAACAGCATCATCCCGGTCACCACCGGGAACACCCCCTCGAACCAACCCTGCACGCGTGGCTGGATATTCGCCAGCGGCTCCTCCCAACGGAGCTCGACCACGCCGGTCGGAAACACCCTGCCCGCGGCCAGGTCATCGCCCGGCCCGATCCAGTCCGCCCGCCACACCCGCCCCCCCCCCCCGCGCCCCCCCCCCCCCCCCCCCCGCCCCGCCCCCCCCCCCCCCCCCCCCCCCCCCCCCCGCCACACGCGCCCTCCCACCAGCCAATGGGTCGACAGCCCCCGGCCCGCGCCCTCCAGCGCCACCATGAT
>MKWU01006459.1_pt1 | contig 11918 bp, 10 predicted proteins | sample 809101 | NCBI WGS metagenome assembly MKWU01 (sample SAMN05860141, study PRJNA318959) | sponge metagenome | host: Aplysina aerophoba | place: Slovenia: Piran, Adriatic Sea, Gulf of Piran | collected 2013-05-07
CGTATATGTACATAGCATTGTATTCACATGCATGCATCTGTACATACATATAATTTATACATACATGTACATATGTACTAACCACGCAGGTAGCAGTGTGTGATGGAGCTGTTGCTCAGAAGCATGTCGCTCACGACAAATGCGCCAGGGGGACCCATGGCATTGTCAGAAAGGTTGATGTGTGAAATGAAGCAGTTCTCTTTCAGCATGTCTGCCACCGCCACGGTGCCTTCTGTCCCTAAGCCATTGTCACTCAGGTCCAAATGTGTCACTGTGGTGTTGGTCTGTATACACATGTGACAAACATACACCTGCACACTCCCATGTACGTACATGCGTATGTGCATACCCCATTACATACCCCCTTACATACCCCCTTATATACCCAGCTATGCACATATGCTCTGCTCACGCAGTGCAGAATTTAGAAAGTTCTTCAAGGGGGGGAGCAAGGTTTAGGTTTCAAGAAATAAGGGGGGCAAGCCAATCTGGAACCCAAATGATGTGATAAGGCTGAAATTTCCCAGAGAAAGCAAGAATATACCAAGGGAGGGGCAATGCACCCCAGTACCCCCCTAAATCCACCCCAGTACCTCCCGAAATGCACCCCAGTACCTCCCTAAATGCACTCCAGTCACATACACTGACAGAGAAACAGATGCACACATACACACATACTTTTTTCCATGTCACCCGTCATTATCATAAGAAGACCAGTACAGAAGACTAGACATGTGCATGCGTACAGAAGTAAAACAACAGAAAAGGAACTAATTAGGGGTGATGTGCGGGTGAACTTGACACACACACACACACACACACACACACACACACAGACACACACACACAGACAAACAACTTACAGACAGTGCAATGGCAATTGCCTTGGCTCCCTTGGGCCCTATCCCATGGTGTCTCAGGTCCACCTCAGCACTCTGCAAGTTACGAAGGAAGGCAGACACAGGGACCACACCCAGTGCCTCACAAGCCTGCAGGTACAGCTTCTTCCCTGTGACATCATACTCCTCCTTCTCCTCTGAGAGGAGGTGGAAAGAGAAAGCATAAAACATACAATAACATACAATAACATACCATACAATGCAAACATACATGGTATCACCAATGTACAAACTACGTACGTACATGTGGCTACAGTACCCTACACTTGAGTGAATTACAATGGGCAGCTGGTACATATGATAATGTGTGCGTAAGAAGTGTGTATAAGTCCACAGCCAACAAGGGCTGACTCAAATACTATAGTGTTCGTGTGTTTGCAGGTTTTCACCTCAGCACCATCAGCTGTCATACGAAAATGCTTTGTCTTTGCTGAAATCACGCAAAGACATGTGTAGACATCAATTGGATACAGCACGGCCCCCACAATCAAGAGTACTATCGCAGTAATAAAACCATCATCATGGATGTTACTCTATTACCACAAAACATCCCCACATACGTATATATCCTGATACAAATGAAACGACTATTAAAACTGAACATAAAATGCAAAGTCTGCAAAAATGAATAATCCTCAAAATATACAAATACAAACCTCACACAATTTACGTTCATACACTACATCACTACATTAGACTTTACATGTAGGGGGAAAGTGGGTTAACACACACAGGTATACTAGTCATGTATAGGTGATGGGAACTACAAACACAGTGAGAAATGGATTTGTGCTGATTCAGACATCTCTACGTACGTACATATGTACGTAGCTAGCTACACATTATGTCAATTAAATAGGAACCTTCGATCTCCAAATCTGTCTCCCATCCTGCATCGCTGTCCTGATCCTCCTCCTGACCAACTGCATCCTTACTTCCTCCTAAGTTACCTTCCTCTTCCGACTGTTCTTCTTTTACAACGTCCAGTCCCTCTTCCCCTGCCAGAGCAATGTCTTCAGCCCCTCCCTCTTCGGCCTGCTGTGCAATCAGGCCTTCCTGCACACAACGAGTGGGCATCTCCTACCATACTGTGCACACAACGAGTGGGCATCTCCCACCATACTGTGCACACAACGAGTGGGCATCTCCTACCATACTGTGCACACAACGAGTGGGCATCTCCTACCATACTGTGCACACAACGAGTGGGCATCTCCCACCATACTGTGCACACAACGAGTGGGCATCTCCCACCATACTGTGCACACAACGAGTGGGCATCTCCCACCATACTGTGCACACAACGAGTGGGCATCTCCTACCATACTGTGCACACTTACCCTGTCCCCACAAACACGACTACATTAGCTACATATTCAGCGCCACGCCGTGGCTGGGCCATTTAATATTGGTGCTCCTGAGTTACCAAACCCATGCATACGAGCTGTCATGTTCCAAATGGCTGGGGTATGTGGTACAGTAAGTCAGTACTCAGTCTAAGCTACTTGAGCGTACCTCATCTTTACGTTCCGCCTGTTCTATTGAGCTTTTAGACTCGTTTAATTCTGGGTCCGTTTCAGCCATTTTGTTGAGTGCCATGGCAACTCGTATATAATGAATGTCATTAATCGCTGCACTGCGCAACGGTTCGTGGGATCGTGTGCGAACAGTCCCCGGCTAATGGACGGGCCGTTACTTCATGTACCGGACGAGATGCCACCAACTTGCAGGGACAGCCTCGAAGCCGCCTCTGTAGTATACATCGCCGCTAGCCCTCGACACCTTGCAAGCGATCGCCGGTTATAAACTGATATCGTTAGCTAATTACAAAATGGTTTAAGCTGTTCACCAGAGCCCTCCTCCCCTTCGCGAAGCCAGGGAGGAAGCGGTCTGGCTACGCGAGACCACGCACGCACGCACGCACTTGCACACATTTAATGCAGAAGAGGAAGGGAAGCGCATGTAAGAAGCTTCTCAACCCGAAGGCTACTACACAGCAGTCAAATAAGAGTACGCTGATCCAAGGAAGGTGGATATGTGTGCGTGTACCAGCATATGTGTATATAGAAACGATGTACTTATTCATTGTCACAGTCACGTACTGAGGCATACTGTCCCTAATTCTGAGTGGTCGTTTATTTGCTCTGAGGATCATGGAGTGTTTGGTTAGAGGTCTGCACAACTGCAAGTTTACTTTGAGCAATATTTAGCGATATGGTACATGAACAGAACTCTCTTTGGGACAGTTTCATGTCCACAGGATTAGGGTCCATACAAAGAGGCGATTGAATTAGAATAGAAAGCACATTTGTATGGTTGGGTGGTTTGTCCCAGAATAAAATTATGAACTCATCGCCCCCCTTAAGTGATTAGTGGAGGAGGGTGTAGAAGGCCACAAATCACTAAAAGTATAGAGCAGAACGGATGTGGCTAATGTGTTTGGTGTAGGCCATAGAGGTATATTATGTTTCCCAGACCATGCCATCCATGGATACAGGGCAGAATGAGCAAAACAAGAATACAAGTATGTGACATCAACATGAATAAAGTAGCCGTCCTTTTCATGTAGTCACGTTAAGCAAATCTGCAGTGACCATTAGGCCATTGTCCCATGTATGGTTTGCACAACTTAACACAAATTCGCACCAACATTGAACTTCCAATTGCCTTGCCATGGGATCATCTCTATAAACTACCTGAAAGGTGAAATTGTATTAATTGTGGTGGTGGTGGTGGTGCAGGTGCAGCATATGCCAACAGACATCTCTTGTGAATGGTTTCATACATTGGGCGGAAGGAGACGCCCCCACAATGAAGCAATGTATATACTGTGAGATTGTGGGTATAATTCGTGCAAGTCTTATTTAGTTGCTGTATATGTATAATATGGTATCTTGCTATTTGGCTACTGTGTCAGTGTTTTATATGATTCGGTGATCTTGTCCCAGACTTAACGTCGCTACTCATCTTACCCTTAACTGAGCTAGCTGTTTTGTTGGTATACTCATTTCCAGTACATGTCATCTACACTACTGCTTATCTGGCTAGGGAGCATTGCTGGTTTTTCTTCATGAAGTGGCTAATTAATCACCACACTAGACTTTAAGTAAGTTTTAAGTAGGATAACCTAGCGTCAGCCTGAGTACCCAAGACAGAGAGGGTCTATCACACTAGACTGGACTATGGCATGTTTTTAATGTTGAGCAAGCTACACGTAGTTATTCAGCACATATATGCAGCACTGTAAAAGCAGTATGGTGAACGTCACTACCTTTTTGCTGTCGATACTTGGTGGTCAGTTCCTTTGCTTTGTGTCCACTCTTGTCTCCCTTACTGATTGCCCCTTAATTCGTCTGCCATAGGGCATGTTTTGTATCTGTTCAGTTCATCTAAAGATATGCATGGACAGCACACATGTACTCAATCTTGCCACTGTTACAATCAAAGGTCAGTCAGACACTGAAGCAGTATCCTCCCAATGACATTAAGAAACAGAAATCAACCACTAACATTGACACCTTCACTACCTATTTCTATACCATTGAGACTGCCCACTATGTGTATATGTTTGCTTAGCCATGATGATGATGAGACTAGCCGTACACACACCCTAGCACAAGGTGATACTCTCTGGATCTTCCCTTCACCATTATCTATCCTGTGGTCTATGCTAAGCACATTAGCTGTGTACCTGCTTCCTTTCTGCTGTACAAGTCTTAGTGATTCATGACCTTCTGCTTCCTTTTTGCTGTACAAGTCTTAGTGATTCGTGACTATCTGCATTCTTTTTGCTGTACAAGTCTTAGTGATTCGTGACTATCTGCATTCTTTCTGCTGTACAATTGTTAGTGGATCATGAACGTCTGCATGCACTGTGGTACCCTACCATACAAATGTGCTTTCAATTCTTCATCCAAGTAGCCATAGCAATAAGACTTGCACACTATGCCCATGCACATATCGTACTACATTACCTCTTTGTATCGACCCTGTTCCTCTGAACATGAAACTCAAAAGAGAACTCTGATGACATACACTACCGCCACTACCACACAGTTATATTTTTTAACCCAGTACATTGTAATTCACCCTATAAGGTAGTTTAGAAATGAGCGTATACGACTAGTAGATCACAGAAAGTCAATCCCTAGACCAACTGGTACAGGCATGATTAGTGCTGAACAACTGAACAGGGCATACGTATAAATATGTGGGATTACATGCATTTGAGCATTCTTTAAAATACGTAGCAATAAACATTCAAATACTACATAAGGTGATGGAGATGACAGATTGTTTTGTACTTCAATTTTATACATGGAAACTAGGCTAAGAACCTGAAGGTGTAGAACATGTAGTATAGTGGTACAGTAATCAAGTATAGTATAGGCAGCTATAAAACAATGATTGGACGTGGTAGGTGAAGTTCATTACAAGAACAGCACGACATGAGTTTGGCAAATGCCTACACTACAGGTGCATATTTGTACTGTGGTAGTCACCGCTACTTGCGTGTCTTATTAAAAGTGCTGGTTGCACTACGTAAGTGCCTTACCCACTGAAGTAGTTTCTGTAAAGAGATTTAGTACAAACCAAGTTTGCACAAGGCCATGGAGTTGTGTTTCGCTGACAGAAGATGAAGCTAAATGATGGAATATGCATGTGTGTTGGATTGAGCAGTCTGTACTGGACTACCTGTTGAACTCCACACACACTGCACACACATGTATACACACACAATGGACATCACATACAACAATCACCACCACACAGCACAAGTTGTAAAGCGTGACAGTTGAGTGATGTACTTACAGTAGTTGACCAACACACGTGATTCAATGTCATTTAACAAGCCCTTGAAGTGAAGTTACATTGAGCGCAGCTCAGGGAAGACAGCTGAAAATCAGATAAGAGCTGGAGTAGGAAAGTTGAAATATGTACAAGTGCTCTACATCTGGCTATTTAAATTGCGCACAAGAGAGTGCTGGAGCACTTCTTTGTGGATTGAGCGGGGTTATCACAAGTGACAGCCACTCTTCAGCACAATGGAGCAGTTCCTGTCAGCGAAGTTGCTGTTCTTTGCCGCTCTCATCCTAGGCTGGACAAGCCAGGCTTTCTCCCAACCTAATGAAGGCAATACTCGGCACATTTCTGGTCCAACTGGAGAGTTGGAGTTCATTGGTCGTGGTTTTCTGTCAATCTGCATGATGGGCCAGTACAAAGGCTTCCCAGCTACTTCTTGCAAGGAGATTTACGACTGCAACCCCAACACTCCTTCTGGATATTACTGGATCTACACTGACAGCCAGCCATTGAGGCTGTATTGTGAGATGAATACAACTCGGTGCGGCAACGTCGTAGGAGGATGGACGAGAATAGCACACTTTGACATGACAGAGCAGCAGACCTGTCCCTCCCCACTCAAAACATTCACTACTCCCAAGCGAATGTGTGTACAGCAACGAACTGCAGCTGGTTGTACATCAGTACAATATCCCACTCTGGGCATCCCCTACACTCGGGTGTGTGGACAGGCTGCTGGGTACATGTTCTGTTCTCCAGATGGCCTAGATGCTATTAACACAACTAAGACCATTGACAAACCCTACGTTGATGGGCTCTCCATCACCTACGGCAGTCCTCGTCACCATGTCTGGACCTATGCTGTTGGCCACATCCACCGTTGTCTCTGCCACCCAAACAACGTTGCCTCACAGCCACCGTCCTTTGTCGGTCAACATTACTACTGCGATGGGTGGCCTCAGTCGTTTACATGCACTTGGTACCCTCAGTACCGCCTGTGGGACGGTGAAGGCTGCCCTGCTGGCAACACCTGCTGTGACCCACCAAACCTGCCGTGGTTCCACAGGACACTCACCACAGCCACCACTGAAGACCTTGAAGTGCGGCTGTGTCGTGATCAATCTGCAGGCGATGAACGGGTTGGAGTGGAACTAATGGAACTCTACATACACTAAAACTGAACAAGTGAAATGAGCGTGTATTAGGCCCCTAGCTGTAGTGAGAACTGTCATAGACCACTTACGTACATACACGCACTGCATGCACATATGCATGCCATGTATGTGCTAGCTGCTTTTGGTGTACTCATTTCCATTAATGTTATCGTGAACACTGTTGCTTGTCCGGCTTGTGAGCATAGCTGGTTTCTGTATGAACTGGCTAATATTAACACTTCCTTCAAGATCCCTCATCTACATTGTATTCTCCAGGGTTAGACCAGACGGAATAATAGCCATTCTTGATAGATGTACAAGTTAGATCTTTTCAAACCTGTATCCAGGATGGAAAGGGTATGATGAACTAGACTAGAGTGTGACGTGATTTCATAGATGAGCGACTTGTTCCGCTCCAAAGCACTTACAGTATCGGACAACATGGTTATGAAGTCTATTATGGGAAAATGTTCTAGTTTTGAACTGTTTGCCATAAGCCATTCAGCATACCTGATTATCAACCACTTTTTACTAGATGGCAACATTGGCACATTCATGGGTCTATTTCTATACCTACCATTGAGGCCATCAACCGCATATAGTACTCCTGCGTTGTGATATGACAAGACTAGCTGTCACCAGAGCTGGCTCAGCGAGGCCCTGTCCATCACAACATTGCTTAAGTGCCTTTTGAAGGTATACCAACCTCAACTTGTGGGGCCGATGTAATCCAGCGAACCATGCAGAGCCCTCTCTCTCTGTGTGCGTGTAGAGACGCTTGTTATAGCACTTAGTGTGGCTGTTCATACCCTTAGCTATGTAAATGACCATTTTTTCTAAATGATCGTGAGGAATTTTGCGTTGGCACTGTATTTATTCTTGTTGTCTTATGCCCTACTGTAGCTACTTTTGTTCTAACAGGGTGGACAGGAATAGCTTATATGGGGACATGTTTTTAAGTATTGAAAGTTTTGTACTCAGTATCTAAATGAAGTAAAGTGTCTAATTGAATTATAAACAGGTTCCTGTGTAGGCAGACAGGATATGAATCAGTAAAAGAGCTAAGGTTGAAATGAAAATCCGTACAACTGCTACTCTTCTCCCTATTTAACCAGCACACAGGTGTGGTTGTGCATGTGTGTGTGCATCAACTCTGGAGCACTTCTTCATGGACTGAGCGGGTTATTACAAAAGACGAGCATTCTTCAGCACAATGAAGCAATTTCTGTCAGTTAAGATGCTGTTCTTTGCTGCCTTCATCCTGTGCTGGACAGGCCACGCTCTCTCTCAGCTCGATGAAGAAGTAACTCAGTGCATTTCCAGCCCAACTGGAGAGGTGGAGTTCACTGCTCGTGTTCGTGGAGTTCCGGGTCCAGAGGGGCAAAAAGGAGAGCAAGGAAGTAATGGAAGTATTGGACCGAGAGGACCGAAGGGAGACACTGGCTTGCAAGGGATGAAGGGCAACCGCGGTGATATTGGACTAACAGGAGCACAAGGAGAGAAGGGAGAAGAAGGAAACAGAGGTCAGAAAGGAGAACCAGGAGACACTAAGCTGACAACAGAAGAGTTTGAGGAAATCATAGCAGCCCTGAAGGATAAAATCTGCATGATGGGCCAGTACAGAGGCTTCCCAGCTACTTCTTGCAAGGAGATTTATGACTGCAACCCCAACACTCCTTCTGGGTACTACTGGATCAGTGACACTGGAGATCAGCCACTGAGGCTGTATTGTGAGATGAATACAACTCGGTGCGGCAACATCACAGGAGGATGGACGAGAATTGCACACCTTGACATGACAGAGCAGCAGTCCTGTCCCTCCCCACTCCTGACCCTCAATTCTCCCAAGCGAATGTGTGCACAGCAACAAACTGCAGCCGGTTGTACATCAGTACATTATCCGACCCTGGGTGTCCCCTTCACTCGAGTGTGTGGACAGGCTGCTGGGTACATGTTCTGTTCTCCAGATGGGCTAGATGCTATTAGTACAACTAAGACTATCGATAACCCCTACGTTGATGGGCTCTCCATCACCTACGGCAGCCCTCGTCGCCATGTCTGGACCTATGCTGCTGGCCACATCCATCGTTGTCTCTGCCACCCAAACAACTATGCTTCACCCTCACCATCCTTTGTCGGTCAGCATTACTACTGCGATGGGTGGCCTCAGCCGTATACATGCACTTGGTACCCTCAGTACCGCCTGTGGGACGGTGAAGGCTGTCCTGCTGGCAACACCTGCTGTGACCCACCAAACCTGCCGTGGTTCCACAGGACACTCAACACAACCACCACTGAAGACCTTGAAGTACGGCTGTGTCGTGATCAATCTGCAGGCGATGAACGGGTTGGAGTGGAACTAATGGAACTCTACATACAATAAAACTGAACAAGTGAAATGAGTGTGTATTAGGCCCCTAGCTGTAGTGAGAACTGTCATAGACCACTTACGTACATACACGCACTGCATGCACATATGTATGCCATGTATGTGCTAGCTGCTTTGACGTACTCATCTCCAATTATGTCATCTGCACTGCTGCCTGTCCAGCTAGAGGGCATGCGCAGTACTGGCCTATGCATGAACTGGCAAATTGGGGCTTCCTTCAGGAACAAATTGTAGGTACTACCATGTTCTTTTTCTGATCACCGTCTATTGCCTTGCATTCATGCACTAAAGCCAGTCTATCGTGCAAAACCCATCCACCTGGGGGTTAAATTAGGATGAATTTAGGATGATTTACATGGACAGCACGTGTGCACAATCTTCCCATTTGGTGCCTACACTCAATGGTCATTTGCATCTTTATCAACTCCGCAATAGCTGGAGCATCTGAGTCATTGAACCCTAATCGCAGCAAAGAATGAAGATTTACAGTGCCCATTACAATGCATACCAATCAAATTACAATATGTATGCATGTGTATAATGGTATTACATTGCATACATACACACACATAAATACACACATAAATACACACATAAATACACACATTGCATGCACATATTTAAGCTGTGTGCTAGCTGCTTTGGTGTACTCATCACCAATATGTGTCATCTATACTGCTGCTTGTCTGGCTGGGGGCATAGCTGGTTTCTTCATGAACTGGCTAATTAAGACTTCCTTCAAGAGCCCTCATCTACATCGTATCCTCCAAGGTTATTTATTCAGACGGAATAATAGCCATTCTTGATATTCATCCATAGCAACAGCCATCCCACACCTTGCATACATGACTAAGACCTATCCAACACGTTAGATCGCTTCAAACCAGTATCCATGTTTTTTACTAGATGGCAACATTGGCACATTCATGGGTCTATTTCTATACCTACCATTGAGGCCATCAACCGCATATAGTACTCCTGCGTTGTGATATGACAAGACTAGCTGTCACCAGAGCTGGCTCAGCGAGGCCTTGCCCATCATAACATTGCTTAAGTGCCTTTTGAAGGTATACCAACCTCAACTTGTGGGGCCGACGTAATCCAATGAACCATGCAGAGCACTCTCTCTCTGTGTGCGTGTAGAGATGCTTGTTATAGCACTTAGTGTGGCTGTTCATACCCTTAGCTATGTAAACAACCATTTTTTCTAAATGATCGTGAGGAATTTTGCGTTGTCACTGTATTTATTTATTCTTGTTGTCATATGCCCTACTGTAGCTACTTTTGTTCTAACAGATGGCATATGGGAATGCATGTATCAATTCTGTTTACTGCAGCCCATGCAGTATACTTGCATGGTATGTGGCATGGATAGCTTTTTTCGCAGACACTTTGTACATACGTATAGGCTCTATAGAAGGACAGCACACATGTGCACCATCTTGCCACAACTGTCACAATTGAAGGTCCGTCAGATGCTGAAGCAGTATCCCTCCTATGACATTCAGAAATATACCACTTACATATAGGCAGTATCATTGACACCTTCACTACCTATTTCTATACCATTGAAACTGCCCACAATGTACACTTTCGCTTTGCTATCATGATAACGAGACTAGCCATACACGGAAATACCATACATGTGGAAGGTGTGATGATAAAATTGAACAGAGAATTGGAGCAGCATCAAGTGTGGTTGGAGCAATGAGGAAATGGGTATACTGGATAGAAGGGAGCTGAAGAAAGCAACAGAAATGAGAGTGTAGAATGCTATAGTTCTACCAACATTGCTGTATGGTTGTGAAGCATGGACACTACAGAAGAGGCATGAGAGTACGCTGCAAGCACTGGAAATGAGATATCTACGGAGAGCAGAAGGTGTGACGCGGCTTGAGTTATGAATGAAGATGCGAGGCAGCAGGCACTGACGCAAGAGGCAGTACCAGATGTGGTAAAGGCAAAGCAAAAGGCATGGGGAGAGAAGCTTGAGCAGGTGGATGATGACAGGTTGGTAAATAGGGTTTTTATGAAGAAGAAGTAGCAGGAAAAAGGCCAAGGATGCACCCAAGGAAGAGATAGCGTGAGAACTTTAAGTAGAGAATACGTAGCTATATGTAATACAAATACGTACAACGCTGAACTTTGTGTACTGGCTATCTCCTGTAAAGGAACAGAGCTTTCATTGATTGATTGATTGATTGATTGACTAGCCATTCACACACCCTAGCACAATGTCTGCATCTTCACTTCACCATTACCTATCCTGTGGTCACTGCTAAGCACATTAGCTAAATAACAACATCCTTTCCCCAGCACACTTACAGTAATTCATGACCTTCTGCACTACACCTTTTATCAGTTAAAGGAGTGATAAGTTCAGAATTTTAGTCTGGGACAAATCCACACAACCACACAAATGTGCTTTTCAATTCTTCACCAGCAATCCAATAGTAAGTTGCCATAGCAACTAAGACTTGCACACTATACCCACCATGTCATGGTACACATTACCTCTTTGTATTGACCATCTTCTTCATGTCAACAGATCTTCCCTTGAGGGAGTTTCATGTTCAGAGGAAGACGGTTAATACAAACGGTTTTAGGCTGTTCACCAGACCCTTCCTCTCCTTCGCGAAGCCAGGGAGGAGTGGTCTGGCTACGCGTGAACAC
>MKWU01006461.1_pt1 | contig 11915 bp, 10 predicted proteins | sample 809101 | NCBI WGS metagenome assembly MKWU01 (sample SAMN05860141, study PRJNA318959) | sponge metagenome | host: Aplysina aerophoba | place: Slovenia: Piran, Adriatic Sea, Gulf of Piran | collected 2013-05-07
TGAACGGCTCGTGCGCTCAGAGACGAACCACTGCAACTCCCTCACGCCGAGTTCGGTCGCCTTCTCCACCAGCCACGCCGCACGCTCGGGACGCACCACGGACCCAAAGAGCGCCACCCCCCCGGCCGGCTCCGCGGTCGGCGCCCCCGGGTCCGGTGGGTCGGGGGCGGGCGGGGCGATTCCCCTCGAGCCGACGCCCGACCAGCGCCGGGCCCTTGCGGCGCTGCGGCCGCTGGCCGCGGCCGCGCAATTCCGGACGGCGCTGCTGCACGGGGTGACCGGGAGCGGCAAGACCGAGGTCTATCTGCGCCTGGCCCGCGACGTCTGCGCGGGCGGGCGGCGGGTGCTGGTGCTGGTGCCCGAGATCGCGCTGACGCCGGCCGCGGTGGCGACCTTCCGGCAGGCGCTCGGCGAGCGGGTCGCGGTGCAGCACAGCGGGCTGTCGAACGGCGAGCGGCACGATCAGTGGCACCGCATCCGCCGCGGGGAGGTGGACGTCGTCGTCGGCACCCGGTCCGCCGTCTTCGCTCCCCTCGCGGCGCTCGGCCTGATCGTCGTCGACGAGGAGCACGACGCGTCGTACAAGCAGGACGAGAGCCCGCGGTACCACGCGCGGGACGTCGCCGTGGTGCGGGGGCGGCAGGCCGGCGCGCTCGTCGTGCTCGGCTCCGCCACCCCGTCGATGGAGACCTTCCACAACGCGCGCGCCGGGCGCTACGCGCACGTCGTGATGGCGGCGCGCGTGCACGAGCGCCCGCTCGCGGCGGTGCGAGTGGTGGACATGCGCTCGGAGGTGGCGGCCGAGGGGCCGGACGTCGTGCTCAGCCGCGCCCTGCGGGACGCCCTCGCCGAGACGCTTGCCCGCGGGGAGCAGGCGCTGCTGCTGCTGAATCGCCGCGGGTTCGCGTCGGCGCTCCTCTGCCGGCAGTGCGGGCGGACGCTGGAGTGTCCGAACTGCAGCGTGTCGCTCACCCTGCACCGCGCGGCAGGGCGGATGCGCTGCCACTACTGCCACTACGGCGTCCGCCGTCCACGGACGTGCGGCCACTGTGCCGGACCCTACCTCGAGACGATCGGATTCGGGACCGAGCGCGTCGAGGAGGAGGTGGTCGAGCGCTACCCGGGCGTGTCGATCGCGCGTCTCGATCGTGACACGGTCCGCCGCCGCGGCGCCGCCGCGGCCCTCCTCGACCGCTTCGCACGCGGCGACATCCACGTCCTCATCGGGACGCAGATGATCGCCAAGGGCCATGACTTCCCGAACGTGACCCTCGTGGGCGTGATCTCCGCCGACGTCGGGCTGACCCTGGCGGACTTCCGCGCCTCGGAGCGTACCTTCCAGCTCCTGACGCAGGTCGCGGGCCGCGCCGGGCGCGGCGACCGGCCGGGGGAGGCGGTCGTCCAGTCCTTCTATCCCGAGCACTACAGCGTCGGCTACGCGTGCCTGCAGGCCTACGAGCCGTTCTTCGACGCGGAGATCCGCTACCGCCGCCAGCTTCACTATCCGCCCGCCGTGGCGATGGTCAACGCCGTGGTGCGGGGGCGTTCGCTGCAGGGGGCGATGGCCGACGCGGACGCGCTCGCGAGCCTGCTGCGCGGCCGGCCCGGGTTTGAGGTGCTAGGCCCCGCGCCGGCGCCGATGGTGCGCCTGCGGGGGCAGCATCGCGCGCAGTTGTTCCTGAAGGGGGCGCAACGGCGCCCCATGCGCGACGCGCTGCTGGCGGCGCTCGGCGCCAGGCCCGACCTGCGGCGGCGGGTCACGGTGGACGTCGACCCCCTGAGCGTGCGGTAGGCCGCTTCCGCAAGAACGGCGCGGACTCCTCCAGGGCTTGGCTCGGCGCCAAGACGAGGCGGCGGGCGACGATTGGCGGCGGGGGTTCGGGAGTCGCCGGATGGTGGTGGGCGACCTACGCCGGGGGGCCGATCGCGCGGATCGCCACCGGAGCGGGGGTGAAGCAGAGGGCGAAGATCACCGCCGTCCCGAGAGCCCAGAGCCGGCGCGTGCCGTCGAGCGGGACGTCGTCGTCGACGGTGCGGGGATGGCGCGGTCCGAAGAGCAGGAGGGTCGTCAGCAGCAGCACCGTCCAGGGGATCCAGCTCAACGAGAAGACGCTCAGCCCCGCGAGCGCGACGACGCCGCCGATCGTGACGGCTGTCGATCGGCCGCCCAATGCCGCGTACGAGATGTGCCCGCCGTCGAGCTGGCCGATCGGGAAGAGGTTGAGCGCCGTCGCGAGCAGGCCGAACCACGCCGCGAACCCCATCGGATGGAGGTTGATCGTGTGGCCGGGCAGCAGGTCGCCCCAGACGATCCAGGCCGCCGCCTGGAACAGCAGCGGCTCTCCGATCTGGATCACGGTCTCCTCGACGACGGGGGCCTGGATCGGGACCACCTGCGACAGGGCGAGCCCGACGAAGAGCGCCGGCACGGCGACGACGAACCCCGCGATCGGGCCGGCGGCGCCGATGTCGAACAGCATCGGCTTCGTCGGGATCCGCTGGCGGATGCGAATGAAGGCGCCGAACGTGCCGGTTATCGCCGGCGCGGGCAGGAAGTACGGTTTCGAGACGTCGATGCCGTAGTAGCGGCACGCGTAGTAGTGGCCCAGCTCGTGCGTCCCGAGGATGGCCAGGATCGTCGCGCTGTACCAGGCGCCCTGCGCCCACGTGGCGGACAGCGCGTCCGCGGGCCCGCCGAGGAATGCCTGGTACCACCAGCGGCCGAAGTAGGTCGTGGAGGCCACGGTGGCCGCGAACAGCGCCAGCGGAACCCAGCGTCGGCGGCGTGGACGCGAAGCCTTCGCGAACCGGATGCCATCGCCCACCGAGGGCGGGCCAAGGGGGCCGGGGTGCAACCGGGGCACGGGGAGAACGGGGCGATCCGGCGGTTCCAGGGACACGAGAGGCCGCCAGCGGCTATCCTCCGATGTTCTGGAGGTCCTTGCCCGGCTTGAAGCGAATGGTCCGACCCGGCGGAATGCGGACTTCCTTTCCGGTGCGGGGATTGCGGCCGATCCCGCGCTTGCGGGGCTTGACCTGGAAGACGCCGAACCCGCGCAACTCGATGCGCTCGCCGCGCTGCATCGACATGCGCATGGCATCGAAAACGGCGTCGACGGCCAGCTCGGACTTCACCTTGGTGATGTCGGCAACCCGGGACACCTCGTTGACGATGTCGACCTTGATCATGGCGGGTGCGCGCCTCCGCGTGTGTAACTATCATAAATACCATAACTTACGGCTGTCAAGAGCGGCCGGCGCGGAGGTTGGCAGAACGGATGGGCGCACAATCGGGTCGTGACGGACGCGTCGTGCTGGCCGGGCGTCCCAACGTCGGCAAGTCGACGCTCTTCAACCGCATCACCGGTGCGCGCCGGGCGATCGTGACGGCGGCCCCCGGAACGACACGCGACGTGCTGCGCCACGCCGCCGAGTGGCTGGGCACGCCGTTCGAGCTGGTCGACACGGGCGGGGTCTTCGGGGCGAGCGCCGACCCGCTGCAGGACGCGGTGGCCGTGCAGGGAGCGCGGGCGCTCGACGCGGCATCGGTAATCGTCCTGGTGACCGACGGCCGGGACGGCGTCGTCCCCGCGGACGAGCAGGTGGCGGCGCACGCCCGCCGCACCGGGCGTCCGATCGTGCTCGCGGTGAACAAGATCGACGACCGGCGGGCGGAGGAACGCGTCGAGGAGTTCCATCGCCTGGCGATCGCGCCCGTGGTGCCGGTCGCCGCCGAGCACGGACTCGGGGTGGGCGACCTGCTCGACGCCGTCGTGGCGCGGCTGCCGCCCGGGCGCGGCCCCAGGGCCCGCGCGGCCGCCCCCGGCCCGCCGCACGAGCCGACCGACCTCGCCGTGGCCATCATCGGACGGCCCAATGTCGGCAAGTCGTCGCTGGTGAACCTCCTGGTGCGGGAGGAGCGGATGCTGGTGAGCGAGGTCGCGGGGACGACGCGCGACGCGGTCGATGCCCGCCTGACCTGGCACGGGCACCGGCTGCGCATGGTCGACACGGCCGGGATGCGGCGGCCGGGACGGGTGGCGCGGTCGGGGCGCATCGAGTCGGTCAGCCTCGTCATGGCCCGCCGCGCGGTGGCGGAGGCCGACGTGGCGGTGGTGGTCGTGGACGCGGCCGGCGGGATCGCCAAGCAGGATGCCGCGATCACGGGAGAGGCGGAGCGAGCCGGCTGCGGGATCGTCATCGCCGCGAACAAGTGGGATCTAGTCAAGGAGCGCGGCCCCCACTTCTCCAAGCGGTTCGACGAGGACGTGCGCGCGGCGCTCCGCTTCGCGGAGTTCGCGCCCATCCTGCACATCTCGGCCCTGACCGGGGAGCGCGCCCCGAAGCTCATCGCGCGCGTCGTCGAGGTGGCGGCGGCGCGCGCGCGCCACGTGGCGACGGGGGAGCTCAACCGGTTCGTGGAGCGGGTGACGCGGCGTCATCCGCCGGTCAGCCCCGGCCGCCGCAAGGTGCGGATCAAGTACGCCACGCAGGTCGGCTCGCGGCCCCCGACGTTCGTCTTCTTCACGAACGTGGCGACGCAGTTCCACTTCTCCTACGAGCGCTACCTTCGCAACCGCCTGCGCGAGTCGTTCGGCTTCGAGGGGACGCCGATCCGGCTGCGCGTGCGCGCGGGAAGCGATTCTCGCGACGGGGGACGGCGCCGGTGATTCCTCCGCGGGGTGTATACTGCGCGCTCGGTAACGCCCGTCGATGGCCATGACGACCGGGACTCCCCAGCGTTCCGTCTTCAAGGCGTCCGAAGTCTGCTCGATAGCCGGCGTGAAGCCCTTCGTCCTGCGGTCCTGGCAGACGGAGTTTCCGGAGCTCGGGATGCGCCGGGGCCAGTCGCGCGTCTACCGGCAGGTGGACGTCGAACTCGTGCTCGAGATCAAGCGGCTGCTGTACGAGGAGGGGCTGACCCTCGGGGCGGCCCGGCGCCAGATCGAGAGCGACGGCGCTCCGGTCACCCATGACGACCAGGCCGCGACGGTAGCCGCCCCGGCCGCGGCATCGGACGAGCCCCTGGCGCCGGAGGCGCGCGCGATCGTGCGGGAGCGTATAATCGGCGTGAGGCGAGGCCTCGAGGACCTTCTCGGGCTTCTGTCGGACGACGAGAGTCCCTCTTCCGTGGCTCCCACACGGGGGAGCGCCGCGCGAGGCCGCCCCCGGCGTCGTGTCGGCGCTGGCGCTCCGCCGAGGTAGGACGTCGCTCCGCGCTTCGGTTCGGGATGTGGCGCAGTCTGGTAGCGCACCTGACTGGGGGTCAGGGGGTCGCTGGTTCGAATCCAGTCATCCCGACCATTTCTTCTCGGGGTTCTTGAGGGACGTCGGAGCGGCTGTCAGAGCGAGTGACACCCTAACTGACACCCCAACGGGCCGATACTGTCACGCCGCCGCAGACAGGCTGGCGTTGCACGACGGCCGGGAGGGCCGGAGATGAGGGGGTTACTCCCGTCCGTGCTGTTTGTAAGCCTTGCCGTAGGCGTGTGCTCCGCGCAGGTCGTTTCGTTCGACCAGATCTTCCCCCGTACCGCGCACCGGCAGATGGGTCTACACAAACTGACGACCGCGGAGCGGGAGGCTCTGCGCTCGCATGTCGAGGCACTACTCGCGCGAGCGCTCGCGAGTACCAGCGGCAGCCGCGAGCGCGGAGCCTACCCCGGCGTGGGCGGCGGGCACTGGATCCAAGACAACGCTCGCGGACGGATCATCACGCTGGAAGATGGCTCGCTTTGGGAAATCGCTCCCCTTGACCGCGTCGAGGCGATGCTGTGGCTTCCGGTCTCCGACATCGTCGTCATCGAATCGACATCCGGATCGCCTGGCTACGGCTACCTGCTGGTCAACACCGACGACGGCGGGCAGGCCCATGCGCGATACATCGGTCGCTAGCGCCGAGCGCCGTCAACGAGACAGTAGGGCGTCCATCTTGGCCGCCGCCTCTCGCTGCAGCGCTGGCACGACGTGGGCGTAGGTGTTCAGCGTCATGCCGATCTCGGAGTGGCCGAGCGTCTCCATGATGGTCCGCGGGTCGACCCCTTGGGCCAGCAGCAACGTAGCAGCCGTGTGGCGCAGGTCGTGATACCGGATGTCCGGGAGCCCGGCCCGGCGCAGGATCGTCTTAAACCGGCGGGTCACGTTCCGCCCGTCGAGCGGGGTGCCGGTCGGCGTCGTGAACACCAACCCGAAGTCCTGCCACCGCGGGCCGGCCGCGAGGCGCTCCTCGAGCTGGCGGCTGCGGTGCCCGCGGAGCGCGGACGCGACGATGTTCGGCAGGGTGATCGTCCGCCGCCCGCGCGCGGTCTTCGGTTCCCCGAAGCGTGGCTCGCTGCCGGCCCGCTCGAGCGTGCGGAAGACCGAGAGCACGCCGGCATCCAGGTCGACCGAATCCCACGACAATCCGAGGGCTTCGCCGCGCCGGAGCCCAATCCCCACCGCGACCGTGAACAGTGCCTCCAGGCGATGGCCGGCGACGGCCGCCAGCAGGGCCTTGGCTTGGTCGGGCGTCAGGGGCTCGATCTCCCGCCGGCGATGCTGCGGCGGCTCCGTCATGGCCGCAACGTTGCGCGTGACCAGTTCCCACTTCAGGGCTTGGTTCAGGGCGGCGCGCAGAACGACCCGCGCGTACTGGACGGTGCGACCACCGACGCCTGCCTCCTGGAGCCTCGACAGCCACGTGCTGACGTCGAGAGGCGTGAGCTTCGCCAGCCGGATGCGGCCGAGATCGGGAACGATGCGCGTCCGCACGAGCTGGGCGTAGCTCTCGTGGGTCCGCGGTCGAATGCGGCCCCGTCGTCCTTCGAGCCAACGGGCCAGGAATGCACCGACGGTCTCCTGCATCGGGACCGGCGCCTCCCCGCGGTCGGCCCGGTGCAGCGCGTCGCGCAGCCTGCCTTGGACCTCGACTCTCGTCCGCCCGTACAGCGTCTGGCGGCGCCGCTTGCCGCCCTGCCACCCGAGATCGACTCGCGCCATCCAGCGCCCGTCGCTCCGCTTGGTGATGCTGCCCTCACCGCGCCCCCGTCTCGATGCCATCACCACCCCTCCTCCGGTTCGCCCGAAAACGCCGATGCCTCGCCCGGTTGGCGCATGCCGGCGTACAGAACCGTTGCCGGCCGTCAGTCACGAAGAACGCCCGCCGACACGTCGTCTCCTCGCAGATGCCGATCTGTTGCTGATCCGCCAGGGTCACAGCCACGCTCAGGTAGGCGACGCCGACAAGGTTGCTCGGGGCCAGGCCCAGCCGCCACGTTCCGGGCTTCGCGTCGGGTTCGCCAGCGAACGCGCGGTCGAAGACGTAGGGGGACGCCTCGTCAAGTGCCCATCCGTCGTTCAACCGGTTGGCCGTATCGTGGCTTGCGCGGAGCACGACGCTGCGGTCGTCCGCATCGACCAGCCGGTCTTGGGCCGTGAGGACGTCGCCAGCCCGGGCGATCACGAGATCGCCGCTGGCGTCGCGGACCGTAACTTCGCGGTCCTCGGGGATGACGAACCGCTCCCGTAGCTCGTCGTTGTCCAGCGGCCGGTTGTTGGCGGCGACGACCCGCAGGTCGAGCCGCTAGGCGCGGTTCTCGCCGCGCAGCAGCTTGGCTTGCGCGCGGGGCGTCAGCTCGGCCACCCCCTCGAGGGAGACCGTGCCGCCGGAAGACAGCTCCAGAGCCCCTTGCGCTCCTTGCGCCGCGCCGGTGAACGCGCGCCTCCGCGTGCCCGAACAGCTCGGACTCGATCAGGCCGTCGCCGAGCACCGCGCAGTTGACCGGCACGAAGATCGCCCCGCGGGTGAGGCCCTCCTCGTGGAGCGCGTGGTCGATCAGCTCCTTGCCGGTGCCGGTTTCGCCCTCGATCACCACCGGAGCGGCCGCTTCCGCAAGGACCTGCTCTGCCGCCTCGGCGTCATCGCGCGAGCGCGGGCGGGACGACGTCCGGCTCGCCGACCACTGCTGGAAGGACATCGCGGCTGCGGCCGGCCGCCGCGCGACCCTGGCGCGGGAGACGGTCAGGGCGCTTGCGGTGCGCTCCTGGCCGGGCAACCTCCGCGAGCTGCAGAGAACGTGCTCGCCAACCTCACCGGCCCTGGGCCGCGCTACGGCCCCATCGTCCCGGACGCCCCGGTCGTCCGCCTTCCGGCGAACGGTCGCCGCGGAGCGGCGGCCGACGCTGGCCGAAACCCGCGAGGACCTCGAACGCGCGATGGTGCGCGACTCCCCGGGGGCGCCACCGAAGCGTCGCCAGCGCAGCCGGCGCACTGGGCGTCACCCGCCCGGGCCTCTCGAAGCTGATGGCGCGCCTCCAGATCGACCGGTTCAACCCGGGCCGCGACGCGTCCGTGCAGGCGCCGTCGCGGTAGCCCGCCGCCCGTCCGGCGCCGCCGCGAACGCAGGAACTGCGACGCCTGCACCCGCCCCGGAGGGAACAATCTGCCGGGAGCGAGCCGCGCGATGGGTGTGACGGAAGAACGCCCATTGCGCCGCAAGACCGCAGGCTTCGGGCGGTCGCTCCCGGCACGACGCAATACCGGGCCCCCGGCTCTGTTGATGCACGCGATCGATGCCGGAGACGTGGGGCGTTCCGGCAGCGCGGCCGAGCGGGCGGGATGTGATTCCGGGTGTGACAGGGGGGCATCGTCCCAATCACACGGCAGCGCGGCGAATAGAGGCCGCCCGGGTCCGCGGTTCGGTAACCCGCCCGCCACTGGTTCGGCGCGTCGGTCCGGTGCCCCGGGGGCTTGACCTCACCGGTCCGGCGGCTTCGCCATGCGGTAGCCGACCCGGCGGTGGTTGAAGAGGTAGGTGGGGCTGGCCGCGCTGTCGCCGAGCTTGCCGCGGAGGTTCCGGACCAAGTTGCGCACCAGGTTCGCGTCGCCCTTCTCGTCCTTGGCCCAGACCCGGCGCAGCAGCGTCTCGAACGTCACGACGCGTCCGGGGTCGAGCGAGAGCACGCGAAGCAGCTCGTACTCGGTCACGGTGAGCTCGACCGCCTTCCCGCCGACCGTCACCCGCCGCTGCCCGTTCGGGGACGTGACCCAGGAGGTGCTGATCGACAACCCGCGGCCGCTGGTGGTAGTCGATGGCGAGCTCGCCGACCACGAACGGCTCGGGCGCCTCGCTTCCCCGGAGCGCCGCCCGGACCCGGGCGACCAGCTCGGTGGGCGAGAAGGGCTTGACGATGTAGTCGGCCGCGCCCGAATCGAGCGCCTTGGCGACGGTCTCTTCGCGGCGGTAGGCGGAGATGAAGATGACCGGCATGTCGGCGAGCTCGGGGACCTGCCGCATCAGCTCGATGCCGTCGGCGTCGGGCAGCATCAGGTCGAGCAGCACGAGCCGCGGCCTCTCGGTCCCGGATGATGCGCGTCAGGTCCTGCGGCGTGCCCGTGACCAGCGGGATGTAGCCGGCCTCGGCGAGCGTGTCGCGGACGAAGCGCAGCATCCGCGGGTCGTCGTCGACGACGAGGATGCGCGGCGGCTCGCCGGGTTCGGGGGCCACCGGCGGGGACGGCGGCGTGGCCGGCCGCGCTCACCTCCCCGGCCACCGGAATCGTGAAGGTGACCGTCGTGCCGCGGCCGGCGGAGGGCTCTCGGCCCGGATGCGGCCGCCGTGCTCCTCGACGAGCCCCTTCGAGATGGCGAGCCCGAGGCCGTGGCCCGCCGTCGCGCCCTGTCCCGCGCCGGTGTGCCTGCTGAACAGGTGGCGGCAACCGCTCGGGCGAGACCCCCGCTCCCCTCGTCGGAGACCGAGACGGCGACATGCACGTTCTCAAGGCCGGCCGCGACCCGGATCGGGGTCGACTCCGGCGCGTGCCGCGGCATTCGCGGAGAGGCTGTTGAGCACCTGGCACGACGCGCCGGCGGTCGGCCATTACAGGGGGCCGCCCCGCGGGCAGGTCGACGAGGACTCCGTGGCCGGCGGCCGCTCAGGAAGGTGCTTCGCGCCCGATCCACCAGGCCGGACACGTCCGAGGGGCTCCGGCGCGACCGAGAGCGCGCCGGAGTCCAGGATCTTGTCGGCGCTCGACGCCGCGGTGTCGGAGTTCGCGGCGTTCAAGCCGTCGCGGTCACGCTCGTCTCGGACCACGCGGGCACCGGGCAGCAGCGGCAACCCCTGCAGATCGCCCGCGGGCGTGCCGGCAACGGACTCGGCACTCGTCGCGGACAGAAGGCAAGCGTTCCGCAACAAGCCGGACGGCTAGCCGCGACCGCGGCGGCCGCGGCGGACTGCTCCCGCAACCGGCCGCGGTCGCCAGATCGGCAATGCGGCAGCGCAGTCAGGCCTCCGGGCGACCAGCATCACGTCGTCCGTTCAGTTCGAACAAGGCGAGGCACCTGCGCGAGCAGCTTGCAGCGTCCTTCCCAGTGAGGCGGCAGCAGGCGCGGTCGAACTCGACGACCCGGTCGCGGAGTGCAACCAGCGTGCCGAGCTTCGACGACCACTCGATGCAGTGGCACCAGCCGAGCGCGATGTACGCCGCGACGGTAGCTTCTGGCCGCCGCCGACACCCCGCCCAACATTTTCCACAACCCCATACCTACCATATGGGAGTATTGCGGCCTCCCTGGACTTGTGCATAAAGTGTCGCGTCTGCCGGACGCTTTCCACCGGCGCCGGACGGTGGCCGGCAACCGTGAGGTCGGACGTGTCATGAACCCACTCGACGCCTTCGACCGCATCCTTGCGTCTCTGCACCAGGCCGCGCTGGACGACGCCCACTGGCCGGCAACGGCCGCTTTGATCGACGAGGCCTGCGGCGCCACGGGCAATGCACTGGTGGTCGGCGAAGAGTCCGCCGGCGTCGCGCGCGTCTACTTCGCCCGGTATCTCTACCGCGGCGAGTCTCGACCGGACCTGGCGCGCGAGTATTTCGACGTCTACTACCCACACGACGAAGGGCCGCCCCGCCTGAGGGAGTGGCCCGCTGGCCAAGTGATCCATGTCCCCGACCTCTACACGGAAAAGGAGTTGAGGACCTCGCGAGCGTACAACGAGAGCTGGCGCCGCCGCGAGGTCCAGAACGGCTTGATAACGCGCCTCGACAGGCCGGACGACCCGTCCATTGTCTGGGCGATTGGGGACCCCGTCGGCAGCGGCGGCTGGCAGTCCGCTCAACTCCAACTGATCGAGTCTCTGTTGCCGCATATCCGCCAGTTCATCTGCGTCCGTCAGGCGCTGGTTGGCGCCGATGCGCTGAGCGCCAGTCTGGCCGGCCTGCTGGACAACAGCCGGATCGGCGTGCTGCACCTCGACCGCGGCCGGCGCGTGTTGGCGGCGAACGCTCCTGCCCTGGACATCCTGCGCCGGGGCGAGGGGCTGTCTGACAAGGACGGAACCCTGCGCGCCACGGTGCCGGCGGACCATGGCCGCTTGCAAAGGCTGTTGAAGCATGCGCTGCCGGGCTTCGGCATCGCGCCGCCGACCGGCGGATCCATGACGATTCGGCGCCCCCTGCTGCCGTCGCGGCTGGAGCTTCACGTACACCCCGTGGGCGTCCCGCAGGCGGACTTCGGGGAGCGCCGGGTGGCGGCGCTGGTGCTGGTGGTCGACCCGGCGAGCCGCCTTCGTATCGACCCGGTCCGGGTGGCGGCGCTGCTCGGCTTGACGCCGTCAGAGGGCCGGGTGGCGGCGTTGCTGGCCGAGGGCCGGGCGGTGCGCGAGATCGCCGCGGCCACGGGTTTCAAGGAAAGCTACGTCCGCTGGCTTCTGAAGCAGGTCTACAAGAAGCAGGGCCTGTCCGGGCAAATCGCCCTGGTGCAGCGGGTCCTGGCCGCGTGCGCCCTGCCGCGGGGCTGAGGCCTGAGGTTGCCCCGATCTCGTGGACAGGTTAACGCTTTCGATTCACGGAGTGCTGTGTACCTCAACAACATTGATTTCTGTGGGCGGTGTGGAGCCCGCGCGCAGCGCGGGATCCAACGGACTTGTGG
>MKWU01006465.1_pt1 | contig 11909 bp, 6 predicted proteins | sample 809101 | NCBI WGS metagenome assembly MKWU01 (sample SAMN05860141, study PRJNA318959) | sponge metagenome | host: Aplysina aerophoba | place: Slovenia: Piran, Adriatic Sea, Gulf of Piran | collected 2013-05-07
TCCGCGCCCGCCTGCGCGACGTCGGCGAGATTGAGGTGCGCCTCGTTCGCGAGCCGAAATGGACCCCCCGGCGATTGAGCGACCGCGCCCGCCGCGTCATCGGACCTAAGGACGAGTAGAGCCCCTTACAACACCAACTCGTCCGGCGGCTCGTAGTCGCTTTTGCGCGGGTCCCAGCGGGTTCCGCATTTGTCGCTGATGACCACCCATTCACCCGAGCTGAGATTTCCTTGGTGATGGTAGTTGAAGCGTCGCAGCCCCGCGGCCTCAGCGGCGTCGAGCAACATCTTGAGGTCGCGCGCAGACATCGGGTCTCCGTCGTGGGGAAAGCGACCGGTGTCGAGCCAAGGCACGATGCGCTCTGGGTCGTCGACCGAGGCCAGCGCCCGTCGCGTCTCCTGCGTTACTACCTGTTCGAAAAACTCTGGATTGAGGGCACTCTCGAAATCGAGCATGTCGTCGCCCACGCCCGGCAGGACGATGCCGAAGAGAGCCTGCACGATATCGAGGGTGTCGGCCACGCTGATCCCCGGATTCCACTCTATGAGCGTCTGCGAGTAGCGATAGACCGTGCCGAGGAAGCCGTCGAAGCCGCGGTGAAAGAAGTAGTGCTTCGGCAGCAGGAAATCCATAAACTGGGCCAGATCGACGAAGTCGTATCCACACAAGGGAGCGAAGGCGGCCGAGCGCGGGCCGCATCCTAGGCGCACCGGACGCTCTAGCTCGGCGGCGACGCCCTCGCGGATGCGGCGAAAATAACGAGTCAGCGAGTCGGCCCGGAACGACAACCAAGCCATCAGGTCGGAATCGGCTCCGAGCATGCGGTAGGCTCCGACTAAGCCGCCACGGGCGTGTCCGCGAACGCGCACTGGGTCGAGGTTGTGGAACAGGGACAGGAGCCTGTCTTTGGCGACCACCATGGCCTCGTAGTCGTACCCCAGATCTTCGGCCAGCGGTGCCACAGATTCCGGCAGGTCGTGAAAGAAGTAGGAGCGGTGATTCATGTGATGGGGGGCGATTTCGTATCCCCACTCCGGTCCGTCCATCACGGCACCGTCCGCCATCGGGAAGTGCTCAAGGGTGTCAACCATGCGCGCTACCCGCGATGCCAGCGTCTTGTCGTCGTGCAGATGGTGCCCCTGCCCGCCTGGCCCGGCACCTCCATCGGCGTACATACAGTAAACCTGCATCCCGCGATCCTTGGCGGCGTTCATCGTTTTTTCGAGCAGGGCCCTTTTCTCGGGCAGTTTGTGCTCAGGCGGTACCGGAGGCTCAACTCCGAGTCGCGCGTACACCGCCGGGTTCGGATCGTACGCTTCCGCCACGACATCGCCGGTGGGAGCGGACTGTGCATCCTTCGACAGTTTTGAGGTGCCGAACACGAGCGGACCGAACACGACGCCGTCAACGCCACCCTCCGCCCAAGCATCGAGTATGCGCTCGTGATCGTTCATCACGCTTTCGAGATCGCGCATTACATCCATCCATAACTTCATAATCAACCTCCGTTGTTGTTCAGTGGGTAGGCGTGAAGCGACACACGCCGTCGAAGGAGACGCGCAGCCTAGGGTGGCTCTCGTAGGGCCACGGATTGTAGGAGCGGGGAATGTAGTGGCCGGCCCAACTGTGGCGGAAAGCGCCCTCTTCCAGAATGGGACCACCGCGATGGATTAAGCGGCCGTTGAAGAACACGATGTCGCCTTGGTCCGCTTCAATGGCAATTTCCGGCAACCCATTGCGCGCGAAAAGGGCGTCAAAAGCTTCGTCCTGCTCCCAGCCATACCAAGGGCCTAGCTCGCCGTTTTCATCGCGGCGAAAATGGCGCTTTTCTATTAGCTCTCCCTTGTGAGAGCCTACCTGAATGTGAATGCTGCCGTTGCGGGCGCTGACTGGCTGGAGAGCGACCCAAGCCGACATGCAGCCCGGCAGGAAAAAGGCGTCTTGGTGTCGGCGCTGTTCGGAGCCTTTGTAGAAATACATGCTCTGGACTCCGTCTGGCTCATCGCCGAGGAAGGTGCGCAGCGGCTGGCGCAGTCTGGGATCGAGCATCCAAGCTAGGCCAGCCGGATGGTGCAGGCTGCGGCTGATTAGGCGGCTCCAATCGTCCGGCTGGCGCGGGGGATAGCCCTCGACGCTGAAGCGGCCGGCGTGGAGGTCCATCATGTAGGCGACAAAGCGGTCGCACTCGTCGGCGGTAAAGCCGCCGCGGACGATCGTAAAGCCGTCGCGTTCGTACTGTTCTTGGTGGAGGGGGGTTATTTCCAGTTCCATCGGTTCTCGCTCTGTGATTGTGGGCTTGACAACTGACTGAATTAACGTTAATTCAGTCAGTAATATGTCCAATGTTTATATTCCCCAAGCACAACTTACTCGACTCAAGCGCCTAGCTACCCCCGGTAAAGTCGCCGTGGTGTACGGTCCTAGGCGGGTGGGCAAGACCACCTTGATCCAGCATTACGTCCAACAGTACGACCGCGACGCCCTCTTGGTGACTGGGGAAGATATAATGGTGCGCGAGTATTTGGAAAGTCAATCCCTAGTCAAATTGCGAGCCTTTATCGGTCAACGGCGCACATTGATTATCGACGAAGCCCAGTACGTGCGGCAAATCGGCCTGAATCTGAAGCTATTAGCCGACCACGTCGAAGGGCTGCGCATTATCGCCACGGGGTCTTCTTCCTTTGATCTAGCTCAGCAGACGGGCGAGCCTTTGACGGGCCGCAAATACACGTTACTGCTGTTGCCCTTGGCCCAACTCGAACTGCAGGAGGTGGAAACCGCTCACGAGACTAGGGCCTTGCTTGAACTGCGGTTGATCTACGGGTCGTACCCGGAGGTCGTCCTGATGGAGTCGAACGAAGACCGCCAGCTTTATATAAAGGAACTAATCGCTTCCTACCTGTTCAAAGATATTCTACAGTTGGAAGGCATTCGACACGCCGACAAATTGCTCCGCTTGCTCCAGTTGCTGGCTTTTCAGATTGGCCGCGAGGTTTCGGTGGCGGAATTGGGAACCCAACTAGGCATGAATAAGAACACGGTGGAGCGCTATCTCGACCTGCTCGAAAAAGCCTATATCCTCTATAGTCGCCACGGCTTCAGCCGCAATCTCCGCAAGGAAATTACCAAGAGCCGCCGCTACTATTTTTACGACAATGGCATTAGGAACGGACTGATCAACAACTTCAATGTTCTAACTCTGCGCGACGATGTGGGGGCCTTGTGGGAGAACTATGTCTTGGTTGAACGACTGAAGTACAATCTATATACGGGGCGCTTGGCCGAGAGCCATTTCTGGCGGACCTACGACCAGCAGGAGATCGACTTGATCGAGGAGTGGGGAGGGGATCTGCACGCTGCTGAAATGAAGTGGTCGCCTCAATCCTCCACCCGGGTGCCTCGCGGCTGGCGTCAAGCGTACCGCGACAGTTCGTTCGAAGTCGTCCATCAAGGGAATTATCTCGAATTTATTGCTGGTTCAAAGTAGGACTACAACGAGCCCGATTCTAGGGGCTGCCGTAAAGGGTGACAAAGCGTGGGCTTTCGGAGGGGGAAGGTTCTGTGTCGGCCTTTTGTGATGTTGAGGGGACGATTTCATGGAATCATCAAGGAGATCTAGATGAATGAAAATAGATTATTTTTTAGTTATTGCCATGCTGAAAAGAAACGCATGGATGAGATCGTTCCGTTGGTTGAGGCGGCCGGTGTCCCTGTGTGGTGGGACGAGTATGCGTTGAAGTTCAGCCTCCATTTAGGCGATGAAATCGACAAGGGATTGGAAACCTCACGGGGAGCTGTGCTGCTCATATCGCCTGAATACGACAGAAAAAGCAATGATCAAGAAAATTATATCTACCGTGAAAAGGAGTTTATACTCAAAAGGAAAGAGCAGCTTAGGGCCGATTATTTTGTCGGAGTTGTCCTTTGGGAAGGGGTCAGAGAAGCAGCCGTTCCGTCTAAACTAAAAGATTTCAAGTACTCAAATACAGACAAAGATACAAGTATCATCCTTCAGATTATTCAAGGATGGAGACATTTCGAGAAATATAATATTCCCGAAGGAGGCCAAAAATTGTTGGATGCTGTATTAAAGGTCGCCCATAACGATGATACTGGTGGGATTATTTCTATTGCCGAGACTTTGGGAGGGCGTTTTTTCTCGTTGGATGAAGAACGTCTTTCCGCTGACGGCCGGGGGGAGGTGCCCGCATGTTATACAGAGGGACTGAAGGCCCTTTTGAGAGCAAGATACGTGGAAGAGGAGTATCCAAAAAGTCAATCCTACCGGGTTACGAGATCCGGTTTCACTTATGCGAAAACAGGTAGAGAACCGGAGCAGTTGATACAGACGGTTTCCGACGAAGGACGAAAAATTTTGCGGCAGGCCGTCACCTCGAGTGCAGACGGAGATATTACGATACCGCATGGAGTGATAGGGCCGCAGGAGTTGGTGGTAGGTGGTAGCAATATTCTACCCGACACGAAGCCCTATACTTTCGCGTGGTGGAGAGGTGGTCTGAAAGACCTAGAAGATTGTGGATATACAGAGTTTAACGGTAGTAACGAGTATGGCGTGTACTACAAAGTTACGTATAAAGGATATATCTTCGCAAGACAACTTGGATAATCTGATCCTATTAGTCAGCCAAGAGATTTTCCAACTCCTGAGATTTCTTGATCATTTCTTGTAGATCAATCAAGTGGCGTTCTGCAAATTTGACTTTCACGTCCTCCTCGCATAATCTCAACTCGATTGCGAGTTGACCTTCACCACCTTCTGCTTGAACTTTCAACCGTAAAATTTGCTGAATGATGCCTTCATCAATTTCTTTCGGCCCAAACTGGAACATCGCACTGTGCCAAGGACACAGGCAGAGAACATTGCCAACTCGGTCAATCCATTCGGCAGTCGTGTGGGAAACAAGGTACAGTCCTTCAAAATATGGCTCGCCGTTGCTCTGAGTGAAGGTCTTATCGCAAATTTGGCACTGGCCGTCGTACCATTCGGTAAGGTTTACCCGAACTTGGTCATTTTTGCCCTTCCATTTTTTGACTGTGGAAAAATACGAACGTACTCCCTGTTTACCTTCGTTCTCGATGTCGGCAGCGATACTTTCTGACGTCCTATCTCGGCGACGTGAAGGGTTTTGAATAGAACCTCCATAGCCTGTGTCATTGTCAACGGTATCTTTGCTAGGTGCTACAAAAGCCTCGGATAGGGCCTTATGGAAAGGGATTTTCTCTTTCCTACTGTCTGAATTATTTGACGTTTTCTCTTGCTTTTTGGTTTCCTGTTGCTGAAGGAACTCCTGCATAGCTTCGGGATTTTCGCTGGAGAAGGCACCGGCGGTGCGGCTCGATGGGGCGGGTTGCTGAAGGAACTCCTGCATAGCTTCGGGATTTTCCCTGTTTAGCCTGCCCAACTCTTTTAATTGATCGCCGGAATCAAGTCCACAATTTCTAGCAACCTTTTCTGTTTCTTGATATTCTCTAGTAGCTCGTTCCTTTTCTATTCGTTCCTGATCCTCTTGATCTAGCCTTCTCTTTCCAAATTCAATCTTGCGAATCCACTCTCTCCTAGATTCATACGGAAAACCTTCTGGAAGATGATCTGCTGATGCGTCACAAGGATGCACAAAGCGGAGGGATTCTCCATGCTCCTGCGGAACCCACTCTGCATTCCTTAAATCGTATACAAGACTGGAGGCTGCGTAATGGAATCCTCCACTTTCACTTTTTCGGTACCTTGCTGTCAGGTATTTGCTAGACAGCGAATCCATCGTCCGCCAAATGAGCTGTGCCTTATTGAGGTTGGGTTTATCGAATAGGACCTCAAATGCAGGAATTGTATAGTCGAGATTGATCTCATTCCGTTTGCGTTCGCCTGGAGCACTAAGTAGATGATTCCGTTTGGGGTGACGATATGGAATTTTTTGCTCTTTAACCTCCAGTTCTGTCTGAGCCCCTACCTTTTTGGCAAACTCTCCGATCTTTTTTAGGTCTATACCGGACTCTTTATAATTCGGAGAAAGTGCCCATTTCCGGTCAGTATCATCATCGAGTGCTTCATAATAAGCTTTCAAGCCGGTATCGAGATACGGCGAATCTAGAAAGACTATTTTGGGCTTTTCCCACCATCTCCTGTCTTGCCGTCCAAGTTCAAAGATGTAATATTCCTTGAACATATAATCCTTATCCGGTTCTTTTTCGACGAAGGCAATAAATCTTTCTAGGTCTTGTGGGTCAGATTCGATTGAACCTTTCGAGTATCGCTTCTTCAAAATCTCTTTTATTCGGTGGCTTTCTTCAACTTCACTAACCTCTATTTTTTCAAGGAATTCACAGACTCTATCTCGTTGATTATCGTCTTTGCATGACGAATAGAGCCTCTTGGCGATGTGGGGGAATTCATCATCTTTCACTCCATCACTTGGAAAAAAGCAATCTTTTCCTTTTCTGTATTTTTTATCGCTGCACCGGATGATGCAAAGATTCAATAGTTTGTCTTTGCGTTTTTGTTTAACACTATCTTCATACCAATACGTACGCTCTAGAGATTTGTTCAATTCGTTTAGCTCATCTAATAACAATACATAAAGCCTTCTGTGCCAATCGTAATTTTTTCTTGCTAGCCACTTCATTATCATCTCAGATTGTTCAGATAATTTGTTTATAAGGTCTTGAGTTATCCATTCTTTGATCTCCAGCATGGACAAGAAACGATCTGCCTGCGAACCAGACTGAGGGTTTTTAATCCACAACGGCGAGAAGTGTCCGTCCCCCAAAATTCTCGCCAAATCTTTGTCATCAATAAGATCAGATAATTTCGCTGATCCTTTGAATGTCCCCTTTGCAGCAGCATGGCCTCCGCGTTTCATCGGCGTCAGCTTTTCGTTATTGAATAGCTCAACGAGCCTATCCATGATTGGCTTATAAAAATCCCTCAGCTCATCATATTCGTTTGGAAGGACGGCTAAAAATTTGGTCGTAAGAAGCTCCTTTTTTCGGATTTGTGGTAGTATATCCTCCACCAAATCACAGGTCTCCTTTATAAGATGTCTGTTGAAATGATCATCTTCCGGGATAGTTTCCCGCGCAGGATTTGTTCGATATGGGCCATTCAGTATAAATCTGAGACGAGTCTCTCGTTCTGTAGAAAATAGGACGTAGAGAAAACCCTCTTCTGCTGGTACTGGTACAATTTCTCCTTTCTCGTCTATACCAAAGGCTACATCCACCGTTTTATGCACTTCGTCTTTCCATCTTGGCTTTCGTGAGAACACAAGGTATTTCTTGACATGCTCTCCGTCAGTAATCGTGGTCATTCGGGCATTATTGCTTATATCGTCTTCGCGTGAATAGTATCCTGAGCCATCATTTGTCTCCCAGCGAACCTCTCGAATGTTTTGCGTGAACAGCAGTGTGTTTTTATTGAGACTCGTCAGTCGTTCTTCTATTTTCGAGTAAGCATCTGCTCGCGACATCAGGTTTTCCACATAATCCGGGTTCTCGGATTCGTGGTTAAAAGGAAGGATGATACGGGTGCGAGGACGTGGAAGATCATCTGGATAGGGGTATTCTTTGACGCAGTACAGGCCGTGTATCTTAAAATGTTCGCAGTCAGAAATAATAATCGGCGTTGCCGTGAAAGCGAAGACTGACTTGAAGCCAACGCCAAAACGACCTGTCTTGACAAGGTCTTCTCGACTTGTGCTTTGGCCGAAGTAAGTGATCGCCTCGACGTTATCCTTAGTAAACGGCTCTCCATCGTGTTCAATCCAAAGTTCCGCTTCCGAGAGCTTGAAGAAAACGTCCTTTGCTCCATAGTCATCCGCATTTTGCAGAATCTCATATATAAAATGAGTCGAGTCGGAGTACATAGATATCTGCGTCTTGCGCGACGCAGTATCCCGCCCTAACCATTCCTCGTTATGCTTTGTTATGGCTTGGTAATTACTCGGCATGTTGCCCTTTTTCTTGTAGTTCAATTACGCCATACGCCACCGGCTCGGCGACAATATCTGCCTTCTCCATAGCAGTTTCCAACTCTTGGATGCGTCGAGTGTAGTCGGCCTCAGCCGTCGCGATTTGCGACCGCCGCATCCGTTGCAGTTTCTCGTCGCTGGCCTGGGCAAGTTGTTCCGCTAGAAGTGCCATCCGCGCTTGATGGCTTTTCGACAGGCTCTCTTTTCGATATGCTGCGAGTTCTCGCGTCCGTTGTTGATGCTCTTCCTTCGCTTGCGACCACACCGTATAATGCTGCGCGTCGAGGGCGTCCCACACCGCAGAGCCGCTATCCACCGGATCAGCAGGCGAAGCATCCACCGCATTCTCAAGTAGGCGACCTAAGTGCGGCGTTACGGCTTCTGACGAGGCTATCGGCGTGAGAACCAAATCCTCCCGAATGCCGTGGAACTGCCACTGATATACGGCAAATTCATAGCGGCCCGTAGGGACCTCGCGGCTCTGTGCCTTCAGCGTAGTAATGACTCGTTGCTTTGTTTCTAGCGACTGGGCTGCCTGCTTGACTAAAGGATGGAGCGGCGTGATGAACGCAGCGTCAGGATGTTGCGTTGCACAGTCCGCCTCGAAGGTTATGGATAAGTGAGGATCGCCGCCCTTCAGCCACTTTTCCCATGTCCGATAGTCGGGTGCAGTCCGTCTAGGAAGTTGCTGAAAATCGCGCAACAGGGCAGTTCGCGCCTCCTGCGATAGACGGAGCGTTTTCAAGGCTTTTTCGCCGAGAATGAACTCTCGTTCCTCACCACATATACCGTTCAAATAGATCGCAACGAGCCTTTGTATAGAGGCTGGGGATAGCCAGAAACTGGAGGCTGCTTCAACCTCCTTCTTCATCTGATCTTCGGGCAGACGGATGCCAAAAAGTTCCATCTGCTGCTGTTCGAGCTTTTCCTGTTCTTGTACCAACCGGATTTCGTTGTCCGCCAACTGTTGTAGCTTGGTCCTCCGTTCCTCTTCGCTCAGGGCATAGTTCTCGGCGATGTTTTTGATCTCCTTGGAGATTTCTCCCAGAATTTCCTCGCTGCCACCCAAAGCATTCTCAAATACCCCGATGCGAACCAGACAGCGTTCGTAGATGTCCGCATCAACCGTTCCCGGCGTGATTAGGTTGAAAATGGCGACTGTCTCGCTTTGCTGGCCATTGCGGTCAATGCGGCCAATCCGTTGCTCGACGCGCATTGGATTCCACGGCAAGTCGTAGTTGACCATGCAGTCGCAGAATTGGTAGTCCAACCCTTCGCAACCGATTTCTGAGAACAGCAAAACGTCGAGGGTGTCGCCGTCCTCTCGCGGCTGCTCAAAGCGGTTTCTGAGCGCAATGCGCTCTTCGTCCGCTGTCCCGCCGTGAACCATGCCGACGCGAACGCCGTCTGCCTTGAGATGTTCGTATAGATATGAAAGAGTGTGCCGAAAGCTGCTGAACAACATCACCTTGTTGTTGGATAGCCGTTGCTTGTCTCGGATGATGTTGCGGAGGGCTTCCAGCTTCGGGTCGTGGGGATCAAGACCGCGTGCTTTTTCAAGGATAGTTTGAATTTGCTCTTGGATTGAGTCGATGGCCTCATCTGATGGCCCCGGCCCCATATTGTCGGCTTCCTCCCATTCCAATTCGTCGAGGTGGCGATGAAGAATATCCTTGAGGAAAGGGGCTAGTCCATACAGGCAACTTGCCGCTTGGCGTCGGATCGTGGTCATCATGAACTTGACGTTGGTGTCGCCGTGCAGATGACGGAATATGTCCGCCTGGACTCGGAGCAACTCGTCGTGCAGTTGCTGCTGTGAGGCGGTGAAGGCCACGTTGACCGTTTCTGGTTTTCTAATGGTGAACGCGCCGATGTCGCGCCGGCGCGTCCGGTTTATAATCCCCGAAAAGGTGTGCAATGCCTCTAGGTCGGTGATGAGTTGGACTCTGTCGTCGGTTGCTACGCGATCTTCGGCAAGCTGATTTTTGATCCGGTTAAACTCAGGATTGGCCCTGAGCATTGTCTGTCCCCAAGGAGTTGCGGCGGCTTGGTCAAGAGCTTGGGCTGCCTGCACTGTCCAACCCGATACTTGGGTACGCGCATGGTTGACCGCCTCGTTAATAAACGGATTGGGGGCTGCGATATGCTCAAAGCTCTCCTCGTCCAAGACGAAGTCGGGACGCAATGCGTTGAGCAGCACAAACAGATCGTGGTCACCGAGTTGGATCGGGGTGGCAGTGAGAAAGACCACCGCTTCCGCGTGGTCGCAGAAAAATCGCACCGCTTGGTGCGCGTAAGTATGCTGGTTGCGGATGTGGTGAGCTTCATCGACGATCACGAGGTCAAAGCGCGGTGGTGGGTCGAGGTCCAAAAGCCCTTTTCCGCGCCTTCGCTTCCGGCTGCCTTCGGGACCATAAAGAAGCACCTCGTCAAACAGCGAATAGGGAAGAATCGCCTTTTGGTGTCGCTCGGGCCACTCGCCTTCTAAATCCATCTCACTGATACAGTATCGCAGAGTGCGTCCGTCGAGATGGGTGAACCGTTGGTCAAATCTCCTCATTTCCTTTTCCCACTTGCCCTCGGTCACCAGTGGGCGGGGACAGATAATGAGAACGGATTGAATTTCACGCCTCGCCTGCAATTCGCGCAGAATCAGTCCAGCTTCAATGGTCTTGCCGACGCCGACACCATCGGCGATCAGAAGGCGGGGACGGTCCGAGCGGATGAATTTCAGTACTGGGCGAAACTGGTAGGGGATGAAGTCAACCCGCGCCGCGTTAAGCGAATACAAGGTCGATAGGCCGGGATAGCGTATTTGCAGGGCAGTTAAGTAGGCGTGAAACTGATCGGACGAAAGAGACGAGACGCCATCGTCTTGGGCATCGGCCTGCAACTGAGAGGCGTAATAGGTCTGAATGTTGCCATCGACAAAAACCTTGATGCGGTCTTCTGTCGTTCCCAGCAACACTTCGACGACAGCCCCCCGGATGGACGGGTCGGACGCCAAGCATACGATTTGGCCTTGGACAAACTCCGCTTGGGAGCTCCTATCAGAGCAAATTGGTAGCTGTAGCTCGGCCCCCTCGCGGAAAAATTTCCCTCTCACGACCCTAATACCCCTTCTTCTTGTCAATTATATTGAGCACCGGCTCGCCCTTGAGGTAGCGCTCCAATTGGGCGCAGAAGAACTCATAGACCTTGCGCGGTCGGTGCTGTGAGGCTCCGGCTCGATGCGGGGTGAGGATGATGTTGGGCGCGTCCCACAGCGGTGATTCGGCAGGTAGCGGCTCGATTTCAGTAACGTCGATACCGGCACCGGCGATCTGCCCGTCGTGCAGTGCTTGGCAGAGAGCGTCCTCGTCGATGATGCCGCCTCGCGTCACGTTGATCAGGTAGGCGCTCTTTTTCATCAGCGTCAGTTCCTCGCGCCCGATGAGGTGGTACGTCTCCTCGGTGCGTGGACAGGCTATCATCACCACGTCGGCGCGACGGAGGAGACTGTGCAGATTTTCGCGGGAGTTGTCTTTGAGTTCGGAAATGCCCGGCGGCGGGTCGCGGCGCACCGGGTCGATGGCGATGATCGGCATGTCGTACCCGGCAGCCCGCTTGGCCATTTCAAGCCCAAAACCTCCCAGTCCCACAAGGCCCAACGTTTGCCCAGTTAGCTCGACGGTAGCTCCGCCAGACCACTTGCGCTGGTCGTTGTGGCGGATTGACTGATCGATGCCTCGGGTGAGGGCGAGGAGCAAGGCCCAGGCGTGTTCGCCGCCTTGGGGGGCGTACAGCCCGGCCACGTTGGAAATGGCTACTTCGTCGCGGGCGATGATTTCGGGGAAGAGGAACTTGTCCATGCCGGTACTAAAGGACTGGACCCAGCGCAGGTTGGGAGCGGCAGCGCAGACCGCAGGCGGGAAGTGGCCGACG
>MKWU01006467.1_pt1 | contig 11906 bp, 8 predicted proteins | sample 809101 | NCBI WGS metagenome assembly MKWU01 (sample SAMN05860141, study PRJNA318959) | sponge metagenome | host: Aplysina aerophoba | place: Slovenia: Piran, Adriatic Sea, Gulf of Piran | collected 2013-05-07
AGCGTCTCGAGCGCTTTCTGCAGGCGCGCTGGCCGGGCCTGTTCGACAACGAGTTCGGGCCGATCCGGCGCACCGACGACGCGAGGGCCCTGCTGGCCAAGCTCGACCTGACGCTCGACGGCCGCCACCAAGCTTCGTTCAAGTACAACTACACCTGGTCGGAGCAGGTAAACGGCACCTTCGACGTCGATTCGTGGGGCGCATCGGCCAACGGGATCGAGGGAGACCGCTCGCACGCGGTCAACGCCAGTCTCCGCTCGCTACTGACCGACGCCTTCTCGAACGAACTGCGCGTGCAGATGGCGCGCGAGGACCGGCCGCGCTGGTACCAGGGACCGCTGCTCCCCGGCACGGGCCTGCCCGGTCCGCCCCAATTCGCCGAGTTGGGCGGCCGGCCGTTTCCCGACATCGGCATGGACTTCGCCGACGGGTTCCGCATCGGGCTGCCGTTCTTTCTTCCGATCGATCCGGCGTTCGACACGCGGTTTCAGGTAGTAGACAACGTCTCGTTCGCCAAGGGAGCCCACCTCGTCAAGGCCGGAGTGGAGTACAACCGGACCCGGGTCGGGCAGCAGTTCCTCGGGTTGGCGAACAGCCGCTACCTGTTCGATTCGGTCGAGGGCTTCATCGGTTTCGTCACGCACGGCGACCGTTACGTCACTTGCTCGGACGGATCGACCAACATGCACGGGGCCTGTCCGCCCGGATCCGAAATCGCCGGTCCGGTTCTGCTCTACCTGCAGTCGGCGACCGTCCCCGGCGTCCCCGCGGAGCAGCTCGGACGCCAGCAGTTCCCGATGCACGAGTTGGGCGTGTTCGTTCAGGACACGTGGCATCCCCACGAACGGGTCACCCTGGACATCGGGCTGCGCTGGGACGGCACATGGCACCCGGACGTCTTCATCGAGCCGGCCGAAACCTTCTTCGCTCCGTATCTGGACGATCCGCTGTTTCCGTCCGACGGCCGGATTCCGGATGACCTGGACAACCTGCAGCCCCGCTTCGGGCTGGCGTGGGACCTGGCCGGCAACGGACGCACCGTGCTGCGCGCCAATGCCGGATCGTACGTCGCCCGTATCCCGATGCTCGTCTTCGCCCAGCACCGGACGACCAACGGCGCGTTCCAGCAGACACTCTTCCGCAGCAGCAGCGCGCGGGGGCTTGGTCCGGTCCCCGCCATCGACGAGCAGATCGACACTTCGGGGGCGCCGCCGTTCCTGCCGGACATCCAGGTGGCGGACCGCGACCTGGAGTTGCCGCGGACCTGGTCGTTCAGCAGCGGCGTCGAGCACGACCTGGGACGCGGGGTTGCTGCCAGCATCGGATACATCCACGCGCGCACAGACCACCTTTTCCGCTTCTTCAACCGCAACGACGCAGTCCTGGGGGCGCCGTTCGGGATCGGGACGCACCCGGCGGGCGGCGGCATCAACACGCTGACCGTCACCGAGAGCAGCGCCCGTTCCCGCTATCACGCGCTTACCGCGGGGCTGCGCGGGCGCAGCGGCCTCGGCGGCCGGCCGATCACCTTCGAGACCCATTACACGCTGGCGTTCGATCGCTCCGACGACGACAACGAGCGCGATCCCTTCACGCTCAGGTACGCGCACGCAGCCAACCTGGCTCCCGAGTACGGCTGGTCGGATCGAGACCGGCGCCATCAGGTGAGCGGGTACATGCTGGCCGCCCTCCCGGCGAAGGTCCAGTTGAACCAGGTCGTGCGGTACCTGTCAGCGTCGCCGGTCTCCGAGCAGTGCGCCAACCGGGGCGAGCGGGCCGTCCAGCCGGCGGACCGGATCTGCGCCGACGGTTCGATCCTCACGCGCAACACGCTACGTCGACAGAATGGGTTCTTATCCTGGGACCTGCGGGTGTCGCGGCGATTCGCGCTCGGCGCCGCCGCCATTGAGCCGATCTTCGAGATCTTCAACCTGACCAACGCCGACAACTTCGTCGACCCCGCCGTCGGCTCGCTCCTCTTCAACTTCGACGGTTCGCTCCGCAGCGGGCTCGGCGACACCCGGCGTGCGCAGGCGGGGCTCAGCGTGCGGTTCTGAACGGCTGCACCGCCTGCATGTCCGGGCCGTTCTCCCCCTGCGGAGTCGTTAAGGTGCTTATTCACGGCCCACAGAGGAATGTGGCTGGAAAGATATGCAGCAGCCCAGTCCGGGTTGCTGGCCCCGAACCAGCAATAAACGAGAATCCGTGCTGCTTGTCTGAAATCGACCGGCGGAGCGGGTGGAGGCTGATCCCATCGGAGATCGCCATGGAACTCAGGTTCCGGTGAATTTGACTTTGATGCCGCCGATCGTGCGCAGCCTGTCCGTATAGGCGCCGTAGGCCGGCCCTAACCGGCATGTCTCACCACGCGACGGTCGAAGCAGGCGGTAAAAAGGCCGTGATTCGTGTTTCGTGTTTCGTGTCTCGTGAAAACCATGGGCGGAGGGCTGGTTCGCTCCAGAAGAAATGTCTGATGGCCGGTGAACCGGAGAGGCCGTGTTTCGTGACCCGAGGAGTGAAGGAGGCGATTTGGCAAGTACGCCTGCGCGCGCCTTTTTCCTCAGCCCGGCTCACGCCTCGTCCTGACGGCCCTCTCACTCACTTCACCTCGCCGCGTGGTGAGACAGGCAGGCTACATAGGAGCGATCGGAATCTTCGTCTCGCACGGGCCGTCTTGCGCAGACTCACGCCGGCGCGGAGGAACGCAGGACCTTGATCAGGGCCGGGACGATCTCGAAGAGGTCGCCGACGATGCCATAGTCGGCGATTTCGAAGATGGGGGCATTCGGGTCGCGATTGATGGCGACGATCGTCTTTGAGCCCTTCATGCCGACGACGTGCTGAATGGCTCCTGAAATGCCCAGGGCCAGATACAGTTTCGGCGAAACGGTCTGGCCGGAGCTGCCGATCTGCCTTTCCAGCGGCAGCCAGCCGTTATCGCAGATCGGCCGGGAGGCGGCGAGTTCTCCGCCGATGGCGGCGGCGAGCTCGCGGGCCAGCTCGATGTTCTCCTCGCTCTTGATCCCGCGGCCCACCGAGACGATGATCCCGGCGGAAGACAGGTCGACTTCACCCTTCAATTCCTGAAACGCGGGTTCGGGGCGAGTGCGGAGCCGAGCGGGGTCGATCTCGACGGGGAGCGTTTCGATGGGCACGGATTGGGCGGAGTCTTGCAGATGGTCCGCACGGAAGGAACCGGATTGCAGCGACGCGAAGAAAGGCGGCTCCCCACTGAGCGTCACGTCCGCGTGCAGTTTGCCCTGGTAGACCTGGCGCACGAAAACGAGCTGACCGTCCTCGAGACGGACAGCGACCGCGTCGCTGACAAAAGGCCGATCGAGCGAGGCCGCCAGTTTCGGCCCGAAGTCGCGGACCTGATAGGTGTGCGGAAACAGAACGAGTGTCGGAGACAGCTTCTCGACCACGGCGCGCAGCGCGATGCAGCAGGCATCCGCAGAGTACTCCGCGAGCGCCTCACTCTCGAGCGCGATCACGCCGTCAAGCCGTTTCGATGCCGCCGCGGAGAGTCCGCCGCCGCTGCCGGCGGCCACCGCGTACAAGCGGGAGTCGAGTTCCCGTGCGAGCTGCTGACCGGCGGCGAGCGCTTCCCAGGACATGGGGTGGATGCCGCGGGCTTGCCGCTCCAGGAAGACAACAATACTCACAACACTCGCGCCTCGAACTTCAACTTCTCGATCAACGCAGCGGCGGCCTCTGCGGCGACGCCGTCGATCATCTGGGTCTGCTTGGTCTTGGCAGGAATATAGAAGCGGCGGACGGTCTGAACAGGCGAGAGATCGACACCGAGGCCCGCGGGGTCGTGACGCGCCACAGGCTTGTTCCTGGCCCTCTTGATGCCCATCAACGTCGCATAGCGAACCTTGTTGATGCCGGATTGGATCGTGAGCAGCGCCGGCAAGTCGATGCCGATGTGCTGGAACCAGCCGGCTTCAAGCTCGCGCTTGACACGGAGCCCGCCGCCGTCAACCTGCACATTCACGATCAGCGTCGCATGGGGTATCCCGAGGAGTTCGGCGAGCAGAACGCCCGTTTGGCCGAAGCCCGCGTCGTCGGACTGCAGACCCGTCAGGAGCAGGTCAAACTGCTCAGTGCGAATGGCCGCGGCGAGAGCGCGCGCCGTCACGAAGGCGTCCGCGGCGGCAAGACGGTCATCCTCGACGAGGATGCCGCGGTCGGCACCCTTCGCCAGAGCCTCGCGAATCGTTGACGCCGCCCGCGCCGGGCCGGCGGAGACAGCGACGACTTCGCCACCATGCTTTTCCTTGAGTTGCAACGCCTCTTCGAGCGCGTAGGCGTCCGGCTCGTTCATCTCGTAGCCGAAGCCCGCGTCGTCGATCCGCCCGGAGGAAGCGTCGACACGCAGCAGCGAGTCGCCGGCGGGCACCTGCTTCACGCAGACGAAAATACGCATGATGGGCGAGACTGCTCAGCCGTTCCAGCGGCTATCAGGTTTCGAACCGCTTGAAGATCAGCGCGCCGTTCGTACCGCCGAAGCCGAAGGAATTCGAGAGCGCATAGTTGATGGTCATCGGCCGCGCTTCGAGAGGCACGTAGTCCAAGTCGCACTCGGGGTCGGGGTGCGTGTGATTGATCGTCGGCGGAGCCACCTGATCACGCAGCGCCAGGACGGCGATGCCGGCTTCGAGTCCGCCGGCGCCGCCGAGGAGGTGGCCGGTCATCGACTTCGTCGAGCTGATGGCGACTTTGCCGGCATACTCTCCGAAAGTCTTTCGGATGGCCCGTGTCTCGATGACATCGCCCAGCGGCGTCGAGGTGCCGTGAGCGTTGATGTAATCGATCTGCTCCGGGGCGATGCCGGCGTCGTTGATGGCGTTCTGCATGACACGGGTTGCACCTTCGCCGTCCTCGGATGGAGACGTGATGTGAAAGGCGTCGCCGCTCATGCCATAGCCGACGATTTCCGCCAGAATGGGCGCACCCCTTCTTTGCGCGAACCCGAGTTCCTCGAGGACCAGAACTCCCGCGCCCTCGCCCACGATGAAGCCGTCGCGGTGCTGATCCCACGGGCGGCAGGCCTTGTGCGGCTCGTCGTTGCGCGTGGATAGGGCGCGCATCGCGGCGAAGCCGCCGATGCCCATCGGCGTGATGGACGCTTCGGAGCCGCCGCAAATCATGACATCGGCGTCGCCGCGTTCGATGATCCTGTAGGAGTCACCGACAGAATGAGCCCCGGTCGTGCAGGCCGTGGAAGCGGCCGAGTTCGGTCCCTTGGCGCCGATGCGGATCGAGACTTGCCCGGAAGCCAGATTGACGATGGTGGACGGAATAAAGAACGGTGAGATGCGCCGCGGACCGCCTTTGAGCAGATTCATGTGCTCGCGTTCGATGATGTCGAAGCCGCCGATGCCGCTGCCGATGTATACCCCGACACGCTCGGCGATCGAGTCGTCCACCTCGAGTCCCGCCGCCTGTGCCGCGAAGTTGGTCGCCGCGATCGCGAAGAAGATGAACCGCCCCATCTTCCTCAAGTCTTTCTTATCGACGTAGTCGAGCGGATCGAAGTTCTTGACCTCGCCGGCCATCCTGCAGGCGAACTTTTCGGCGTCGAAGTGAGTGATATGAGCTATGCCGTTGAGGCCTTCACGAAGGGACTTCCAGGTAGCCTCCGTCCCAATCCCGACTGGAGAAACCAGCCCTACCGCTGTTACGACGACCCTTCGCAAACAGATAGCTCCCTTCCTGCGGCGTGGTGTTCAGAGAGGCTTACTTCTTCTTCTTGTGGGCTTCGATGTAATCGATGGCATCGCCAACCAAGCGAATCTTCTCAGCCTCGTTGTCGGGGATCTCGATGTTGAAGGCTTCCTCGAAAGCCATAATCAGCTCGACGATATCGAGGGAGTCGGCGTTGAGAGTCTCGACGAAAGAAGCTTCGCGGGTCACTTCCGACTCTTCAACGCTCAATTGCTCGCAGATGATCTGCTTCACCTTTTGCTCAACGTCCATGGATCCTCCAGAAATGCAAAACGATATGAATTTCTGATTTTAACGGTGCTTGGAGTAGGGGGCAAGCGCCGATTCGTCGGTCCAGTACGTCAGCAGCACGGAAATGAGCCGTTCCCAGGGCTCACATGAACGTCCGCCCGCGGCGGGGAGGCTTCTAAAAGCGCCGATGGACGGCGAGGACGCGTCCCTGGATGTCGAGGTCCCGCAAGGGAACGACGATCGGCTCCATGGCCGGGTTGGCGGGCTGCAGGCGGGCCTGATCGGTCCCTTCGCGGTAGAAGCGCTTGAGCGTCGTTTCCGACCCTTCGACCAGGGCTACCACGATGTCGCCATCGCGCACCTGTTTGGTGTTCTCGACGAGGACGTAGTCGCCCTCCATGATGTGGTCGTCGATCATCGACTCGCCGCGGACTTCGAGGGCGTAGACGTCCTTGACTCCCGTGAAATCGGCGAAGGAGAGGGTATCCGGGTTGCTGTAGCTTTCGATCGGCCGGCCGGCCGCGATGGTGCCCAGCAGAGGAGTTTCCGGCGGGGGAGGGAACACCTGCTTGTGCTGGCGCATCTCGCGGTAGTACTTGGGAGCAAGGTCGAGCGCGCGGCTCTGGTTGAAGCTGCGCTTGAGGTAGCCCTTGCTGTCGAGCGCGGTGAGGTGCTTGTGGACGGTGGCGATCGAGGCGAGGCCGATCCCCTCGGCGATCTCTTCGAAACTCGGGCTGTATCCGTTGCTGCTGATGAACCCCGCGATCCAATCCAGGACTTCTTTCTGGCGGCGAGTGAGTGCCATGGCGGTCTCCTTCGCCTTCTATTCTAGGGGAAGAAACGGTAAAGTTTCAAGTGGGGCGGTGAGGTGGGTGGTGCAGTGGGTGTTTTAGCCGCTTAACGGTATATGCAGAGGGCTGTCGTATATTCTGCTTCGTGTCGTCTGCGCCAGAAGGTAGGGTCACTTCGGTCTGGAAGCTTCCTGTTATGGTGTTTACGCGTTATAGGTAGCGGGCTTCGTCAACAGATCGTTGTGCTGCGTGTTCTTATGATTGCGGCCCTCCAGCCCCAGCCTCCGCAGCACCCGCAACGCTGATGCCAAGACGGGAACTTTTTCCTACTCCTTGTGGATTATCCTAGGGCAGATATACTATTCTTTCCTTGAGATGGGTATATAGCTTAGTCTGTCGTCGGTCGTCGAGTGCTGCGTTGGGCCTGACACTTTAGTTTCAGGAACGTCAGCCTTGATGGCGCACTGGCCAGCATGCAAGATGCGGTGTGCGAACGATGACGAGTAACTACGGGATATCAGAGAAAGCACCGGGGGCCAAAGCGCGGCCTTCCGACACTCCGCCCCCATCAAGGCTGCCGCGCCGGGGCGGTATCCGTGCGCTTTCATTGCTCCTCGCCGCGTGCGTCGCTCTGGGCGCCCTTTCGAAAAGGGCAGGGGCCACAGAGGGCGTGGGAACTCTGGACTTTGCACATTTCGCCAATGGGACCGGCATCACGTCCGATCTGGTCCTCGTGAATGTGTCTACCCATCCGATCCGGCCCTCCATATACTTTCACGATCAGAGTGGCGATCCCATTGCCCCGGGTGCGTTAGTCGATGAAGTGGGTGATCTGGAGATCGGAGAAGACGGCGGCCTGACCGTTCGGACGGAGATGGAATCCTTGGGCGAGCTCACGATTTCAACTCATGGGCGAGGGGATCTGGTGTCGGGGTCGTTGCAAGTGGTTTCAAACGGTTCCATTGGAGGGTTGCTGCGCTACAGCATCCCGGAGGTAGGAGTCGCCGAGATTGGAGCCGGCTGGCCCTTCCAGGATGTTGTCTTCCTGGCGCAACGCCAAGAGGGTGGGATCAGCACAGCGGCGGCCCTGCACAACCTGGAAGAGGAACCAATGGGGGTGACGTGCCAATTGATGAGCGGGGGCGTAGCGCTCGAAGAGGTGGAGATTCCCTTGGCAGCCAACGGGCAGACCTCCTGGTTGATCCAAGACGTGTTCACTACGACCGACACATCGGACTTCCTGGGGTCGGTGCGCTGCACGGCTTCCGAGGAGGGGCGTTTTATCGCCATCGCTGTGGAGGTGGATGCCGCCAAGAGCATCTTCAACGCGCTTTCGGTGGTCCCTGTGGTCCGGATTGGAAGCAGCAATCGGCAGACAGTACTGGATTTTGCTCATTTCGCCAACGGGACTTGGATCACCCATCTGGAGTTCCTGAACACGGAGACACAGCAAAGCGGTCCCGGCCGCACTCCCTTTCACCCCCGCGTTCTTGCGAGCCGTCCCGAAATTTATTTCTATGACACGCAGGGCGATCTGATTGCCGCCGAAACGTTGGTGGACATCTCGGGCGATCTGGACGTCGCGGAGGACGGCGCTCTGACCGTCCAAACGGAGATGAAGCCTCTGGGAGTGCTCACGATTGCGACTCATGGCCGAGGGGAACCGGTGACGGGATCCGTGAGAGTGGTTTCGGACGGTCCTATCAGTGGGATGCTCCGGATTGAGCATCCCGACATCGGAGTGACCAGGGTGGGAGCTAGCCTGCCTGTTACCGACGCACTCTTGCCAGTGCGCCACAAGAAAGGAGGAATCAACACCGGAGTATCGCTTCACAATCTGGAATCGAGTTCGGAGCTGGTGTGGTGCGAATTGAAGAAAGAGAGCGTGCTGATCGACGCCATTCCCTTTTCTCTGGCGGGCAACGGGCAGACGTCCTGGTTGATCCAAGACGCGTTCACCATTGCAGACACGTCGGACTTCCTGGGGTTGGTGCACTGCACCTCACCAGGGGAGGGGTTGTTTACCGCAGTAGCCATGAAAACGGATGCCGCGAAGCGCACCTTTACGACATCTCCGGTGTTGGTGCCGCAAGATCCCGTGAACGTGCCGCCGCCTCCTCCACCGCCGACTCCGAGCAACCCGAATGATTCAGCAGTGCGTCCACCACGGACCCCGTCAGGCGGCAATGAAAATGATGGAAACGGTGGCGGCGATGGTGACGGTGACGGCGACGGCGATGGGGACGGCGATGGGGACGGTGATGGCGACGGTGATGGGGATGGCGATGGGGACGGCGACGGCGACGGGGATGGCGACGGCGACGGGGATGGCGACGGCGACGGGGATGGCGACGACGATGACGACGATGATGATGATGACGACGATGACGACGATGATGATGACGATTAGGACAAAGACTCGCCGCGAGAGGTCAGCGAAAACGTCGAGGACAGCCGTGCCGATCCATCCAACGCTTGCCCAGGCAGGCGCATACTAAGCCCTGCGGACTGAGCCGTCAGCGGGGACCCGAACTCCACGGAGTTCCTCAATGGTGTCCGGGCTGAAGAGAGAATGATCATGGGCTTTTTCACCAGGGCGGCCCAGTGGGCAGGCCACGGTATTACCATGCCGGTTCCGACGAGCAACCCGAAGTCCTCGCGTTTTATGAGAATCGCTCAGGGCATCGATGTAAGGCCGTTCCTGTCGGAGCTTGCTGCGGCGCCGGAAATGTGGCTAGCCGATACGAGCCGCCAACGCAAGGTCCGTTGCCAGCGGGACACGCAAAACATCTTCCTGCGCGTCGCGAAGAAACCGCTTCCTCCGGGGGCACGCAATGCCAACAATGTTCATGCGAGCCGTGTCACGCGATCCGCTTCGAGGTTTCCGCAAGCGTTGGAGTACTGCCAAAGGATAGCTGACCTTCAAGGCGGCGAACTCGGGCGCGCCACCCTAGTCGCGCTGCAGCCTCAAGGGTGCGTCCGCCCGCATGTGGACGCGGGGGCATACTACCGGATCCGAGATCGATACCACCTCGTATTGAAGAGCCCGAGTGGCAGCCCATTGACCGCGAGTGGTGAAACAGTCGTTATGCGGGAGGGTGAGTTATGGGCATTCGACAACAAGGCCAAGCACGACGCACGCAACCCGTCCGATGAAACCCGTGTGCATCTGATCTTCGATGTATTGCCTCCGCAGGGTTGCGGATACTACGTGTTGCCACCTCTTGGCTGAAGTCCGTGCTGTAGTATTTTGACGGACGCAGCGAGCGCGTGAGCGGCCGAGTCGATGCGAACCGCGTTGTCATAGGCCTCGGTCCGTAGCGCACCCATCACGCGCTCTCGTCTCGAAACATAGAAGGCATCGTGCTGACTGCGGAACTGCAGTTGCCGCAGGGAGCGCAGTCCACGCGCAATCGCGCGTTCGTAGGCGGCGGCGCGGGCTTCATCGCCGATCTCACGCGCCAACGTCATGGCATCTGCGAGTCCCTCGAGGTAGGCCCCTGTAGAAGCTGCGTGCGGAGGACCGAACTCAGGTCGTTGCGGATCGTAGAAGCGGCCCCACAGATCTGGCGGCAGCCCCTTCGGCCGGTCCCACTGCTGCATTGACAACAGCCAGTCGTTGGCCTCGAGTACGAAGCCGGCAAACTCTCGCCGTCCTGTCCGGTTGAACAGAGAAGCGCATGCTTGTGTATGCCAAGGCACAAAAGCAGGGTTTCGGGCTTGGTAGTGGCGTCTCCGGCAACAGGCGAACGTTGACACACACTGTTCCAGTGTCGGCGCATAACGCGCTCCTCGCCTCATGGCCTCGGCCCAGAACAAAAGTGCTTCACCAGAATAGAAATTCCAGTTGTCACCGTCACGTTCCGGAGGAAAGAAAAACGTACGGAATCCTCGATCCTTGTCGGCCAGCGAATTCACACCTGCTGCCAACATCTCCAATTCGGGTAGAAACTCAGCAGATGCCGGGCTTTCCAGAATAGCCAGGGCGGCGAGAGCGGCGGCACCGAGCTTGGCACCGGTGCGTTCGACTATGGCTCCACGGCCTTCACCGATATTGCGAAAATAGCGCTTCAGGTTGAAGCGCAGGTTACGTCGAGCCGCCTCGCGAATCTCGGCGTTGCTGCGCAATTCTCCCAGCCGCGCGAGAGACAACGAAGCCAAGAACTGACGAATGGCATTATCCGCTGGAGAAACCATTCCCCGGCTCGGCCAATACTTATAGGGCAACTCACCCTCATTCGAGAGATTATCAAGCATCCATTGGGCAATACCTTGAGCCAGATCATCGGCGCGATCTTCACCGATGGTTGGTGAAGGCGAAACCAGCGGCGCCCCGCGAAACAGCTCTGTCGCGACGGCCTCGTCATCGCCAGAGAGCAGGAACTGTCGCGCAGAAAAAGCCCGCAGGCTGCCGTAGGCGGTGAAATCGGCATCGCTTGTGTTGCGCTGCTTCAGAAACCGATCCAGTATTCGCCGGAAACTGCGGTTGGTTGCGAGTATCCACGTTGGCGAGAAACGCAAGACCTCACCGCGATAAGCGATTTCCATGCCGAGAAGGCCGCGGGCTCGCTCGCAGAACACATGGGAGAACCGACGGGGTTCAACTGGGCGGAAGTCGTGGGCTACGCAGACCTCAACGACATCGCCGTTGCGCGCGCCTACCCTTCGTGGCAGGTCGTTCAGCGAAATACTGCAAATCCAACTGCGGTGCTTCGCGACACCATTTCGCCGAACACAAACCCAAATCGTCTCGTCAGGGTGGGAGACGATATTGCCCCCACTTTTGCTATCTACTTTCGCGGTCACAGTCGACGTAGATTGTGTACGGCAAGTTGTGCAAATTCGTAGGCATGGGTGAAGTCTTTGTCTACATTTTCTTGGCCGGATATTATCACGGCATTGTAGCTTGATGTGAATCTTCGTGGCAGCCGTCCCAAACGTAGTTGGAGGTCGAGGTGGAGGTGCGGGTCATCGATTATATGAATTAGCTGGGATCCAACCTGACGGGTTGTCCTGTTGGTCAGGACGGAGTGGACCCCAAAAATGAGACAAGTAGCTAAGCATCTTTTTACAGTGATCGGAGAGAGGTGCTATGGCGTTGTCAAGACGGAAGTTTTCTGCGGAGTTCAAGTTGCGGGCGGTACGGCAAGT
>MKWU01006468.1_pt1 | contig 11902 bp, 12 predicted proteins | sample 809101 | NCBI WGS metagenome assembly MKWU01 (sample SAMN05860141, study PRJNA318959) | sponge metagenome | host: Aplysina aerophoba | place: Slovenia: Piran, Adriatic Sea, Gulf of Piran | collected 2013-05-07
CGTTGTTGGTAACATTAATTACCGGGGGTGACACGCCCGTCAAGATCCGTAAAACAAGCAATTGCTCGGCAGAGAGACTACTTTCCATATTTTAACCAACCCCAGCAATGAGCTTAAAGGCAAGCTGCCACATGCGTCAAATACGCGCTCTTTTGGGACGTCATCGAATTTCATTGGTCCGAATGACTAGCACGTGAAATGCCTAAGCCGTAGGCGTTTCAAGCAACCATAAATAGACAGTATACCACACAGAATACTGTACAAACAGGAAGCTACTCTTACACCTGCGGCGTAGACAGGATGCTGTTTTAGATGCAGATCGTCCCCGTTTCGGTACATTCGAACGTGTGTCAATTGTACAAGGTGAGACCATCTAGATCTGTGAATCAGCTGGGTTTAGAAGTAAGACACAGCTTGCAGAAGAAACGTGCTTTTGGCTAGTGTGAACAAACCTCAATCATGTCACTATAAAAGATACATGTATGTTTTTGTTTTTTCAAGCTCTATAGAATACTGTTATAGGGCAAATCATTAAAACAATTGATTCCAAATAAGTTTTGGCATGCACCAATACCATTAGGTTTTCTCAACCACTAGTATACCATGTATATATGGTTAGGCGCCGGTCACACTACGGCGGAAATGACGCCGATGGCAGCGGTCACGGTGACGGTTACGTAACGTGGAGGGTCGGTCACACTGTTAGATATTCCGAAGGTTATTGTTAGTAACAACGAGAAAATGGCGGACATCGTTCTCTTGTGGATTTACCTTTTTTCCTTGCATCAGCTTGGCGGTGGTTGTGCCAATCGCAGGAATCGACTTCGCAGGACCATGTTTGTTCTTCACCGCCAACAATGTCTGCGGAGGAGTCGCGAATCACTGTCACGGCTGTTTTTCTTGCCGTCGCTCCTGGCTCTACCCCCTTTCCAGGATATAATTCGTTCTCTTCAAGCCCCACGACGGTTTTGGGCAGCGCCAAGAGAACGTGGCTTTTGGGAAAAAGATGTTTGCGAGATGTGGCGAAGGATGGGACGAAAATATCCAGATTGGGAGGACAGCCAATATTTACAACATTTTCGCATGTCCAAAGATACCTTCTGGTATCTATCCCAGATGTATGGCAAGTACTTGGAGAAAGAAACCACTCACCTAAGGCGAGCACTACCACAAGCTAAGAGACTAGCCATTGTGTTGCATTGGCTAGCTCAGGCTAGTAGTTTTGCTCAGATTGCTGCACTGTATGCTATCGGCAAGTCTACAGTAGTAGCTGTGGTACACCAGGGCATAGACGTACTTCGTGTGAAGCTTGTACCTGAGGCCATTCGCTTTCCCACTGGATCAGAACCAGAACAAGTAATGGTAGACTTTGAGGCGTTGTGTGGTTTACCTTGCTGCGGTGGTGCGTTGGACGGCACTTTTATGCCCATCAAGAAGCCTGCAGAATACGGAGATACCTACTTTTGTTACAAACACTTCAATGCCATTATCGTATTAGGATGTATGGATGCAAGAGGGATCTTCACATTTGTAAATTCGGGTCGACCTGGCTCTGTTGGTGACTCATATACTTTTCGGCACAGTGCTTTGTACCAGAAGGTCACTAGCGGTGAATGGCTCGCACACTCTCCACAAACAATTGAAGGAGTGCAACTGAATCCATTTCTTGTTGCCGATGCAGCCTTTCCATTGGCTGCAAATTGCATGAAGTGCTACGAAGGAAGTGGTTTGCCACCCCAAAAGCACAGCTTCAACTACAGCTTGATTCGTACTAGACGTGTTGTAGAGAAAGCATTTGGCAGACTCATGGGTCGGTGGAAAGTGATGGATGGCCATTGCAAAATCAATGATCCAGTGTTCGTGAGACAGGTTGCCATGGTCTGCTGTGTTTTGCATGATATATGCGAAAGGTGTCAGTGACCATTTGAACCAGGTTGGCTTCCTGACCTGACCAAAGTGCTTATGTCGACACCACACCAGCCAGTTTGCAAGCAAATGTGGTGATTGGATCAGCGTCAAGCATTCGTGATGCAATTGCAAAACACATTCATCGCCACAGGCCAGCTCCTCACTGAACACTTACACTAATTATTAGTGAACTGCAGCTGTATTTGTTTTCAGATAGTAATAATTGACAGTTAATGTTTGTATAAACAGTAGAAGTGTACACCAATAATAAGTGTGTACACCATGATCAATAACATGGCTATTATACCAATAATAATGTGATCATATAGTAATGACATAATAATGAAGTGGTCTGGAACAGACAGTATAGCAAATGTTTCATTGTTAGTCCTCTTTGTCTTCCTTCCCAAACATTTTCTTGAAGAGCTCTGCTTGAAAGAGCTGGCTCTGCTGCATTAATGTCATTTGGAATTGGCTGCTTTCCTGCTGCTGCCTTGCAGACATTTCCGCTTCAAATTTTAGTCTATCTTGCTCCATTTTGGCTTGAAATTTCATTGCCTCCTCTTGCATCCTGCTTTCATGTTCCATTTGCTAGAGTTGGGACTGCTCCTGCATGTCCGCATACGCAAGCAGAAACTGTGCCGCTCCTGTTCCTTTCCTTTTTTTCTTACCAACTCTGGCAACAAGCGGTGTCACAGACTTCTTCGCCTTCTTGCTTACTGGCAATACAACATCCTCTTCCTCCTCTGCCTCCTCCTCCTCACTGTCGCCTATACTCTCCACTGCAGCCCGGCTTGGGGTCTAGAGCTCTCAGGGGTGGCAACATCCTCCTCCTGTTCAATCCCTGCCAGGCCACTAGGACCAGGACCTACACTGGGACCTGGAACCATGCCAGATTCCTCCACTGCACCTGGACCCAAGGCTGGATGGTCTTTAAATCGCTGGAAGAAGGTCTTGAAGTTTGGCCATGCCTTTTCCGCCACTTCGATGTCAATATCCGCATCATCTTGGGTGTATTCTTTACCTGTTTCACCTTATTTTAGTAGTTGACATACATCGACTTCCCTTTCTTCATGATTGTGTCAAACTTGTTGCTAACTTCCTTTTCGGAGTATTTGTCAGGCCTGCTGAGCTCCTCAGAGACATATACGTTCAGGTGAGTGGTCGCTATGGCCTCTTTTTTCTTCCTAGTCAATCATTTTGCCACTGAATTCCTCCAGGATGTGTGCCCATATGTCAATAAGGTTCCTCTCAGTCTCAGAATCCCACCTCGCTCTCGGTTTCCTGCCTTTGGACGCCATCGCTCTCTTCACTCGCGCAGATTCGAAATCACACTTTACGGCTATCGTCACCGTGGCAGCCATTGTCACGTCGACGTTCACGTGACGTCAAGGCTGCGTTCATGTTCGCGTTACATGACGTGTAGTGTGACCGATAAAATGTCACCATGCCGTCGTTTCTGCCGTAGTGTGACCCGGGCCTTAGGACTAGCTCCGGCGGAGGAAGAGGACAGGTAGGGAGCGCGTTATTGCCTCAATCTTAATGTACAATGTATGCATGACAGCTGCGTACATAAGTACCGTGATCCTACTGTCACCAACAGACGAAGGCTTAAATAGACTATATAGTGTTTAATGTACGTATGTAGCTACCAGTGCGAAGCTTATGCGCCATATTCATATACAGTAGAGACGTTCCATGAAGAATGAAGGCGTTAACTGGGTAAGACTAATCTGCAGACAGCAAATTATCAAAAGTAGTACTGAAATTTGTGGTTAGTTGCACAGAATCGTTGTGGAATCTACACAGAATTTACGCAAAATTTGTCAGATTTTGTAAACTTTCTTATGGCATGTACCGTACACCTACACCACCAACAAGCAGCCAACAAACGCTTCAAGAGTCGGTAGCGTTGTGTGTAGCGTACAAACGAAAATGAAAGGAGCTCACAGACAATAACTTATTTTATAGCTAACGACTCTCTTAAAAGCTCTTATGATCTTCGCAGCATGTTATTCAGAGGAGCTTGCAAGTCAGCTACTCCAGTAGTAGGTATGTAGTTATATAGCAATATTCTTTTCAAGAAATAGTATGGTACTGTATTTATCAATATCGCCCACCCCTATGTGTGCCGTGTGTATACTCTTCCACCCACACTTGTTGCCATGACTACTTCCTAATACTCTCAGGCAAAGAAAGGTGAAGGCCTATTCATTGTGTCTGGTTCACGAGACAAGACAGTAAAATTGTGGGATGCATCCACAGGTGTTTGCATCTGTACCTTGGTGAGGAAACATGTACTTACTGAGACACTTTACAGAAGAGTGCTTTTGTATTTAGACATAACCTTCTCAGTAGTATTTTATCTAATAATGCTCCAATCCAGTTTTCATGCCTAAAAGACCTCCTCCTTCCCTGTAGGTGGGCCATGATAATTGGGTGAGAGCAGTTCTGTTTCATCCTGGAGGGAAGGCTATTATCACTGCCTCGGATGATAAGACAATTCGGTTATGGGACTTCAAAAACCAACGCTGTTCCAAGACATTGGTGGCTCATGAGCATTTTGTGACATCCCTGGGTAAGTCAGGAAATGTTTCCATTGTCTAGCATTATTACCTGCTTACCCAGAAGTGCTAGGCAATATACCGTAATTGGGGAAATTAATGCGACTGTTTTATTAATGCTATAAATGCGAGAAAACTGCCTTCCGCATTAATTTATAAAACATTTTTTCACGCGAGTTACGATCGCATGTGACTCACGGAGAAATACGCGAAAGTAATACTTCACGCGGAAGTATTATATACGCACCTCAGTCGATCGTGCGTGCGCAAGTAGTAACGATCAGGAGGAATGGCTACATTATTCAAGTTTTTCCAGAAGCAGTCTTTACCCATGAGCAATGAAGTTGAGCTGCTAGATGCTGTCAGAAGGGAACTGAACAGTGCCGTGCAAAAAGTCTTGGACGAAGAGAGAAATGGAGCTAGTGGAAGAAAGCGAAAATATACTCACTTCACATCAGAAGATAGAGCGAAAATTGCCAAGTACACAGCTCAGTGTGGAAACACAGCGGCAGTAAAGCACTTACTTTGCCAAGGAGTTTCCAAGTGTAGGAGAGAGTACAGTGCGCTTTGTTCAAGAAACAGTCTCAAGCAGATTTGAAGAAAGTTGGAAAGATATCACTCAACTCGCGAAGAAGAGGAGAGGAAGACCTCTCGCTCTAGGAAATCTAGATGAGAAGGTAAAGCAGTACATAGAGCACTCAGAAAAGCTGGCACTCCTGTGAATGCTAGAGTAGTTTTAGCTGCTGCAGAAGGGGTTGTAACAACAACAGATCGCTCTTTGCTGTATGAGAACGGCGGGCACATCAAGCTTTCCTTAACTGGGCCTACTCACTTCTCAAAAGGATGGGCTATGTGAAGAGAAAGGCAACCACTAAGACAAGGACAGCTCATACTCAAGAAGAAGACAGCTGTTTAAATAATGCGGGAGAATTTGCTGCTGTCTCACTCAATTCCTGGAAGGATTTGACATCTGGCACACTCCCAATCATTAGGCCAATGGCGAGACCAGCATTTGCTTTGTGAAGAACATCATCCTTCCTTACATCTCAATCACTCGAAATGGTGTAGGCTTGGGAGAAGAACACATGGCTGTGGTGATATTTGACACCTTCAAAGGCCATACTGCAAAAGGGAGTCTTTACTGCTGGAGAATAACATTATCTCAGTAATTGTTCCCAGCAACTGCACTGACGTTCTTCACCCACTGGACCTATCTGTGAACGAGTCCCTGAAAGACCACCTTCGATCTAAGTTCAGTCGTGGTATTCTGAGCAGGTGACAAAGCAAATGAATGATGGAAAGCAGCCAGAAGACATTGAAGTAGATATGAAACTCTCTGTCATTAAGCCCCTCAGTGCCAGGTGGATTATCTCTGCATATGACTATCTGAGAAATGAGGGTGGAATTGTGCGTGGCGGGTTTGTGGAGGCAGGAATCTGTGAAGCAGTGGACAAACCTGAAAGTGACTCAGAGTCAGAGGATGACCCTTTTGCTGATGTTGATGAACAGTAGAGATATTGTGAAACTTATTGACCTTGACTGTGCATGTGTGCTCCCGCATTATTTAAACAGGCATTTATATTGCAATGACTAAACTTTTGGTTACTTCGAATTATTTTAACAGCGCATTCTTTTCCCCAATTACGGTAGTACATATGGTATAAATTAACAGTTATATTACAGTGCTGCCAATTGTATAGAGTCTATTCAGATGACATCATGCATTGTGACAATTCATTGTCCATCACTATGAGTGGCATTTGAGGGGACTGTAATCAGTGCTGCAGTTAGTATACAGGCTATTGTGATGACATCAGTATTGTGACTTATTGCCTGTTGCTGTGCGTGGCATTTGACGGGACTGTAGTATGGGGACGACTTCCTGCACCACTGACTGTGCGAAGAGGTTTACCAAGGATTCATTCATCCATTGTGTTTCTGACGACCCAGTAAACATGTACATGTATGATTCTATACACATAAAGCCGGGTGAGCCTCTTGGTGCATTAGCAATGACTGCACCTTTGAAAACTTAGTGCAGTCGCTGCAGGAATTCTGCTACCTTTTCACGTCGTCATAAAGGCTCACAAAACAAAGCTAATCGTTTACAACGTTAAGACGGTGTACCATAATTAGTGTATTGCATAGTGCAACCGTTAAAACGAGGTATCGTGCATAAAGGGTTAAGAATATATTATGGCTGAGATGATTGCTAAACTTTATCTGAGGTATCTGAGCAATTCACATAGCGAGAAAGAGGTTGATAGTAAGACATTTTGACCAGGAAGGTCTTCATCAGCTACAAAACTGAAAGAACTACAAGAGTGACTTGACTTAAGTACAGCAAACATGGGGTGTTTGATGATGGCCTGGGCGTGTTGACAGGTGATGATGACTAAAGTAAATAAGTGAGAATGATAGTAAAAATTAAATGGAATTAAGTTAAATTTACACTACGTTAAATTGAAGAAATAATTTTAAAAAAAATCAATGAAATAATGATACTCTTGCTACATGAATTGCTCAGATACCTCAGAGAAAGTCTGCTGGCGTAGCATGAGCCTCTACCACATCATGATTGCTAAAATTTGACTTTAAATATTTATTCCAAAGATGTGCAAAGAGTATACGAATATTCAGAGAATGAATGACTTCCGCTATCGCCTTATGATGTATGTAATCATCTAGTATGAAATTGTGGTTGCTTAATCAGCTGTTAATACTAGGTGCACGGTATATGTACATATAGTACGTGTTTTTAAGCTGGTGAACTTGTAAGTGGAGTGCTGCATGGACACTCCCCTAAGCTGTGATGTTCCTGCGCATTATAGTTACAAGGTTTATAGTGTACAGTTCCCATGCCTGACCGTGATCAAACAGAGCAGAACGGAACCAGACTGTGCTGGGACCTGCTTAACCTCAGTTCAGTTTGTTAGGCCTAGCAGGCTACAAAACCCTACCATTTGTATTTACCACAAAGTGGAAATCTCTGTTGCTGTCAATAATTATAATTATATAGTTGCACTGTCAATCAGGAAGGCGGACCTCAGAGTGGATGAGGTCCAAGGGGTGATCAGTCAGGTTGATCTCTCTGGCGGGAGCATGAAACGATGATCTGTGACCCCTGAGGCAAGCCACGGCAGAGTGAATGAGGGTGAAGGTGACCCGGCACCTGATGTAGTACAGGGTGCTACTGTATGGTTGACCATACTTCAGTGAAATGGGACTTGCAAGTCTCTTGAAAGCCACAGTAGCTAAGGGCCCCCAACCACTGCTAGAAGACAGGACCAAAGGAGTGAAGGTGCCATGCTCTACCTTGATTACTCGCTGCTCATAGTTCCTTTTCTTTTCGCGCTCATGTCTTCTGTAGCACGCGTCGGTTGATGAGGAGCTGTTGGATGGAGCATGGGCATTGAATACTCCCACATCAAAGAAAGTACTCCGCCTGCTTTTGTCCCAGAAGTTCTGGGCCTTGATGTCTAGTCTTGCATTATCCAAGTTGTTCAGGTTGTAGCCGTATCTCAACATTGGGATGGTGGTGAGCCAGGATGAGGATTACTGAAGTTTTGACCACCATGCTGTGGCCTTCTTCAGAGTAGTCATGAAGGCCACAGCATAGTAATCAAAACGTTAGTAATGATTAGTGTGCAAGTTTTATTGGAATTCGAGAAACTAAGTACAGTGGATTGTACTTATGTCATAGATTTTAATATCAGTCCTAGTAGTGCTATCTATGGTAGAAGTAACACTTCTGCTTGCAGTCTAAGTGCTGATAAGCTATCTGTAAGCTGTTGCAATGAATAAGGAGCTCATGTTAGTAGAAGGTTGGCTGCCAGTGTATTTCTACTGTGTTTCTGCAAGATGATGAATTTATATACTAAAGTAGACGTGTATTGCAATAGTAAAACGAATATTTCAATGGTCAACAATACATCAAATGCTGGTTATAGCATTTGAATATTTGAAGTTTCACTCTTTTCATGAAACGGTTTCATTAATGTAGTCATAGAACTATTGCTCCTTAACTGACAATTACTACTTTAGACGTCCTAGCAGAGGACTGCATTGTGCCTGAATTTTCACTAGCTAGGAGGTACTAACTGAAAAGTGCATTTCAGAGTAACTACACCAGTGACAGGGCTTTCTGCAAGCACACACAGTCTACTGAATCACGTTTTGAACTTAATGCACATACCTTCGCACTAACAATAGAAAACCCAAGTTTGTGCGGTGTCCTGATAGAGTATGAGAGGAACTTCAAATATTTTTGGTATTACAATGCTGAACAGCATCTCCATTGCTATCGCTGTTCAATCCAAAAGAGAGCTGCCAAAAATGTGACGAGATGCTTCCTTGTTCCATTGCAGCCAAAGATTGTGTGAAGTGTCCATTGGCCATAAAACATGCTCAGTACCTTTCAGAATGCAGTGTGGAAACTTTAATTTGGTGTTTTGACTGTTCCTCTGCATGTTCCAACCAGTGCCAAAAACTGAGTACATTGGTGCAATGCAATTTTATTTCACCATTATACTGCTTAACCCCTATAATTACCATATATGCATCAAATAGTTGGATGCGCGTAAATGCCACTGATGCATATATGCGTGAAGGACGAAGGCGCACATGTTTGGCTGCTGTGAAAGGGCAACAGCTTTGAGTAGTTCATAGCAAATTGTGTAGTCCTCTGGCTATCCTTTGCCTGGCGTTTCATCTCTCTCGAGTACGCACGCGATGCGCAATCAAGTGGCGAACTTAACCAGAAGTTGCACAAGGTCGTGAAGCTAGAAGCGGATAACTCCAGAAGAGACGGCAAGTTGGTTAAGGCTAGCTGTAGAGCTATTACATCTTCTAGCATTGTTTCACATCACTACCAACTTACCAACTGTGTTCAGTGGTATATACTAGCTCGCTGCATGCGGCAATGTTCGTATAGCATGTTTACCTTCTTCTTCCGTCAAGAGCGTGTTCAAAGGGTTCAGTCCGTGTCAAAACGTTCAAAGTCCCTCATTTCTTACAGTGCAAATGATCGAGACGCTCATTATCTGCATTCCAACTTGTAGAAAGCTGAGTAAGTTGCTGCTGTTAGGCCTGACGATTTTGTTGCGCCGCCAATTTGAATAAACTTAGGAACTAAATGTTTTTGTACGAAATTTAAGTTCACCTGTAAAGGTTTGACGTCTAGCTTAAAATTATTGTCCAAAGAAGAAAGCAATGGGAGCCACACACTAGATAGTATTGCTCAACCGTAAGTCGCATGGGTGCTATCGACTCGTGGGGAGCTATTATAGTGGTTCACGAATTTAGAAAAGGAAAAGATGTTATGAATACTGCTATGAAATCTGAATTTTGGGAAAATGACAAACCAGCACTGTTGAGAGAGGTCTGTCATACCGAGTTTTCCCCTCATCCCTTAAGGTATGACCAGAGAGTCAAGGTTCACCTCAACTTTTTCCAGCAGCACACCTTACTATAGTGCACCGATTCTCTGTTGCTTTGTTTCTTTGTTCCCTATACACATCTGCACCGCTGCAAGGAATGCCTCAAAACACTCCGCACCAGCTGAAGAGGCCCTGGGACATGTTCTTAAGGCACTGGCATGCAACTACCTGCCCCGTGCAAGAAGATTGTCCAGCATCTTTATCCTGGAGTCTGAGAAACCATTTCAATTCCACATGTCGTTGACTCTTCACCAATTCCGGTTGCCTCGATGGGCCAGTAGGAAGGAAGGCCCAGGACGTGAATGGCTGACGACGACCTGCCCTGTGACAGAAGATTTTTACACACTGGGGACCTGGAGGCCATTTTCTATACGTCATATGACACAGCCTTAGTCACCTTAGGATACACACAAATGGGTTGGCTGCAACGTTTGCAGGAGTAAACACGTAGAATTCCTTCATTGCCTCTTGTCCAAGTTCAACCAGTGACACTTGCTATGTAATCCACCTCCCAGTCGTGAGCTATTGCTCAGTAGCTACCATGGTGGAAGCACCATGAACAGAGTGCCATCATTGGAATGCCTTCAATGGAGTGTCGTCATCAGAGCACCACCAATCGAATGCCGTCGACAGAGCATCGTAGCAGTGGAGCTCACCTTTGGCGATCTTCTCTGCTAGTATATTCAATATTCAATATTATTCCAGTGCACCATGTGCCATGCATACTAGGACAGGCTGTCCCATGCCGTACTATGCAGCCATACATGCATACATTATTGAAGGTATTGTCAAAACGATTGAAAGGTGAGATGCATAATATAGTATGGGGTGAGACAATACTTGAGAATCAGTTATGGGGGGATCGGAACCATCATGATGGAACAGGAACCACAGGCGCAATCGTACAAGTCAGCAGCTCTGCTGGATTCTGCACTGCACTCCAACATCTTTCCAACAGAAACCCTGCAATTCTTGCTCTAGCCATCCAATTTTCTCAGCCATCTTCATTGACTCCACTACCATCTGTTTCACCAGCCTACCATCACCCATTCCCAAACCACCTAGTGAGCTGTTTGGTTGGCGGCGGTGTCGGTATGTATGTATGTATCCGTACGTTCAACCATCAAATATTTGCTGTCTGCCCGCTATGGTACTAAAATGGCTGCAGCTCGCGAGCCGTTCAGATTTTCCCCATCAGAGCGCTTCAAGTGAACATTATATTGAGTGAAACGAAAGCAGCAGTCCCACCTTGCCCATCGTCATTGATATACACTGCAAAATCAAGAAGACAAGCGACTACTGCAGTGCCCGGTTTATTCGCTGCAGTGTCAGACATGTCAGTAAAGAGGGTCTGAAGCACAGCAATAGGGCACAAATTGCTTTTGCGCATGTGCTGCCGTCTTTGATTGCAGTTGCTCCTGTATACTTGCCGCCACAGCATCAGCACGTCCAATGCTCAGTGCTCCATGGTGCAAGAGTGGTAGCTAAAGTTGTGTGTATTGCCGTTCTTAGTTGCAGTCACTTGCTGTTCATACCTGCCACGTGCAATGTTCAGCTAGCTACGAGGCTCGCCCGTAATGCTGTGCATTCGTCTAGTATTAATGTGGTTAGATTGCAGCTGGTCTCAGTTGGCGAATCAAGGGGTTGTACTCTGATGGTAAGGGGCCCTCATCACAATTCATAATAATAATATTCTGGTTCACCATTCATAATAATATAAAGCGAGTCACCCTCTGTTTTGTATCACCACTCATGCAGACAACCGCAACATTTGGAAGTCATCAATCAGTTTTGGCTAGTGAACTCAGGTAATAGATTTAACAAGTCCCCCTGCTGTGGCTATCCGTGAAGCGCATATCACCTACTTTGAAACTCGTTGACTCATGAGCTCATCTACAAAGCTCTTGCGCATAGTGAAAAGAAATAATGAACAGTGTTCTACCGGTGATAAACAATGAACAGTGTCATACTAGTATAGTAATACCTGATACA